>Ga0265797_10000360_pt1 | contig 83278 bp, 87 predicted proteins | sample P2T30metagenome_FD_192433 | JGI IMG/M metagenome (GOLD analysis project Ga0265797, IMG submission 192433) | Plant litter microbial communities from East Loma Ridge, Irvine, California - P2 T30 | ecosystem: Environmental > Terrestrial > Plant litter > Unclassified | place: USA: California... | reverse complement strand
GTTTACTCTTCCGTATCTCAACCAAGATTACAACCACAGGGTCTACCATGAGTTGAGAACGATAGAAGGTGCTTCTTGTTTCGTCCGCAACTACTCGCAAGTCTAACCTGGTCAGTCGAAGAATGAGTTTAGGGCTGGTAGGGCTGAAAGCACGTGGGCTTGGCAGGTCCGCACCAATCACATCTCTTGCTCGTACCCGCACTCGCACTCGTATCGCACCGTACTCGGACTTTGACATTGCCAAGAAGAAATGTAACAACGCGTACGAGACGGCGGAGCATACAGACGTACGCGTTGATGCAGGTACTAACAAGCAGAAAATGTATATTATGCTTGACGTGCTTCGTTGTACCATCTCACAACAGCGAAGATCAAGTCTTGACGCCGACCACTACGATCAAAACTACGACCGAACTACGATACGAATTGTACGAGACATTGACGAAATCAACACCATATTCTTCACAACTTCAACATGGGAGTGTTCAATCTCCTTGATAAGCCCGTCTTTAGCAGCCGCTTCAAGTTCCCTATTCATATCGCTCAAGTCGTTCTCGTTATTCTCGCCATCGCGCTTACGCTTCCTCGTCTGTTCATTACCAATGTTCCGCGCACACGAGCAAGCACATATGCGTTAGGCATGGTATGTTGAAACGTCCTATTCTGGCTACACTATTGAGTATCGATCTGGTTACTAATTCTTGTACCTAGGGTGCCAAATCCCTCATCCTACTCACATACCTCATACTTTCGGAGCATAGTCCACGTTTCCAACGTTGGCACAGTTACAAAGCGCATGCCATAATCAGTTGTATTGAGGTTGTGTTCTGGAGTGTCGTTGCGGGGTTGATGTTTCAGACCAATCTCAGCTATTGCAAAGGGCCAACATGTGGTCTTAGTTGGGTCGTAGTCATCATCGCCATCGTCATCGTGTGAGTTGGGTAGCTCCTCTCATTGACTCTTAAACTAACAAATAACAGCAATTCTGAGATCATCGTCGCAGGAATCTGCATCAAAGAATTCCGCGAGTGGAAAAGTGCAGGAAAGCCAAAGTCAACGAGGCAGCAGCACACCCGTCGTCCCGCATTCGACGAAGAGGAAGTCGTACAGACACGAGCCGAGCGACCGAAAGAAGCGCCAGTCCAAGCCGCCGAACAAGCGTACTTCCAGTCTGAGCGACGACACTCCCAACGCAGCCACTCCAGGCATCACGGCGAGTCACTATGGGAGACTCAGCGTACTCCACGATCCCCCCGAAAGGAGCGTCAACACCGTTCTCATCGCTCCGAAGATCGTACGCGTGAGCGGGAAGAGCGTTTCATGCATGAGATGGAGGAGCCACGTTATGCTGAACATCAGCAATATACGCCGAGTGAGCCGCGGTACTAGTGTGAGCATTGTATACAAATGTCTATCATCACGATGATAATTTAAAAGACTTCACAAACAACACCCAGCGTTGGTAATGATTTCTGGATATTATCTAGGTGTTTTCAGGGCGTTGGAGTGTATGGAGGGATTGCAAACGGGTGTATAGGAGTAGAATGATCTGTACCAAAATTATCATGTATACGTCTTGATGTCGGTATTTCTGGCATACAAAGGCAAGAGTAAACATTTCGACGTTGAAAAAATAGAAGACGCATGAGATACCAATGGAAGCTTCCAGAGACGTGGGATTCTGAACAAGTCCTATTGATCTGAGTAGGGGTATATGGTGAATACGCGGATTATGACACTATCAAGCTCCTGCAAGGAAAAGGCATGTCTTTGTCAAACCCCCTTAGAGTCGAACAGTCTCAGATGTAGATCAACACTGTCGCACATCTCGCCGTTTTATCATGAACCATCTGTTCACCCATAGTATCATGTAGTCGCTCTGTCGTAGTCTTTCCCACCACACTCGTCCATTCTATACGCTCCAAATCTGAATATGCAGCATGTACGATATCTATTCCCGTTCTGCTTCGTGGCCAGTTTACATGACCAAACACAGGCTCAGCAACAGTGATTCAACAAACTTTGCCTGATCCGATGTTCCTGGCGTGCTCCTAGGCTCGTTGACAAGTGTGGCTGCATCGGTGTCTGCATCTGCTTCTTGCGACGTGCGCACAGCCTGGCTAGATGCTGAGGGTCGTAATTCTTGAAAGTTAGTTGTGTAGTGGTTGTATCATGGGGAGAGCACAGGCCCTCATACCAGAGTTTGGAATTGAAAGAGGTGGTGTCATAGCGAGACGGCGGTGGATCTGGTCTAAGCAGGCAGAACGGAAATGTTGCAACTGATGTCTGACACCTTAAACACGATAGTGATAAATGCTAATTTTCTCGGCGACGAAAGTCGCGAGGTTGAGGATGTTCGGCCCTTCAATCAGGTTGTGAATGCGAGATACGAGTCGGAATGACCGTGGCTAAGCAAGAGGCGCACGCTCAGCGCGTGGCTCGGGAGGAGTCAGTTGTCAGCAGGTCAAGACATGACTTGGCTAATGATCCGAAACGTAGCGAATAGATTCATTTCCATGTTATTTGGTGAACGAGTCGCTAGTTCTCATCATTCCACGTGCGCTACTTCCCTTCTCATTTACCGTACAGACTGCGCTTTCTTACGACGTGCGTGATGATTGCCTCCAGTTGGGTAGGATACGTGTGACGCTGTTCCACAAAGGCGTCAACCTTGGCCTGATGGTACACTTCTGGCGGTGATGCGATGCATGCATCCAGTCCTCCAAAGTCTAACGACCTTGAGCGCGCCAAGGATACTCCCACTGTTCTGTCGTGGCAGGCAGTTGGCTGAAGGCGACTGAATGTGCGTTGTCATGTACCAGTGATTGAATACATCTGCTCATGCTCTTGCCTTCACATTTCCTTAATCTTCCAGCAGATCCAGCCAAAGAACTTTCTGCTCTTTGAAAGACTCATCCTCGATAACACCGCGGAACGCGACCTCGGCCTCCAGCAAGTCTGCTTCAACGTTTCTCTCTCCCATATCTTCTTCCTCGTCACTGCCACAGCTATCGTTGTGCTTCTCTAATGCGTCAAGCATAGCCTCGCCCTTGGTCTCAAGCTCTTCAATGCGCTCATTAGCCAACGCCAGTGCTTCTCTCAGCGTAGACTCGGTATCTGCAGCGGCCTGGGTAGTGGCCGCGGTTCCCTGAGCTGTGTACCTATGCAGCGTAGCCTTCAGGCTTAGGTTGCGCTGCTGCACCTTGTCCTTGGTACGGTCGCTCTTCTTAAGACGGGCGACGGTACGCATGGCATCGTTGAGCTGATCGACAAGCTTGTCATGCGCGGAGACGAGTATTTGGAAGCGCGAGTAGAGTTGTCCGCCAGCTGTCCTATCCTCTTCATGGCGGAATCGTAGATTGGCGTTTTCCTGCTCGGTCTCAGTGATGACGCAAGTTTGGTGCTCAAGGTCCTGATGGGCGGCCTTGAGGTCCTGTTCTTGCTCCAGAGCGAGCGAGCGCCAGTTGTCCCGGTCACGGCGGAGGCGAGCTGTAAATGATTGCGCCCAGGATAGTTCACTTAGTAGACCCTGCTTCGATCTCGACGTTGTCTGTGGGGACTTCGGCGATGGAAGGGCGTGTTGGTGGTTGGCGCTAAAGCTTCCCTCACTTGGTAGGCGAAATTCCAGCGTCAACGGGCTCGTGGGCGCGGAGGCATGTCGCGTGAACGATCTGAAGAGTCGCGAATTTGGGTTTGCGGTGACGATATGCGCTTCAGATACAGCGGCTGGCATCTTTGGCGTTGTAGCTGCTGGTGTTCGGGTGCCAGGGGGATGTGACGAGCGTTGCATATAATGGTGGTACTACAAAGAAGGTGAGACAAAGAGATGGTCTCAGGTGTGGACGTTAATATGTACAGCCAGCAAACGAGTGTGCTGTTTGAATGTGGGGTTCAACCCTGGGTGACTGTCGCTGCAGGTCGCGTGTTGTACGACGCGTGTCCACGTGCGAGCGCGACCGGATTGCCTGCTGCTTCCGCATTCGCCTCGGGCATGTACAGTACGAAGCTACGGATGTGCAAATGAAAATGGAAAGATCACCCGATGAACGTATGAAGACGTGGTGGAAATATGATGGAATTCAAATTACACGAATCATAGAAGACACGATGACGAAGATGCTGCTACTTACCAGGCGCTCTGATGCGACGAATACAAGAGAATGTATGCAACATCTCACAGAGCTACGGCTGCCGCGAGAATACCCACAGCACCCACCATGGCCATCGCAGTCGGCACAGATCCAGCAGGTGCCAAGCCAGTACTCGGCGTTGAAGCGGCACCGGATTGAGACCTCGAAGGCGATGTCGCTCCTGTTCCTGATGCCGAGCCAGTAGGTGATGGCCCTCCAGTCGCTGAGGCTGATCCTGGAGAAGACGCACCAGTTGCTGTGACTAGTGCAACCACTTGATACGCCTCCATCTCCTGTATCTCGCTCTGCGACAAGACGCTCGTGGACGCGACTTGGTCGGCCTGGTCCGGGACGTATCCGCTCTGGGTGACGTCGCAGGTCAAGTCTGCCGTTGACATTGCGCCCTGCCAGCTGCAGGCCATATCCATTGTCCACGCGCCTGGAGTCGGGTCCGTGAGGTGCATCTCGTACGTCTCGGGGCCTTGTAGGATGGTATAAGGCTCGCAGAAGGAGTAGTCCTCGTTGGAATCATCGTCCTGGCGGCGCATGCGAGGCGCGGGTGTAGGTGAGGGAGTCTCGGAGGGGTCGTCTGTGATCGGTACTGGCAGTGTTAGTGCAATCTCTCGCGACGGGTGCATGACGTACGAAGATCAGACGGCACGACTGACACGCCGACTCCATCTGACGGGCAGCTGTTCTCATAGGTTGTTGCGCTCGCATCCGAACCGAGCACGGTGAGGGTGCTGTCGAATTGGAAGAAGTTGAGGATCGTCGCGGACTCTTGCGCAATGGCAGCGCCGGCGAGGAGCGGGATGTAGCTGGAGGGACGCATGCTGGATGACTGGCGACGGCTGATGGAGAGGCATCGCTGTCACAGCGGATCGGGCCTGAAGTTATACATTTCCTACCTGTCGAAATCAATACTTCTGGTGTTACCTACGCCACCATGCCTTGCAATGTTGGTCGACGAATCGCGGCACGGTGTGCCTGGCGTTGGTGATGATGCATCAGCAGATACGAGAGGCAGCGAGACGCGCTACCTGGATTTGTTGCTTCCTAAGCTCAGGGGCGCGCGTGGCTGAACTGTGATCGACTCATAGTGACAAAGATGTTACGGTAGCATGGTGGCACTCTATCCGAGGAAAGACCAGACCCAGCCCTGGAGGTGTCTACATCGCTCCAGAATGTTGTTTGCTTCTTTTCCAGCCAATGTAGACTCTAGCTTAATCGATTGTCTTCTTTTTGGCATGAGGCGGTGAGAATAAAGGAGTGTGGTGATGAAGGGCGCTTGGGGTCGTGGCACGCATCAATAACCAACTTCAACAAGCCGCACTCGTGTCACAACAGTTGCAAAAAAAGAAGCCGATGCCCGTGATGGGTGTCTGAACTGTTGGGCAAAAAGAGAGATCACTTTTGCACAAACGGCAAAAAGAAAGATATCTTTTGCAAATGGCAAAAAGAGACATTCCGACACCGGGAATCGAACCCGGGCCTTGCCGGCACTGCGCTGCAACAGCGAGCTGACTCTGCGATGAGAGCGGCAAATCCTAGCCACTAGACCATATCGGAAATTGATGGAAGGATTGGGTGATTAGACATATATAACGTTAGCAAAATTTTTCCGACGAAAATTGAGGGGTCTGAAGTTTGCCGGACACGAAAAGTTTGCAGACAGCAGGGTGGACCACGAACGGGCTAGGACAGCAAGTCATCCATCGTTGAGTCATTATCGTATGGGCTAGGGAAAAACTGGTCATCATTCATTACGTCGTTATCAAGCAGCAGCGCAGTGGACAGCCCAAAAACGCCCAAGTAGGCTGAAGGTCGACAGCGTCGACGACAACCCCATAGCAACCCGAACCCACACATCGACAATTTGAACACGAAAGAAACATCCAATCATCCCGTCACCGGCGTATCCGCTCTCTCCGGCAATGACTGCGCGATGGGCGCCAACCCTAGCAGCTTCATGCCATTCTCCAGCACGACTGCAGTCGCCTCATAGAGCGCCGCCAGACCGGGGGTGACCTTCGCACACTGATCGCCATCAGCCTCCCCCGGAAGACATTCAGCAAGCTGCTCAGTTACACTAGCGAGATAAGTAACAACACCAGCCGGCTCGAGCGAATGGTAGGTCGCATTCACGACCTCCGGGTACTGAGCCAGAATGCGCAGAAGATTGGCCGCGTCTTCTTCATCCAACACTTCGTAATCTTCATCCGAGAGTTCAGCTGCAGCGTCAGCGCCTTTGAGCAATCGGCGGAGCTTAGCCAGCCAGTACTGCAGATCCGGGCCCGACCCAGGCCTGAAGGAAGCCATCGCACCAGTATCGAAGGCATGTGTTGTGGTCAGGCGAGTCGAGAGCTCTTGCACGAGCAGTGACGATGTCGCTAGTCCTTCCTTGACATTGTTCAACCCGCCTACCACTTCGATCTTCTCGGCACCGGCCTCCGATAACGCAGTCATCGCTTCCTCACATGCGTCCAATATACCCTGCGGCTTGTAACCTCTACCAAGCGTCGCCGCCATCTTCGACACCTCGCTAAATTTGACGTGTTGAAGCTTGTCGGCGAGCTCCTTCATGTCCATCGCCTCCAACACCTTGATGAGCTGAGTGAAGTGGACGCTATTGTCGCTGGCAACCACATACACCATCTTGTCGAACGAGTACTTCCTCGAACGCTCCAACACCGCGGCGAGGTCTCGGAGAAGGTACGTGCTGCTACCGGAGCGGTCGCGAATGATGGCCGTACCAGCCTTCGCACCTATGTTCTGCATGTGAATGATCTGAGATCCCCCGCTCTCCTCCGAGATACCCTTCTCCTTCAGCATCTGTTCGACTTCCACCATAGTCTCAGGCTTGATCTGCGACTCTCCAGAGTACTCATCGAAGCGCACACCAAGGCGCTCGTAGAACTTGGTGTAGTTGTCGATATTGGCATCTCGCACGCGCTTCCAAAAGGCCACAAGCTCCTCATCACCCTCTTCCAGCTTCTTGAAAGCCTCATTGCGTTCTGCAAAGATGCCCTTGCTTTCAATCTCGGCCTGCGCTTCGCCTTTGTCTTCACCTTCCTTCGCCACTTCGTCACGCGCCGCCTTGCTCGCCGCTTGTTCTGGCTTGAAGTCTTCTTCGATCTTATGGTAGACCTCCAGAAGGTGTCCGACGGGGTCGGCCTCATACGCTTCTTCCGAGCCGTACTTCGACCACCCAACGTACAACAACGCGATCGGCTTGCCCCAGTCGCCGAGGTAGTTGATGCGTGTTACATCCCATCCCATGGCCTCGTATAGTCGTCCGATGCATGCGCCGACGATCGTACTCCGCAGGTGCTTTCCTTGAAACTCGCTGGTGATGTTTGGAGAGGAAAGTTCGACGATGAGCTTCTTAGGCGCGTCGTCTGTGTCGGCGGGATGTGTGGCAGAGCCGTAGGAACTCTTTCGGATCGAGGTGTACGGCAAAAGGAGGCGTGGCACGGACGTCACCTTGAGGAAGACGCGAAAGTGAACGCCATCTACAAAGGGTAGGATAAAGAGTGGGTCATCTTCGGGAAACTACGATGCTTAGTAGTTTGATCACATCTATGTGCTGCAGTTCAAGCGCATCACACAGCGTACCTTTTGCATCAGCTCAGCAGCCACTTCACCAGCCTTCATCCCTGGCCGCAGCTTCGGAAGGACCACGGCAAGATCCCCACTGGAAATGTCGTTCGGCCACAGTATACATTTGAATGTATGCTCAAAGTCGCAGCCCAATATACCCACTAAAATTGCTGCCAGATGTATGCGACACAAGTCCAGTGGGTTGGCTTCTGCTCTCGCCGCTGGCACGTCTGGCAGGGGACTGTCCAGGCTCAAAGAAGCCACGCATGCCTCGAGCGCTTCCATGGTTTTTCCTCTGGTAATTTCAACTGGTACGATTCTTGCTTGCCCGCCGTGTCGCAAGGCTGTGAGTGTTTCTCGTTCCAATTTCGCGATCTAGCAGCCGTCCAATGGGCCCAGTCTTTCCAGGTGCGTATCAAGACGAGCGTCGAATCCGCGATATCCTCACGGTCTTTAAAAACTGTCCAAACCCGCTATAGCGATCGAGTGTATATATGCATTCTTGCTAGCCTCGTCGCATGGAGACGGCAGTCTTAGTGACGAGGCAGTGTTGTCGTGGTTCGTCGCAATTGGCCTACAGCTCCTGCAGGCGCGCTTATGGCGATCAATGAGAACTCCAGATCTATGCCGGCTGTAGGCAACAAACTGACTCCCCGCACTTTGATGGGTAATACGGTAATCGCCATAACGCTTTGCTGACTGCCTGCTGGACGTAGCTTTTAAAAGCCTGTGTGTTCTTACGATACGCATGCCCTGCTTCATGCGAGGTTTCGTCTCGTAGCTTCTCTGCACAGCGATACAACTCTGAGCCTCATCTGCGGAGTTATGGTATATTCGCAATCAAAAAGCGCAATCGTTCAGACCAGCTTCAACAGAGAGCAATGTGCGGACAAGGCTACTAAGGCAGCAGCACGAGGCCAATCCTCATGCTAGAATCTTGGAGCAATAACAGTCATCACAGGTAAGTCCGTCTTTATAATGTTTGCAACACGAAGTTAGTTGTTGCCGCATCTTTCAATTTGAGCCAAACGTGCTGCGATACTGGTCTTTTTATTGGGCCAAGCTAAAACCCTCGCCACAGACAGGCCACCGTACCTCATCTCATCATAATAGAACAAAAGGTATGATGAGTCTCTACGCCCCACTTCTCACGCAGTAGTTTCAAATGAGGCTCAACGTGTTAGACAGCTGGCGGTACAAGCTCAATATTATCTGGTAGTGTTATTAAGCATTCGCTTCCATGGGTTGTCCCCCGTCACTGACCTGTATCACCATACCCATTAAGGGCATTCTTTCTACCCCTCTTTCCAAGTCTCCACACAAGGCGCTGTAAACGACCAAGATTGCTCAGCAGGTAGGTTAATAGAAAAAGCGCAAGACACATCACTGTGAACGAGATGGCAAACGTCCTAGGTGTACGATCGAAGTGGAAAATATCTCGATCAGCCCCGAAGTATTGCAGAACAAGAACGAGAGGTGTGGTGATGCCAAACAGCTTGCCATGTTAGCAGGAATAATCTCTTTTCGGAAGATGTAGATCATCCACTAACCAGAACATTCACACGTGTACCTCGACTTGTCTCCCTGGCAGCTTCGGTACTCGTTCGGTTGAGTATGTGTATTTTGTGACTAATTTCGTTGGTCCGGCGATTCAGCTCATGCGCATGCTCGGCGCGAATTTGACTCTGACAGCTGAGGCGATTACTGACACGCTCTTGATACATCGACAACTAGATCTTCCGTTAGAAGATGAGTATGTATTCCAAGATTGGACGTACTATCACTTGCGGCTCATGGCAAACTCCATCAAGAAGCTTCAGTTTGTACTGCAGATCACCTAGTGTCTTGAATGCGGCCTTCAAATTGTGAAAGGCAGAAAGGGAATCGGGATCTCTTAAGTCCGAGAAGTAGCGGTAATCTCCACTGGGACCAGTGAATGTCGTCCACACGCGAAGAGTTTTTTGGAGAGTCCTACGCAGTTCACCCAGAATTTGTATCGTCGTAGCCGTCTCCTCGAACAGCTGGTCAATAATGGCCTGGTCGTCAGTCTTGTGGTTGGTGGTGAGTTCACGGGCTCGCTTGTCTTTCTAGATCGCGTCAGCCATAATCGATCTTTTTGCATCTCATGTACACACCCAGGCCTGAACGCCTTTGTCGACAAATTGAACAACCTCAACCCACTCCTCCAAGATTCGAAGAACACGAAGCTCAACTATGCGCAACCAGTAGCGTCGCGGGTCCCAGATAGGCGCGTTTGCGTCCTGAACCAAACATCTTCGGCCATTGCCATCGACAGCAAAGTAATCCTCTTCTATTTCTTCGGGTTCATCTTCTTGTCCGTCGTCGTCTTCGTCGTCTTCGTCTCCATCCTTCCTCAACTTTGGATCTAAAGGCGCGTTGATAAAGGCCCAGCCAACCCATTTAAAGTTGTCCCAGCCACAAATTGCGATCGAGGTATGGGCTTTACGGATGACAAATTGTCGTGCACTTGGCTGACGACGATCATGAGGGCGCTGTTGCTGAAGGTAAGAAACATCTAGCATATCGGTATTGTGTAACGAATCAGCGGCGCTCGGCGTTGCAAGTGTCTCTCGCAAAATTTGGAAGGGGAGATGGAACTCCAAATTAAACACATTTGGTGACTACGCGGCGTCATTTACATCAGTGAGGCTCCTATGCATGCTGACAATCACTTACTGTCATGTGTACCCTTACTGATGTCTCGAATTCAACATGTTTGGCAATGGCGTCGCACAGAGGATGCATTTGATGCTGATGTACTGTGTCCACGAGTGCAAGTATATATTCTGCGCTCAGCTGATTGATGTATCTTGAGTTATGTCAGCATCCAGAATACTTGCGTACAGAAGCGGAGATAGATTTTGGAATAATGCAGCCTTTCGATCATTGAGTCGTCAGCTTTGCTACGAACATAGTCGTAACGAAATGCCGAACAGCCTTCGTGTAGTGCAAGACCGACGATAGCCCAGATTCAACCCGGTCATCAAGATACATCGTGAGTAGGGAACGGGAAATGGACCAACACAACGTACATCAATCGCCGATCTGCATCAGGTGGACCGCCACCATCGCTGGTCGAACCACCAAAACGCTGTTTCTGTTAGCCAGGCTATCATGGGGTTGGAATAGTACCCACGTCTGCAAGTAGCAATTCCCTCAATACCTCTGGTGTAAGCCATTCTTGTTCATAGTCGCGACGCTTTCCTGAACCATGTGCACGGTCATCCAATCTTGCTCGCGCCGGCTGTAGCCTACTTGGAGAGCTCGAGTGCAAGGACCCTTGCAAAGCGTCTTTCTTCCAGGACTGAATCGCACTCTCGACATCCTGGAGAAAGTATTCCAGCGTCCCTCGCTTAAACTCCGGAATGAGGGCTATGTTCAAAACAAGTGGGATGTCCACCAGTGGTCGGTGCGTCGAGAAGATGGGGTTCCATAGTTTTGTGGGAACTCTTCTCCGTGGGGAACTTCTTAGCCTTTGCATCTAGTCCTTGGCGTACTAGAGGGTGGTATAGCCTAAAGGGCGATGGGCGCGATATGGAGATGATAATTGGCCAGGCTCGGAGGAAGGCCGGGTCATACTCCCGATACCTATACGGAGTGTTCCCCTGTGACTTCACGAAATGTTCGACAATGCGATCCACGCTCTATCCAATGCGGATAGATGTCAGTGAGAACTTGGTGAGGTCAGATAGTGGGAATAGGGAGGGAAAATGCAATCTCAATGCAATAACTGGGTTCCCCAGAGCCTCTTTAACCAAACTTACACATCTTGCGAAGCCCAACGCATCACTCACTCGGCCGACAGCTTCGTCTATCGCACATTGTTTCCTATTCGTAAGACTGGTCTAACGGCCGTCGCGCGACACGTTTTCAACTCTGAATCGTCACTGAAAAGGTCACGGAGGCAATTGAGGGCGTTGTATCATCCAGGCCTTGCATGAATGAGGCTATGTTGGACCTGCCTTATCGGGCAGGCGGGTTGTCTCGATCATGGAGGATTGCCCAGTACACACTGAATCACAGTGTCGATTCGTTAATATGGTCAATTGGCTGCGAAAAGGTCGACTTACCATAGATCTCAAGACTTTCGAAGCCAGGAAGGTATTTAACAGCAGGCAGATGTCTGCCTGCATCGGGCCTCCATGCATGGATACGTGCCAGCGCACTGGAAGCGCCACACAGGAATAATCTCGAGCGGCCAATGTGAATGGAATTTGTGAGCTTGGTAGGAAGTGGGCGATGCGCAGATCAACCGAGGTCTAATGCTTTTGGGGAACCTCATTGGGTTCTGACCTGGATGCATGACGGAAGGTTGAAGAAGCCCGGAGGGACCTTTTCCGCGATCTCGGCTAAGAGATTGCCTCGCCGATGAGCCTCACACTGGTTGCACGACGTTAGCGTATAGGGCGGAGTTGTGGTCGCGCCCATTGTTTGATAGCCACGTCGAAGTGTCTTCTCATTTATTCCACGTGCGCAACGAATACGTCCCGGTTGCTCTTCACCGGTATTAGTCTGTGAGGGGGCTGACAAGCGTCTGCGGTTTCATGGCTGTCTGCTGGACTGAAGGCTCTGGTATGGATGTGAACAAGGAGGACCTGGAGAATGGTGGCGGTCATGGGATCAGACATCACTTGATCGGTGAACGTAGAAAGCGCAATACCTACCAAATACACCCTAGTTTCTCTTGAAAGACCTTGTGGTGATGCAAAACCCGAGGCGGACTTGATCCAAACTAAAAGTAGAGAAGACATGTACGTTTCCGCAGGCTCGATGTTATCATTTGGTACCATCACTAAGGGGATCAACTCCATCTCAGAGTTTCCGGCATCCCTCCCACGATTGGCCTCTTACGTCTACGTCCCATCTAACCGAGCTAACGTAACATCGTGTGCTGACTGATAAGCTCGCTGTTGGCAAGACGGTTTATCTTCAGTGGGTCACGATGCTACAGCGTTCGGTAATGGCCAAAGTGAGCGAGGGAAGGATGAAAGGGCCTTGTCGCTCGAAAGAAACGCGAACCGCTCCACTGACGGCCGAGGCCTATACCAGGGCAGATGTTATGCACCATCTGTAAAGTACCTTCGATGTTCTCACCACGACCTCGTCGTGCGTGGTAGGCATGGGATCATCTCAGCTGTATCTTCGTGGTACAACAATTGCCACAACGTCCGTATCCGCAACTAGAGCAAGCTTGGTTTTGATATGGTATGTTTGGCCGGCCGCAATAGCAGCATTGCCAAACATATGTGTATCGCTTTTTGGCCTGATAGCGTAAGTCAATGAGACTATGACCCACTGCCCCAAGAGGCCTTTCTTGCCGCTTACAAGTGTGTGTATAGGTGTATGTCCGTGTCGGCTTCGCATTCTCCATCCCGTCGCTGCCGAGGGCACCGCTTCGGATACATGTTCGTCGGTGCATGCGCTGTCGGTTCGTCTTCGGTCGGTTCGGTACCGGTATTGAGCGCGGTGCAAACGGTCTCGATAGCCCTGCGTCGCACGAGCCGTGTAATGCCGTTGTCTTGTAAAGACAGTGCGCAGCCAGCCAGAAGCTTCCTTCGACTCTCCATAGGTTATGGGTCGGACCACAACAGTCGACATCAGCCTCGGCTCGGTAGTGTGGGGCTATCCGTAAAGACGCGATCGATTCTGTGGGTTTCTGTGGGCGTTACTGTGCCTGGCATCGACTGGCGGCGACTGTTTCGTGCTAGTCAGCATGTTCCCATTGACATCCCATCGCCGACATTGATGCAAAATGGGTTGGAAGCCAATGCGACATTTTCGAAGCCGGATGACGCGAAAGGTTGGGAACGGATAAAAAGAGAAGGCGGGGAGCTCTCTGGACTCAGACGCGAAGGCAGGGTCCGTGGACTGTGGGAGAGGCCGTGCGCAGGTCTACAACACCAGGAGGTGCACTTACCAAGGCTGGTAGGCGATGGTGTTACAAATGATTCTTGAAGACGATAAATCGCCCGGGCGACTTCGCAACGTGTCTGTCCCTGAGCGAGGAATTTATACTTCGAGCCCACACAGATTACTTTTGCAAGCACTGGCGATTGGACTGTTTAGCGCACAAGACTGCAGTTAAATGCAGTCTCACAACACCTCGCTTTCGGTGCCACATGAGTGAACAGCTGTAAGCTCAACTCCTTGGAAAAATCGGAACACTCTTCAGGATTCGGACGCGATATGACATTGCCGTAGGTCGCCATGCAGCGACAGGCTGCTCGACTCAAGCGCACAGCGCTTGAGGCTTGTCGAACTCGACCGGCTCTTGTTAACAAAGCCACAAAACTTTTAGACTTGGTTCAATACCCTGCCATGATCCGAAAAGCAGCAGCTGCCTCGATGAGCTTGTGATCGTTGCATGCAACCGCAGATCGAAGGGGGCTTGTAACGTCATACGACACCGGGGCAGAATAGGTTAAGTGATCCGCAATCACGATCATTTCTTCCTACTGGTATCGCCCTAGCTCGCCGGTCTGCCACTCAAGCTAGCATCACGAGATGTATAGTCTGTACGCATGGATATTCACTAAACTTATTGGCATATCCTGTTCACAGCTAGCGACAACACATCTCATATCTGTACCCAATGTTCATCGACATTGACGGTGTCCGCACTTCTACACAAATTCGATGACTACCAAGAAGAGATCTCATGATAATCTCGTCAAGTCACTAACCGCATGTGGATACTGTGCGATTTTACGCTACACCGCCTCTCACTTCCAAGGGTTCGTGACAGGGTCCCCAACCACCGGCAATGCCTGTATGATTCTTTTTCGAGATTTGGCACGTTGGAGACGACAGATCGAGACCAATGGAGCTTCGCGAAATTGTGGCCCTGACCATCTGCGACCTCTGAACAACCTTGGAATGCATGCATCTGAACAGCGCACTCACGCCACCAAGATGAAACCCCGATTTTCAATAGACAGACCACGACATGGCTCCTGCGGCTTGTTCTCTGTCTATGACCCAAGACCAATGGTGGGTGCGGACGAAAGCGACTACCCACTGTGTACAACATTTGTGGGCGCAGCAGACTAATCTGAACGGCGCTACAGATGAGCGTTATGATTGAGAACGATAGCCAATGCAAAGTTCGAGCGTCTACTGCGATATTCGCTGCCATAGGAGTAAGTAATGATTCCAAACCTTCTCCAAGGCAGTTTTCTGAACAGCTCACAAAGTGCCATCTTCTCTCGTCTTAGGGAGTGTAACGTGAGCTTGAGGGGCTGATATCTTTGGCAAGGTGTCGTGTTCAAGTAGAGATGCAGCGACCGGTAAGCCCTTGCGTTCTACCCTCCATGGTTGTGTAACACATTGCTTGCTGTGGGCCTTGGGGTCGCAGCGATAAGACGCTTCATGGTTACGGCCTAAACTAAACAATGTCATTCGTATGATCACAGGCTGGCTCAAAACTTATCTAGCTAGTCGCAGTCATTTTGTACATCGTGTGGGCGAGTCGATGCACTTGATTAGCAGCAAATCGCATGAATGACAGCTAAGAACAGGAAACAGCATTATGTCACGCTTGTCCAGAGTCTCGCATACCGACTGTCTCTAGCTGAGAACCTAATGCAGGGTTACGCAAACGAAAGGCTTCTCGCAAGTAGGCGCCGCTTGAGTGCCACAGCTTAGATGACATGCATCCATAGCATGCACAAGCGTACGTAGCGAGAGCCTGCAAGTCTTCAACGGTCTCTATATCTCTTATTCAAGAATACATTTCGTGTATGGAATGTTTCGTGTTGCGGAGATTGCGAGCGGCTCATCGCCCTGCGTCAGCGCAGTACTTACACAACTGGACGCAGTGGATAGTAACCAAACATCTAGCGGGACTGAGCTGTAATTCCGGAAGCCAAGGCACGATCAGGTTTAGCCGTACGAAAGTTTCTTTCGCGCATTTTCACATAGAACGTGTTCTACGTTGCATTGTCATTGTAGATTGCTTTCATCTACATGAAGCTCCGACAGCTGCGCAAAAGAAGTCGCAGAGTAGTTCGAAAAGAACACAGAACGGACGCATCTGAAAGAAGCTAGATGTAAATTGTAGATAGCTGTCGACTTCGGAAAGCTTTCTATAGATATAGAACTCCGTCGGCTTCCCGAGGTCGCGATAGTGATACCAGGTAGGTACATTTAAGAGTTGAGGCGCATCATGAGATGCTACATATCAGTAGCATACTACTGTGGTAAGATTGGAAACGCTATTATCACGGTCGGCATACTCGAGTAGGGGTCCGTGACAAGCTATATAGGTGGTATGGCAGTACCTCGCGAGGACGGATGTCAGAGGTTCTCTTGGATCTAACCATATTTGGATTGGTCTACAGTCTTTCAAGGCTGGATTCGATGAGCTACGCGGTACTATTTAAAATCCTGACGCGGGCTTGAACACGCGTGGTACAGTACCTCCAGGGCTGGGTGGGCTGAGCGCATTTCGTATGATCCCAGACTACCTAGGTCAGCACGGCGCATTCGACGTCGACGTCGAATGTCTTAGGGAGTCTATATATTCTGCGATATGTTTACGCATTGCTCGATGTGCGTCTGATCTTCTTCGTGTGAAGTTCCGAGCCGAGACGTTTTGCCCATGAAGACAGGATTCGCACTTCCATGCCCAGGTGGTTACTGATTAGAACTGGAATCGGATCTGATACCAGTACAAAGATCTCGTTAAATCTTCTCGATACCCGATGTACTTATGGTTCGATCGCAGTTGTCGCCTTTTGCTTAAACAATTTACACTACCTGTTTTGACTTACAACTCGATTGCATTGCGGGGTATATAGTCTCATTTCGCTTCACGCTTCGACACTTGCCGTACCGCTTATCGAGCAGCCTGAGCGTACATGCATATGCAAGCCATGTTGAATCGATTACTGCACAAAATGATATCAAACTTGGGCGACGGCCCTGAGAAGCCGTTTGCCCCCGTTTTCTCGACATAGTACCGTGTTTCTTCTCCCGGACTTTCCAACACCGACGCTATAGATAGCACTGACTGAGGGTATGAATTATAAGATGCAAATCTTAAGACATTCAGAGGGGTCGTAACTTCACAGAGCGAATGGCGCTGTTTACGACAGCCAAAGGATGCATTTTCCTTGCACGAGTTGTAGTCGACGAGGATATGACGGGATGATGGATCCACGTTCAAGCGCTTTAGGTCCAGACTTGATGCGATGCCGATTCGAGCTTTGGGGACTCTTTGTATACAAGCTATACTGTCTTCAATATCCCGCTTTCGTGACCTTTTCAAGCTTCTGAGGTATAAAGATTAGCAAACTCTCGAGGTCATTCCGTCATCTCACTTGAGGTAGACCGCATCTATCGTTTCGGAATGCGATGCTTGTCATACCTAAGTGGTACCAATAATAGGATGATGCATGTGCAGCTTTGAGCCTGGGGTAGGGCATGGACGCGCGGAATTGAGATTGCAGCATGCAAAGACCCCCAGAAATTGCCCATGTGATATGTTCTTTTTTGTTAACAGCGTGATTGCCTTGTGATACGCTTGAAGTATCAGGCCCTTATACTTCTAAACCCTCGCCATACACTACGAATGCAATGAGCAGCGTTTGCCCAGTAGCATAGACAGCGAGAACACAAAGAGAAGTAGAGCAAGCTTGATAGTTGGGATGAAAGAGGTTTGTGTATGAGATGCGGTAGTAGGCACATATGCATGCTGACTTTATAGGTGCCTGCCTTTGACATTCGGAGTCATGTCCACATTACGATGAATGTAGCCTCACATAGCAACATAAGAGGACTGACTAAGGTGTACATTCAGTAGTTCGGATCACGCCATTGCGCCACGTGTAGGATCTCATTATCTTATCTGCACTTTAGTAACATGGCAGTTTCCACATCGACCATATCCACAAGATGGACAACCAGCGTTTTTATAAGGTATAGAGGGGTATCCGCAGTAGCAGCACTGCCACACATAGGTGTGACTCTTCTTTCCCTGTCATTGTAAGCTTGTCCTCTGCGTCTACGAAACGGTCGGCGGTGACCTACTGCGGGTACCTCAACACGACCAGATAGCTCGGCGTGTCCATCGAAGGCCCAAGACGGAAATGACCAGAGGATCTCACTCCTTGTAGAGCCCTCATAACAACAGCCACGACCGCTCTCCAGACCTGCGCGTCTGGGAAGAGTCGAAGTACTGGAGCCAAAACGTGTGTACGAACCACCTGCACACGCAAAGCCGTTGTTGTCCAGGACTGATCTTCCACTGTACGTCTGCTTTCCGACTCGTCGCAAGTTGTCCCCATCGTCGTCAGTCTCGTATCGTTGGGAGCGGTCGAATGAGTTTGGGCTATTGCGGGCAGGTGCTTTGCTCTGCGAGGCCGAAACAGAGTGCGGATGAGACATTGCGATCGTCGGACGCCTGAAAGCGCGTGGCAACCAGCTGAAGTGCAAACTTCTAGTTCTACATGGCGGTTAGCTGAGGATTTCTAGATCAAGCGCTCCTGCGATCGTGTCTCGCTGCTCGTCCACGACTCCGACAGGCCGGATACCAATCGAGACGCGTTGAGTTAGCAGCGAGACTGGAACGCGTTCCTAAGCTATCCTGACGCCTCGAGGCATCTATGGCACCTAAAGACAGTGGGACGACAATTTCTGGGATCAATTGACAGGGAGTGGGGTAATGGGTCCAGCAGCGAAGGGCGCTGGAGTTGTCCATCCACATACCTTCTAAGCAAACTGGATCAGCGGTCCGAGCGCCCCGTGCCGATCTCTGGAATCCCGCCGCAACGAAGTTCTCCGTCCAGCAGGAGTAAGGAACCGCTTCAAAATACCTAGGTATCCATGATTATATATACGTCGCCCTTGTTATCACGGTGAAACCTTCAGGCAGCAGATTCTTCCGACAGCTAGAAAACCATGCCTAGGCACGGCAGACTGTGTAAGGTACCTCATAACTACGTGGGCCCATTGATGCAATGAGTGTGGTAGGACGCGTGCTGCTCTGATAAATTAGTACAAGCTACAAAACACGATCAGCCCCTGGGTAAAGAGCGGACCTTCCATCGGCAAGAGCGAGGGCCTTACCTAGGATCATGCAGTATGCCGGCCGGCTGTTTTTTCGACCTTCCCGCAGGATGTGGCCGTACATTCGACCACGAGCCAGAGTTGAACCCATCGCGTACCTTGCCTGTAAGCTCAGATTATGCTACTGACCCATTGTGTAGACTGGCAACCAAGACGTTCCGGAGGTCCGTATAGAGGATGTCAACGCGGGGTTTTGCTACCAATCAACGTATATGGTCTCGCGCTACCGCATACTAATAAGCCAGCTGATCACATATCGTTATCCACCACAATGTGGTCTTACCTAGGTGTTGTGCAACGCCTGTGTCGCAAACGCATCGTTCGCCACCTCACCGCCTTCCGACTGTCGACTTCAGAGCTACCTAGGTACCTCTGCATGCTCCCCCTACCCATGAGACGACGCATATCCAAATCCGGATGGCGTTCGGCATCACTGCGAAACCTTATCGGTGAACAAGGGGGCATCCGGAGTTTTCTCATGCCATATATTTTAAACGTAACAAAGCCCTGAATGAAGGAAAACAAGAGCTTTCGCCACGTCTTAGTGGGATTACACCACAAATGCAAAGAGAAAACTGGCTAGCATGATCATTCCAACTTCTCAACATCAGCGGGGCAATGATTTGAACGCGATCTTTTTTTGGGTATTTCCATGCAGTTCTTTCGTCTATCGAAATGTAGAGACTTATTTCATCTGACCGATTTTACCAAAATGAGTGAACTTATGCGTCGGATGCAGTCTGTACGTCTAAAGAGGCGTGGAAGTACAGACTCACGTGATTGAAAATCGATGCAGACGGGTATCACCCGCCTTTACCTAGCGTATCGATCTTTTCGCCGCCAGTATCCCAATGAGATGCTACCACGGCCAGTCGCCAAGTAAAGCGTCCAGCGTACGTTGCTTGTGATTGGGCATGCAGACCAATTCGGCAAGGAGAAGGGCGAAACTTGTATCACCCAGAGCAGATGGTGTCAGTGAAGCCTGTAGATTAGGACTTGTCATGACACCCTTGAAATAGAAGTTGTGTCTGTAGGAGAGAACCCTGGAGGTAAGCGTGACCTTCGTAGCGCTTAGAAGAGCGCCCCGGGGCCTGGACTGATATCACAACACCCTCGGGGTGGCCTGGCATCACCCACCGCACCAATACCACGAATTTTTGCACTGTACTACAGACCCAGCGGAGCTACGCTAATGGAAAGATCATCGTGCGCGACTGAGCGAGGTAATCCTTGCGCTAGTAGCGTCAATTACGCGTCAGATGCGAAGCATGAATTCACGAAACTCTACTGCGAGGTGTGGCTTGATGCTTTCATCGAAAAAGTGTGCGTTTGGTACTTTCCGTAGTATTGCAGTCTCTGTAGAAGTTGTGGGTGTTGCCGCTCGTAATGCACACACACGCATAATGATGTTTATATCTAGCTAAACACTAGCTGTTCTAGCGTACTTAATGATCTCCACAGCTCTTGTTGTGGACATTGGGCATTTAAGCAATACAAAGACGGGACGGTTAAGGCTAGATTACACAGATATCCAGGTTATCAATCTAAGTGCGACAGTGCAATGCCGAGAAGACGGAATCTTATAATAGTTCTATCCAGTCGTCAGCATGATAGCTCATTGGCCATTAACATTGCAGCTGTCATTCATTAGTCTGAGCAAAAAAGGAGAATGATTGTGTCCGCGATGCATATAGAAGGGTAGCAAAGCTCGAAGTTCGAGTTCCAATTACCAAGCTGTTCAGTCACCCTTGACCTATCATCAGCCCTCAACTGAGACAACCTTGGAATGAAAGCTAATTGGAAGTAATAAGATATTGTCTCGAAAATACCCGATTATCGAACATGTTTCCCAACGAAATGGTCTTTGCAAGACATGAAATTGCGTCGTCCCTAGGCCGTTACGTGGGACTTCATGACCTTGGGAAAGCACGTCCGAGAGACTGTATCGTCTTGCTCACGATCCTTGATCGAGTTCGCGTGGCTATTTATTCGTTTCAGCACGTTTGGATTGTCGTCTCAATGTCCAAACCCTTCGCGACAGACTCTGCCACCAAGCCTGCTGGCTAAGCCATCCCTCCTTCAACAGCAATAGAAACCACAATAGCATCATGACAGCACCGACGGAAAGGAAAAGGGATAGGAAACTTTGTTCATATGGAAGAACAGATGTAGGGATAGCAAAGATACTGGAAACGATGACTACAGGAGAAATAACGACGATAGTAAATTCGCCGATTTTGCCGCCCTGCAAGCTGAGGCGGTACTCCAGACGATTTGCCAGCTTCTCGCAAGCTTCTTGAAAGTAGGACAGCGTCTTCTCGTAGACCCTCAGATCTTCATACACATCGTCCAGTTCGTTGATAGTGCGTTCGATGTGTGCGATCACCCGTGGTAGCAGTGTCTCATCCGGGTCGCTAAAGTAGTCAAGATCTTTACTCTTGAAGCTGTTCCAGCAGTCGACCTTTCCCCTAAGATCCTGAATCAACATTGATAGAAGCTCCAGCATAGGTTCATTCCACTTCGAGATAGCGGACTGCTCGGACGCAGACGCAGCGGAGAATGGGCAAGAAGTCATGTGATGCATGAACGAAGCTTCAATTTGACCCACAATGCGTTGAGCTTCCTTCCTGGCACATTTTACTCTGATCAAGCTGATAGCGAGGTAGTACTCCCGCGCGTCGTAAAATGGCAGATTTGCATCGAATTTGCCCATTGATATTTGGTCTGAGCGCCGGAAATCATTCCGTTCATCCTCACCAATTTCACGGTCCGGATTAAAGTTTACTTCTTCCAGATCGTACGCGATCCAATGGGTATTGTTGAAGCCAGATAGAGTGAAAGATGATCTCGCCCGATAGATCCGCAATGTCCCTCGCTCGTTCTTTGAGTCCAGAAAAGAGAGGTCCATCCATATCTTTTGGTCGGGCTTGCTGCTTTCAGACTTGACTACATCTTCTAGCCTCGTCATGTGCAGTCCGAAGTAGGGGAAATGGTGTTCAAGCTGGAAGACGGGATACCCTTCGGTGGGGATCCTGACTTTCATAGACGTTTGAAGGGTGAGATATCGCCCTAAGAGATCTTGGATAGCGGGGGCTTGGTGCTCGTTTGCGGTTTCAGCTAAAGCGAGCATATGACATGGAGATGGATTAGCGATATGTATAAGCCGGCGGTCTGCATCTTCCAGACTGTTGTGGTTGAAGCGTTTTTCCAGGAGATGACGTCTCAAATCCCACGCTGTCAGGCTCTCCTCGTATGTTCTAGCTTCAGGCACAATACTTTGCGTTGAAAGCATTGGGTGTTCTCCTTGAGCATCGGCAATATCGCATTCGGCGTTATGCTGTTGTATGGCTATGGCCTCCAAAGCTGTCGGGTGCCTCGTACCGGCAGCTGTCGGAGTAGTCGGAACAGCTCTGTCATCGAGCCATGCGTTACCCCGGCTCATCATGCTGGTATCTCTAAAATCGCTTTCACTGATACCGCGGCAGTATTCGATCACAGCCTCGACGTGAGGCGGTGCTCGGTCGTCGTCGTATCGCCGCATGAAGAGTTCGATACCATCATGCCTGTTCGAGAGTTCGCGCAATGACTGCATCCATGGGTATAACTCTAGAGGTTTCCTTGCGCTACTAAATATATGTGGCCATCGCCTGGAGAAACGCGGAGACCCTGGACTAGGCGTAGCTCTTGTGGTATGAGCCATGTGAATCTACATTGCAGGTCAGTTCCCATCAAACGACTGCGTCCGTGGTAGAGATCATCGCCTTCGATGCTCATCTCTTAAGCTGAGTGTGCATGGGTTGTTCACAGAAGGTATGACGTTTTGCACTTACTGCCCGGTCTCCAATTCACCATCAAGAACGTAATATACGACCGAAATATCTCGAATCAGATGATGCCGTGCACAGGTACTTGTGCATGTTGAGATAATAGGTTGTCGAGAGTTTGAATATGTTCATAGATGTGCAGGAGGTCGCGAAGAAGACCATCCGGACTTCATCATGCCTGTCCATGGCCCTCTTCATATACTTTATCTTCCAGTTACAATACAAATACTGCGACATCAATCCAGTGAAGCCTTGGATGCTGTGTTGTTCGGCATCATGTCTTCAACCAACAGGAGACAGATACGTCGTTCGTGTCTTAGTATTGTGACCCGAGGGCAGGTCTCGCTATTCGTACACGTATTTTGGCGTTTTGACACTACGGTCACAAGACTGTTTGTAAGCCCTCGTTTGCCTTTTTTTCCTTGCGCAGACGCAGCTGGGATTGCATAGGATGATACGGCCTTGTGGTGACGTGAATAGTGGGTGCAGGGAAGCGGAGCCAGCTGCTCCAGTTGACTGCTGCTTCGGTCATGCTGTGCTCAAGGGTCCAATATATTGTTGAGATGTCATGGGCTCCAATTTCCTGGTGGCGAGGTTGGGCAGCGAATTTGGCTCGTCTGACTTGCATAGAGCCCTGGAGGTGGGCGCCGGGTTGCCGAAAGGGGAATCCATGTAAGCTACGTCCATTGCAGGGCTGCTTATCGCGTATCTCCGATGCGCACCTGTTGCGTTTCCGTAGATGACGATGACCGTTCGAAAAGGGACGCGAATAGTACTTATCTGGGTATGCATCCCGAGGTCGTCTTGAGGTCTGCCCAGGCTGATGGACACCGGCTTGGAGCCCTGTCATCGCACCAACAGTTTGTGCTACAACGCAATGAGATCGCATAGAATTCCAAAGTTGGGCTCCAAGGCTGACTCGGTATTTTCATGCCTTTGCGCCAAGTCTCTGCTGCGCCTTAGTCATTGCTATCTTCAAGGTACCTAGCCTAGATGTGCTTGAAGTGCTAGAATACTTCCGCAGCCTTGCGGAGCTTGCCAGGCAGAGGCGCCAAGCATCCTAGAGTCGAGACATTATATTCCAACTAAATTGAAGCCTAGGTATCAAAACTATCAAGAGTGAACCACAAGTGTTGTCAGCCGGGAGCAAGTTGGCCCCCAACGACAATGTGCATTAAATAATCACCTGGCTCTAAGACAGGCGCCCTACTCAGTTGTCGACTGAATAGATATCTAGTACACAATTAGTGATTCTAATGCAGGATTTCCACTCGCCGCGATGGTCTCAGTCTATTAGTTGTTGAGTACTACGCTACGCTTCCAGTGACCTTCTAAACTTTCCAAACGCATTAACCCTTTCCGTGATACGTTAGCCTTATGCTTTCCGGCCTCCCATCCAGAGCTTGACGTTTGAGTAGATGATAGCCTAACCCCTCTGCTGGAAGTCCTTCGGGGGCTCTCTATGAGTGCTTCTTTCGACGGTGATGAAGCGTGAATCTCAAGAAGATATGTGAGGTCGAACCTGCACGCGTGTAGTCGTGCAATAAGCGCATCTTCCATAGCCACAGCCTGGACATCCCGTGCTTGAGATAGGAATCGATGAAGACCCGCAATGGCACTAGAATGTAGAATCAGCTCTGAAGGCCATCGTTTTTAAACTCTTTAGGAGAATACACCCACACATTGCCAGATGTAAACATGTCGCTTCTTTGCCTGTGTGTGTAAGACAGCGGGAACTAACCAGATCCATGATCTTACCTACGCAGGTCCGATAATGTAGAGATGTCTGTACTCTAGACAAAATGATCAGCCTCAGCCACAATGGTGAGCGAACATCGGTCCTTCCCCACCGAGCAACGATTTGATCACGTCGAACCGTTGGGGATCTTACGCGTGTCTCGGATCACTACATATGAACATGTTAACTAGCCGATGACGTACTAATGGCGAGGGATATGGTGTGGTGACTGATATGTACCTCATTTCTTCTTGGAAAGAACAGATTGCTCATCGGCCCATCGATCGTATATGTATAAATTCCTGGTTACAATCATCTTCGGATTAGAAACCTAGTACAATACAATATCGAAAATTGGCAAGGCCAGGCGTTCGTGAGGTAACATCGGGATGCAGCAATCCACCGTGGAACTGCCAGCTGCAGTAGATTGGAGCTACAACACTTTAGCCGACGTACTCATGACGACGAGGACTCACAATGCAGAGAGAGCGAGCTACAAACACGACGTCTGATAAGACAGAACGATTCTGGGGAAGACTGGGACAGAAATGAAGCTCTTGGACTACAATCGAGTTATAGCGTCCAGTAAGTGGGCGCAGTGTTGGAGCGACACAAGTTTTTCTACTGACCCACAGCATGTTGCGTGGTTCCATAGATAAAGACCTGAAGCGTACAAGTAATGGCAACGGTCGTCTGACGCATGGCTTGATGCATGAAGCTAGGCGCGACATGAACGATTGACGCAGGCAGCCGACGGCAGGTGGTTAGGCCGACTATCGACAGGCGGAGCCGAAGATAGAGCTCCGAGGTACCGAGCTGTCCAATTCCATCCACGCAACACAAACCTCGATTGAGGTACGAATCGCAGTTTCAAGGCTCGCCATGGTACTCCGAACCCTATCATTTCTATCGCTGGCCGTCGGCGCCCTCGCCGCCGTGACAGCACCTCAAGCACCGCTTGAGCCGTTCGTTCTTGAGCCCTCCACGTCGAAAGACCTCCTGTATCTCCATCGCAAACTCGTAGAAATCGAATCCATATCCGGGAACGAGAAGAACGTCGGCGATTGGCTCACCGGATACCTTCGCGCACACAATTGGACTGTCGAGAAGCAGGCAGCATCCAAAGACCGATACAACCTCCTAGCTTACGGCAGGAAGCGCGAAACAACCATCCTCCTATCCTCGCATATCGACGTCGTACCACCATACTGGCCGTACTACTACAACGAGACGACCGACGTAATCGGCGGGAGAGGCAGCGTAGACGCGAAGGGCAGCGTCGCACCCATGATAATCGCAGCGCAAGGCATAAAAGAACACCTACAGGATGACATATCCCTGCTCTTCGTTATCGGCGAAGAAACAGGCGGCGACGGCATGCGCGCATTCAGCAACTGGGACAAACGCCCATCCTCCCACGAAATCGTCATCTTCGGCGAGCCCACCGAGGCGAAGCTAGTATGTGGACACAAGGGCATGCTAGGCTTTGAAGTCAAAGCGACAGGCAAAGCCGCGCATTCAGGATACCCGTGGTTGGGCGTGAGCGCAAACGACATCATGGTACAAGCACTGGGCGAGCTCCTCAAGCTGCGAGAACACCTCCCATGGAGCACGAAATACGGCAACACGACCATGAACTTCGGGCGCATCCAAGGCGGCGTCGCAGCCAACGTCGTCGCCGAAACCGCAACCGCGAACATCGCCACGCGCATCGCAGCCGGCACCCCTGATGTCATACGCGGACAAATCCTTGACGCGCTCAAAGACGTCAAAGCCTTTGCGCAGAAGGAAGGTGGCGATCTGGACGTACAATGGGGCGGCGAGGCATACGGTGTGGTGAACATAAATTGTGATATTGAGGGCTTCGAGACTTTGACCGTCAACTACGGAACGGACGTGCCGCACCTCTCTGGTGACCACAAGAGGTACCTGTACGGTCCCGGCTCCATCTTCGTTGCGCATTCAGATCATGAGGCGCTGAAGAGGAAGGAGCTGGAACAAGCTGTTCTAGATTACCGTCGCCTTATTCTCAAGGCGACCGAGGTAAGAGAGAAGGAGCGGCAGCTGCAGGATGAGGAGCAGCTGGAATTATGAACTTGGGTGAAGAGACGGATGTAAATTGTAAATAGCTAGATACCCAAACACAGCGAGCGTTTCCCTCTGCGACAGTTATAGCCATTTTGATGTACCCCCACATTTAGTCTACCAGGAGAAGAGTCTCGCTCGATACAGGTAGGTCTGAAAGCAGGTGCTCAATGCCCCTTCCCAAGCTCCACTCCTCGACGTTTTACAGTCAAAGAGCAAACTGGGTAGATGGCACAAAGATTATTCTGGCGCATGATCCCTCATATTTGAAGGGACAGAGCGAACCAGCAATGGGAGAGAATGCATGGTCCGTCTGGGTTCTGTTCGTTGCGCTGGTGAAAGGGATTGAGAGTAACGCGTAGAGAGATGCTTTGGTCGACGCACGGAGCGGCCGAAGGTATGACCGGCGACGATAAGATAGAGAGCAGCCAGAAGTGAGATGAGATGGCAAAGAGGGAAGGAGCGATGACACCGCGCTATGCATTCAACTTACCAACGCCGATGATGCTAGCGTCTCATACCTCATATCATACATTTACTTATACAATCATAAAACCGTCGATCAACATTCTCAGCTCGCGATAGCCGGCACCTCGTCCTCCTTTTGCGCAATGCCTTCGGCTTCCTCGGCGGCCTTTGCAGTTTCTGACATGCCCAGGTCCCTGAACTGCCAGCCATCGTTCTCTTTGACCCAGTCTTTCCGCTCGCCCAGGATAGCTACACTGCTCTCGGCGCCCTTGACGAGGAACTGGTCGGCTACGGCTTGTACCTGCTCAGCTGTGACGTCGAGGAGGCGTTCGCGACGTGTCTGCAGCATATCGTCTGTGACGCCAGACAGGAACAGCCTCATTCCCTCGCGACTGACACTTTGCGGCGCATCGTATCCTTGGAATGCACTCAGCTTGGCTTCTTCAAGATCCTGAGGTGTCCATGCGCGGTCGCGCGCCCATTGCCCTGCTTCGGCCATGATCTTCATACTGTTCTGCGGATTGGGATCGCGGTATGAGTACATGCCGAAGAGACCGCCGATGCTACGTGCGTAGGCACCACCGCCGTATGCGCCACCTTTCTCGCGAATCTCTGGGTGAAGTTGCTTGAAGGTGAGGAGCTTTGCGAGGATCTCAAGAGGTGCGCTGGAGGCGTCGGCGTAGGCCACTGTCGGGACAGCGCGGGCGGAGTAGTAGACTTGGTATGGCAAAGGGAAGAAGGACTTGGCGTTGCGAGGGTACTGCTTTTGCTGCGACGTCGAGGGCACAGAGACGTCCTTGGGTAATGTGTTCAAGAAGCGATGTAGTGCCTCCTGGTTTGACGTTGAGCTCTCGCTACCGCAGTTGATCGCTACGCGGAGCTGGTTGCTGTTCGCGATAGTGAAAGACTGGATAGCTTTGAGTTTCTTGATGACATCGTCTAGCGACTCTTGCGATGCGAGAGCTGTCATAACCTTGACTTGGGTGAGACCCCCGGTTTCTTCTGCTAATCGGCTCACAGGACTGATTCCAGCTTCAGCGAACTTCATGGCATAAGAATGACCAGACTCTGCGATCGAGTTGATGGCACCACTTGCCGCACTCTGCAGGAGCTCTCGGATCTTCTTGCCCGCTTCAGGCCCATCAAAGTCCGTGTCTTGTATGATAGTCCGTAGGAGTTCGTACATGTCGGGTATGTTACGGTCGAAAGCGTAGCCGGAAAATGCCATACCTTCTTCGTACGCGTCGAGCGACAAGGGTGACTGTGAAGAGTGGTAGCCTACGGAAATGCCTCCAGTCTTCAGCTTGATCAGTTCCTCAAGTTGTTCCATCGTCTTGTCTTTGGTACCAAGGCGCATGATGGCGCTGGTGAATAGCGGGATCATCTCTCGTAACTCGTCTGGGAGATCCTGTAATCTGTGCACAGCACGGAAGTACGTCAGACCGTTGGTGGGTGCCTCGCGCCACTGGACCTTCACACCATCCAGCTCAGTATGTCGCAGTGGCTTCCTCTCCTTTTCTCGAGGAATATCCTTGACGTGAACAGTGGGCAGACAGCTCAAATCTTCGTTTCTGGCTTTCTCTTGAACTTCCAATAGCTGAAGTTCTCGCTCTTCCAGATACTTCTGTGCCTCCTGCTCGCTTGGAAACTGCTTCGCGGTCTCTGCAATCTTTGCCGCTAATCGTTGACTTTCTTCGTCTACGAGTTCCTGGCTGAACGTCTCCGATGGCTGCATGGTGAAGGTCAGGGTTTTGTCGGTGAGTAGGTACTTTTCAATCAGGCTCTCCAAATAGTTGCCTTCAGCGTACTTCTTCTGGAAAGCATTGACGGTTTCTTGCCACGCGAGGGCCTCCATTGGGTCGATACCATTGAACCAGCCGGGTTTCAGTCTTTGGAGGATGCCCATACCAAAGTTGGCGGTCTTGTGCTTGAGCGAAAGCTCCAGCTGATGTAGGATACCATCGACCTTGATCTTGTCGAAGCCGTTTTTGCGCACCTCGAGCAAGGTCTCCGCAATGGTCTCGCGCACCTTGTTCACATCATCCGCTTTGACGGCGTCCAACCCAATGGACAAGACACCTCGTCGTCCAGCGCTGTCATAGCCAGTATTCGCACTGAAATCAGCACCAAGTCCAGATTCTACAAGATTGCGATAGAGAGGCGAGCCGTAGCCGCTCATGAGCAGACTGCTCAGTACTCCCAGCGCAAAGTTCTCTACGGCGTCTGCAGTGTCGCCCATCAACCATGTAACCGAAGTCTTGTACTGCCTGTCCTGAGGTACCAGTGGGTCGAGAGGTCCCGCAACCGTGACTTCCTTGGGGCCGTCCAGAGTTATTGGAGCCTTCACTTCCTGATCCACGGCTATCTTGTCAAAACTGTTCAAGCGACTGTCCACCTCCTTCAGATGCTCCACCAAAGGCATGTCTCCGTATGTGAGAATCTTGGCATTGCTTGGGTGATAGTGGTCGGCGTGGAATTTCCGTAGCTGTTCCCAAGTCAGGTCGGTGATCTTCTGCGGGTCGCCACCGGAGTTGTTGATGGCCGGGTATAGGTGGTCTTGGAATTTGGTGTAGAACAGGTAGCTTGCATCCGACATCTGGCCCTTCATCTCATTGTATACCACGCCCTTGAAAACAATGCGCTTCGCGTTGGGGTCCTCCGACTCTTTTGCCAGCGGGTTCTCAGGACCCAACCGCCACCCCTCTTGGGTAAAGTCATTCTCCTTCAGTAACGGGTGTAGCGTCGCATCGAGGTATACGGACATGAGGTTTTTGAAATCTTGCGCGTTTGTCGTCGCGAACGGGTAGCCAGTGTGGTCGGGAAAGGTCCAGGCGTTCATGAAGTTGGAAAGCGAGCGGGGAAGCATCTTGAAGAAGGGGTCGCGGATGGGGTACCTGAACTGTCAGAGATACGTTGATTCCAATAGCAAGGTGACATACTTCTCACTACCACACAGTGTGGTGTGCTCGAGGATGTGTGGCACTCCGGTGGCATCTGGTGGGTTGGTCTTGAAGCCAATCGAAAAGACATTGTTCGCATCCTCGCGGGCAATGTGCAGATATTCGGCGCCAGTCTTGTCATGCTGGAGATGTAAAGCGGTCAGCTCGAGCTCCGGCACCTGCTTGACGCGCTTGAGGGTGAAGCCATGCAGCTGCTCGCCGACATTGGGGAAGTTGGAGACATCGGTGATAGCGGCATATCCACGTCGAGACAAGGTTGACAGTCGGTGCGGGGTTATCGTGGCATTTCGAGGGCTTTGGACCTGCCGACCAACGGAACGTAGCATGTTTGGAATAGAGGGTGGATGACAGAGTGCCGCGCAGCCTCAGAAATGTCAGAGGCACCCCATCGATGACGCCTGTCGCGCCGATTGGCCGAGGGACCCCATACCAAAAGAGATTAGCCCGCAAAATTACTAAGACGAAAGAGTGCGCCTGGACAGGCTGTTGATGCGTTATACGGCTGGAGACATGTCGGATTGGCTAGCCTGCCAGTGATCTCATCTGTCAGGTCCGATATTGAAGCTCGTGGGCGTTGTGGAGACTACCAGGTGTCTTGTGCCTTTCGCGATCGACCAGACCACCGACGTCGTCCCCTCCTTCCTCTTCAACACCCGCCACGAGACATTGCCCGACCCGACCCCGACGACTGCATGACCCGACACTGTACATATTGCTACACCACGCCCGTTGACGCCCCCTGCACTGCGCTCCACATCTGTTTTCACCCGAAGCAGTCCCGAGACGCCGGCGGAAGACGTGCATCCTCACCACGCGCATTGTAGACAGGCGGCTGCTGCCAGACGGATGCGCCACTGGACTGCCTAGAGACCTGCATTGGGGACACGTGAGACTGAGTGCATAGGCGGAGGAACCGTCGGAGGCAACACGGGGGATCCACAAGCTGAGGCGCTACACGGAAGAGTCACGACTTCATGGCAACCGTCGCCCAACAGCGCCAGCCGACGTCTGCCCAGTCCCGCCCTCACCACGAAGCCAGCCGCAGTGCATCTGCCTCGCCTGCAAACATGGCACCCGCACAGCACAACCCAGCGCCTACGCCTGCGCCCGCTAAGAAGGGCAAAGGCAAGAAGGCGACCGACCCCTCGGAGCAGCAGAAGCAGATCCAGGCCAAGATTGCTCAGCTCGAACTGGACCAGGCAGGGGACAAGGAGCAGGAACTCGAAATCGGTGCGTCTACCTCTTGCGACGGAGCTGTGGAGGAGGGGACACTCTGGGTGGCGCAGCCCATGTCTGCACAGCACGAGACTGGGGCCCTATCAAATGAATCGTTGGCTGACGTATGGCATGGACAGAACGCGAAGTTAAGAAAGCAAACCGCGAACTCTCCTCGCTCCTCTCCAACATGGACGGCCCGCTGTCCCGGCTCGAAGTCGTGCAGAAACGATATACCGAACTCCTCTCCGATATGAAGCGCACGGAACGCGAACACCAAAAGGCGAAGAAGCGCGGGGACCAGCTGCAGAAGGAAAAGGACGCGCAAAGGTCGGAGTTGAACAAGGTTACGACAATGAAGGACAAGTTGGACAAATTGTCGCGTGACTTTGCAAAGGAAAACAAGAAACTCAAGGACGAACTACACAAGCTCGAATCTAGCGAATCCACCGCCAGGCAAGAACTACACGAGCGTCTCGAACACCTGGTGAATGACGTGGACGATTGCATAGCAGCTGCGAACGGGCCTGAACCACAGAATCAAGCCGAGCAAGAACTGGACGAAATGTATGTGTGGCACAGCCAAATTTGGGAGCATGAACTAACGAAGCAGATTTCGTCAAAAGTTCAAGTCGTTCATTGACCAGTACGAGTTGCGCGAATTACAATACCACTCGATGCTGCGACTCAAAGAGCTCGAAATACAGTATCACGCCGCCCGACTAGAGCAGCAGCGCAAACAACAAGAAGCCGAATCTTCCAAGTCGCACCAGTTGACCCGCCAAGTGTCGACCTTTTCGCAGACCGAGACGGAACTACGCACGCAGCTCAACATATACGTGGAGAAGTTCAAACAGGTATGCAACCCGTTAACCCCTCGTTGGTCTGTATCATCATGGTTAATACTGACCAGATGCAGGTCGAGGAAACGCTCAACAACTCGAACGATCTCTTCCTCACGTTCCGCAAGGAGATGGAGGAGATGTCAAAGAAAACCAAGCGTCTTGAAAAGGAGAACCAGACGCTGCAACGTCACAAGGACATCACGAACCGCAATATTGGCGAGATGGTGGAAGAGCGCCAAAAGATGCAAGAGGAGCTTGCCAGGCGGACCAAGGAAGCCGAGGATCAGCGGAAGAAGATAGCCCGCCTGGAAACACTGTGTCGTGGAATGCAGGCACAAGGTCGAGGCCAGGTTCCGATGCATGAGCTGGATCACGAGGAGCAGGACGAGGAGGATGAAGAAGTTACGGAGAGCGAGTACGAATACGAGGACGAAGATAGCGCAGAGTACGACGACGACACTGAAGAAGACGGTGTTGAACCGGCGCTTGTGCATCGACCATTCGGGCCTGTCCCTCCACCTCCGCCGCAGCCAACACCTGCGCAGGGAAAAGTCAACGGGCATGCACAAGCTAATGGGCAAATGAATGGAGTCAAACGCTAATAGCAATATCATAGAGACTCACTCTTCGACCCATCTACGTCTTCTCAATTTGCAAATGATGTCCCGCTTCCGCCATCTCAGACAACGTCTTCGAACCCGCTCGGAGATTTTATGAAGCAGTGGAGTTGGGATGATGCGGACCTACCGTCTATTGCGGACTTCGATATGACTGACCAAGCATTCGACGAGCTCATGAAGCAGATGAATTGGGATGATGTGACTGCGCAGTTCGATGCGGAAATGGAAGCAATGGCTGACAAGACTGCTCGTCTTCTGTCAAACGATGCGGCGAAGTCGGAGGAGCCAGAAGAGCCAGATTTAGATGTTGATTGAAGCGTCTTTGTGCTCCGCAATTGGCATACGTGAGTATAGTGCGAGAAGCCGATTATTGATAACAACATCGATAGTATGGATTATGATTTCCAACATGCATATCATCGTGCTCTCCAGCAGAAAATTTCCCATACTATGCCTATTGTGACTACCAAATATGCATGTTCATCCCGTCCACGACGGGCGAATCTCGGCAATGGCAACGATGTATCGAGTCGAGCTAAGATGCCTCGGCTCGTGCACCCACGTTTTCCCCGCAAAACCCCTGGCAGTCGAGGATGCCAGTAGGCACGGCCGCTATTTAGCATGCACATTCCCATACTCACCATGCGGTTACACATAGCTTCATTGCTGCCAGAAGCACGCTCTTCAGACCTTTATTCGCGTTATCCGACGTGACCTACTCCATCTACTTTCAATTATCAACCACCCGCGACCACAGCCTACGCCGTCATGTCACCGCCGGCACTGCAGACGCCGCTTTCGAAGCTGCTGGGCATCCAGTATCCGATTATCCTCGCCGGCATGGCGCGCACCTCTGGTGGCCCCCTCGCAGCTGCCGTGTCGAACGCTGGTGGCCTAGGTGTAATTGGCGGTCTCGGATACACACCGGAACAGCTCCAATCGATCATCGATGACCTCAAGTCAAACCTCCGAGACAAGAACCTGCCCTTCGGTGTCGATCTCGCACTCCCACAAGTCGGCGGCAGCGCACGCAAGACGAACCATGACTACACCCATGGACAGCTCGATGACCTCATCGAAGTCACAATCAAGAATGGCGCAAAGCTGTTTGTGAGCGCTGTTGGTGTACCGCCCGAGCGGACGATCAAGAGGCTTCACGAAGCAGGCATTTTGATCATGAACATGGTCGGACACCCCAAACATGCGAAAAAGGCACTAGATGCAGGTGTGGATATCGTATGCGCCCAGGGTGGAGAAGGCGGAGGACATACCGGCGATATCGCGAACAGCATCCTGATACCCTCCGTCGTGGACGTCGCGCGCAAATACAAGAGCCCTCTGACCGGTCAGCCAGCCATCGTAGTGGCGGCGGGAGGCATCTACAACGGCCGCAGTCTGGCAAGCAGCTTGATGCAAGGCGCACAGGGCGTATGGGTCGGCACACGATTCGTCGCATCAACTGAGGCTGGCTGCTCGCAAATGCACAAGGAGAACGTGGTCACAGCCGACTTCACAGATACAGGCCGGACACTGGTTGTCAGTGGCCGACCGTTGCGCGTCAGGTACAACGACTACATCAAAGAGTGGCACGAGCGCGAGGACGAGATCAAGAAGCTCACGGAGGCGGGAGTTGTGCCGCTGGCGAAGGACATGGACGATGGGAAGGATGTGGATATCCCGTTCCTGATGGGCCAGGTTGCGGGGGTTATCGGCGATATCAAGCCCGCAAAGGAGATTGTCGACGAGATGGTGCAAGAGGCGATCGACATGCTGAAGCTCGGCCAGACGTACATTGGAGGGCCGAGCAGTAAACTGTAGATAATAACAGTAGATTTTTGTGTCTTGACAACAGTCCATCGCATCTCGGTCCCTCGGTTGCCGTGTAACACAACGTCAGAAGAAGCGCATAAATGCATCCGGCTCTCAGTCGAAGAACACATTGCACAAACGTTATTGACTTGTACACTCGAAACGAGAAGGATGTCCAAACCACGTCGCGTCGCATTGTGGTGGTGGTGCCTGCGCCTTCCCAGAGCAGCGGTGGATGATCTGCGACCAGGATCGCGCTCCCCGAATCCATGGCAGCACCGCAAGCTCAGGAGAGATCTGACGGCACGCCCAGTCCCCGTCCGCCTGGGAGTATTCACAATTAATATACACTTCTTCGCACTCGCGGTCGGCGCAAAGCTAGTATTATTATCCTCGCACATCTCGAACGCCCTAGGCCCCTGGCGTTTGCGGCCTTCTCCACTTTCGCTGCCACCAGGGCATATACGGAGCCGTCTCTCTCTTCCGCGGCGCTCGCTCGCCAGTCCGAACTCCTGCAACCCATAGATGACGCTGGTTGCGCAGGCGACACCACGGAGCAGCGGCGCATCATCCCATGCAGTCAAATCTCAGAGCCCAGGCTGAGATTCAGGCCCAGAGGAAGAAGGTAGGCCCCGTCCCGCTGCCGTCCAACGACGCTCGTGCGCCGCAACAAGCAATTCCCCCAGGCGCATGTTTGCAACACGCATGCTGAGACGCAAATTATAGCAGCTCGCGAATTCGTACAAACAGTTGCTCGAGTAAGTCTTTTCTTTGCTTTTGCGCGCCGGCTGCGTGTTTCACCGGCTCCAATTTGCTGACGCAGGGCCAGTGAGTTCGCCGCGACTGATCTCAAGACGGTCGGCAACTATACACTGGGGAAACTTATAGGCAAGGGCAGTTTTGGCAAGGTTTACTTGGCATCGCACAAACTCAGCAATGGCTCAAAGGTACCACCAGAAGGACGGTTGCGAGGAACCACGCTGATCGCAAGCAGGTCGTGCTCAAGAGCGCGAAGAAGGACGACGCCAACCTCGCGCGCGAGATCCATCACCACCGCCAATTCACGCACCCACACATAGCCCGCCTATACGAGGTCATAGTCACCGAGAACCTAGTCTGGCTGGTACTCGAGTACTGCCAGGGCGATGAGCTCTACAACTACCTACTGGCCAAGGGCGCCCTCGAGCCCGCCAGAGTCCAGCGCATCTTCACCCAGCTCGTCGGCGCCGTCACCTACGTCCACAACAAGTCGTGCGTCCATCGCGACCTCAAGCTCGAGAACATACTGCTGGACAAGCACGGAGACGTCAAGCTGGTCGACTTTGGTTTCACGCGCGAGTACGAGGGCAAGTCCAACTACCTGCAGACATGGTGCGGAACAATCTGTTACAGCGCGCCGGAGATGCTCAAGGGCGAGAAGTACGCAGGCGAAAAGGTGGACGTTTGGAGTTTGGGCATCATTCTTTACGCGCTTCTAGTGGGCGAGCTGCCTTTTGACGACGACGACGAAATGGTCACGAAGAACAAGATACTGAAGGAGGACCCCAAATATCCGGAGCACTTCCCGCAGCAAGCGAAGGAGTTATGTCAGTCGCTACTATCCAAACGGCCGATCTTGCGACCTACACTGGCGGACATACTACAGAACCCTTGGTTATCGGAACATGCGCCCCGCCAGCAAGAGATCTTGAAACTCCAACAGCCGGCGCCTTTCTCGACCGAGCTGGAGAAGGAGGTATTGCAACGCATGCGCGCTGCCGGGGTGGACATTGACATGGTGATTGAGAACGTGCTAGCCCAAAGATGCGACTCGTTAGCTGGTTGGTGGGCACTGCTGCTCGAAAAAGAGGAACGCAAGGCAAAGAGGCGAGAGCGCAAGCGCAAAGAGAAGGAAGCAGAGGCTAAGAGCCTCCGGCGACTGAGCGCTGCAAGTAGTCGACTTGACAAACTTGCGCCTACCATAAGAGAGTCTGACGAAGAAGGCATTCACTCTCCCTCTACGCCTAAGAGTCGCGGCAGGACCACAAATCGAAGCAGCTTGCATGGTGAGTATCATGGCGGACGTCATGAAACGCTTCTAACTTAAGACAGGTGCTCCCGAACTGCCAAAGCTGCCAGAGCTGATCACCTCACCCAATCTCACAGTCGACGACAAGCCGCTCCCCCCAATCGATACCCGTCGGGGTCGGAAATCCCATTCATCCTCACGTCCGCCACCACCAGCAAAGGATCTCGACAGGCGGCGTTCACGCAGCAGCATGCTGCAGGTCGTATCCACCAATCCGGATCTTCTCTCTCCCAACGGCTTCGTGCCTAAGCGACGCCGGAAACAGCCCTTCATCAATCACCTTTTGACACTTCGAAATTGGATAAAAGAGACGTCGAAACGAGCGCGATCACCGGGTTCGAAAGCCAGCAGTGGACAGTCGCCAAAGATACCTCCAAGCAAGTCTTCGGACTCAACACGAAGACAGAGTACGGCGAATCGGTCGTCTGTACACACGAACCCCAGGTCTCCGCCCACACCACAAATGCCTGGCCCGCGGCCCCGAGGCTCAACACACGGCTCAGGCTCCATGAGAAGGCTCTCAGCATCGCCCGCACCACTAACACCAAGATCCTCCTACCGTCGCTCGTCTGGCGGTCTCCGCGGTCGAAAATCCACTTCGTCATCTGTATCCTCGATCCGCAGCATGCCACACCACCACCATTCGCACTCAAAGGCCTCATCCACATCATCCGCCTCTCTCGCTTCTCCCGCCGTTTCCACAAGCGGCCACTCACACAAACCCTCCAAATCCCCCCACAACAGCATCAAGGTCCTCCCCGCCACCCCCACCTCCTCAAGCTTTCCTTCCAACATCCGCCTTGTACGTTCTGGCTTCCCACCCGGTCTCAACGAATCCAGCGCCGCTTTCGGAAACGGAAACAGCATCCCCCCGCAATCTCCCGGTCTTGTCTTCGCAAAGAGGAGGAAGAGCCCTTTCAAAGGTCCCATGCTTAATGTTAATACCGGAGGTCTGAATGGCAGCTCGGCAAATGGCAGTGGCGGCTGGAGGAGTAGAAGTGGAGAAGGTGGTATGGGGAGTCGGGGAACGAGTGTACAGGGTCGCAGGAGCGGAGAGATTTTAGGCATCACGGAGGAAGATGAGGAAGAAGACGAGGAGGTCGAAGAGGTGGATACATTTGGTGGGAAGTTGGGTGAGGGCGAGTTCATCGAGGAGGAAGCGCCTGGGCCATTGACCCCGCCCAAAGAGAAGTTCAAAGAGAAGGCTTGATGATTTGGAAAATTGGCGCGAGATTGAAGGGGAGGTTTGAGGTTATTTTGGTGAGAATGTGGGGGTTGGCCGCTTGTTATGGCCATTTTTGGACTGTGGTCGTTGTTTTTCTTGCTGCGTGGTAGTTGTTCACTTCCTTTCGCTTCTTGTCTTCATCTTCATGCTCTCGCGCTTTAACGGCATACATTCGCGGCGTTTGTCCATTTCATCGGATACCTACATACACATGCGTTTTCCTTTCGTTCATTCTAATTTTGTCGACACGTATACACTATGCATCATTTGCACCTCATGGCGTCTGTCACTTGCGCCTGTATTTCCACTACACGTTTGAAGTTTATTGAACCCCTAGATGATATTCTGCTCATCTCAAAGTTTATGAACGATTGCCACATCAGGCAGTCGGCGTCCTTTGTCTTGCGAGCCGACTTTCCTCCAGCGGTGCGGACTCAAAGAGAACGGCAAAAGCGTCAGGATACGAAGTCAACGGTTCAACGTTTGTACTGCATATCGATCAGAGTAGACGCAATCTTGGGAACACAAGCAATCCTGATTAACCCGGTCCCTGGTCGCGATCAGCGAATACATCACTCAGTCCAGCGTCATGATGTCGATATATCCCCCACGATACGCCCTCAAAGCACCCGAAGCAACGAGAATCGATGACGCAGAACAACATTGCACAAAGACACGTGTATGCATATACGTATCCAGGTACAACAGCTGAATCAGTAGGGATATACTTGCGCTCAACATAAGCCTTTGCGTTGCACATCGGCGTCGAAGAGGCGGTGTGGTGGACATGCGGCGTCGGAGGCGAGGTTGAATCGGGACGGTTGGTGTGACCTTGTACGAAATCTGGCCTTGACAAAGTTCCGGTGGTGATCTTTGGTGCGGAATAGTAACGGTGTTGCGGCTGAAACTTGTGTTGGTAACAACACGACTAACATGTCGGAAGCGCTAGAATCGTCTAGTGGAGCTGTTCAGTGACATGCCCTTGTCTGTGAGAGCTTCCCGGTTGATTCTAGTCTACTGAGACAGCCATGCGTACTTTTCTTAGTGACATTGCGCCCAATGCGTGAGGTTTGCCATGTGATGCGCACGAGGCACAAGTCCAACAGCCGAGATGTGGGAGGTGGTGCAGGGGGAGGTAACGATGCGGCAACGCTGTGTTACGTCAAACGCCGCAAGGACCATAAGGGAGCAAGTCCGAGTTTGGTGCATTATCTTAGTACGGACATCCGAGAGGGGTGTCCAGGTTGAGGGAGAGGTAAGGGATTGCTGTGATATCGTGTCGTGGAAACGAATGCGGTATGCCTTCAACCAAGCAATACTCACAGAAGATGTCAGGGAGAATGGGGTGACTGATACGCCACCTTGGTGAGCTGCTTCCTCGGAAGATGCAAGGTCAGCCGGGAAGATCAGTCTGTGCATCAGTGCATAAACGGCGAGCGCCATCGCTGCACCGTAGAAGACTGGAGGAATCTCAAGCGAAGCCAATCCTGCCGCGATTTTGCCTGCGAAACTGCGATCACGGCTTACATGCGTGTGTAGCGATAGTGAGAAACCTTTAACCTTCAACCGAGGCAGAGTCGGTGAAACATGCAACAGTTGGTAGAGGCTCTAGGTGTTGCGATAATGTGATAGGTGCTGGTGGTGGCTTACCATGTGGGTTTGGGCGTTTTCTGACCCCACCAGTAATAAACGGCAGCCGTAACGACACTGCGTCCTGGCCAGGGATTCTTGGCAAATGAGATTGCACATGTGAGGTTTACGAAGAGCCTGCCGGTGAAAGAAGGGACGGCTAATCGTCGATGAGGTGAGATGCTCGACTATGCAGGCGAATGGGCAGAGTTACTTGACTGATACGGGAAATGGTGCAAGGGTCCAGGTAGCACACATGTATATTGATTCGCAATGGGCCAGCGTGTGTTCTTACATGACGAGAGGATGCGGGGCGTACTGCTCGTGTACTTTCGCTGCAAGCCGAGCTAGTCGACAGGCATACTGCACACAATTCAAAGGAGATTGCGGCGCGGTGTTGGTACAATACCCAGTTCTCTCAAGATACCGATGGCCGAGCACCAAGCGATGAATAGGCGACATCTGTACCTGCATCGGATGAAGATGAAGTTAAATTGAGAAGCATGAGGATGCTTGGTAGCCCCTGCATGTGGCAGGATGCGTTGATGGAGGGTCGTCAAGCGATATGGATCGGGAAGACGTGATATGATTTACCCGTCTTTACCGACGCATCCATCGAGCAAGTATCAACACGGCTGCGCGTAATGGGTACACATAATAGCGACAGGAAGCTATGTGCCGGGCTGATTTGTTAGACGCAGGGTGGCCAAACATCCATGTCGAGCCATGGCGTCGCCGTTCTGACCGTTCTGACGGTAGAAGCTAGAACTTGCCGGGACATTAGTTTCGTGAATGTTCCAGGCCATAGGCGAGCTCATGATAGAGCATGAAGGGGCAACCTTGGAAGGCCTAAAGCAGCACGTCGGCCATGCGCCAATGCTGCGGCAGCGGGACGGGTCAACGGGTGTTGTGAGAGGTCGAGCCCGAGGTCGCGCCGGTTGTAGTCACGATCTCAAAAGCTCGAGGCGTGAGGCAACTCAGCAAGGAGCATCTAAAAGCTACGATAGCGATTATTGGAAGAGTGGTTGGAGACGTTTGACCGTAACGTGGGGTGAGTGGCATGTCTTGCGCGCACATGCCGCAAGTGTGCTGGTGGCTTGGAGATAAGGGCGGCCCGTGCAGCGTTGGACTTGGGGAAGGCACGCAAGCGCCACTAGGACTCGACACCGTGAGGTCGCCGTCGTTTGATAGCGCCGGCAGCCAGCGCCTAAAGACGTTACTGAGTCCGACACGCGAGACGCAAATCTGGAGAACTGTAGAATAGAGTCAAGTGACCGAGAGTGACATAACCGCCTGCAGCTTTGCGGGTTTTTGGGACGTTTGGAGTCATCGGTGTCTGCCGCGGCCAAGGATGGAGGCGGAAGGAGCGAACTCAGCGAAGAAGGAGCGAATGTGCAACATTTCTCCGGTCCATGAGGACGCCGGTCCCCCCTCGCCATGCTCCTTACAGCCTCCTTGCAAACGGTAAAGGTAATTGCTAGTCGGCATTTCACTAACAATCACATCACTATTGCACAGCTCTGCCCTTGGACAAGCTCTGCGTCTATTGATTCCATAGATGCGCCACGCTGCGATAACATCTCCCACACCTAAGCCAAATCTAGCTGCACCCCGGCTACTGCACATCCTAGTCGATAGTCCCAACCCGGCACTCTGGAAAGGACACTGACCCTGGGCGCCTCAGTTCCGTGGATGCGCTCGCGCCTCAAGAATAGGCCTAAGCCCTGCCAGTCTGGTCGTCAGCACCGCACTCATATCCCGCCCCTGCGCCCATCGCACAAGAAAAAGCAGATTCCTCCAACGGCTGCACTGCAGCGACTCCGACCGACGTGCAGGACCGCTGCACTCTACACTCTTTATCGTCGCTTGTCACCGCGCGGTTGCGCTTATCCACCATGACGATAGACGACGACATGTACGGCACCGAGAAGAGTTTTGGAAGAGCCTCGCAAGGGTCCGACTACTATGGCGAATCATCACGGTACCAGGACGGTCTGGGGAGGAGGGTCATCGAGAGCTTCAAGCGGGACCCGAATTTCGCCATGACTATGACGCCAAAGGGAAGCATGGGAGCCGACGGGAACGTTTTCGATCCAGAAGCCGCGGCGGCGAACACGGCAAACTCACCACTTGCGCGGAGACTAAAAGGTCGCCATCTGCAAATGATAGCAATCGGAGGATCCATAGGTATGGTTTGGCATGCGTCAACCAAGCGACGATCCACAAACTGACTTTACCAGGTACCGGTCTATTCGTCGGCTCAGGGCAAGCGCTAGCAAATGGTGGTCCAGCATCGCTCGTCATCTGCTACTGCCTTGTAGGTATCATGTTGTACACCACCGTCCACGCATTGGGCGAGATGGCAGTACTCTTTCCTGTCGCTGGTTCCTTCTCGGCATACTCGACGCGCTTCCTGGATCCCGCATGGGGCTTTGCCATGGGTTGGAACTATGCTCTCCAATGGCTTGTCGTACTACCACTGGAAATCGTCGCTGCGACCTTTACAATAGAATACTGGAACGGTGACAAGGTCAACAACAACGCTTGGGTGGCCGTCTTCCTGGTCCTGATCGTCGTCATCAATCTTTTCGGTATCAAAGGGTATGGTGAAGCCGAGTTCGTCTTTGCTATTATCAAGATCACAGCAGTTATTGGTTTCATTATCCTCGGTATCATCATCAACATAGGCGGAGGCCCAGATGGGGGCTACATCGGCGGCATGTATTGGCGCGATCCAGGTCCGTTCAACAACGGCTTCAAGGGTCTCTGCAGCGTCTTTGTCAACGCCGCGTTTGCCTTTTCTGGAACTGAGCTCGTCGGTCTTGCCGCAGCGGAAACGGCCAACCCACGCAAGTCCCTACCTACCGCTGTCAAACAGGTCTTTTGGCGTATCTCGCTGTTCTACATAGTCTCCCTGACTATCGTCGGATTGCTGGTTCCTTACAACGATCCGCGTCTGCTTCAAGACAAGAACTCTGCCGATGCTGTCGCCTCGCCCTTCGTCATCGCTATCCAAAACGCCGGAATCCAAGGCCTGCCCTCTGTTTTCAACGCCGTCATCATGATTGCGGTTCTCTCAGTTGGCAACTCCTCCATCTACGGTTCCTCGCGCACGCTCGCTGCACTCGCTGAGCAACACCAAGCTCCCAGGATCTTCGCATACATTGACCGCCAGGGTCGCCCTCTCGTTTCCATTGCTTTTGCTTCCTCCCTTGGTCTCCTCGCTTTCCTTGCCGGCGCGGACCGTAGGCTACAGGACGCCGCCTTCAATTGGTTGCTTGCGCTGTCTGCTCTCTCAGCGGTCTTTACCTGGCTGTCCATCTGCCTAGCACATATCCGCTTCCGTCAAGGTTGGAAGGTGCAAGGGCACAGCTTAGATGAGCTCGCCTTCCGCTCTCAACCTGGCCTCATTGGATCCTACGTTGGCCTCATCCTCAACATCCTCGTTCTCATTGCACAATTCTACGTGTCCGTCGCTCCAATCGACATGGACGTGCTTACAACATCACAACGTCTCCAGCGTTTCTTCAGCGTCTACCTCGCGCTGCCAGTCACCCTTGCCTTTTACTTCCCCTACAAGTTCTGGTTCCGCACCTCGGTCGTGCGTTCGCACAACATGGATCTCGTCACTGGCATCCGCGAGCTCAACATCCAGGCACTGATAGAAGAGGAGCGCGAGGAGAAGAGGAAGTGGCCAAGGTGGAAGAAGGTTTACAAGTTCTTTTGCTGATAGACGCTCTACGGCAGCTTTCTCTTTTGTCCTGTTCTTTTAGCGATGGCGCTACATGTTCTTCTTTTCGCGGTGCTCCTTTGTGATACCAGGCGGCATGCTATATAGCATTGCGCAGCCTTGCGACTTGTATTCTCTTTCTTCCTGTATGTTTACTGCTGGTTAGTATTAATAGACGCAGCATAGTGTCTGCACGCATCTGTAGGATTGCAAGAATAGAAGAGAAGCTGAACTGTACCTATCCTCGTTTACAACCAATTGTGACATTGTTTTGCTCCCGAAGATACAGTGCAAGGAAAGAAATTGCCTCCTAGGCTGCAAGACGAGCAAGCATGAAACATCGGCACAATGCAGCATTACTCCGCGTACGTATTTGCGTTCCAAGGTTTCGAAGTCTGAGGAACCCCACCATCTCAGCCAGAAACCCCACCCCCCCCACCACGAGCGACTGAAAATTTCGGCACCCTCGCGCCTTCCTCCATACTTATGCGCGACTGTCGCATCCGTCGAAAACGTACCTACAATATAAAGCATTCTAGGCACAAATTGGTATCGGTTTTGTAGTGTACGTTGTCCAACTATCACTTCTCGCTTGCCCCCGCTAATTACCATACAGGTAGCGGTTATCACTCCGGATTCTGATCTCAAAATCAGTATCTTCCGGCAACCCCGGTTCGATTCCGGGCAAGACCTTTCTTTTTGATTGCACTATGTTCTTTTGCTTGCGGAAGGTTGAGAACGCATGGTGGGGGGTTTGAGGGAGATAGTGTGGCGGATGTTTTTCTTTGGGGCGTCTTATAGATTCCTGGGGTGCGAAAATCGTAGCCCTTCGGCTTGACGTTGACCGGCGACTATCTCTTATCGCCTTATAGTTCGGATAGCTTCGCGATATCGTGTTGGGCAACATGAAACGCGGTTACGCCCTAAGGCCAGGGAGAAATAATTGCGTTTGATAGCATACTAAATTACGCCCTTGCACAGAGTAGGCGCGACTGTGTTCGTCAAAAAGAGTCAACCCCGCAAACGAAAGTCTGTCACGTTCGAACTTCCAATTGAAATTTGTTTGCTTGTATCTACATTTTAGCGTTGCGTGGGTGCGTGACCTAGCTACACGGCACAGCACTCAAGTGGACCGATCATGGGTGGGAGGCTATGCTCGTCGGCCAATCCAGTCTGAAAATTGTACACTGAACCGAGGGCCAGGCGTGAAGTACGTGGGCACCCGGTCCACGTAAGTTTCCTCCAACATTGTACGCATAGCACTGATTCCAGCTGCGGAAGCATTCGCCATGTCCCTCGACAGGTTATTCACCTGCGCGCCTGTTAATGATGTGCGAGGCAACGAACGCGAGTTAAGCATTGGTTACGGCCTGCACAATAGCGCCCTTGGCTCCTTGATCCAGACCGTCCAGCTTAGCCATGTCGTCCTTGTCAAGTTCGAAACCGTAGATGTCGGCGTTGCCAACAATGCGAGATGGCGTGTCGCTCTTGGGAAGAGGAACGTAGCCCTTTTGCAGACTCCATCGGATGAGAACCTGGTTTGGCTCCTTGTTGTGCTTCTTCGCGATGCTGGCAAGCGTCTCGTCGTTGGCTTTCTCGTTGCGGACGATCGGGCAGTAGGCTTCGACGACGATGTTCTTGGACTGGCAGTACTCGACGACTTCACGCTGTTGACACCAGGGGTGGAGCTGATCGTTTCTGTTAGTTTGACTATGCGATCAGATGGGAAATGTGACAAACCTCAATCTGGTTGACAGCAGGTAGGCTGGCCTTGCTATCAATAGAGGCGAGCTCATCGATGTGCTGGATGCCGTAGTTGCTGACACCAATGTCGCGCACAATGCCCTTCTCCTGCGCCTGCTTCAGCGCGAGCCACATCAACTTCCTCGCCTCCTTGCCTCCATTGGGGCTGTGGATGAGGAATAGGTCTGCGTAGCCATCCTTTCCGGCAAGCTTCTCAACGCTCTCGGCGACCTTCTTGTATGTAGATTCGACGTCCTCTCCAGCGCTTAGGATCTTGGACGTGATGTACACCTCTTTCCGAGGAAGCCCGCTTTCCTTCAGCGCTTGACCAACTTGCTCTTCATTCGCGTAGTACTGGGCTGTGTCGATATGACGGTATCCTGCCTCGAAGGCCTTCTTGCATGAGGCAACGCAGACGTCCTTTGGAGACAAGTAGACTCCGAAACCGATTTGTGGGATTTTGTACTGCGAGTTCGGAAGACTCAGAGTCGAATTGATGTTCAGAGAGTTCGCCGACATGGTGGATAGCGGGGTAGCGATGAATGGAGAATACTTGAGTGAACTTGTCAGCAATGGACGAGTACTGATGTGCCGAAGAGCAGAGTGCGATGAGCGGAGGAATTGAGAAGGTAGGAGCATACCAAGTTGTTGAGAGAAATGGAGTCGCCATCAAACCTCCTCTAGGTAGCTCTAGACGCATACTGCAGTCGCTCCTGCAGTCGTGATGTCACTGCTTGCAACTCCATAGTTGAGAGTGGGTCCACACACACGTTGTGAGCTTTGGAAGAGACCACATGGACGAGAAATTAGACGATTCAATTATATTACAACATTTGGTGGATCGAATAGGAAGGTATGCTGCATGGTGTGTGTGCTGGAAGTGGAAGATCAGCCTGACGCGTTCTTCTCACGCGACCGCGATCAGCTGTTCGCGCTAAGATCTGCCATCCCCACCAAGCACCAAGCGTGTCTTCCATCTTGTCCACGCCCCAAATCATGCCTCGTGCAACTACAGGCAATATCTGCCATTGCTTTCTTAATATGAATCCGTCTTCCATGCTAAGCTATGAAAATCATCTAATGAATGGCCGACGTTATGATCTACCTACTGTTATACATTGGCATCCACTTGGACGCCTACCTGATCCTACGCACTCTGATGTTGCACATGGTAACGCGAGAAGTACACAAGCTCATAAACTAAACGATGAAATGTATTTAATAACTGTCTTTATGGTGGAGAAACACCTTCAACTGCCTGCCACATGACAGCCCATCCGTCCACCCCGATCGTGTCACCCCCGGCAGCCTGCAAAGAGATAGCAACCGAGCAGGCTCTACAACTCCATCAAGATCGGGGTTCGAATTTCCTGGTATACGTACCAGATGATAGAGAAAAGCTTGCTACGACGGACGGCAGCATGACTCGGGGCTATGTCGCCCTCAGATGCAAGGCTGTGTGAGGGCATCAACCGCTTTAGACAACCGATTCGTACACTATCGGAAGCGACCCCAATGTTCCTCAAGACCCTATTTTCCGATGGAGAAGTTCCCTTTGGCTATGCTTCGCAAACGCTTCTCCTCATGATCACCTGACTATTTCCCAGCATCATCCCAAGTCATCAACGCAAGTCAGCCTCGCCGGTCGTGTCTCCCGGGTTCCAGATGACCACGGCATCTTTTCGGTACAGCTGAGGTCGGAGCAATAATAAAGTACTGAGTATGGGACGCCTTACTTCAGAGATATCAAATCCCATCACATCACACATGGAAATTGGCTGCCTGAACAACGCAGTATGCCCAGGTGGTTATACGGCAAGGACGGCACTTGGCGCATGTCACGTATACTGTGCCTCATGTACAACAGCTCACATATACCTTGTAATTAGCCAGTCTCACAGTAAAGAAGCTTTTCGTGGCAGAGGGCCTGATGTGAAGGTGGCACAGTGAAGCTCAGCGGTGTGGGGCGCTCAAGACATATAATGTGCTAGACCATGGCTTGCATGCGTCCTCCAAGATTGTAGAAGCCTCTACAAGTCTATACCTCCTACTCGTCTGTTGTACTGTCGTGGAGCTGAGCCAAGTCAAATCGCTTTAAAGATGTTGCTCCCAACCTCATTTTTACTTACCACCTTCCTGTCTTCCGCTTTCGCACAATACGCCCTCAACAGTTCCGTCGGTTCGTGCGCCGACGTACACTGCCCTGAGGCTTCTCTCGATGGAAGCAATGCCATTAAAGCAGAATGCAATGTCACCAACAGAACCTACGAGAGAATCGGGTTCAGATCCTTCTCCACCGCCATCCTCGATGACAACAACAATTTGACGTGGACACTCGCCGCCCATCTGGATACAGACGTTCCGATAAAGGACCAAACCACGGAAAAAGACTTCTATCTCGGCACCCCTCAGTCTCTTGAACTCGATCGCGACGATCTGCCGTATCGAGGTTGCGCTGTGTTCATATATAATACCACCTTTGGTCGGAACAACTCATGGGATTGCGCAGAGGCAATTGGAGCGAGCTGCATTTCGTCGCTGGTAACCCAGGCCAACACACTGCTGGCACTCTCTCCTTCCAATGCAACGGAGACAACGGAAGAGAGCTGCATGCGTGTGCAAAGAGGAATGGAGACTTTCCCAACGGAATGTACAGAGAAGACAAACATGACTTCCTGGAATGCAATTTCAGCCATACGTTCGTGTCCCCATTCCATTCAAAGAGACCGCCCTGTGCTAACTTCTTCTAGCACTTACTGGCAAGGGAGCGCCTACGCCGCCAAACTCTTCTGCCAATGCGAGCTCTAACTGTCATCCGACCCTCCCCAAGTCCAACGATCTCAGTTTGGCCTTTAGTCACAATGAGACCGGCGTGGGGTCCTTTACTGATATCATCATCACCACATTCTGGTCGCCAGACAAAGGCGTCAACAATGCGCTGAGTGTTCCCGACACACAGCTCATGTGCCTGTGGATAAATGGGCTCACAGACGCCTCGGTGGCTACTCATACCGAGAGTTCGGCCAGTCGTTTCTCCATCAGCATGGTGGGTCTTGTAATTTGCGTAGGCTTAGGTGTTTTTGGACACATCTAGCATGCTCCTATGGCTAGATTCAGTAGTTCGCGGCCGATGCTGTGACATACGACTTAGTATGGCACGTAAATGGAATGCTTGACGATGATGATCTAAAAATATGAGAAAGTCTGTAACTGCACATTAGACAACGTGGACTGGTGAATGAGTTTCATGACCGAGTATATTGAATGTTATGTTTGTCCTCTGACTGTTCCCATTCACTGATAGCGATCATCGTGTATTCCCGTCGTTGGATGCTTCGTAGACCTAGTTGATCTTCTTGAGCTCGACCTCGCTATCGCGGAGTTAGCACTTTCGTGGAGTCCATACGCGACGCGAACTTACAAGATGAGGTCAGAGTGAGGGGGGATCAAGCCAGGGAACTCCCTATCATCAAGTCAGTAACAGTTATTAATCAGATAACATCATGGAGGCTTACTGGTCGCCGTAAGCGAAGTCGCTGCTGATGTCCAGCTTCGCCTTCTCGCCGAGCTTCATCTGAACAACACCCTCATCCCAGCCCTTGATGACACGACCAACACCGATGGGGGTCTGGAAGGGACCACGGCCAGTGGTGCTGTCGAACTGCTTGCCCTTGTCGCCGGACTGGGTCTTGAGCCAGCCAGTGTACTCCATGGTGACCTTGTCACCCTTCTGTGGGGATGGGCCGTTGCCCTCTTGGATGATGGTCTTCTGGACACCCATGATGCGTGCGGTCGTAGTGAAAGCTCGAGTTGTTACGCGTTGGAAAGAGGAAGGGTTAAGCAGGCTTCTCATGAAGTTGGAGGGTGAGAGGGGAGATGAGTGGAGGATGGAAGGTGGCTGTGGGCGGAAAGAAGGAACCTGGAATGCCTTGGAGGGGTAGCTCTAGTGGGGTGGTGGGGTGCAGATCGTCAGCACACAGCCTCATGCACGCTGCAAGGGCAAGGTAATCAGGGCAAGTACGACGAGCATGACCAATGAATCGAGCACGTCAGTACTTGAGGGTGGGTTGACGGCTTGTCTGGGGAAATTGCGTGATCGCATCTACGTCAGGGCATTGGAACTGGAGTTCGCGCTTGCCGCGGTAGGAGAGTACAAGCTATAGCTTTAGATGAGTGTGTGTGGCTGGGACGAAGATGCTTCGGCGATGGTGTTAAAGTTCTGCGTGTCGCATCTAGTAGCAAGCGCAGTGAGGCTGCTTGCATACTTCCACAGACTATCTAATAATCAATTGATCTTCTTGTCCAATAGATCAATACCTCCAGTGGGTCCAGGTATGTTACAGTAAACGTGAACCATTGTCAAACGCCGTGCCTATGAAGAGAGGAGATGTTGTATATTCGCGCGTCCCAAATCTTGCCCGCATTGCTCAACCAAACCATGACTTGTTCCTTCTCGCTTCTCTCCTTGCTTCTTGCTGTATAGGTGTTAGCATCTCTTCCGTGGCGGTTTCGCGACGCGTTGTACGGCATGGAGGGACAGTTGCGGTCGTATTGGATCGAGGGTGGACAACACGTACCCATTGCTCTTTGCACTCTCGGTATGCCCTGATTGAACGCGTATTAGCGGAAGACCTCCTCATGCAATGCTGACTCTTGGAACTCCGATGTGCTGCACTTACTGGAAGAAATCCGAGCACATAGCTCTCTCACCACCATTCCTCTTCAAACATTTTATACTCTTGTCCGCCGCCTCTTGACATGGATCAAAGTATTCGCTGTACGCTTTGCTATACCAATTTATCAGCGCCTGTTGTGTGCAGCATACATTTGCGACGCGATCGTTGCGGTGGCGTACTTGTCGAATTTGCTGGCTTTGGAACCCTTCCACTCGTCGGCTTTCGAGGGAGTCGGTTTGTCGGACATAATGAAGAGCGAGGAAAGGGACGTCTAAAGAGTGTGTACAGGGCACGTACTGGCGTGTAATTGTCAGGCAGCCTGAAGATGGCCGGGAGCAGTTGCGACGAGAGTGGATGATGCGCCGCGGAGGTGCGTTATCGATAAGAACATACATGAGGTCGAGAGGCACTCACGCACTTTCCCGATATCACTAATTGCCCTGCGTATCCCAAGGTCCGCGATACAGGCACTAGATCTTAGTATCTGATAATGACAGCCCTTCAATTACAGATATTGCGACTGCTAGGCTCCATAACAGTTGCCAATTCTTCAATGATTTGAGCTACTTGCCTTGCACTCAAGAAGACCTAACTTGGCTGCTTGCTTCCTCACTACCTACTATTGATACCCACGCGTAGAACCACAGAGGCTAGCCAACGTATACATGTTTAGGTACGTGACGACCCGTCTAGTTCCATCAACGCTTCATCCAGTGTGGGGGCGGGAGGACTGCGGGCGCTAGGACGACCAGCCCACATAAACAGCATGTCGCGTGTATCAAGACGGCTGTCGTGCCATCCACAACTTACGATCCTACTTACGAGATAGTGCTAACACCCTAGTCATGAGTTGTATGCTTCATGCATGTGATTGACAAGCGATCATGTACCTTGGTAACGTATTTGGCCAGGACTACAATTGCAGAAAACCACCACTCTTCGTCAGGCTAGGCGATCTTGTGCACAGTACAGGTTATATGACTTGATCGGGGTGGTGCGCAGCTTGAGGACGATATTGAAGAGATACCACGTCTTACGCACTTGAACAGTGCGGCCAGGATGCTTGTCATGCTTCGCATTAGAGGAGCCGACAAGGTCCCGCCCACAATCACAGGCACTCCTTCTGGGGACGCTATGCATGGACCTGATAAGTGTCGACCACGAATACTCCAACCGCAGTGATGATCAGCACTCCGAGTGAAGCGGAGCGGAGACGGGTATGAGCTGTGAGCGCAACAATAAAGGTCAATTCGACCGCGTCTGCATGTGGTGGTGCCGCGCCGAAAGCTAGGAAGCTTGTGGGGAAAGAGGCCCTCTTTCGTGCGCCGGGAATACCAGGTAATGGCGTCTTTGAACTGTGGTTGTTTGGGACCGCGGCTCAATGGAAAAAGGATCAAAAGAAACGTGAAGCAAAAACGTTGAATGATGGCATGGGCGAAAATGGATTGTGACAGGAACGTGACGAGTCGCGTGGCCCACGTCATTGGCGTGTCAAGCTTGCAATAGAAGCACTGGACCCAATGAGAAATGACCAGGTATGAGAGCAGAGATAGCCATGGAGATGGTTGGCGATGGTAGGCGCTGGAGGGTGGTGATTTTCCACGGCAGGCGCTAAGGATGGAGTGAAGGTCGATAGTGAACGGCTGCTGCGGCAAATGGCCGGAGGGCAAGGGCAACAGCGACCGAGCGCCAACATGCCTAGGCTAGTAGACCCGCTGCTGCATGCATAACCACTGCCAACGATAGTCTTTCTTCTCTACAAGGGCAAGTCCCATGTGAGCAGATGCTCCGTCTCTCAACCCCCAGCTGCACCTCGCCGTGAGAAAAGAGAGTCACCGCCCGCCATGGACAATCGAGCGTCGCCAACCCCGCCCACCGCTCGCCCCAGGAATTCCGCCTCGTCCGTCGCATCCTCCTCCAACACGACGTCACATGCCGCGCCTGCCTCGCAACAGTCTGCCGGCATGCCTTCAAATTCACGGACTGGGCGCGGGAGCACACCGACGGCCAGCCGGTCTGCCTCCAAGCTCATCGACCAGGACAAGCCGACGCGGGCAGCAAGCAAAGACAGCCTCAAACAGAAGATGCTGACCAAGAAGGACGAGCCGCCACAGCTGGGCCGCGCAGATGAAGTATGAGACTCTTTACTGCATGACACATGCATCGACTAACCGTCCGCAGCAGCTCAAGGCGCTCAAGTCGGAGTTTGACAGCCTTCGCACGCATCTCACATGCAAGATCTGTGACCGCTTACTCTACCAACCGTACACCATATCCTGCGGGCACACCTACTGCTATACAGTAAGATGCGCACCCTCCCTCCGCATATGCCACCCTCTAACATGCCTAGTGTCTCTGCACGTGGTTCGTCGCCAACAAGGCCCGCAAAACATGCCCCGACTGCCGCATCGTCGTAAAGGACCTGCCCGCCCCCGCCTATGTGGTAAGTCAGCCTGCACGCCGTTCAGCGACGACGTCTAACATAGTTGGGCAGATACGAGACATGACAAGCGTCTTCATCGCGCGAGCCGAACTACTACCTACGGGCGAGAGCATAGAAGACCACAAGAAGTGGCAGAAAGACGAGGCAGATGCTGTGCAGCTGGACAAGGATAACGCGGACCCCCGCGCTGGCGGTCTCTTCAAAGGCTGCTTCAGGCTTCCGCCTCACCAAAACCGCCTGTCACTGCAAATCGTGCGCGATCAAGAAGATGGAGTTGACCGATGTCCGCTGTGTACCTGGGAGCTGGAAGACGGCGGATGCACCCATTGCGGACTGATATTCGACGAGACAGGCGAAGTCTCATGGGGCAACAGCTTCACCGGCTTCAGTGACATGGACGAGATGTCAGAGCACGACCAAGACGACCTCGACGCCGAAATGGACATGGAGGACCCCGAATACGACGGCTACGGAGACGGCATGGAAGACTGGGGCGCATACCCCCCAGATCAAGGCTCGTTCATGATGCGACGCTTCTTGGACGCTGGCATGGCACCCAATGCAGCGGCATTCGCAAGACGACGACCGATCACGCACAGCGAAGCCGGCAGCCGACGCTCCTACTCACAGAGCATAGTCTCAGACATGTACGGCGACGAAATGGATACGGTCGAGGAGGAAGACGAAGATGGTCTGGACGAGGACTCTTCGATGAATGACTTTATCGATGACGAGGCCGTACCCGCACCGAGTTCACCCAGCGCCGCATCGTCCACTCCTGGTCCTGCTGCCCAGCCTTCGGGTAACAGAGCGCGTGCCCGAGCACGTCGCATCGTCGAATCTGAGTCATCATCAAACCGCTCAAGCACTGTCGAGGAGGAAGACGAAGACGAGGAAGACGAGGGGCCCGTTCGTAGGGGGATGAGGAATCCTGCTCAAACCCGTGTCTTACATAGGGCAAACGGGTCGAGATCCTCACGTGAGACAGCGTCAACAACATCCACCGACGTCTCCACTGAGGAGCTCGACGAAGATACACAAGCACTGTTGCGAGAGGAGGGATGGGAGCTACAACGCGACTACGACGACGAGATGGCAGAAGAGGATGAAGATGACAGCGATGGAGGAAGGACGACCGTTGGGTGGGAACCGCTTGCGAACTCAAATGACAGAAGCCGAATGGGCGGTTCTCTAACACCTACTGCAGATCGTCCTCGGCCTAGTGCCCCGATACGCCCGCCTTCCAGAACCGCCAATGTCCGCGTCTTGAATACCTCGCGTGGTCTCCGCCGAAGATCCTCTGTCCTGTCGAGCGCGACAGCCCACTACGAAGATGGGGAAGCGGACGACGACGACTCTGACCAAGATGGCGACGTCGATCTAGCCCTGAACACCTTGCGGACGCGCCGCTCACAAGCCCATCTGCGAAACCCTGCAGCTCGCGCTTACAACCAGGGGCCTGCTGCTGCGGATGGAACCAACGAGGCGGACACTGATGATAACTCGGATAATTCCCAAGGGCACAGGCGAGGGGCTCCTCGCGTGCAACGCCGGGAATACGATCCGCGTATCAGCTGGATGTTCGCTGCCCATCAACAAGCTCTCCAACAACACCAGATGGCAGGCGCCTTGATAGACGTCGAACCGCGCACCATGACGCCGCTGTCTCGTCCTCGAACAAGGAACAGAAATCGGCCTAGTCCCGCGCAAGCTTATTCCCCCTTTCTACCTCCTGCACGCATTCGAACGCCGCTTATGGACAACGGCACGAACTATATCATGGATCCGCGACTCCCAATATCGCCACCTCGACGAAGCGCCATGTCACCCGGCTTACCAGCGATGGGCAATGCCGGCAACATGAGCCGCTTTGATCGTGCGCCTTCTGTTGGTTCCAACAGCAATAGTTCTGCCGTCTTGACCCCTGGAAGTTCCTCAGCCTCTTCGCAACACTCCATCGATACGATAGCACAGACACAGGCAGCTGCAGCCATGGACATGATAGATCGTCCTATAAGTCGAGTCGGTGCTCGCCCATCTTCGGCAAATAGCAGGAGGAACTCTGGCAACTTTGCTGCAGCGAACGCGTTTCCTCATGCTGCCATGGGCTTGCATGTCCAGGGTGCGGCTCTTCCTCCTTTTGCTGCGCGCGGTAACCCTTGGGCTGCATTTGTGCAGGCACGCGGTGTGCGCAATCGTAACTCACGTCAAGTTCTCCGTGATCAGTCTTCGGTAGCTACCTTGCGCCCAGCGAGCTCTCGCGTCAATATTAGAGAGGCTGGCAACCCTCCGCAAGGCGTGAGGCCTCAGCCATCACGTCTCAATTTACGACCTCAGCCATCGCGGCGCCAACTCGCTCCTCAGCCATCTACAAGAGCCTTGCGCACGGCTGATAATGGGAGACCTCCCCCATCACCTACACAGAACGTACAAGCCCCTGCGCAACCTGCTGCTCGTTCCGTCGGGCTGACTCCGGACGAACGCAATCTTCGGGCTCGGGAACTTATCGAGACCAGAAGACAAGCACTTGGTCAGCGAGACACGAGTGTGCCCGCTCGTACCAATCCCTTCACACAAGGCTTCCAGCGTCCGGCGAATCCAACTGGCTCTCCTCAGATGCAGCAGCCAGCTACAGCACAACACGTGAGGAGCAACTCAAACGAGTCCAGCAACTCCACTGGGACGGTTCAAGGTGCTCCTGCATCGCCAGTGCTTGGTCGACGCCGTAGCAACCGCAACATGCTAAACTCTACGCCACCCGGTGTTCTCCCGCCGCAACAAGGTGCTTATGCTGCTCCTCCCGCACAGTATGCAAACAGCTACTACCGACCACGACCAGGTTCTTCAGGCTCACCCGGAGCATATGAACCCACTTTGACGAACAACACGCGGGGAAGTCCTATGATGGCGGGCCCTCTTATCTAACACGACATCGTATCATGCCATGTATTTCCTTTATATTATCGCTTTGTTGCTTTGGTGTTTTGGGCATCACACTCCTTTGGTCTTGGACTATTCTTATCTTTTGGGGCTAAGAGCATGGCGAGCGTCTGTTTGTTTTTACGTCTGTTTTTAGCGGCATCAAAATGGGTTCAGCGAGCTTTGTCGAAGCATTTACTGGCGTCATTCATTCGGGTACTATACCATGGCATGAGCGATTGGGTCCTGGGCAGGCATAAACATGAACGATGGGGAAGGGAAGAAAGGGGATATTATCTTAGGTTATTCGCATTTGGGGTGATGAATATGAGATTTTTGATGGTGCTATACTTGGAACTACACGAGGGTGATAAGCTAAGTCTGTTCTGAAGCAGCTTTTCCAGACTTGTTCTTGGGTTGCTTACGCTCGTCCTCCCTTGCTTCCTGTACCTCGTCTTCTGAGTCCTCTTCTAGATCCTCTTCATCTCCTTCCTCGGCCTCTCCTACTTCGTCGCCTACTTCATCTGCTTCCACTTCATCTCCCTGTCGCTTTTTCCGCTTTGCATTCTGCTCCTTCTGCTTTCGCTCCCTGTTTGCCCGTCCCTCATTCCACACATCTGTGTTCTTATCTCTACACTCCTTACAGTTTACCCAGTTGGAACGGGCATTGTCTTCCAGGTAGTTCTCCTCGCACTTTTTGCATAATCTCGGCTCCTTCTTCTTGCTTCCGCCCTTATTAACGCTTGTCTTCTTGATGGCTGTTCTGTTGACCTTTGCCTTGGCGACTGTTTTCTTGACGTGTGTCTTCTTTGCTTCGTCTTCTTGCTCATCCTCGCGCTCTTCACTGTCTATGTCGTTCTCGGCCCCCTTGGCTCCTTCATCGCCGTTGCCATTGCCTACCGGCGCAGCAGAAGACCTCAGTTCGAAGCCATATAGGAAGTGGAGTCTATCTGTCTTCCCTTTGAGTTCCTTCTGTAGAGCTGCGATGCGCTCAATCAGAGTTTTGATCTCCTCACGGAAAGGAATTGGTTGGATGGGAAGTGACATTTCGTAATTTCGCTGTTTTCCATTTACCCATCCCGTGGTCTACTTATATGGCAAGGCCTGGTTTGTCTGTTTGCATGGACGGAAGTTTGGAGAACGTGCAAGTTGGTCGGAGAATGAAGTTGAAGTGTTCTTGTGCTTCGGTATGGGCGACATGACACACTGCCTTGTGTGCAAGGAGTGAGATTGATGCTACGGCATGTTCTCGGAAAGAGCACCATGACTTTTAGTTGCTCAACCCATGACTTCACGTCTTCACCACGGAGAAATCCACTGAGCTCTAGGCCTGTCCATGCCCATGTCCCATGTCTTCACACCACTGAATGCTCTTTACGATTATGCTAGGCAAATTTGGTCCCCTATTACTCTTGCTCATCCATCAACGCATTTATCCTCTTCGACACCCCCTCTAGGTGCTCACGGGATCTCTTCTCAGTCTCCTCCACATTTGCTAAGCCCTTTTTCAGCCATTCTCTCAAGTCTCTGAACCAGTAGTATGCCGATTCTTCCATCTTCTCCTCCTCCTCCCTCAACTCTTCAGTCAATTTCTCCGCAGCCCCAGCTCTAACCCGTTTTCCATCACGGTTCCTGACGGCGACCGCCTTGGTGAATGAAGTGAGTCTTTCATTTAGTCCTGATTTGTTGGCGGTCTTGATATTGCGTTCCATGCGATCGAGTCGTTGGGCAAGACTTTGTATGTCAGTTCTGATTGCACTGATGTCCTCCAAGAGAATTTGACGAGCGTCTTTGGCGGGTTGGGTGGCCGGTTTGATGTCTTTCTTCTGGAGGAATGGGGGGTCCATTGAGCTTGTGTCTCCTGGCGTTGTGGTGATGAGATTGAAGATGAACAGGATAGGAAGAAGTGAGAAAGCGGATGTCTTATAGTGCCACTACACTACATCCCTTGTGGGTTTGTCACAAACCGAATGACTGGATCGCATGATTACATGGCATATCAGCGGTTTTCTAATTCGTGGTACGCATGCTATGAGCTCGATAGCCGTCCTCGATCGTTAAGGGTCTCCTAGTGACGAGGCGATTGCATATCTTAACGAGGACTTGGCCTTCTTTTCATTAGCGATAATGCAATGAAGGCGTTGTGTCACGCGTATGATAACAAATACTACAAAATTGGGGTAGACACGTGGAGGCGATGCATTCACCGATCTAAAGACAACAACCATCTTCCCCACGTCCCAACTAACCACCTCCCTTCCCGGCCCTTCCACCCTGGCTATCAGCTACTTTTCAAGCCCGTCAATCCTCTCCATAACCTTCTCAAACGCGTTCCCCACCATCCACTCCAACTTCTCGTAGATCCATTCCGGTCCCGCAACAGTCACAGCCTTCCTCGCGTATTCTTTCTGCATCTCCTGCATTGCCTCCGTCTTCATCTCATCCATTACCAGACATGAAACCCTGTTTGGAACCATTTCCCCCCTCAAGGTTTCCTCCACGCAGGTTTCCAACAGGGATTGGAATTCTTTGATCTTATCCGTGATGGTCTTCCTGCCTTCTTCTGCGTCGTTGCGGATCGTAGCGGTGCTTTCGGCGGTGAGAGCATTGACAGTGTTGGTGAAGGCGGCAGTTGCGGTGACGAGAGACATTTTGCTCTCGAGATCTGTGTTCTTGTTTCGCAGGTCGTTGATCTCGCTGGGGAGATCTTTTGTGTCGTTCTTCATGGTGTTCAACTCGTTTTGGAGGTGCTGCAGAGTAGTTTCCATGGCTTTCTGTTTGGTTTGTTGGGAAGTGGACATGACGTGGTGGTTTGATGTGAGAACGGTACCGGATGGCGAGAAATAGGTTGTCTTATACAAATCTGGAAATTGTTTGAGTTGCGCTCAATGAGTGCTGCGCGTGGGCTAGATAGCAAATATATATGCTATCCTGTGATCTCAACGCAGTATGCATATCACGTATCGCAGTCACCTACTCACCCTACCTGTGAGTTGTAAGTATTCATTTTGGCACTCCTCATCTTACATTTGTTCCCTACCACGACGCCTTTCAGCGTCTACTTGTCATTTCTACGTCACAGCGATTACGTGTTAGAGAAATGTAGGAGATTTAGGAGAAATTAGAGCTTGACTAGTAACTCGACGAGATCGCCATGCTCATACTCTTGACAGCCGATGTTCCAGTCCGAAAGACATGAAAGGCTGCGGTGATGATACGGCCGACAAGCTCCTCTCCTCGTACATCAACATGATCGACGATGTACATCAAGTATCCCTTCATAATACCAATCCACCAAGTAGACGCCCGCTTGGAGCACCGCGACGAAAGTCTCTCGTAAGATTCCAACACCCTCCTCGCCGTGCACGGCCGCCGATAAAGTTGATTAGTCCTGATTCTTGAACTCGCTGAGCTTCTCAAGCGGCTGACCCTTCAACAGCTTCAGCTCCTTACGGTAAGCCTTGCCTGCCTGTCCATCTGCCCCAGTCTCAGCCGTCGACTTCAGCTTCTCCAGCAGAGCCTTATTCTTCTTGAAGAGGTTCCGATAGTGCGTGAACATACCGACCATACGCGTCTGTAGCAGGCCCTTGTCTTTGATGGCTGCCTTCTTCTGCAGCTTCATCTCGTGCTTCGACTCGGAGTCTCGGCTGAGCTCGGCAAGCTGTTCACCTCGCTCGCGGAAGTCTCTACCCAACTTGGCAAGTTGTTGTTGCAGTTTCTCGATGCGCTCACGTGCGACCGAAGCTTCTTCTGCTGACTGCTTTGCGGCTTTCTGGCAGTCGATGGCGGTGCGGCGCTCAGTACCCAGCTCCGCGAGTTTGCCGGACAAGTCGTTGTTTTGCTCAGTCAACCCTTTGTTCCTTGCCTTGAAGCGTTTGATCTCATTCTTGAGTTTCTTAGTCTCAGCGGCGGCGACCTTGACGTCTCCATTAGATCGTCGCATCTTCTTGGACGCGAAGAGCTTCTTCTGCTCGCAGATGTCTTGTGTCAAGGCGGAGACATTGGCCCGCAGAGTACTGTGCTCGTCTTTGAGTTGCTCGACATTGTTTGTGAGGTCGGTGTTCTCTCCTGTGAGTTTCTCGTTGCGTTCACGTAGCGTCTTCAGATCTTCTTCGTGCTCGTCTTTGAGTTGCTTGACATTGCGTACAAGTTCAGCATTCTCTCCTGTGAGCTTTGCGTTGCGTTCGCGCAGTGTCTCCAGATCTTCTCCGGCAGCTTCTTTCTTTTTTGCCTTGGTCTTCCACATACGAGTCTCATCTTGGAGGAGACTGATGGTGCGCAACAGTTGACTCTTCTCATCAGAGAGCTTCTCGTTGGTCTCACGAAGTATCTGAATCTCCGCGCTAGCGTCGTCTTGAGCCATGCCCTCCACTGCGCCACGTCCGTCTCGATCTAGCTTGACCCTGCGCGTGAGCTTTGTCTTGTCCTCTGTGAGCTTCTTGTTACTCTCGCGAAGTATCTTGATCTCTGTCGAGGCGGTCTTCTCCTTTGCCTCATACCTCGCCTTCAACATGGCTATATGATTCTGGGCAATGAGATTGTGCGAAACATTTACTCCTCCCTTCTGCTTGACTGCTTCTTCCAGCTGCGCGATGTACTGATCAGTACGCTTTTGCTCCTCGAGGAGGGATTTCTCTTGGCTTTCTAAGGCCTCCTTGCCCAGTGCTGCTTCCAGAACGTCGCGGGTCGCGAGCATGAATGTAGTGTTCTGTCCTGGACCACGCGCCGTGGTGTTGATCTTAGCAGCAATCGCCAAGGCATTTCTATCGCCGATCTGCGCTCTAGCTGCCGAGCTGGAGGAGACTGCCCAGGTCGAGAAGTCGTCGAGTTCTGTATGCGTTGGACCTTGACCAATACTGACTGGTTTTCTGGCCGCAGGGCTTGGGGAGAGAGCTTGAGCGAAGATGTTGTTGGAGTTGACGCGTGGTGTAGCTTGATCACCCTCGCTTCGCTTTCTGGTCGCAGAGGTAGGAGTGACAGCCTGAGCCGATACGTTATTGATTCTCGTGCGCTTTGCATCCTGGGGTCCGCCGTTCCGCTTCTTGACCGCCGGGCTTGGGGAAACCGTCTGAGCTGAGACGTTGTTGGGGTTTGCGCGCTTTTTGGTTGGATGACCGTTGCCTTTCGGGGCGCGTGGCTTCTCGACCGATCGGACGAAGATGATATCGTCGTCGTCGCCCGAGCTGCTCGAATCAGAGCTTAGGATGGTGATTTCTGGTTGCATCTGCTTGTTTTAGTGCCAGTATCTGCTGGGCAGGTTCGGCGCCGAGTACTTACTGTGTCTGCGGACCGATTGGGTTGTCGTGTTTAGGCAACGGAGCTTTGAGCTGGAAACAGTGACTATCTGTCGAGACTGCCGCACACGCGGTGAAGGTGAGGGTGACTTGCTGCTAGCTCGGGCGGCAGGACGACCGAATCTGGCTATTGTGGTGCACGGTGAAGGAGAGAGTTGTTGCCTTGTAACGTCAAGCATGCACGCTGTATCCAGTTATGTAAACATGATCGAAGGTGAAGACGAAACTTTAGCGGATGCTACGGCCTGGTGCCCTTGCGAGTTCAGTTGACAATGAAGGCCTTTCAGGGACATATCGAGGTCATCATATCATATCTGCCACAGCTGCCATGCTCTTATGCGTCGCCCGATTCATATGTGTTTACTGGAAGCAAAGGCGATCTAGCCCGCTTGGTGCCGATTGCGACGCGCGGTGAACGAGAACACAGGCTGCCAGCCATAATCACTGTCAATGACGAATCTATCGAATCGACGAGGGCGTTTCATAATGTACTTCTTGCCAGAGCAAATTGTGCAGATGATGATGATATTGTGATGGTGTCGAAAGGAAGGAGATATGTTCACTCAAGGTTTAGCTTGGGTAGGCGTCTTCCGCTAATTAGCAACCTGGAAAAGTGCATCATTGACCCACCCCGACACGCGACGTTAGACTCCTCGATACCAATTGGCAGCTCTTCATGCTGAGTGAAATCGTGGAAACGAAGTTTTGTGATCTTCTTGATCATGATACTGGATTGCTACTAGTAACTAGTTTCCAAGTGGCAGGATACACTGCACTGCAGAAGAAAGCGCTCCGTCGCCGATGCCAAACTCCCTGAAAATGCTCGTCTGGAAACACGCGAATGTCTAATATCCCATCCCCATCTGCAATACCTCTACTTCTTCTTGAACAAGCCCTTCCCGAGCAGATTCTTTAGCTTGCTCTCCTTCTCTTCATTGCTCATGTTAGCCTTGCGCTTGCCGTCGGCAACCGTCTGGCCCTGAGAAGCCTCCGGCTGAGCCCTCTCTTCCCGTACCGGTTCCTCGACCTTGAGCGCCTGCGCCTTCGCTTGCGATTCCTGCGAGAGCACATGTCGGCTGGCCCTTGCTTCCGCGCTAGCGTTGTCTGCCCATAGGAACGTGACGAGCTCGTTGTTGAAGAAACGTAGATCGTGCACTAAGCGCTTATTGTCCTGGGGAATGAGGACGAGTCGACCTGTTGGACCCGTGTTCTTGAGCTGGAAGGGCTCGTTCTTCTTCTCCAGGAAGCCGCGTACGAAGTCGTATAGGCCGACGGCGGTATCGGTCTTTGTGAAGTTCATCTGAATGAGCGCATTATCCGGCATCCGAATGCGGAGTGCGCCGCCCTTCTCGGCTGCAGCGTCAATCTTGGCCTGCCGCTCCTTTTCTTGCTCCTCCAACTCTTTGTCAGACAACAGACGCGTATTGCGTGTCTTGGTCAACAACGCGTTTTGATGTGCTTTTGCGTGTTCAATGGTAGGGAGGTAGTCGTTCTCGTTGAAGGCATTTCGCGCTGCTTGCGGAGTGGACGATGTTGGCGCAGAGAAGATCTGGACGTTGCGAGATTGTTCAGATGGCTGTGATGATGGTCGGGAGGTCGGTGCTGGTGATTGGACGGGTTCTACGGGTGCGGACGACGCTGTTGACGTTGCCGCAGCCAATGCTGCTGCTGGAGAAGTATTCTCTATGCTCTCAGCCGCGTTGTTCTCGGTAGACACCTCGGGCTCTTGTGTAGGTTTAGCGGCCGGTTTGGAGTCGACCTCCATCGGCTCTGGATCGGGCTCTTCGTTACGAACAGTTTCGCCTGCTACGACTTCTGTCGCCCCCGGAGCTGCCTGGGCAGGGTCTGGTATTGAGGCTAATTGATCAGTTGTCGAAGCGTGTGCGCCTTCGGCACCGACAGACGCAGGCTCGCTGGACTTGAAGTATTGCGTTATCTGTGCCATGGCCTCTTCCAGCGGCGTTCCGCTATTCCTGTAGGACAGCTTTAATAATGCTGAGCCGCTATCAAATCCCAGCTGACTGAGAGTCTGTTGTAGCTCAACAAAGTTGGCCTGCTCCTTGTGACCTGGCATGACAGTGATGACAGGTTGCTCGTAGTGCAGCCTGCCAGCACCGGATGCGCCGCTCATCTCGGGGATGCCGCGCTGTGTGAAGTTGTAATTGGCCCCCTGCCCGCTCTCAAAGTGTCGCAAGATCTCCCATAACGAAGTGTTGCTCGCGAACTTGCTTGTGAGGCGTACGTTCTTCTCGGTCGCGGGGAGCTGGAGCGCTACGGATATGACGGTGGGTGATCGCGAGGCCTGGACGAGTTCCAGTCGGGCGCCCTGGGGGAGGTTTGCGAGCCGTATTTGTTGCGATAGGGATATGGGTTTGTTGTTGTATCTGTACACTGGTCAGTAGTGAATTAACGTATTGTCATGTTGGGGCGTACTTGAGCGTGAACTGGTCCTTGTTGACACCAAACTTCTGGCACGCCTCATCGCGCACCTCTGTCAAGTACTTGGTGGGTGTGGTCGGGATCTTGAAAGTCCTCGCGTACGAGTTGAACACTACGACGTGCGACATCATGCGCGTAGGAGTCGGTAGAGGCCGTGGGCGAGAAGGAAAGCAGCGGGCGCGTTGGCTATCAGAATGGCGCGGGAGTACCAGCAGTTCCAGCTATGGGCTCTTCGGGTGGCGTCGCTCCGTTCGACCAGGAGGATAATGCTAGCGATGTGTAGAAGCTTTGCTTCGGCGAAGCTAAGTAGGAGATTGTTTGGGCCTGCCATAGAGGCGATTAGGTGGATGTTCACAGTGTCGCGGACGGTCAACGCCGGTAGGGGCGCTTACCAATCCTTCGTAGGCCTGTATGGCTTCACAGCGTAGTCACCGCGGTCGGTGGTGATGGACGTGGTTGGCGGGCGATGGCGAGGACGATGCTCCGACGGCGATAGAATAGATATAGACTCGGCGGGTGGTCGTCTTCCTGGGCTCCAGTGATGTTGAGGGAGGAAGTGTTTGGGCGGCTGTTCGCGATTGCAGCTTTATCTTTCTGGAAGCTTCGGGGTGGCCTTGCCGCGTGTGCAGGTGTCGGTGCCTGCAGATGGGACCCGGCCTAGGTACACACGTCGGTGACGGAATGCCACCACCCCGCGCTGATGGCGCCCCACTAATTGTCGGGCGCTTCCTTCTGTGCAAGTCGCGCCTCTTCTACAGCCAACATCACCAGCTCCCCAATACACCCACAGCCATGTCCAGGGTCATCGAAATCACGAGGCCTGCAGTGCTGAGCGAGCTGCTCTCCTCTTCGCGCATTGTAGTCATCAATTGTAAGCAGCGACCCGGCATCTACGAGGCAAACTCCGGATGCTAATGTGTGGTACTTGCAGTCTACAATGAAGAAAACACGTCGAGCAAAGCGATTGCGCCCGTATACGACCAACTAGCCGGTCAACTCACTCGGCCCGGACAGATCGCCTTCGCCAAAGTCAGCACAGTACAGCAGGCGCAGATTGCACAGAGCTACAACGTCACCAAGTATGCACATTCCCCAAGCACGGCCACATATTTGAGCGCTTTCTAACGCTTGTTAGTACCCCGACGTTCATCATCTACAAGAACAACCAGCAGATAAAGAAGTACGCCGGCTCGAATCCACAGCAGCTTTCCGAGGCGATCAAGACCCTCGCCACGGAGGCAGAGAACGATGGAAAGGGAAACAGTGGCGCTTCTGGTGCAGGAGGCAGCAGCAGTGGAAGCGGCCCGTGGATAGGCGCCAGTCTACCACGCGGATACACCGATGTGACCGATTCCGTGGACCCACGGGGTCTCGATCTCCTCAACGCGGACAGCGATTTCGGCACCGTCAAGACGCTTTTCGAGACATCACAACCGAGCTCGCTCAACAAGGGCAAGGGTGCGGCAACCGGCTCAGAAGGCAAGAAGGACTGGGTAGAAAGCGATGTCGACAACCAGCTCATGCTGTACGTACCCTTCATGGCCAACCTGAAGGTTCACACTATCCATATCACGTCTTGCGTATCCGGCGACGAAGACGACGACGAAGCGCCAGTGCGGCCAAAGACCATTCACGTCTGGACCAACAGGGCAAATAACCTGGGATTCGAAGAGGCCGAAGACATCCCAGCAACTCAGACGATCGAGCTGAAGCCGTCAGATTGGGATGAGCAGACACAAACGGCCAAGCTTGAACTGCGCTTCGTCAAGTTCCAGAACGTCTACTCGTTAGTACTGTTTGTCGCGGACGCCGATGGCGATAGCGAGAAGACGCGTATCGACCGTATCAGATTCGTGGGCGAGACTGGCGAGAAGCGCGAGATTGGCAAACTGGAGAAGATTGGTCACGACGACTAAACGACAATGCTTTCATAGTTGTGGCTAGCAGGGTTACATGGAGTCATCTTGGAGCATTTACTGGTTTTGACAGAATTACGATTAATGCATGATGTTCAATTCCCGCAAACGATCTGAAATACTTAATCATTGCTACTGTCTGATCGAGACATCAGAGTGAGTTGCATGTGCTGTATCGCATCGCAAGTCGTCTGAAAGTGTGACAAAAGACATCATACAAGTTGTTGGAATGTCCACGCCTCTGCTCGAGGCCTCACCCACACAAGGAAGTGTGAAGCCTGAGCAGTCTCGTCTCCGAGCAAGGCGCGTTTCAATATAAGCATTTCTCGGCCCTTACTCTGCCATTGATAAGGGCAATAGAGTAGGAATTTGACATCCATGCTAGGTAGGCATCAACGCATCAGCACCTCACGCGCATGGGTGCACTGGGACAGGTTGGTTTGGCGTGAACCAATCGTCACATTTCATGATTTTGAGTGACACATGCTAGGTACGTTCAGGAACCATCATTGTCCATTTGCCATACTCCGATGAATCGTGTCATACTTTTTGTGGTATGTTGTGACGTTCCGAGATCGTATCGAGCCGCCCGTTGTGAAAAGAGACCGAACACCCAGGAAGAAATCGGAAAGTAAGTCGGTCGTTCGTCCGCCGTGTTGCTTCATCCACCGCGTTTCGTGAACCGTTTAGTGACCAGCGCGCTTGGACTCAGCGATGACGCGGGTCATCTCGTCGACCTTTCTCTTTGAGCGACCGAAGGTACCGAGCTGTGATGTGTTAGTTGATGTTCGTACTTGGATGTGCCTGAGCGGGTAGGAGGTCGGTCGTGGTGTGCTAGGGCGGGAGACGTACCCTCTTCTTCGCTAGACGGCGGGCACGCTTGTCCTTGGAGTTTCGGAGCAATTCGATGATGCGCTTCTCGTATGGGGCAAGACTGTAGACACGTCAAGTTAGCGGGCTGTTCGACGAACAATTGCGCAGTCCTTCTGCAGAAAAGTTCGGATTAGAACGTACCCGGCAACCTCCTTGGTGATCTCACGGACGAAGGCAGTGCGCTTCGACAGGAAACCCTTCCTCCTCGAGATCCTGGGAGCGGGGGTCCTGGGGGTGACCTCTGTAGACCGTGTTAGCCTCCATCCACGAATTTTCTCATCTGTAGCGATCGGTGCGTATCGAGAGCGGCGAGCGGGGAGACGTACTGTGGCCGGCGTTAAGGCCAACGATGAGGCCAGACTTCTGCTTGACTTCTTTCGGCATCGTGACGGTCGTGATGTTGTCGATAGATGGGTTCAGAGTCGCAAATCTGAGAGGGTAATTTTGGCTCGGCTGTGCGGTGGTGCCAAGATGGCGCTAGCTGTAAGCAGGCACGTGCTCTCCCCAATGTTCTTTTGGACGGCAGTCACGAACACCAACCAAAGGCTTGCATTGCATTCCCTATTGAAAGGCTTGTATGCGCAGACTATCTTCGGTGATGATCTGTTGTGGAGCCATCACCATCGTCCAGTCTTGAACAGCTTCACAGGCACAGAAGAAGAACCACGCCACATTTCCACCCCGGATGCGAACGAACATCATTGGTGTCAAGTGTTGACATTCGCAGTTCTAATTGTCCAAGCAAAGGGTGCAGCAAAAATGGCCCCGCAAGATTCCCTCGTCGACCATCCGATTGACGCCTGAGGAGGCTCCCACTAACTCAAAAACCATAAATCAGAGGTCACCACTACCGCATTCCAAACCACATCCGACCTTTTCAATTTGCGCTCGATGTTCTGTAAGCTCCTCTCAATGCCTCAATCCTCTTCCTTGAGTTTTACCCCACCAGCTTTGACATACAAAACCTTTTCCTTCAGTTTGTGGTCAATCACGCCAGTAATATACAACGACAAGCAGCCACCAGCATCGAAGCCCCAGCCCAGTTCACCATGCCTAACAGCATACAACTCAATGAATTCCGGATTAAGTAAACCTCCCTGACTCTTGAGCTCTACGCACGCCTCCTTCTTCAGCAGACGATGCGTACCCTTGAAGTTCTTGGTGAAGTAGTCCAACAGTGCAGCGTTAGCTATGCTGAGATCCAAGACGTTCGGGACGACAACTGTGGTTTCGAACTTCATAGACAACGTGCGTGTGCGTAACCCCAGGCAAACCTCGTATTGCTGGCGATACTCCGGCATCGTGCCGGCTTTAAGCGAGAACATGTGGTTGTAGAAGGCTGTTTGACAGGCTGCCTCCAGTTTGTTGCGCAACGCAATTGGGATTTTGTCGAACTTGGCGTTTGCTGTGACAGACACCTGGAAGAAGGCTTCTTCTTCCTTCTCTCCAGGAGTTTTGCTGATCGGTCTGAACGGCTTGACTTCCTTCTTATCTGGAAGGTTTTCGAGATCGATGACCTCTGCTTTGCGTTTGGTCGTATTGTTGGGGGCGGGGGCAGGCGTAGCATCGAGGGTAGGCGTGGCCGTTTTAGACTTTGGACCTGCAGCAGAGTTAGCTCGAAGTGTAATTCGGCCTCTTGTCAAAGTATGGCCTACTCTGCATGTTGCTGTTTGATCTCGTACGCCGATTACACGAGTAGCAGGTTGTTCTGGAAGCTTGTCACAGGTTGAATGGATAGAGAGCGATACCTCCCGGCTGAGTGAGTAGAGGAGACAAGGAAGAAGATGGTTCAGAAGAACTGAAAGGAACTGATAGTCAAACGAGGTTGCAATGGCTCAGCTGGTAAGAGACAGGTGGTGGATCTGAAATGTTTCGCGCCTATTGATACAAGGTAAAGGTAGTCTACAACTTCGCTTTCGCCTTGCTATCCTCCTCCTCCTGCGCCTTCACCTTGAGCATCCGTCTAAGGATCTTTCCGCTTACAGACTTCGGAATTTCATCCACCCATCTCACTCCGCCGCGGAGTCTCTTGTGGTGCGCGACCTTGACGCTCAACCAGTCTATGATCTCCTTCGCATCTTCGTCCGTCTTGCCCAGTCCATCTTTGGGTACGACGTAGGCGCGCGGTAGTTCCGAGGCATCGTCTTTCGAGTAGACGCCAATCACCGCTACATCGTTGATCTTCGGGTGGGAGACCAGGATACCCTCTAGTTCAGCAGGTGGCACCTGGAATCCCTTGTACTTGATGAGCTCCTTCACGCGGTCGGTAATGAAGAAGTTTCCGTCCTTGTCTTGGTATCCAACATCGCCTGTCTTAAAGTACCCGTCTGCTGTCTTTGCATGCGCGGTTCCCTCAGGGTTGTTAAGGTAGCCCTTGAAGACGTTCGGGCCCTTGATCCATAGTTCGCCAACCTCACCGACTGCCATCTCCTTTTCCTCTGGAGACATGTACTTTGCTGTTTGGTAGGGAAGAAGCTTGCCCACAGATCCAATGGTCTTGTCCCAGTCCTCCCAGGGTTGGGTGTGCGTTGTTGGGCTGGTTTCCGAAAGACCGTATCCTTGTTTGACAGGGATTTGCAGTCTGCTGTGAACTGCCTCTACAAGCTCTCTTGTCAGGGGAGCCGCGCCAGAATTCATCATCCGGATCGAGCTCAAGTCGTAGTTCGATACAAGAGGGTGTTTGCTTAAGAGCAGAACGATTGGTGGGACCACATACGCGAATGTGATCTTGAGCTCTTGGATGAACTTGCAGAAGTCCTCCAGGTCGAACTTCGGCATCACAACAAGTTGGAGACCAGAGTACAAGCTTTGATGGATCAGACACGTGAGACCTAGTCGAAGTCAGTTGAGAACTACCCAGATGAGCGCATGCAGGAACTTACCGTAAATATGGAAGAAGGGCAGGAAAGCGAGCAGTTTGTCGCCTTCGCCAGTTGGTCCTCCTGTGGGCTGCAGTTTACCAGCCTCCGCGGCTTTGATCATCATCGTGTTGGCGACAATGTTGCGGTGGGTCAACATCACACCCTTGGGATGACCTGTGGTTCCGCTGGAGTAGACCAAGAATGCAAGGTCCTCCGATGGATTGCTAGCCTTTGTTCTCCGCCACTTGGACGATCCGGCTGTATTGATGATACTGGTGAAGTGCTTGACATGGTACGAAGGATCCTTCTGGTCGCCCATCACGATCACCCGGTCAAGAGGAATGCCAACCTTCTTTGCCGCTTCTTGCGCATTCTTGATGAAAGGTAGCTGTGTCACCAGGCCCTTTGCACCAGAGTCTTTAAGTTGGAATGCAAGTTCATCGACCGTGTAATTTGGGTTGGCTGGAGACAGAATACCGCCTGCCCAGTGGCAACCCCATGTTATCGCTGGTGTGTCGATGCAGTTGGGTGTGTACAAAGCTAGGACATCGCCTTTTTGCCAGTCCCAGAGTGCCTTTAGCCCTTTGCCAAAGTTGATAGCGGCATCTTTGACCTGGGCGTATGTGTAGGACCGCTTAGTGTAGGGATCAAAGTAGATTACTATTTCCCGTTTTAGTGATTACTTATTCTTGACAAAACATGAGAACATACCTTTGTCATCTGCGTACGGCCTATCATTCCTTTCGAAGAGAAACGCCCACTACGATCAAAGACAAACGTCAGCATGAGTTTCACAAAAGGGCTTATCTCCCTATGTCAAACTTACCAGGTCAACGTCTGGGATCGGCAGGCTAGGGTACTGGCTTTCGGACGGCATCTTAGTGGTTGAAGATCGGTGTCGTGTTGATGATCAGTACCGAGCCAAGGAATCTTATGGAGGGAGTAGAGTGAAAGTAGAAGGATGCCAGAATGAGAAGACGGACATGGCCCGTCGCGTTCTAACGGACCTGGGAATACCGAGGGCAGACGCAGCGCATTGAGACGGCTGGCCATGATTAGTCGACCGGGGTAAACCCCACAACTCCGTGCAACCATGACCGAGGTTCTTTCTGCTTTTGGCGTTAGCGGCGCGATAGCTGCACATGGCCTCCCGAGGTCAACGGCATTGCGACAACCTCGAACATCGATAGCCTGACCATATAGACTTATTAGTTCTCCAAACACACGAAAGTTCCGCACTATTAGGTTATCAAGATGCCGAGTTGGGAAGAAGCTACTGCAGTACAGAAACTGTCCTCCAACACGTACTCATGTACACTACACGATGATTGGAGCATCGGAAGCGGTATTTTAGACCCCAGCAGAGATAACATCATCCGCTTTTACTAACGGCAACAGTTCCTAATGGTGGCTACGTTACAGGATGGTAAGACCCATCGCGTTTTGCCTCACACTCTTGACTAACCACATCTCGACTTGTTAGCATACTGGAGGTAGTCAAAACACATTTCAGCACAACTTTGGCGAAGCAGAACCAGCCACACACCATAGCTCTCCACATTGAGTTCCTGAGACGGACCCAAGCCGGGCCCGCAACATACAAAGTCGACGATGTTAAACTTGGTCGCCAAACGTCTATCGTACATGTGACCATGGAGCAAGACGGCCGACAGGAAGTCGTCGCGTATGTCACAAATTCCAATATGGATACGGAAAAGGGCTTCACCCAAGATGTCGGATATAAGCTTTCACCACCCGTCCCGTCAGTCGACCTGACAAAGCTGGAAAATGATGAAGATACAAACTGGAGGCTACAACCAGAATTGCCGCACGCCAACTTCAGAAAAGCGACGAAGAGGGTGAAGTTTTATTTCCCTCGGGAAGGACGAAGCCTAAAGCATCTCGCTGATGAGTGGATCTGCTTCTCTGATGGGACAAACTTCACGGATTCATCGGTCGGCTTTGTCGCAGACATGTTCCCGTTGATGGTTGAGTCAATCAAGGGCGAAGGAGAGGGACCTTTTTGGTATCCAACCCTCCTACTGAATCTGGACATCAAGAAAGCGCTGCCGCCGCAGGGAGTCAAGTGGCTGCAGGTTAGGGCGGGTATGAAAAAGGTGGCGAACGGTAGGATGGACTTGGAAGTGTGGGTGCACGATGCTGACGGCGATCTGGTGGCTTTGAGCCATCATGTAGCATTTGTGTTGGATGCTGCTAGGAACACAGCCGCAAGGAAAACAGGCAATGCGAAGATCTAGGCCTTGGACTCTTTCATACATAATCACCAGCATCTGTATACGTCGCACTTTTCAAACAGCCAGCGCGTGTGAACATTGTCTTGCTGAATTCCTCCGCTGCATTACCTCGGTTCGTTTTGTTGCGGTGTGACGTTGCTTATTCGTCAATATGATCCCGGCATGTGTAGTTCCACTTCCATAGCTACGCGGAACAGCATGGACTTCATCAGGTACCGAGAGTTGCTGACAGCTATACGGCATTGGGCGCTCCTTGGAAAATTGGTTTTGTTATTTCTCGATTATCTGGGGGCCTCATTGCGCTCAACTGGCCGCAACAGTGAGGGTTTCAAAAATCTACAGGATGCTATCGTGCATCGCTATCTGCCAAACGCCAATGATGCCATTCATCAGATGCCCAATGCCCCCTGGCTGTATATTGCCATGCTTTTTTGTGTCTGCTCGATCGGTCCGGAGTCGCTTATTTGCCCTTGGGGTTGTTGTATTGTATCTCGTTGAATTTGCTCGGCCAAACAGGCTATCGCATGTTAGCACAGTCCTTGGGCATCGAAATCAGTGTGCCACATACCTCACTCTGCTGGTCGCTGATGTTCTTCTTGAAGTGCTCGGAGTCTGGGCCCTTGCTCGGGCCGTCGTGCCTTCCTTCGTTTGCGGACGCAGAGCCTACAAGCTTGATGTCAGCAAACTCCGTTCTATATACTTCCAGGGTTTTAAGTCTGGGGAGCTCATTATACCCGTACCGCGCTGGGTTCCTCCAGCAGGTGTGTGCGTGGGGTGGCCTCCGCCAGCTGAGAAGCGATCCTCGATGTTCTGGACGCCCTGTGTCTTGTACGGGTTGGGGAACCAGTATTGGCGCATGAAGAGGTAGTAGCCGAAGCCGACGGCGCCGCCAGCCATGAAAATTTTAGGAACAGAGAGAGGCGACATGATTGCTGTTGGTCCTGCTGTCTCCCTTCAATTGACGAGGTGGGAGTGAGAGAAGGCGAGGGTGGAGGTTTAGAGCGACAGAGATGAAGTGGAAGGTGCTGTGTGTCGTGCTGGGTGGTGTGACGCACGAAGTAGGGACAGTCAATGGAAACCTTGGTATGTGGAGAAGAAGCAAGTAGTGCAGCGAGTCTAGAGATCTAGGCGTTATTTTCCCTCCAAAGCCAGGTACCCAATAGCATACGGCGGAGAAGCGTCACTTTGTCGTCGCGATGATCGCGTCATGGCTTTGTGCTTTAGGCAAAGCTCCCGCGGTCGTCGCACAGACCAAAGATCCACTCCGCCAGGCACGATGCAGCTAGCGCGCGTGAGGCTGGAGCCCATGCTGACGTAACGCAACGGCGGCTGAAGAGTGGCTTGTAAATTAGCTAGCGTGTTTGGTGCCATCGCCTTGGGGAAGTGGACACGCTATCGCGACATCTGCAACCCCTTGCGCCCACACGACCGGAGATAGCTGTGAAGAGAGGGACCAATTGGGGGTGTCTTTTGCATCGAGGAGCTTCATGATCATACGGCAGAGAACAGGCTGGGACACAGCAACCGCCACGGAACCGAGCGCGCATTCGAGAAATGGACGGTGATCCCGCCGTCGAGCCAGAAATCGATGGCTTCAGTCGCGTGCTGCCCCTGCCGTATCGCGTCGCTCTTATAATAGTTCTGGGTATGCGAACGCTCAGGCCGTCTGCTCTCAACCACCTTACTAACTGCCGCACAGGCATCTGGGCCTGGGGTCTAAACCTCCACTACCTCACCCTCATAAAGATAGACGTCCCGAGTCTGATCCGCTACCCGGGCCGTACCTCACCCCGCCATATCCCGCACCACCTCTCCTGCTACCGCATCGCAACCTTCCTCTCCATCCCGCTTGCCCTCTCGCTGCTCCTGTTCTGGACCCTTACGCACGGCAGCCCTACAGATATTGCCGCTTGGGAAATTCTGCCAAACCTCTACCTCTTGGTACTGGTCATTGGCTTTGTCATACCGCTGCCATTTGTTAGTCGCAATGGACGGACTCGTACATTGGCGACGCTGAAACGCATATCGATCGGCGGCATCGCAGAAGCACAAGACGGAAAGTTTGGAGACATTCTGCTAGCCGATGCGTTGACGAGTTATGCGAAGGTGCTCGGCGATCTATTCGTCTCACTGTGCATGTTCTTCTCGTCGTCGCACAGCTCAACAGGGCCTCCAAACAGGAGTTGCGGCGGCGTGTTCTGGGTTCCCTTCATCATCGCTATACCCTCGATGATACGTCTACGGCAGTGTATCACAGAATACTATCGTGTTCAGAAGGCGAACAAGCAAACCGGGCAGATTAGTCCAGCGACAGGATGGGGTGGCCAGCATTTGGCCAACGCACTGAAATACTCGACCGCATTTCCTGTCATCATACTGAGTGCTCTGCAACGCTCGCCTGATCCATCCCGCTTTGGTGTTTCGGAAGCGACGTTGTTCCGTATGTGGCTCGTCGCAGTGGTGGTAAACTCTGGCTACTCTTTCTACTGGGACGTAGCCAAGGATTGGGATCTTACCCTCTTCTCTAATGCCCGTACTCGGGATAGCCCAGAATACCCACGGGGTCTAAGACGGCATCGCTGGTTCCATGCCAAAGAATTCTACTATGCAGCCATTGCAGTGGACGCAATGCTGAGGTGTACATGGAGTCTGAAACTCAGTGTGCATCTGGATCATTTCAACGATTTGGAAGGAGGCATCTTTACAATGGAAGTTCTCGAGGTGTTGCGAAGATGGATATGGATCTTCTTCCGTGTAGAGACAGAGTGGGTGAGGAATCACAGGGGCCCGGCGCCTGATGACATATTACTAGGCGATGTTGGGGTTGGAAATAAGTACGACGATAGCGATTAGGCTTCGTTGTTCATCAAATTTCTAGATCGTCTGCAAGCATGGAATGCACCTCTATCTTCCCTTCAAGATTTCATGGATTCCCGTGATGCGCTCAACATACCCGCTGTGTTGTGATGCATACATAGCTCGCCCTCGAGCTGTAGGTAAGGAAGGACCTGGCTTGGAGGTGGCAGGCGGGACATAAGTCTTATCGGGTACCATGATTTCTTCCCACCCACCTCACTTCTTTGGGAATCCAATGCACGATGATGTAGGCAGCAGCCAAAGCGATTTGCGAGTTACGCGGCTGTGGAACATTGATGACCTTTTGAGGCTTTTCATTATCAAGTTCAGACTATTAGATGATAGGCCAGACTTCGGAATGCAGCATCTACCCCCTACGCGACTGGCTGGCAGTCGTCCTTCATGCTTACATCGCGCTAGTGGACGCAGCACGAAATGCATTCCTTCTTGGGACTAGTACGGCAGTCAGCTTCCAGTCATCTATATGTTGCCGGCAGCCCTATACACCACTCAACCACTTTCATCTACTTGGTAAAGCGAGACTTGCCAATTAGATTGAAGCTAGACTTTCTTTCTTTTAGTATCAATTGAGGCTCAACAGGCCTACAGGTTGGCAAACCGTTCACGCTGCAGAGAATCTGATGGTGTTCCGCGGCAAACCATCCAAGTTTTGCGAAAGATGTAGAGAGAGAAGACTACGAGTATGCCTCGAATCCAAAGTTGGGATTCCTTACTGACACATCCAGTGTGATCTGCAACGGCCAAGTTGCAACTCTTGCATTCGAGTGGGAGCAGCATGCACCGGCTATCGCGACACGATCAACATTCGGATCAGCGACGAGACCGACTTTGTACGAACTAAGGCTATGGCAAAGACAAGGTCACCACTGAAGCAACGATGTGTTGGCGACTTCAAAGTCAAGCTTAAGGTCCGACATCTACCCCAAGACCTTTTGACCCTAGGTCAGGACATGTTCTTCACGTACTACGTCTCCGATTTCAGTCGGACATGGGACTTCCTATACAACTATCTAGACCCAAGATTCACACCCAAATATCTTACTTTGAGCATCGAAGCGGTCAGTCTCGCCTTCTTGTCCCATCAGGTTTCCTCTGAGACTGCAAAAGATCTAGGACGCAGAAAGTACTGTCAAGCACTACGGGAGATCAACATTGCCCTGCAAGATCCCACGACAGCAAAAGCGACATCGACTTTCGAAGGCGCGTTGCTGCTGGATCTCTTTGAGAAGATCATGAAGTCAGCCTTGGAGATCAACACATCAGGACACGCCCATATCGAGGGCGCTCTCACATTGGTTAAACTGCGAGGTGTAGATTCTTTCAAGGAAGGCACTGAGCTACGGGCATTGATGGGACTTTCCCTGAACGCGACGATATGCTCATTGAGTACCGGGCGAGTGGTGGATCCTTCCATACGAAAAATACGAGTACACGCAGCACAATTCGTCAACACTGACTATCCGAAGTGGAAGCTCAGCGGACTGATGCTTGACATAACCGATCTAGCCGCAGAGATGCGCAAGGGCTTTATGACGGCGGAAGAAAGGATAACGAAGAGCGAGTACTTTGATCGAAAGCTCGAGATTGTTGCATTTGAAGCGAGCCCGGCTTGGACGTATGAACGCAAAAGCTTATCTGATCCCGATGGAGCAAGACTGGTACCCGCAGGATTCCCAAGGGTGTATGACGTCTACCCCGATCGCATGATCACCCAGATGTGGAACGTGCTTCGCATAGCCCGAATACTTCTCTGCGAGGAGATCATCCAGTCCTGTTCCGAGAGCTGTGATCCTGAAGTTGCCGCTCAGTGTGATCGAGCAAATACTGCCATCTTGACCCTCGTCCAGGAGATCGTCGCATCGGTTCCTCAGATGACGGACTGCGACCTAGTCGCAAAGGATAAGCTGCCTATTGGAAGCACGGGTAAACAACATGCACACAGCATACCACACATCCTCGATGTATACATACTGATTTTCAGCCTCTACGTTGTTGCTTGGTCAAGAAGCTGTCCACAATCTGCAGTCGATTGGAGTCTGAAGCACCTGCAGCACATTGCCGATCACTTTGCTATAAAAGAGGCTGCCGTCATTCTGAATATCTTGAGAAAGCAAAAGAGGGAGGAGCGTATTGATCCATGGTATGTATGCATTTCATTCATTCGTTCCCAACACGGCGAGAGCAAACATCTGCGTTTGCACAAAAAGGTCTGGTCTGCATACCCAAGAGATATTAGTCGGGGTTCACGACGATGGAAGGCCGTGCTAAACACCCTGAAGGAGCGTCTTTCAGATCCACGAGACGACTTTTTTACTGAAAAGAACGCCTGTGATATCGGAGCCTTTAGATTTGCCGACATGGGCGAAAGTAAGGACCTGATCCATCAAACACATCCAAGGCTCGTTCCAACTTCCTTGTAGTGCCCACAAAGATACTCTTCACACATGTGTTTCTCCTAACTAAATTACAAACGTACACGGAAACCCCTGAGTTAAAGAACTTCTCATACACAAGTACTAATTCTTTCCTCAGGGATAGAGTCTTCGGTCAGTTATCCAACGCACCCAAAGATATATGGATGCAGTCCGCATACAGTCAGGGTCACGATATGGACACCGCATCTTCCGAGTAAGCTTCTCCGGTCTCTTTGCCCCCATCTCAAGGGTCTGATACGTGCAATAGCCGTCACGTCATGTCTCAATCACACCTAGGCGCTGCCAGGCCATCTCCTTTGGTCGCTGGTTTACCTCCCGGGTTTCATGTCGGATCGTAACACAATGAAGACTAATATACATGCACTGCTTAGACATGAAGCGTATGGGCACCCAGACAATGCTCCAAAGAGGCCTTTCTTGTAAGTCTGCCTGCCACTCCCATGATCATAGCGAGCATACCCACTACCAGCGCGATACATATCTCTGACCTGCCACCTCATAGCCCCCATCATACCTTCGGACCCCGGGACCCGCGCCTATGCTACCAAGCCGCCGGTTTCGCAACAGGGCCGTGGAGCAGTCTCCTGGAGGAACCTTGAGATGCTGCGTTGCGCACGTCATTTCGTTGGGTAGCTAGCTGGGATGACTGTTCGAATGGGGTATCAAGAGAAAAGACCATGTATAACCTCACTCAAGATCTAACATGGGCAGTGGATATATGATCAATCTTCTCATTCTGTTCCCTTGCGAACTGATTATAGCTACCGGTGTCGATAATACGGCACAAAAGCCGACACACAAACACACACATACCATGAGTTTTCTACCACTCTTCCGTCGACGCCTCTTCTTCGTAGAGATGTTAAAATAGTACAAATGGTGATTTTGAGCGTAGTGGAAAAAAGATAAAGCGACAAAACACCAGATACAATGCCAAAGATGTGACCCGACTGACTCAAACCCATCGATAAAGTCAAGGGCAAGTGCCGCCCACCCATTCGTCGCCCATTCTTTTCGTCGGATAAGAAAAATGGTACATTCGCGCCCTTTCTCTCAAACGAAGAAAGGGGTGCCAGGAAGATGGTGATAATATGTAGCCACTGAAAAAACGCCATGCAATGCAAGATTTCCCTCTTCTTCCAGTCCCGAATCCAAGATGAAGCCTAGCCTCATGTGCATATGGGGAGGAGCCGCCTTTTTTTCGCTCCCTGCCAAGTGTAGGTGTTGAAACAAAAGAAGCAGCGATGTAGCGCTGCAAAAGTGTGATGTTGAAGGAAGGCCAGCGCAAAGATAATGTATCAAAGGAGCCGAAGCAGAGCTGAGGCCATACGAAGCTGACTAGTTGAGGAAGCCCTTGCAGCCGATAGAACCACAGAGACAGGGAATACGGTCCGTAGCGTCCATTTCACGCTCGAATTTGTAGTCGTACGTGAGTTCCTCATCTGGAAAAATGGTTAGTAGATGTTCAGTGGCACGGATTGTCCGGAAAAAGTAACTGTGCTTACCAGAGTTGATATCCCGCAGCGCGTAGATGACGATACGCTTCGTGTTGTCGACGCGAATAATCTTGGCCGTGCAGTTTGGCGTGCAAGAATGATTGATGAATCTTGCAATGCCTCCCATCTTGGTTGCGTCGATGACCGTGTCTTCGTCAATGCGGAATAGGTAACTCGATCCGACACCTTGCATGTCGTATTTGGCTTCCCTGAGATCGGCAACGCGTTGTCGAACCTTTTCACCCACGTACTCGATAATCATGTCGTTGACGGCGATGGGCTCTTGGGCGTAAAGACCCCAGTTATGGATGGCGGAACGGTCGAACTTGACTAGCTTCTTGCGCTTCTTCAGCTGGTTGAAACGGAGGGCATCGCCTTCTGCGCCGGACATGTTCTTGGATATGTTGATATCGTTGACCATGCGACGGTTGTTGGCGCGGTTGGCACGCGAATTGGCGGTGGATGTCTTATTGGAGCTGGTCTGGAACTTGAAGCCTTCAACAGAGACGACGCTTCGCTCTTCTTGCTTGGCGCGGCGCTGGCGCTCTTCGCGCTCCTTCTGGACGCGGATACGATGAGGGAGGTATTTTGACTTTTCAGACTCGCGAATCTTCTTGACACCCTCTGTACGAGCCGAGCCAGTCGCGTTGGGAACGTAGTACCCTTCGATCTTGGTTTCCGTACGCGAGACACCCTCCTCGCCGTTGCGGTTGAGATGCTTGATAGACTTTTGTTTCCATGCCCAGGATTGTGCATCGCCAATCTTGGCGGCACTGATGGACTCCATGGCAGCCTTGAGGTGACGGAGATCCTCGTCGTCTTTGAGCATATGTTGCCAACCGTCAATGTCCATTACAACACTGAGGTCATCCTCAACAGTCTTACGAGGCTCCACAGAGGACACGCCCCAGAATACAGAAGAGGCCCGCTCGTCGTCTTCTGGCGTCGACTCCTCCACCACGACCTCTTCGATGACCTCATTGACTTCTTTCGCTTCGGCGATCTCCTCTTCCGCAGGTGTCTCGATTTCCGTAACCTCGATCTTGGCAGCCTTGGCCTCCTCTTCGAGCTGCTTCTTAGTCTTCTTCTTGGGCTTGGTGGCAGCTTTCTTCTTGAGTGTCGTGAGCGTCTCTGGCAGTTCAGTAGTCTCGATGGGCTTGAGTGCTTCGTCATCATGGGTGATGACGACTTCAGGTTCAAGTTTGTCAATCGGGCTTGCTTCCACCCCAAAGATTGCATCAGCCTCTTGCTCAATTTTCCGTAACCTCCTGAACCCTTTGAGTGCTTTGTCTGCCTTCTTCCAAATAGGCGACGAACGAGGAAGAATTGCGAGTACTTGTTCCAGCTCTTTCTCGGCCATGTTCTCTGGATCCTTATGAATGCAATGGGCAAGCAAACTCCTGGCATGCGAGTCATCCATCTCCTCGTCACTGTCTTCGCCCCAGCCCGTTTCTATACGGCGCCGTTTAGCGCGATGAGCTCTCGACGACTCTTCCACTTCCTCTTCAACGTCGGTGGAAGGAGCACGGCTGATGGGTCGGCTCTCTTGCTCCTCGGTACCGCGAGTGAGCTGGCTGCGACTCTCATCATCCGACTCCTCCGGCTCGAACATCTCAATCATCTGGCGATGCAGCCCACGGGCAACACGGGGTTTAGGCGCAGATGCCTTCCTTCGTTCGTCCGCAAATGCATTGACAACCTTTGGAGGTTTCTTACCACGTCTGGTGCTGGGATCAAATACACCCAGCGACCTGCGTGCGTTGCGGCCACCGAAACCACCATTGCGGCCCTTTGGTGTACCAGCTCCAAAGGCGTCGAATCCCGGGGCGAGAAGTGCGGGTGGTCGCACAACCTCTTCCTTCGTAGGCGGAGCCGGAACATTGAACTTGCGACGCTTTTCCACATGAAGATCCGGTTCCAGGAGTTCCAGTATAGTGGGCGCGGCCAATTTCGTCTTAATGTCACCAAGAAGCTTCTCTTGGAGCTCCTGCTTGAGCACATCCAAAGCGGCTCGTACAGGATCCAGCGAGTCTGCCCGCTGCTTCTTTTCCCACTCGAGATCTTCCGCCTCTTCATGTTCTATCCGCTCTTCGATGGCCTTCCGCTTCTTGTCGGCTACCACGCGCTCTGGGCTGGGACTCCGCTCATAGTTCGGGTCGCCGTATTGGTTGCACTCCATGTTCATAACGTAGGTGAATAGAGCCTGCATGTGACATTCCTTGTAACATCGGACGGCCTCGTCTTCACCGCGCTTCGACTCTTCGAAAGTCACATAGTAACCCGTCTGGTCGCATCGCACCGAAGCCCACCGAAAGTTCTTTAACCGCTTCTTGAGATGTTCGACGGTTGTGCTGAGGACGGGTACGTATGCGTGTGCGATGAAAATATAAGGCTTCCGTTTCAGCGTCGGCTTGACTGGTTCGCGTTCGATGAGAAAGGAGAGTGCGGCTTTCCTTGTCAAGGGTTCTCGAGGGATCGGAATTGGCGGACGCGCGCCCTTGCCAGATGGGCCTTTGGGAACGTTTGCCGGCAGATCAAAGGTTCCTGGTGTAGCTGGTGCCGCAACGCTCGCAGTCTTCGCTGCGAGCTTGGCACGCTGCTTCTCCTCCTCTTTCCGGGTCTGCTGCACCGCCATATCCATGAGTTTCTGGCATCTCCGGCCCTCGCGATCAGATTTCACCCTGATCGTGTGCTGCGCAATGCGCTGATTTGTGCCTTCGCGCTCAGCTCGCTTTGCTGAGGTGGTTGCTTTGATGCCAGGTACTCCGCGCGTTGGTGGGGTGTCGCGAAACTTGACCAGACATATCCCAAGTGGGCTGCCGTTATCGGGATGTACTTGGTTGCGGAGCGTCTCTACTTGGCCATAAGTGGAGAAGAAACCACGCAACTGCGCATCTGGTGTCAAGGGATCGAAGCCCGTCACAACGACTTGGGTTGCAGGCCCTGGTCCGCATGATATGCGTTGATCAAAAGAGTAGGGCTTAGCGACGTATGGCGCTACTCGGAGCTTTGATTTGGGAGCGCCCGTGAAGGATGTCTTGATGACATAGTTGCCAGTGGTGTAGCCGGCAATGGCCAGGCGTGGGTCGGGAGGAGGAGATGGGTCGCCCTGTAACACAAGTTAAGTTAGCCTTAGCGTCACAGGGCGACCACATCTATGTATGTATTTGTAACCTTCACGTACCTTGTCCAGTATTGTGGTGTATTTCGCCGTTCCCCTTCCTCGCGCCTTTTTATCGAGTTTGGGGTCAAGCTGTGCGTCGTAGGTGGAGCGTTGTCCCAGCACGCCGTCGGCTGGGAAGACGGAGATGCGCGTCTCGGGCGGCGTGTTTATGGGGGTGATGGTATCGGCGACATTGTTGGGCGCGCTCGATGGCGCCGCGTGTGTAGAGGACGAGGTTGTGTGCATCGTCTCATGCGAGAGCTTGGAAGAGCGCGGACTGGGCAGCTTGCCCGGCGGAGACGAGTCTGAGCTGGTCAAGGGTGTGAGGGCGTGGAGAGAAATATTTTGACCAGAACGCGACATGGTGGAAGGCGCGGAGAAAGTGGACGAGGCGGGCGTAGGAGCAGAGGCGTCCGAGTCAACGTCGTCTAGCAGCTCGCTAGGGCGCTGCGCATCGTTGTTGGGTGAATCCGACTTGTTCCTGCGCGTGCTCCTGCGCGTTTCACCCGCTGCCGGTGTCGCTGTGGCCGCCGAAGCTGCGTGCGAGGGGGCAGACGAGCCGGGGCGACGAGAGGCTTCCCGCCGCAGAGACCTGTCTTCTCGTTCGCCGCGTCTCGTGCCTGACATGGACTTGATGTCGAAGCCCAGTCTCTGATGGCTGCGCTGCAAAAGCGCACCACACTATCGATCGACCTTGTATTAGCACGTGTATGCTGCCGCCATCACTGTATAGCTGGGTGTGATAGAAGAGGCGTGGGTAGGGGCGCGGCGCGCTGCTGTACTCGATGCAGCTGCAGGCCAGGAACGGGATATGGACTACGCGCACCACGCGGTGAGGACGTGTCGGGGCGCCCGGGGACAGGCGGCGGAGGCAAGGGAGAAAGACAGGGAAGAAAGATGGGCCGGGCGATGGGGTCGACAGCGCTCTGCTCGCACAGATGGGGCTGGTGGTGAGTAAGAGCCGTCGTCCAGGGAATCTGAGGTTCCAAGGCGAGGCACTGCGCCTGGACTAGCGTCTTCCAAGGCCCTGGCGGGAAAAGGAGAGTGCTTCTCTCGTTCACCAACCATCCCTCTTGCACTCAACAATTTTGTTGCATTGCAGCGACCAGCCTTGGCCAACATGGTCGCATAATCTCCGCCATCGTCTCCTGCATGGAATTGCCGCCCCGGGACTGAATCTCGCACGCGCGCACCACCTTGTCAAGCCGCATCCCTCCAGCCTAAGCGTCATCGCGATCGCCTTGCGTACAGTATGCATTTACGCTAGCCCACTGCAGTCGCACGAGGACATGGCCAGCGCAGCACAGCACGATTCAATACTGGAAACGCGTTTGAAAAGCACGTGGGACGATAGAGGGCTATGTAGCACGTGAGCACGTATTGTAATACCAAAGCTGCAGATGAGGAGTGGGCGAATTGAATGGGACAATGGAAGCACCATTACTCGCTCCACGCTCCGTCAGGCAGAAGTCGACACGCTGCTTCTCAGATGCGGCATCCCGCGAGTGGTGGAAGGACCACGCGCTTGTACGAGCACTGGTGTATCATAGCTGCGTGATTCCATTTTGGACACGCATGCCTTCTATGAGCATCCATGGATATGCAAACCAGAGCCTAGTAGTGGCCCAGTCACTTGGATCTTTGTGTCCCCGTATCCTCACACCACGTCCTAGTCCACAAACTTGCCCTCAACCCAGCCCCGTCTCTTGACACCCAACTCCACCGCGGCACTCCCCCAGTCCTCGCCATGATTGTGTCCGCTCTTGCCATCCGCGCCACCAATCCCCGCCCTCATGAGTCCCTGTTCATCGCTCAACAGCGTCAACAGGCCAAAGATGACGGGCACGTTGTTGTCGAGCTGTAAGCGCATGAGTCCATGGCTCACCGCCTCCGAGATGTACTCGAAGTGCATCGTCTCTCCCTTGATCAACACGCCAATCGCGATTATCGCGTCAAAGGGCGAGTTGGACGTCTTGGATTGCGACGCTCCAGTGAGGGCTGTGAGGTCCGAGGTGGAGCCGAGGAGGTCCGCTGCTGCGCCTACGACGCCTGTGGACGAGGATTGGATTTGTGAGGCCGAATATAGTCTGTGGAAGTGCCTGTTAGCTCTGTGCCCGGATTGCAACGTCATATGAGGGGACATACTGCTTGACGGCATAGGGCAGCTCGTAGCTCCCAGGCACGCTCTGCATGACTATGTTCTCCTCCTTGACTCCCGCTTCCTTGAGCTTCCTCTTGGTTCCCTCGAGCAGCGCATCGATGATCTTGGTGTTCCAGCGTGCGTGGATGATGCCAATGCGGAGTGCGGAGCCTGCACAGCTTCAGTCAGTCGCACAGTTGAGGTAGTGGGGGCGGGGTTGCTCGGAGCTTGCTTGCCTACTTACCATCGTACGTCTTGGGGGCGCCGGGGCCTTTGATGGTTGCCATGTTGCCGTTGCGCGTGTGGAAGTTTGTAGGTAGATTGGGAAGGTGCGATGGAACAGTGGAGTCGTTGTAGTGAAGGTCGAGCGGGAACGGCGACGGGGTGGGCTGAAGAATGCAGGAACGAGCTGCTGAGCACACCACATTGGGAGCCGCCCCGCAACCGAAAGGCAGGGATCCCGCATCGTGCAATGGTGTCATCGCGAGCAGGGGTAAGCTTCCCCCAAACGCCTCTCGTTGATTGCAATGAACTCTGGACCTGACCCGTCAAGACAGTCACGAAATGGGACAGATGTGTTTGAAATATTGTTCATTCAATCAGAGCATCGCATCGCTCCGTGTTCTAGATATCGTAAAAGTTTCCATGCCATACACATAAGCTACATCCAAGAGCTTTCAATCGTAAATCAAATCCAAATCACACCAGCTTCTC
>Ga0265797_10000359_pt1 | contig 83281 bp, 61 predicted proteins | sample P2T30metagenome_FD_192433 | JGI IMG/M metagenome (GOLD analysis project Ga0265797, IMG submission 192433) | Plant litter microbial communities from East Loma Ridge, Irvine, California - P2 T30 | ecosystem: Environmental > Terrestrial > Plant litter > Unclassified | place: USA: California... | reverse complement strand
CTTCCTTCCTTCCTTAACCATTCATGTCCACCATGTTGACGATCCGCGAAAACAGAGATCCTAGGCGGCTGCGCTTCATCCTCTAGCGCCGCTTGCGAGTCCGACATCACGAACTCCACGGCTGTCAATTCGACTACTTCTTCTTCGCTCTGTGGCTCGGGCAGCTCGACTTCTAGCAGCGATGGCGCGGTGGGGAGTTTAGGAGATGCTGTGGGGGAGTTGGGCGATGCTGTCAACGGTACGGTTGGACAGGTGGGTGACACTGTCACTGAAACGAGCGGGCAAGTCGTCGACACAGTAGGGGGAGTTTCGTCTGATGTCGAGGGTGCTACGGGAAATCTTGCGGATGCTGTTGGAGGTTTGTCGGGGCGGAGGTCGGTTGTTTTGTTTGGGTGATTTTTCGGGGTTGAACTGATGGATGGATGGATGAATTATGAATTTTGATGTGCACAAGAAAAGAAGGACGTGGGAGCTCGAGGGGAGCGCTGATTTGCAATAGTTACATCTTGGTGATTCCCGTTGAGTGACGGTGGACTGTAACAACGAAACAATCAAAACTTGCCACGGCTCTCAGAGTCAGGAAGAAGAACACCATCGTTGTACTGAGTTATGATTGTTCACAATCGGGGCGACTCAGTGCGTGTCTCCGCTTTTCGTTGATGCACAGTTGATCTGTCATTGCTGCTTATATGCTTGCCACTGTGAAAAATTAATTCAGATGTTCGAAATGGTTGTTTTGTCTTTTTGGTATGATACAATAATGAATTTCTTCACCACTTTCTGTACACGGGTTCTCTGCCCACCGATTCAATTCCTGCTGCAAATCGTCCCTCCTCTTGCCTTGTACTCCCGCAGCATTACACATACAAATCTCAACAGTCCAAGCTCTTTCTTAGTTGATGAATTTACCGTAGAAGGGGATGCCGATCGCCGTCAGGAGAAGACGGGCGTCCTGGTCTGTCGTCGCGGATGTGTGGACGATGACGTGGCAACCGGGGATCATCTTCGGCGGGTACCTAGTATTGTCAGCATTTGAGGGTCTCACGCTGGAATTCAACAAAACCGCAGAACGTACATGTCGTAGTTGACCTCGATCTCGGGGAAGGATGCAACCTCCTCAGCGGTGAAACCGAAGGCAATGTTGCCGGAGTTGTCACCTGAGCTTCCCTTGACACCTCTCCATTCCTTCATCTTGGGCATGACAACATCGACACACTTGCCCAAGAAGTGGTACATGTCCTCGCCTTGCAGTTCGCAAGTGACGGACACGTGCTGGCCGGCGCGGATACCGAAACCGGCGACGGCCTTTTTGGTGGCGTGAGCTGTCGCGCGCACGTTTGTGATGGCTTGCATGGCCATACCGGCGACGTGGAGGTGGGCGGAGTCGGCAATTGCGCCCTTGACCATGCTGTGTACTGTTACTCGCTCGATCTTGGGCACGTTGCGGAATGTGATTTCGTTCCTCAGAAGTCGGAGAACGTCGCCACCTCTGGGTCCACGCAAAGGACGGTTTTTGAAGTATGGTGAGTCGCCCTGCCATGAGCGGAGACGTGCGCCCTTTTTGGGTGCGGAGTAGCCTGGTTCGTGGTGGACGTAGGCGAGGGTCATGATATCTGGTTCAATGGTCGAGAGGTAGGTTTGTTTGAGGCGTGGGAGGGAGAAGGGACCAGGGATGAACTCTCGTGAGGACGGGTCGGAGGCTTTGGGAGGTTGGTGAGGGTGGAGAGGACCGCGGTAGTACTTGGGAGGGCGGAACTTGTATCTGGATGGATGTGAGGTTAGAGGGGAGTCTTGGTGGTAGATGAGGTTGCATTGACATACCTGCTTGATGGGGGAGTGCCCTCAAAACTGCGCGAACGGTGTAGCGGGTCGTATTTGATGTTTGCTGCCTCTGCCGGGTCCTTCTTCACGAAATCGGTCTCCTCGAGGTCTTGGATCTCGCGTGCGACAGGCGCGCTGGTGGAAGCATGTCGTCGGCATTGGAGAGTTGAGGTGTGTGAGAGTGCGGTGTTCTGTGTGCGCAGGCGCCTCAAGAACGAGGCGGTGACCTCTTGTAGAGCCATGTTGGTGTTAGTTGTATGGATGGACTCGGCCTTGGGCTGGGCTTCACTTGATCGCTTCACTTGAACTTGGTATGCGGCTCACTTGGACTTTCGCGGCGCCGGGAGTGCCTCTGCCTAATCGGGCTGCCGTTTGCTGCAGCCTCGGCCAATCACAGCAGGCCTGTCACAGAGGCACTAGGGAAAGGCTAAGCGAAGGCATAATTAATTGTTGCCAGTCCACCAGGAACGTACCTAGTCATCTCCTTTCGATCTGATTTGATCCAAGGTGCTGTCAATCACAGCCTTTTGATCAAGCATCTCATATCGGCCATCGATACGCCAACAATCCATGTCAGACTATTTATCAACTGCACTCCTCTGAGCGGAAGACAGACGGCCCCGGCTGCCGATTAATCCAATCAATACTAGCCACAACAGGGTCCAGCAGGTCTAAGGCCAGTCTCGGTGTTGTACTGTATCTAAACCCGAACGAGTCCAGGGCTGTAGGATTAAGAAGCCTGGATGCCAATACTGCCTACGTCGCTCTATCCGAGAAGCGACTGCTTGCTTATTGCTGCCTCTGCCTCTGCCTCTCACCATGCAAACTTCTTCCTTCTTGTCTTTCCCTCCCACTCACCACAGCCAAAGGCAGCTGTACTTCCTCCGCTGACCTTTGCCTCGTCGCCTGCTGCCCGCGCCGTGCCTCTGCTCGGATCGACCCCTCAGTCGCCAGTCACCACCGCTCGAAAGCAGCGTCTGCCTCTCTGGTAACTTTGTAAAGCAGTACTGGAGTACTTCGATACTGCAACACTCCAGCATCTGCGACACCGCAACCCTTCAACAAACGCGACGCTTCGACGACTCTTCATGAAGCAAGAGTGACACAGACATGAGCGGGGTTCATCGTTTCCTAAGCCGGCGCGAGAAGAAGCACACAACCGCCAAACCACCACATGCGCCTGAAAGAGTATGCATACTTCCATTCCCTCCGGACATTCTGCGCATTCATCATGAGGTCATTCCTTAGCAGTCTTGCTATTCCAAGCTTGCAATCGCCGTATGGGAGTGCGACCTCCGCCAGCCATGATATCGGTATGGACGAAGGCAACCCGTTGCTTGCTGTTGCTGGGCAGAAATGTCCGCGGCGCTGCTCCTCGGTCGCAAGCACACTAAATGCCATCTCTTCTGCCAGCGACTCTGTCCGTCGCAGGCTTACCCTGTGCAACAGGAAACACCTCAGAATCGCATCGCTCGCCTTGTCATAATGTCAACACCATGTGCTAACTTGCTCTACTTCAGACTGTCGTCAAACCCGACCATTTTGGAGGTGTCTTCACACCCAGCGATGTCCACCGTAGGAAGCTCGACAAGGAGGAAGAGAAGAAAGTAAAGGCCATTGCCGGCCGACTGCACAACTATGGCATCGAGAATATCTGCGACGACAACATAGAGTATGCACTGCGAGCTCCCTCCTCAAATGGCGACCCGGATGCGGCTTTCCGGCTGTTGATGTTGTTGGAAGAAACCTACGAGGGTATCGTGCGACCATTCGACCCGAACACAAGATTACTTGGAGCTGAGAATAGGGAGTCGGTGACATGCTTCCTGGACGCTCTACTCTTTGGCATGTTTGCCCGCTTGGACAGCTTCGAAGCTATGCTGTACGAAAGCTTCGAAGATCCTCAAAGACGGAAACTAGCTGGCTTCTTGCGCTTATGGGTCAATTTGCTTCGATCAGGCAGATTGATTACGAAGGATATCACGAAGCACCTGCAAGAATCGCTCGCTGAGTGCGGCTGGAAAGATGCCGCGAACCTTAGGCAGCAAGACCCTTCAGAGGCATTCGGCTTCATCACCGGACAGCTTGAACTTCCACTGCTGACCTTGAAGATGGACTTGTATCATACCGGAAAGGAAGATCCTGCAGATGACCACAAATTCGTCAACGAGAGGCTACTTGAAGTGGCGATCCCGGAAGAGCCACGAGAAGGCACCAGCGTCATCACCCTGGAAGACTGCTTGGAGCATTACTTCAACAACCGGATAGAAGTCAAACGACATCTGGAGCAACATAGAAGGAACACACTACAAGGGAACAAATTGGACGACGAGTTGAAGCGTTGCGAAAACGAAGAAAAGCCGGAGAGTGGTCTACACGTCGAAGTCGCGGAAGTTGCTGAAACTCCAATCGCGTCAACACCCATCGCCGAAGGTCCTTCTACAGCTTCTGTTTCACGGTCAAAGAGCTCCTTGGACAAGTTGAGGCCGGGCACTGGGAGAAGTCGTGCGGATAGCATCTTTAGCTCGCGGAGGGTGCACATCGAAGGCGTTGATCCGAATGCACCCACGTTTGACGACACAAAAAATGCACAGGGAGCGAAGCTCGAACGACGCATGAGCACAAGAACGGAAGTTTTGATGCCAGCGTGGCAATTCTTCAAACTTTTACCGTGGTACACGGACCACATGCCAACATCTGATGCCCAAGTCGCGGCCCATTTCTCCAGGAAACGACCTGTCTTGGGCATCGCCCTGAAACGGTATTCCTACACCAACGAAGGCGCGGCAAGACGGCGTGATACCTTTGTCGACATTCCTCTCGAGATCGCCGTCCCCAACTTTGTCAGCGACGATAACATGCGAGATGAGGGCCCGCTGGTCGGGAACTTCAGGCTAGTCTTGCAAAGTGTGATCTGCCATCGTGGTGTGTCAGTACACTCTGGACACTACGTCTGCCTCAGTAGAGGCAGCGCTCCGAACGCAGCCCGGAACTCTACAAGTGACCGTCATGAGAGCGATAGCAGCGCCAACGATTTTGATGACCCATGGATGCGGTTCGACGACCTCGCCGCAGAGCGCGTCAGCTATGTGAACATTCAGGACGCTCTGCGAGAAGAAACGCCTTATCTTCTGTTCTATCAAGTTCAGCCGATAGGAGATGATGGCCACAGTATTCACGACCTACCGAGCTATGCCGAAGCCACGTCTCGCTCACACTCTGACGCTATGCCTTTGGAAAAATCAGCTGTTCTGAACGATTCGAGCGCATCAATCGATACGGATGCAGATGTCCAGCGCGCATTTCCGCCATCGACAGAAACCGCGGATTTTGGATCCACTTCCGCCCGCAACAGCCTTGACATCAACACTGCCTTGCATTCACGAGGGCGGAACTCGCGCGATCAGCGTAGGAGCAGCCTCGCGTTTGAAGATGCTAGCTTTGCGGGCTCAGTATCAGGCACCAGCTTTGGCACTGCAGGGTCCACCTCAGTACCAGCCACACCGGTAGAAGAGAAGAACAACACCTTCCTCGCTGTAGCAAAGAGTCTCGGTACCCGTCGTCCAAGTCGTCCTACCCGATCGAGACCACCTTCCTCGGGCCCCGCCACTGGTGAAAAGGAAGCTTCACGGTTCAGTCTAAACATGTCCAAACTCTCCTTGCGCATGTCTAAAGCGGAGAACAACGGCACGAATCCGAACAGCCTCGCCACCTTGTTCAACAACAATGGCAACCAAAGCTCCAACAACTCCCCCATCACCACCCAACCCCCCGACTCGGAACTCATGTCACCGCGAAGCGAGCACGATTCAGATCCACTGGCGCCTCCCTCTTACGTCCCCAGCGTGCGGCCCTCAGAGGAGTGGCACCGCGAGACCGGAAGCAAGGAGAACGTGACGGGCTCGCCTTCGAAAAAAGTCTCACCCGTGACTAGCGGGAATGGTTACATTGGTGGCAAAGTGAAGAAGGACAAAGAGAAGAAGAAGCATGGGCATTCACATTCTAAACATGGGCATGAAGAGAGGGATTGTGTGGTTATGTGATTCGTTGGAAGTATGCAGATGCAGGACGCGAGGGGGAATGATGATCTCGATCCAGAGGACGACAGATTTTTCTTTCTTGGTGCATGGCGAACGACTTTTTTGGGGTTTAGCATGGCGCACTTGGGGCACATATGAGGCAATGGGTTTGCGCTACTGTTCATCGGGAGAACCATTATTGGTACGATTTGCTTGGCCAGATCCAATGGCTGGATCAGGGAGCAAAATTGATATTCTTTCTCAAGTCATGTGTTTCATCGTCTCTGTTTACTACCTGACTGACGCTTGTCCCAATCAGAACCGAGGAGTGAACGACCGAATGGATTGAAGCATGAAGGAAATCAGCGACTTCACACCTCAACGACGATCTTCCCAACACCAGTAAACTCCCTCAAAGCGTCCAAAGCCTTGTCCGCCTCTTCAAACTTGAACACTTGCGCAATGGGCGGGTGCAACTGATGCTTCTCGGCGAAAGCAGAGAGCTCGATCATCATATCGCGACTTCCACCGCCCAGTCTCCCTTGGACTATCGCATGTCATCAGCCAAACGCGCACTCATAGCCCGAGTCCACCACGAAGAATCCCAAACTTACTCGTCTTCGCCCCGTAAAGCAGCGGCTGCGTCAACGACACCGGCTTGTCTTCCTTGTCCAGCAGTCCCACAAGGGTTATACGGCCTCCGTACCGCAGACTGGCTACCGAGTGCAAGAGGTCCGCTCCGCCCACGACATCCACTACGATGTCGACTCCGGCGCCGTGGGTGAGTTTCAGCGCTTCCGAGGACCAATCCGGCATCTTGCGATAGTTGATCGTGTGCGTGGCGCCGAGCTGGCGGGCGATTTGCAGTTTTTCGTCCGAAGAGGAGGTCGCGATTACGGTGGCGCCGGCTGCTGCTGCTATCTACAATGAGTGAGCGATCAAACCCCTTGAGCTAATGAAGGACTCAAGGATCGATGACAGGCCTCAGACCGGAACTCACCTGAATGGCATAACAACTGACCCCGCCCGTCCCCTGCGTCAACACCGTCTTACCCTCCAGCAACCCAGCCCCATTCCCCTCCTCGTTCCCATAGCAAAGCGCATTCCAAGCCGTCACCCCAGCCGTGAAAAGCGTGCTCGCTTCCGCCAGACTCATGCTCTCGGGAGCTTTCACAACAAGACTCTCGTCGATCAGCATGTACCGCTGGAACGTCCCATCCCTCGCCGCCCCTCCGAGGGTTTGCTCGAAAACGTAGTTGCGCGGCGAGCCGGACAGCCAGGTGTGAGGGAAGAGGACGACGCGGTCCCCCTGTTTCCAGTGCGAGGCTGAACCGGCGGTTTCGACGGTTCCGGCGCCGTCGGAGCCGGGGACTAGGTCTGGTTTGGCGAGCAGGGGGTAGTCGGGGCTGTGGTCGGCTACGAGGATGTCGCGGTAGTTGAGGGCGAAGGCGTGGATGCGGATTAGGACCTCGTTGGGGCCTGGGGTGGGAGGTGGAGAGGTGGAGTTTAGGACGAGCGTGCCTGGGGAGGCGATTTGCCAGGCTTGGTTGGACATTCTTGCTCAATTTCGTTGGTCCTGAGGAGATTGATGAGATGGAGGGGGTTTGGAAAGATTACTTGTTTGATGGATACGGATTGGAGAAGGGTGAGTTATGGGGAACGATTTATAGACGTTCTGTTCTCAGTCCGATTCTGTTCCTACGCAGTATGATGCTTATACGTCGAGAGGCTGGATATAGTATCGTGTTTGCTTTGCAATCAAGGCGACTACACAAGGTAGTGATCTTCATTTTGAGCTGAAGATCGAAGGATCGTGGCTTGAGGCGAGAGCTGCTGTATGTATCGCTCAATGCGCGAAATGTGGCGTTTGTCAGCAACCGGTGAACAGCATGCACCGGCACATCATATGTAGTTGGGGTAGGGTGTTGCACCTCCACTGCGTTGTAGTGGTGCACGTGGATGTAGCAGTGTTAGAATCCTTCAAAGTTAGTAGTGATGGCTTACAAATCGATTAGTGATCTGGTCAATAACTGTGATACCTAGTCAAGTTCGTGTTGTCAGTGCTGATCCAAGGGAGGTAGTTCCTGTGTTGTCGTCTCCGTTTTCATTTAATTCCAATCGCAATCAGTCCTCAGTTTCCAGTAGTCATTGCCGGTTGTTAGTGCGGCTGAAGAAGTGGAAAGACAAGCTTCTGGGCGAATTTGATGCGTATTGTCCGCACCAAACGTAAACTTTTTTGAATTCGGGTATTTTACAGGTTGAACCTCGTGCGCACCTTCTCGGCATGTGCGCTCCATTCCCAATCTTGCCCACTTGCACGCTGGATTCCCTTGTCCACACGTCTGAGCTTCATTGTGAAGCGAGGACCCAGCTCTTGGAGACCAGCTCTAATCTCCTCGGCGCCCTTCATAGGCTTGCCATCCACATCCTGGATGACCTTTTCTGTCGCGCGCTTATCTCTGAAGACATATCTGTGTCGTCGGAAGAAGATGTAATCACGCTGGTTGTGAAGTGTGACGACTTGTCGACCCTCAATCTCCGGCTTGGGAGGGAAGAGGGATTTGAAGAGATGAGCGGCCACAACACCCAAGGGTGTACGGAAGCCGTTGAGGATGAGTTCGGGGAAATGGCCAGTGGCGTTACCGTGTCCGGGAAGCTTCTTGCCAGGCACGAAGTTGGAGATGCTGAAGTGGAACATGGGTCCATGGGGCAGGAAGACAATGTCGAGTCCAGAAGGCACCTTCTTATGCAGAGCTTGGTTCAAAATGACAACGTGTGTGAATTCTCGTGCGGCGGCGTATTTTGAGATCTCGCGGACCGAGTATTTGTAGGCGTGTGCGTGTGCTGAGCGGCGGACGTACTTGCTGTTGGGGAACAGCTCTGTGAGCATTTCGGCTTCGTCGTGTAGCATGCTGTTGATGCTTGTTGTGATGAGGACTTTGGGCTCGTAGTCTTCTGCCAGGTTGAACAGGCCCGGGAATCGTGCGCTCAAGTTTTCTGGTGTAAGGCCAACGTCTGTCGCCATGGAAGGTGCCTCGCTAGGTGCAGGCGAGGCCCGGTCTTCCTCTTCGTCGTCGCCCTTCTCTTTCTCATCGTCCGAATCACCCAGCATACTGTCAACGTCGTCGTCCTCTTCCTCGCCTTCGGCCTGCTTCTTGACAGGTGCCTCGACTTCAACCTTCCTGCGCTTCGGGTTGAGCACATCTATGCTGGCACCGAAGGCTCCGTCCCCAGCGTCTGGATCGGCATCGTCCCATGTTCTCTTCGACTCCAATGTTTTGGGTACATTCTTTGCGATTCTCCGTGCACGTTCCTCGGGGTTCTTGTCTTCCTGGCGTCTTCGCTTGTGTCTCAGATCTCTCTTCTCATTTTCCTTGATACTCTTCAGCTTGCGGTGCTGCTCTCCGCGCTTGATTTTGTTTGGGATCCTGAAACCCCCTGATCCGACCATCTTGACGGTGTACAGAGTGCTGGAATTGATTTGTGAGAGATTGGCGAGTTTTGTCGCAAAGATAGTCCGAGGCTGCTGTGCTTCAATGTTGCTCGCAACTTTCCTGCATTATTTCTGCCGCTTCCCCCACACCGCCTGCCCCGATCGGCTTGGCTTGTCCGCATCTTCGCCGCAGAGGGCGACTTGATGGGATGAATGCGCTGTGAAGCGACGACGGCCAAATAATTCACTTGTATAACTACCACCACAATGGCTTCTCCAGCATATTACGAGTCTCTGTTGAGCTCGGCGAAGCGGTTGAGAGTAAGCAGTTTCACTTCCAACACGTTCCTCACATGCTAACCACAGCATCCAGATATCCGCTCCCAAGCCTTCCCTAAACCACAATGCCATTCAACGTAGATCCATAACCCAGGCTACATCTGCCTTGGAGTCACCCGCACAGCCCTCGAAACAGTCGAAACGAAATGCATCACAGCTCGCGACCAAGGATGATGCGCTCCGACAAGAACTCCGCCAAATCCGCCTCCCGAAAGCCGTCCAGGCCACATTCTTGACACCACTGAAGCGAACACCCACATACGGCATTCCGGTCTGCGATCTGCAACTACGATCATACTCTGTTCGCAACCTCGAGGTTTTTGCCGACTTCTGCCTCCGCGCCGCATACTACCTCAACTTGCCTGCAAAGGGCCCTGTACCGCTTCCCAAAATCACCGAGCGCTGGACCGTTCCTCGCGGTAACTTCGTCCACAAGAAGAGTCAGGAGAACTTCGAGCGTATCACCATGCGCCGACTGGTGCAGATTCAGGATGGTCACCCGGACACTGTTGCACTCTGGCTGGCATACATTCAGAAGAACAGGTACTACGGTGTGGGCATGAAGGCGAACGTCTTTGAGCACGGTGGTCTGGAGGTTGGCAAGGACATGGATGCTGAAGCGGGTCAAATTTCAGATGCGGTCAAGGAGAAGCTAGAGTTGCTTGGTGGCGGCAAGGCGATTGGATCTGTTCCTGTTGAAGAGCTACAGAAGATGATTCATGACGAGCCTTTCAAGGCCGCGTACGGTGCATACGGTGCCATGAGCGAGTCTGAGAGCGTGCCGAACGCTTCACAGAGGTTCACGCAAGTGCCCGTGGATGTGAACGAGAAGAAGTGAGATTTGCGCGGATCGTTTGAAATACGCAAATTTGAAGGGGTGGGCATTTGAATGGCGTGCTTGAATGCATTGGGGATCCGGCGAGATCCTAATGCATATGGGCCTCAACTCGTAACAGAGCAGAGAGAGGCTGGCTTGGAATGACTCGATCTTCCGCCGTCTAGGTAAAGTGGACGCAACGAGCATAGCGGCAAGCGTGTGATTCGTTTGTATTATATCGTCGAAAAGGCATACATGTATTGATCAAATGATAACCATCCCAGTGCTAAAAACTCATCGAAAGCTCAGTCCACCAAGCCTTCCTCGTGCGCTTTGATCTGGAGCGCTAGGAACTTCGACATGATACGACACAATGCCAGACTACCACCCATGAACCACAGCTTGGGGTGGCCTGACGGTCTCCACATCTGTTGATAATAGGAGTCAGTAAAAAGTCGCCAGGGGAATCGAATTTTGTTTACCGTTCTGACCTCGCCCTCCTCGTCAAGATCCCATACCTCCTTGCAGCGATCCGCGATCTTGTCACCCAAAGCCTTTCGCAGCGTAGTGTTCATGGAGTCAAATCCAGTGGCGAGCACGACAACATCGGCCTCTAGCTCGCGACCATCTGCAAGAACCAGCGACTTCTCGGTGAACCCTTTGATGCCGTCGGGACTCTGCTCAAGCTTGATCTTGCCATCGATCAGGAGCTGACTCGCTCCAACATCGATGTAATAGCCGCCGCCACGCGTGACATACTTCCGGTAGATGCCAGAACCATCGTGGCCGAAATCGAGCTTGAATCCGATCTTCCGCAGACCATCGAGGTTCTCCTTCTCGGCCTGTGCGATTCGCTCAGTACCACCGACGTTCAAAGCGAACTGTACCGGGATTGGAAGACTCTGGCCGAAGATGTCTGCGTCTTCTGTGGGCGGGCCGCCTTCGTCGTAAAGGCCTTCGTGGAGCATGAAGAGGCCCGTCTTGGCCGAGATGACATAAGTGCCGCTTCGCTGCAGCATGGTAACATCCGCGCCGTTCTCGTAGTAGTTCTGCGCGACGTCGTGGCCGGAGTTGCCCGTTCCTACGACAACCACTTTCTTACCCACGACATCACCTTGGAACGTGGCGTCTTTGTGCAGGCTGCCGTGGTAGACGGTACCTGCGAACGTGTCCTGACCGGGGAAAGTTGGGACTCTGGGCTCGCCGGCATGACCGGTGCAGAAGACCACATGAGATGGAGTCATCGATCTAGTGGAGCCGTCGCCACGGGTCACGTCGACGGTCCACGTCTGTGTGTCGTCGGAGAAGTCGGCGGACTTGATCGTTGACTTGAGCCAGATGTTGAGCTCCATGGCGCTGGCGTACATTTCGAACCAGTCGGCTAGCTTGTCCTCTGCAGAATGACGTTAGCTTGAGTCACATTTGCCAGGATCTCACGCATCTGCCCTACTTGGTGTGAAGAGAGGCCAATTGTCCGGGAACTGCGTCAAAAATCAGCTCATAATGGTGGAAAGGGACACGCCGACCACTGCCAACACTTGACTATGGATATCAAGGTCTCTTCTTGGCATCCTATCAACACCTACCTTCATGAAGGCCATGTGGGTGTACTGGACGGGATCGTGGGTGACCAGAGTGCGGTAGCGATGCCTCCAAGAATCGCCGACTCGCTCGGTCTTTTCGACGATCAACACCGAAAGCCCAAGCGACTGCAAGCGGGCACCCAGGTTGAGACCGGATTGCCCTGCGCCTACGATCAGCACGGCAGGCTGTTCGTCCAGGAACTCTTTCTTGCGCTCTCTGCGCTCGTACCAGTTGCCTTCAACAGCACCACCTTTGAGGGAGTTGTTGCCACCATGAGGTCTGTTGTAGCCGGCGATCTCCTTAGCGGAGTGCAGTTCCTGGAGGGCCGTGTAGATCATGTGCGCCATCCACGCACCGTTTGGCAGGCAAACCAGTCTGACCATGCCCTTACCGGTGCCAACCTTAGTCTCAAAGGAGAACATGGACTCGACCCTGTCCAAATAATCAATATCGTGCCCTTTGAGACTGATGGACAGTAGGACTCACCATTCGAGGTCTTCAATAGGAGTCTCTTTCTTCGGAGCGAACTGGCCAGTCTCGTACGCCTTGAAGTTACGGAACCCGACTTTACCGAGTCTCGGCTCAAGAAGGTCGATGATGTTCTTGATGCCTCGCTTGGTGTGAAACTCCCAATCAACGGCCAATTGGTCGCGCCACCAGCCATCTTCGTGGATTAGGCCGGTGAGATCGCCTGCTTTACCGCTTGCGAGAGTGGATTCGAAAGCCGAGAGCCATTTGGATACGATGGCTTCTGGGGAAGACACGTTCTTGACAGAGACAGCTCCGCCGGTTTTGCAGAACTTGGGAAGGGAGATGTCGTGGATTGATGCAACTGCTGAGGCTGCCATGTTGCTTGATTTGGGGGTTGGTTGTGATGAGTTGATTGAAAAGGGACTTACGCGCTGGATCGAAGGCTCATATACCCTTTCCTGGGATTCTGGAGCTGACATCGACGTGACCATAGCTATGCATCATACCTCACGTCGGCGCTTGTTGGCCGACGAATGTTCGCTGGCGGTGATCGCGTACGGCATCGAACGCCGTCGTGCGGTGGTGTTGGTGATGTTCTGATGCGGTGGCCGCGAACACGTTATTCGGCGTGGACACGGCCCGACAGAACACGGCGGCTGAAGTCCACACGTGAGGGGTCAAACTCACTGCAGATCGGTGGGTAACAACAAACCACAGTGGCGGGCCCCGAGGTCCGTTGTATCTGCCGTAAAGCTTGATTATGGCACGGACAAACACTGCGTGCAATCGAGTGTCTTGACATGTGACCGGAGCACTGCCTACCTTGTCCCGAAACTTGCTCCGTTCGATGCCATTCACTGGTAGTTCGGTGTCGAGAGCGGGCCAGCAGTGTCCGTTGTCAGGTAGCATGCCATTGCGTAACGAACAATTGCAGTGGGATAATCCCTGGTGCGATAGAGACAGCAAGGACGTCGCTCAAACACTCCACTGCCTTGTGCAATCAGGTCATCGGATCTGGGCTGCTGTCGCTCTCAAGAATGTCATCAAGATGCTACTGACTTGTCATGATACGACATGGATAGCAAAAGACTTGATGCATCGTTTCATCTTGCACTAAGATCATTGACATTGGGCGCCCGACGACTCTCAAACAGATCACCACGCGCAATGCCCACCATCGGCCCTGACATCCGTCCCCGTAACATAACTACTCCCATCAGCGAGCAGGTAAACAATCCCACTCAAATGCTCGTGCACCTCACTCAACCGGCCCAACATGTTGCCGCCTTCCCACAACTCCTTAAGCCCCGGCACTGCCTCGACTGTAGGCATCGTGATCGGCGTCTGGATATAACCCGGACTGATAGTGTTGACTCTGATGGGAGGATGAGAACCATCATTCCCCCATTCGGCGGCGAGATTGCGAGCCATTTGGAGGACTGCGGCTTTGCTGGAGTTGTAAGCAACGGTCTCCACGCCTTTGTTCGCCACCGTTCCACTCATGGATGCGATAAGGACTATGCTTCCGGGCGTCTTGTTCTCTTGCATGATTCTTGCGACTGCTTGCGCGCAGAGGAATGTTCCTGTGACGTTGACGTCGAGGATTCGTTTGAAGGCTCCGTGTGAGTATTGGGTGGCGTGCTCTCTACCAGAGATGCCAGCACATGTGACTAGGCCGCGGATTGGCTGGGTTGAGACACGGGCAGCTTCTTCCATTGCGGCAGTAACGCTTGACGGGTTTGTTACATCCAAAGAAATGTAATGGATCGATCTCCCTGTGGAAGTGGCATGCTCGACAAGCTCGTCTTTGGAGATCCGTCAGCGAAATATCACAGCGATCCGTACATCAAACGCAAACGTACTCCACATCTGTGATGGGGGCTTGGGCGCCATGTCTGTGACTACGACGTCAGCGCCAAAGTAGAGGAATGCTCGGACGAGGCCAACCCCAAGACCTCCTAGCCCTCCAGTCACTGATTGAAGTCAGTCACGGCCATGGTCTTGAATGATTGAAAGGCATCCTTACGAACGATGGTTCTGTTCTCTAACCGGAACAGATTCGACATCTCGGCTTGGATGTCTGTACCGTCGGCACTGACGGATGCCTTCGCCTCTCTCGAATGCCCAATGGAGCCCATGCCTGTCTCGTTGTGGTAGTTTTCGTTGCCTGTCATGGAACCGTGTATCGAAGGGATAGCTCTCGAGTATAGAGTAGTCAAGTGCAGAGAAGTTCAATAATCGACTGCAATCGAGGCTGCGGATGTGATGAAGGTCGATTTACCTCCTCGGAACCAACACGGCCCGAACAGCGACGCTGCGGGATGACCTTTCCAGAGCTGCGGTGTTACAATAGACCTTGATTCGAGTCTACACACGAACAAGCTGCATTTCAGGATGATAGCGGATCACCGGCTGACATGTGGCCTTTCGAACTGAGTGTGAAACTTCGAAGAATCATTTGCTCTTGTCGAGACTCACGCACATGTCAATATGACTACTGACTCTGGCTTGATATGATCGTTCCACATATTACTAGTGCTGATATGGTACAAGCAGACTTATGTACTCATCAACTCCGTACCGAACGCCGGAGACTCGTCTGGACTCAAGCCATCCGCCCATCGAGTGAGCTGGTCAGCTATCTCAAAGGTGGAGAAGGTCAAGTCGTAGAACTCCCGGGGCACCTTCGACAGAGCTATCGGTGTTCTGTAGTCCGCGACAGCAATGCGGATGACGTTTTCGTAACTCCTCGCTAATTGCCATCGTTTACCGCTGACATGCAAGGCAAAGGCAAGAGAGTGCAAATTGACGGGAACATCGGCATCCAATGCCTTGGAGTGCACGATGTAAAAGCGAGCTGCCACGAATATCGAGAAGAGGAGATGTGGATTACAAGACAGCATCTCGCTCTCGGTCATCTGGCGGACTTTGAACGCCATGTTCTCGCAAGCATAGACACATCTGTTGCTCGCGAATGCCCAGCTGTCTGCGGGTGTGTCAATGCCTGGTGGACACGGGGCCCGTCTTTGGAGTAACGTTATGACTGCGGTGTTGAGGACGCAATTGGTCAGTACGAAGAAGGGATCCATCTCCGGACGCTCGATGTTGGTCTTCTCGGCATTGATCAGGCGATACACTCCCGCAACGAACTCGTCACGCCAATTTGTAAGGCTCTCGTCGATTTTTTGTGCTTCGCTCTGCCAGGCATCACGCTCCTCATATACATCCATCGCGACTGGTTTCCGTACAAATGTCTGTACCGTCTGCAACTCACTCAGAGCCAGCATGACGCACAGAGAGAATGCCGAAGAGTAATGCGATGGCCGCAAAGGGTATTCTCCGATGACAGTATCGGACTGCGACCAAACCCAGTCGCTACACGGCAGCAAGGGATTGATTGGCGCCTGGAGAAATCCGAGTTGATGCCTCGAACCAATCGTTGATATGCTATCCAGCATCTCTGTCATCCAATATGCTCGCAGGAGCTCTTCGTGCTCGATAGTGTTGTGTGCGATGCTCGTCATTCGTTGTAGAGCGATGGCATTCGGACTCGTGCTCGTAGTGCCGGAGTATGTTTCGACGACTTCTCGTAAACCGAGAGTTGTTCCAATCCTATACTATGTTTTAGCATTGAACTCAACAAACATAACCTGATCAATATGCGGAACTCACTTCCGGCACATTGCCAACAGATTGCCAGCCTCGGCAATGCAGCCGTTGCCGTACTGCAGCATTGATAGGACTAGCAATGCCTGAATCGAGTCAAGACTTGGGGAGTTGAGCGTCGCGAGAACAGTAGCGTTCTTCAATTCTGTCCCTTGATCATGAGAGTCCTTCGGCGTCGAATTGACACTGTCAACGGACTCAAGAGTGGCTGCAACTATAGCCTGCAACACCAAAGGTCGACCAGTACTCGCTATGTCGGCGAAGTTGTCCAGGCAATGCAACAAGGTTTGCTGATGCAAAAGTGGAAACCATGGATGATATTTCTCGAACCACATTCGGCAACATCGTGTGATCTCTGGGAGTGTGAGAAGGGTTTCGATAGTCATCTTGCTGGCAGCACCCCGAGAAGACTCGTCTTCTGGACTCTGACTTGCCATCGAATTGTGACCAATTACAGAAGGTCCGGATATCGAATGACTTCCAATAAACGAGCCATCTGAGAGCCTTGGATCGATATCCGGGAGTGAAGACGCATCATATGTCGGCTCCAGAGAGTCTGACTTCCGTCTCCGTCGCTGGATTGCGGTAGGCGATGTGACGGATTCTACAGCAGCGACACGCTCCTCCAGCATGACCTTACGTGGCTGGTCAGCGATCATCTGATTTCCAGACAGTACTGTAACTCACTAATCTTGCCTCCAGCTGTGCCACGTACCCTGCACGGACCCCGGGTGTCCTATCGCTAGGACGATACTCGCACTTGAAGTTGGACCTTGCACACAACCCACAAGGCTTCCTGCGGTCACAGGCGACTTTTCTCTTGCGGCATACGGAACATCTATACGGCTGTCAGTAGTTTCATTCCAAGAATATGACAAGCTGGCGAATACCCACGCAATCTTTCGATCTCGGTCCGCCGCCGACGGTGAAGCCATGATGGTCAAGGCGATGTCAAGATGTTCGAGACGAACAGTCGGCGAGCGTCTCGCCGCATGACGGACCGACGACTGAGGTGCTGTTCGGGTGCTGTGTCGCCCCCATCGACGGTCCGTGTCAGGCCGCGTACTTGGCCTGACCAGTTTCTCCGCACCGCGGACCCCGACCCCGCCCACCACCAGGTCAACTCCAATCCTTCGGCCTTTCTTTCGACCCTGCCAACATCTCTGCCCAATATGCCACAACCAGACCTGGGTCATGTCGCACGACACGGCGCCGCGGCGGCCGTCTCGAGTCACGTCCCTTGGATGTGGCGTTTCTGTTTGTCTTACTGTACACACCCATGCTCGTTCACTCCGCAACCTAATGGTTAGTTCGCGGGGTGTGCCATGGGGATATGTTGGAGAAGCAGGACCCATAAATATCAATGGTAATGCCCAAACGGATGGGTTGAAGTGTGTGTGCTCACTCGGGTCGTTGAGATACTTCCTTGAAATCGAATCACAATGCTGGAAGGCTACGCTCTTGAAGTCACCTTGACGACCGCCAATGCTGCCGCTCAGGCGTGGTATGGCTACGAACAAGTGAGTCCCTGAAACATTGTATCAACTGGGCAACTCTAACATCAACAAGGGTATCATCGCCGGCATCCTCATCAGCCCTCACTTTTTGGGAGCTTTCCCTCAACTATCGACTCCGAGCATCGAAGGAATCTTCATCAGTAGCTTTGCTCTTGGAAACCTCGTCGGCTGCATCCTGACTGCTTGTCTGGGAGACTGGCTTGGTCGGAGGAAGACGCTATGGGTTGGAGCTCTCATCTCGGCGACTGGCGGAATACTACAAGCTGCTGCATATTCGTTCCCAATGCTGATGGTTGGGCGAGTTGTCAGTGGACTCGGCAACGGTACTTGAACATCCATCAGCGGCAGTGTAATATCATTTGGTCAATGCTGACACCATCCAGGTATGACCTCTGCGACATGTGGTGTGTACCAGGCAGAAGCCACTCGTGGGTCCAGAAGAGGCAAGATGTCCGTCATCGTCGTCTTGCACAACGTTGTTTTCTACATGATCGGGAGTTGGCTCACACTCGCAACCTCATACATGCCCAACAGCGGACAATGGCGCGTACCATTCGCCCTCCAACTTTTCCCAGCATGTTTTCTTGGTTTGCTGGTTTTCACGCCGGAATCTCCACGATGGCTCGTCCTTCGAGGCAGGGACGATGAAGCCATCGAATCTCTTCGCAGATACTTAGGCAAAGACCTGGACTCCAACGATCCTCTTGTTCAGGACGAATATCGATCGATCAAAGCGGCTGTCATGATCGAACGACAGGCCAACGTCTCTTTGAAAGAAGTCGTCCTTTGCCGAGATCGATCGAGCCATTTGAAGCGCATGCTCCTCGGTATGGGAGGACAGTTCATGCAACAGCTCGGTGGTATTAATGCTCTAAATTACTACTTCAGCATTATACTCAAGGAAAATTTGGGGATGAGCGACTTGATGGCTCGAGTTTTGACCGGAGCGAATGCGACCTCTTATTGTATTTCGACCGCAATGGCATTCTGGATCATCGACCGACGAGGCCGTCGATTCCTCATGCTGACAGGACTGGTCTTGCAAGGTGCTGCATACGTTATGGTAGCAGTCGCTGTTGCAGAGCTATCCTCTGCTCCTCAACAAGTAAGTGGTAATTCTTTTGAAGGCAGATACACCTAGACTGACCATTTCACAGTGGGGAGCCGTTGCCATTACTTTTCTTTTCGCCTACTACGCCTCTTTCGGTTGCACATGGGTATGAGCTCTCGAGGTTACGGATTCTTTCAATATCTACTAACATGCTCGCAGTGAGTTCAGATGTTGTCGATGGTCACGAATTTACCGATTTCTCGAATGGGAGACAATTTGAGGAAACCATGTACTAATTCACGTCTACAGGGGCATGGTACCTTGGATCTACCAAGCAGAGATTAACTCATTATCGATGCGAACCAGGTATTAATTTCATTCCTCAAATAAACGAAAAACAGCTAACCACCTCATCTCAGAGGCGCATCCGCCGCAGTCGCGACCAACTGGATCTTCGGCTTCGTCTGCACTCAGTTCACGTCAGTCGGCATCAGAAACCTCGGATACAAATTCTACATCAGTGAGCAATACCTCTACCCAAGATACAGGCTAAAAGTGCTAATCTTCCATTGAAGTGTTCGCCGTGTTCAACATTGCCTTCATATTCCCCGTCTACTTCCTTTATCCCGAGACAGCGAACCGCACTCTCGAGGACCTCGACGATTACTTCGACAAATCCTCCCCGCACCGCACCATCATCCCCATCGGAGACAAGGTTGCGAAGCAGCATCGCCGACCCGCCGAAGCGATCGAAGCGGAACGCCGACGTGTGGAATCGGCGAACTTCGCTGCGGATGGTACCAAGGCCAAGGACGGGAAGCAGTTTGTTGAGCATGTGGAAGTGGCGGGCGAGTGAGATGAGGAGGTGATGCTGGCGTTGGGCTCTGGAATTCTCTGATTCGACAGGCAGACAAGCAGACTTGTATCCAAGTAACTTTCTCGATGACTAGCTTTCTTGGTTCGCGTAGTCAGGTGGACGTGCAATCATAAACTAAAAGCAGTGGCCGTTCAAGAATTGACAGGACCTTGGTCGTGTTTGCCTGGTCGAGGAATGGATGTCATCGTATGGCGTGACGCGAATCATTGTGTTTGTATTAACTTGTCATGTCCCTCAGCAATGCGTGAGGTCGTGCAACATTGAAACTTTGAGTCGATTCGATACTCTAGTGCCGCTGAGAAAGGATTAGGTACTGGTCATATGTCCAGTGGACTTGCGGAACATATCAGGAAGTACCTTATGTGTTGGAGTAGATTCGTATACAGGTTGCCGGCGGGTGAGATGAGCGCGAGAGATGTTTTCGAGAACCGTCCTTACAAATTCGACCCGGCTTTCTAGCATGATAGAGACTTATAAATGGCAAGTAAATTGCTAGAACTAAGAGACGAATAGAACGTGTTGTGAAGGCGATGATTATATTAGATAATACAAAAGTGTATCTATGGCGAAGAAAACGAAATTAATGCTAAGCGTCAACCAAAAAAAGAAATCAACGTGTGCTGTTTTCCCGTTCATTCATCCAGTCATCGATCGATCGATCAATGCTGCTTCTTCCAGAACTTGGTAACCATCCACTGAGCGCCGAAACCCAACTTCTTCATTTTGTCGCCGCTGCTCTTGCCACTCGACTTCCTCACACGGAAGAAGTAGTACAGCAGCGTAGCGGCGGCAATGTTGAAAAAGACGTACACCCACATGAGGCCGAAGTTTCTCCACCGCTCCGACCAGTAGATGTTGCTGCCGTTGAGGTATTGATCTGCAACGCTGAGAGCGCAGTAGCGGCAGTCGCTGGTAGCGTCCGGGTTTTGAAGGGTTCCCGGGGCCATAGTCAGGTAGGGCGCCAGGTATTGCTGGCAGGTTTGGCCGATGTTGGGTGGGCTGAAGGTGCTGACTTCTGCTGCGGCACACTCGACCGCTCGTCCGTGAAGCATTGCTGCTCCTATGCCTGCAACCCAGTAGGTGAGAGGCGAGACGCGGTACATGAAGATCCAGAAGCCGGGAAGGGCATCCGGTGTTTGCATGACACCACAGAACTGTACATATATGTTAGCTGCATTCTACATGGTCGGGAAACGAAGTCGGGTTTTGTGAACTTACGATCAAAGTCATGGAGAACAAGAGGGTGACGATCGCGGATGCGGTCTGCGCGTCGGGGAGAGCAGCGATCACAAGCTGGCCCAAGGTCGATGCGTAGATGAAAAAGACGATCATGAACAGAAGGACGAGACCTTGACGTTCAGAGCTCTGAATGCCTACTACCGGGTAATAAAAGCACTAAGAATTGGTCAGTGGAGATCTCGAGGAGTGGCAAATCGGGGTGGGACTTACGGCGAACGTGAGGATGCCTGAGATGATCTGGTAGGGGATTTCGACGATGACGTTGGCGATGAAGAATGCTTTCCAGCTGTAGGCTTTGCTGGGTCTCTCGCGGACCTCGTACAGAGAGCGTTGGCTGACGAAAAGTGGCATAATCTGGTTGACCAGCGTGGTGAAGATCGTGGTGACCATGAAGACGGAGAAGAGCACATTCTGCATGCCTTGCTGGGAAGTATCGGCATCGTAGAACGAGAATCCAATGAACAGACCGGCTGCGATGCTGAGCATGAACTTGGCCAGGATGTACGAGGGCATACGCCAGTATTGGCTGAAAGCACGCTTGGTGACTTCGGACAACTGCTGCGGGAAGGGCATGGCGAATTCAGAGTGAGCGTTCGCGTCGGTTTCTTCACTTTCCTGGGCGTTCGCCTTCTCGTTGGCGATCTCATCAATACCCTGTTGGATTTGCTGAGCTTCCTTGCTGCCTTTCCAGGTCTCGAACCAGTCGTGGTCTTTCTGTCCGGCAATCTCGAGCATGTACTCGGCTGGGTTCTCGTCGTCGCCACACTTGCGTGCACCGTTACTGGAGAAGTATTCCAAGAGGGTCTCCGAGTTGTGTCCGATGTCGCCAAAGTAGACGGTCTCGCCTCCCTTGCGCAGGAAAAGAAGTCGGTCGAATTGTTGGAACAAAATGGCTGAAGGTTGGTGAATGGTACAGAGCACGGCTTGTCCGTTGTCCGCGAGCTTGCGCAAGAAAGCGCAGATAGCCCAGGAACTCTGAGAGTCCAATCCACTGGTCGGCTCGTCAAGGAACAAGAGGAGTTTAGGCTTAGCAGCGAGTTCGACACCAATTGTAAGAAGCTTGCGTTGCTCCACGTTCAGGCCCTCACCGGGAACACCGACGACAGCCTCGGCGAAGTCTTCCATGTTAAGCATCTTGATGACATCCTCAACGTAATCGTACTTCTCCTGCTTGCTAACGTTCTTCGGTTGCCTCAGCATGGCCGAGAAGCGAAGAGATTCGCGAACAGTAGAGGTGGCCATGTGAAGATCCTGCTGCTGGACATATCCGGTCTTGCGCTGGAAGCTGGAATCGAGAGGCTTGCCATTGACGAGCATATCGCCAGTGATCACGCCCATAGATGTGCGTTGAGCGAGAACATCGAGCAAGGTCGTCTTACCGGCTCCACTGGTGCCCATAAGGGCAGTAAGTGTGCCTGGCTTAACCCACCCACTGACTCCATTCAGTAGTCTGCGAGGGTTGCCCTTGATCTCAATGTCGTATACCACGTCTCGCCAAGTGAAAATGTCGGTTTGCGGTGGGATGACGTTGACGTCGTCCTCTCCTTCTTTCTCGGTGCTCTCGGCATTCTTTTCAGAAGCACCCATCTCGGAATCGCTTCCATCCTTCTTGTCCGCGTCCTTCAGGTATGCCGGAACGTGACCACGGCGGAAGACCAAAACCTCAGCGGTCGAGGAAGTAGACGAGTTGAGCTCGACTGCAACGAAGTAGAGTGCCAAGAAAGCGAAGAGGAAGCCGAGGAGAATGCCAAAGTTGCGCCAAACGTGCGAGTAGTAGTAGCCATATTGCTCGGCAATGAAAGCATCTCCAGAGACCGTGCGTTCTCCAGCCACTGCACCACGAGTCGAGCAGATGAAAGAGCTTCCTGGGAGGGGAGTGTAGGCTGGGACGAATTGGGAACAGGTGAACCTCCTTCCGTGGAATTCGTTTGCAACCATGATTTCGAACTAGAAACAAAGTAATTAGTAAAGTCGTCCGAATTCAACAAGGATACAGATAAAGCTTACTGCGTAATACAGCGGGTTGATCCAACGAATCCAAGAGAACCAGGGATGCATATAGCTGACTGGAAGTACGAAGCCAGTGTAGATGACGATGGCAAGTACCAGAACACCAGAAAGCGCCATGGCCTGAGATACGGTTTTCGTGACAGCCGCCATAGTCCGGAAGATGGCTGCCATTACGAAGGTCGACACGTAGGCGACTAAGTTTGAGAGTTAGCATCTGAACCCAAAGACACAATAACCCGTGAAAGGAAAGAGGGGAAGGGGACAAACTCACTCAAAAAGAAGATGAAGAATTGAGAGGGCTCGCGTCTGAGTCCGGCCATGAAGTAGATGATCAGGTTGAAGCATACTGCTTGCGCAAACTTCAGCGGGATGTCGACAACAATACCAGCGATTGCCTGAACCAGGTGTTAGTGAAGTAAAATACAGCATTTTGATCACGTCGAGACTTACCTCAGTTGCAGGATGGTAGAAAGCGTAAGATTTGTGTTTTTCCACGATCGGTCGCTGGGCATACAGAGAGTTGATTTCAGAGATGGCGCTCAAAGCGTTGAGCAAAACTGCGAAGAACAAAACAGAGCCCTTGGCGAAGAAACCGGCGCTTGCGTTTGGGGTGCCGTAGAACACGGAGCCGACGATCAATGCCATGATGATGTTGCCGATGATGGGTGTAAAGGTAGATGCCTTATCGTTCCAGATGCGTTGAACGGCTCGTTTCATGTTCAGCTTGATCTGCATCGGGACGGAAACGACGTAAGGGGATTTGGGTCGGGTGTGGTTCGCTTGAGAGTCGAGCTTCGACGCACGGAATTCCTCGAGCTTCCTTTGGTCGCCTACGGGGAACTCTTTCTCGTGAGCTTCGATATCCTTCTGCAGGTGTGCAAAGTCGGGACTTGCGCGCCAGTAAGCCTCGAAGTCGTCTGCTGTGCGTGGAACTTGCTTGTCGAAGCCTTCTCTGGCCTGTCTCTCGGACGGGTTGGTGACACTCGTCAAGAAGTCGCCTGTCGTCTGACGAGGAGGGCAGTACCAGCCCATCTCCTCGAAGTAGTCCTTGGCGCGGTTGGTGGGTCCAAAGAAAATCTGTCGCCCTTCGTAGAGAACGACGGCCTTGTCGAACTGATCGTAGATAGCCTGACTTGCTTGGTAGATGGCAACGATATGTGAGCTGCCCACGAGGTTGGCTGTTTGTCGAAGAGACTTGGTAAAAGTCAAAGCCGTGGCGGAATCGAGACCTCGAGTCGAGTTGTCCCACGCGGCGATAGGCGAGCCTGAGAGTGCCATTTCTGCGATCGACACACGCTTTCGTTCGCCGCCAGACACACCACGCACAAAGTCGTCGCCGACCTTCGTGTTGTATGTGTGACTCAAGCCATAAACAGCCATGATGACCTGGGTGATGTGCTTGATGAATTCTTGACGCGAAATGTCCTCAGCGCGGTGACTTGGTGCGCGAAGGGCTGCAGCATGCTCAAGCGTTTCACCAACGGTCAAGTGGGGGAAGTGCTTGTCCACTTCTTGGTTGTAAACAACCTCGCCCTTGAACTCCTTCATCATTTGTTGCTGCGGGATACCGTTGTAGTGTACGACAGATTGCTCATCCACTTGGAGACCGTGCATCTCGCCAGTCATGGTCTTCAGCAAGGTGCTGCAGCCTGAGCCTGGCCTTCCGAGGACAATAAGCATCTCACCGTTCTTCATCAGAATGTCGAAGTCGCGGATGATAGTCTTGCTGGGCTTCTTGCCAAAGCTGAAGTTTTCCGAGAATCGTAATGGGCTCATCAAAACACTGCCGACGTTCTTCTGCAGATTCAAAGCAGAGCCAGTGCCTCTGACGGTGACGTTCTTCATAGTGATACCGGCACGCGCCAGCTTGACGTCGTCCTGATCGACAGCTCGCATAACATAGCGGATCCATTTGTAGAGGTCGAACTTCGGGCTGCTTGGGTCTAACTCATCCTTTCCACGCTCTAGACCTTCAAGGGTGTTGGTGCGTTCAAGATCGGAATTTCCAGTTGTACTTGCGCGGCGGGAGTAGTACGACTGATTCCTCGAGACCTGGGAAGCCAGTCTGGTAAGGATTCCAGCATCACCAGCGTTGATCGGTTCGAAGTAATCGCCGGTAGTGGCACCCCGACTTTCATATGTATCGATGGGTTCTTCGGCGGCCTCCTTGCCGTCGCTTGTGATGTATTGTGGCCCGGCCGCGGCGCTTGGAGACTCGGCTTCGTTCAAGGTCTTGCTGGTGGCGCTTGAGAGAGCCTCGCTGTCGACCCGATGGGATGCATGGTCGTCGGAGCCGATGCCATCGGGAAGGTAGGTGTCACGACCAGATTCGGTGCGGATGATGCCGCCCGTGGACGACATTGCGTCGTGAAGGCTTTTGGTCGGTTGGTTCGAGAGTGAAGGTATGATGATAGGGAAAAGAAGGGTTTGACAAGAGGGGGGGCAACAAGGTATATGAACACACAAAACAGCCAGATCACTCACCCAAAACGGCAATCCAAACGCTCTCCAGCGGCTGTGACAAAGCTATCGAACCGGTGGTAAGCTTCCTTGGGCTCAACGAGCATGACGACAGACCCATGCGGCGGATGCCATGGACTGCAAACCCGAAGACCAATAGCTCGGGCAGTGAAATGCTCCGCCAAGGCAGCCCTGGAGTGCTTTGCAACCGCCATCGCAGTAAATGGTGTGATGCACTACTGATGGCGGTACCAACAGACCTCCGAGATCTGATGTGCATCGGATGCGGATGGACGCTATTGTGCAAACGGAGTAGCTGGGCTTGGGTACCCGAGACTACAATGCACGCTTGACCCGAGGAGGTAGGAAGCTTGAGGGCGATCTGGCGCACAACGGCCTCAAGATCCGCGGCATCTAAAAAAGCCTAATTTGCTGGGGAATGGAAACAAAGTGGCTCGAGTTGCGAATGTGGTTTCAGCTCTGCTTACTGAGAGATACGAGGTAGGGCAGTTCATGCATGCAAGCGATCAGTCAGCAAGGCGAACACTGCGAGTCACAAGTGGTCATGGATCCTTTGACTGCTGCCACTCTCAGATAGACACATGTAGACAGACATCGTCTCACAGGTACCGGCATTCGTTAAACGTCGACGTCGTCCAGTGGGGTGACGTTGGTGGTAGACGCTGGTGCAAAGCTAGGATCTGGTCGGAAGGCGGGAAACGCCAGAACATCTTGGTGGCTGCCATAACGTGCGGCTCTCCTGGTCCTGGAAATAATGTCTCCCGCAAAGCCAAGCCGCTGGGGAAGAAATTCGTCATCGTTTGTTGTTTGGTTGTATGTTGTGTTGACAGGTCGCCGTGGACATGTCCCTAGTGCCGACCCTTGACCAACCGGATGCGCGGGAGAGGTTGGTTCCGATTGCGAGAAGAGTGAGCTGTGGGTCTATTAATGCTCCTCCTCCTGCCCCGACGACGACGACAGCCTCTCCGCAAAACGTGGCCTGCCGAACGCGACGACGACGAGGCTCTGCCGTTAGATTGCTTTCCCACCTGCAATCTAATGGAGGAGATAACGGATCAGCCCGCCACGCATGCTTGACAAGTCGCCTTCCTCCTCATGCCATGCACATGCAATCTGCACAAGGCTGTGGTGTGATGTATGCCGAGTCGCTTCCGTCCGTCTGGAACAGTCGATGGATAGGGCTTGCGCAGTCTTCTCTCCACGTTGACTTCTCGACCGTGTCGACTTCCACGAGCGCCACGTTAACTTTCCACTTGGCTTTGCGCCCCACGAAGGGCTTGCATTACTTCTCGCCTTGAGATCACCGCTGCATAAGTCGGCTCATCCTTCCGTCCGTCTCTTTCTTTTTATTCCTCGTTCTAGAAGTTGTGGGTAACACGTCTGGAGTTAAAGAGGGTTCGCCTCCTGCGTTCGAGACAACAAGATCCACCTGGAATTTTACCTTTGACTGTTCTGATTTCCAATCGGTGCATAACTACAGGGAACATGTCTTCCGTATGTTGTTGTGTATGTTGTTGTTCACTAATCGCTCCCGAGCCGGACACGTCAGAACCGAAGCTGTCATTCTTACTGGTCAACTCGTTCTCTGTCGTGCGCCACTTGACATCTCACTCGCACCGGGAACTCGTCCATCGTGGTCTACTGCTTTGCAAGGTTGGCCCGAGATATGCCAGGAACCGATGGAATTGATCCAAGTTTTGATAGAAGGAAGAAGCAACGCATGGCGAACCCCAACCCTAACCCTATTGCACCTCAATCGAATCACCGCAGGATAGATTTCTCATTGGCATGAGGACGATATCAACTTGCGAAAGTCACCGAAACCACTAGACGAGAGCGCTCAAACTTGCGAGAGGCCAAAATCAAAGGACTGTTGTCTCAGTGGCCATACAGCAGTTTTAGTCCAACAAAGGCGCTGATGCCAGCGCAAAGAGACACAGACATTGACGAGGTTCACGTCCTACCATCCACAAGCTATCAACTTGTTGATGAACAACGGGGTGTTCCATGGTAAAGTCGCTGATATCACTAAACGGGTATGCGAACCCACCGTCCGCGGTTCGTTGGTCCGTTGGCGTCCTTTGAGTATCGTCGTGTCGACAACAACATGCTAAAGCCGCCCACATGCGCCATGCAGGCTCGAGATGTTGCGTTCGATCGAACTCTACCACAATGGGACTATGCTTATCTGGACGTGTCGAAATCGTCGATACCACCAGCATCATCGATCCCAACAATACCCATTCAGTGCCCTGACTCCGCCTTGCAATGTCATCGGATGTTGAGACGGTGGGATGAACAAGTATCAAGGGTTAGGGTTGGGGTTAGGGTCTCAAGATAACTCGAGACTCGAGGGACGACTGTTCATCCTCTAGACTGCATTATGCAATGACAGCAAACAATGGATGAGCGCCATCCATCCCACTCGATCATGAGGAGGAACGCAAAATGACACATCCGCGAACTCTGCCATTTCGTTGGCGGGCTACCCAGAATAGATGGAGAAAAGTGACCGTCTTACCAATCCCTCTAACCCCTATCATGCACAACCCCCCTAGCCCTCTTCCGATCCTCAGCGTCCAACTTCCAGACAACCCCCGTTTCCCTCTCCAGCTGCGCCCCGCTCATCTTCGAAATCTCCTCCCACTCGTCCTCCTCCATATTCATCACCAGAGTCATCTGCACACATCGAGCGAAAAGATCTCTGAGCTCGTACCGACCTCCCTTAGCAGCGGCCGAAACAATACCCGCGACGTCTCGCTCGAGTCGTACAGCTCCCAACTCGTTGACGCGGCCGTAATAGGATAAGATGCGCTTTTCCAGGGTGCGGGCAAGATGATTGACGGTGACGGTGAGCAGTTTGTCGTAGTTGGCGGGTGTCAAGATACGCTTCAACGGGAGGGTGAATGCTTGCCAGCCGCGCTCGAAGCGCTGCGTGACGAGGTCGTCGGTCTCACTGTTGCCATGCTCTTCGCCGTTCGCCGAAGGCTCTGCGGCGTAGTCGACATCGCGGAAAGTTTCGATCAGGACGGGACGCAGGCGCGGCCGCATGACGTTCTTGAGCATGACTTCTACGGCCTCGGAGATCAGCTCGGATGTTTTCGCTTCGAAACTAGATTCGATGTTCTTGAGAGCCTTTTCGACGAAGACGGCTTCACTGCCGAAGGGGAATGTGTCTGTGAGGATAGACCCGTCGGATGTCGGTTTGCTATTGTCTGACGGTTGTCCGAGGCAAGTCCTTACGATGCGACGGACGTAGTCTGTGGCTAGGTCCAAGTTGTTGAGCAGCACCAAGAAGGAGATGATGAGATTCTCTGGCGGCAAGGCACCTTGGATGGCTGCTTTGGGATAGCTTTCGTCGCGCATTTTGCGTTGTATCATGCCGAAGAAGTCAGATCCCAATACTCTGCTGATTGCGGGCAAGACGCTGGCGACCACAGGACGCTGCGATGTGGACAATGTACGCTGCAGCACCTGGTTGACAATGTACATGACATCGTCGACGGCAGATGTGATGAACGGCGGGTTCGCTCCTAGTGGTTTGTTGGGGTTGAGACTTAGGTCTGAAGGCGCCTCATCAAGCTGGAATGACTTTTCGACAGAGCGTCTGAAGAAGAACCCTGCCATGGTGTTGAAAGGATCGATGAGCAGTTGCTGCATCTTCTTTTGAATGTTACTCTGCACGAGGAACGATGGGATCGACAATTTCGTGTTAGCCGCGTCCTCGCTGCTGCCATTGACTTTCGTTGCGAGAAATCTTGTGTACAAAGCCCAACGGCCAAGCATTGTAGCGCTCTCATTCAGTAGAGCGTCAATCTCCCTCATGTCTACACCCTCATCTTCACTGGGCCGGCCGGAACCCGGTGCCGGTGATCCAGTCCTTGACTGCAAAGCACTTGGCTTTTGCGAGGGCATAAAGCTCTGAACAAGAAAGTTGAAGGGGTAGCTTTTCACCTCAGTGAGCTTCCGAGCGACCTTTCGCTCTTCCGACCACGTGTCAAGGATGATACCACCTTGCACATCGGCCTCCAATTGGATGCGCTCAATCACTTTGGTCATGCTACCAGGCCCGTAGTGCCGTTCCACAAGAGGTTGGTGGCCATCCACAATTTGGGCGATGTGCTCGAATAGTTTCGTAAGCGTGCTGGCGTAGAAGAGGCCATCCTGTCGCTGTGTGGAGCTCATGTTGCTGCGTGCTCTGGCTGCAATTCCACCACAGACGTATTTTCCATAGGCGTCCAGTCCGACATCTGATCTCCCGATCAACGGGAAGAGCTTGAAGAAGCGAGTGACGCCTGCGCCATTACCGGCTTGCGCAGCCTTTTCAAATTCCCTCAAGAACAGCCCACAGAGACTTTCAGCAGCCGAGTTCAGCGTCAGACGGGGGACATCCGGGACCTCAGCAGTAGGGACGATTTCTTCCGCAAACGCTCCATTGGTCACCGATTCGGGGATCTGGGATGCCTGGTGCAGATAGTTGGCCGCAGTCTCCCAGTCCTGTGGTGCACCCATCGAGCCCGTCACGCCGAGAACGCATGACTTTAGCTCCGCCACTTGCTCTACAACATCCAGGGTGGCCTTCACGGCTGCTTGTTCCCGATCAAGTTTCTTGACCGCCCCTGAGATGCGATGTGCGGTCGAGGCGGCAGACGAGAGCATGCCATTGCTGATGGACCTGGTGGCAACAACTTGAGAACCTAGCTGGGCTCTCGTGAGATCCAGTCGGCTGAGTTGGCGGTTGAGGTCCTTCTGGGAGGCTAGCAAATCGTCGAGGCGAGCAGTCACGTGGGCCTCGCGTGCTCCAAGTTCCGCGAGAGTAGCGCGGATCTCATCGACTGAGGCGGCATTGTAGATGTTGCCGACCGGTACGGTGTCGGCATTGGACAGGCTGTCTTTAGCCATGATTGTTGTGAATGGCCGTCTTGGAGTTTCTTGTTATAGTCTATCACTATGGACAGCCGGCCGGGGAATCCAGAGGCCGGAGAGAACACGATGCGTTTGATGCACGTAATAATTGTTTCAGAAGTGGAGATGGCATGGCCTGCGCGTGTGCGATACGGGGGACGCGTTGCTTGATTGACGACTAGTGCGGTGTAGATTGGGGGGCTGGAAGCACAAACGGGTGGTGCCCATCTGTGCGTCTTCACAGGTCGTCAGCAACATTCGGCGCGAGTGTCTTGCTGTACTGTACTGTACTGTACTTTCTTTCGCTTGTTCAACGAATCCTGGAGCTGCCAAAGCCCTTGTACACACCACCTCAGACCACAGCTGCTACGACGTGCAGGCGCCACAATCAAGCGAGCCGGGCGGAGCAAGATCACCATCAACACACAAAGTCCAGGCCGTTCGCTGTGCGACAAACACACGGATTTCCAGCTATCCGTGCTTCAAACCACCCACAAACAAACATCACCAATCCCACCTGAGACAACCCGCGATCCTTTGCTCTGCAGAGACATTTCTGGACCCGGCTTACTGCTTTCCGACAGCCTCTACTCAACGACTATCGCATTCATCCCGTCTGCTCAATCGAGGCGCCTATCCCTCGTCAGCTCCCTCGAGCTTCTCTGGCACGGCTACCTGCCAATTTGTACATACGGACGGCGCGGATAGAACATAGTTGTATGACACAGCCATACATGCCGCTTGTAGGACCCTGGACATAAACACAATCTGGTCGCATTACCTCGATACATCCACATGGACGCTGCCGGTCATGCCGTCCTGGAGACTGCCAACCTCTATGCGCGCTCAGGCGCCAGCAGTGCTTCTTCCGAGGAACGCCCACCAGTCTACAAAATCGTAGGAATTGTGCTCGCTGTCAGTTCTGGCCTGTTCATTGGCGTCAGCTTCGTGGTGAAAAAGATTGGCTTGCTCAAGGCCAACGTCAAATACGATGAAGAAGCCGGCGAAGGATATGGATACCTCAAGAATGCGTGGTGGTGGGCAGGTATGACCCTGATGATCATTGGAGAATGTTGCAACTTTGCTGCGTACATGTTTGTGGACGCGATCCTGGTCACGCCGCTAGGCGCTCTGTCAGTCGTCGTAACGACAATCTTGAGCGCGATATTCTTGAAGGAGCGCCTCAGTTTTGTTGGTAAAATGTCCTGTGTACTTGCGATTCTGGGCTCCGTCATCATTGCGCTCAATGCGCCTGAGCAGAGCGCTGTTTCTGACATCCAGTCAATGCAGAAATTCGTGATCTCGCCGGGTTTCCTGAGTTATACCGGCGTGGTCATCATTGGATGCGCATTCACTGCATTCTGGGTTGCGCCGCGCTACGGAAAGAAGACTATGATGGTCTACCTCACCATCTGCAGCATGATCGGAGGATTGAGCGTTGTGGCTACGCAAGGCTTGGGTGCTGCGATCATTGCACAGATCAACGGTAAAGCGCAATTCAACCAGTGGTTCACATACGTACTCCTAGTCTTCGTGATAGGGACGCTTCTGACCGAGATAATATACCTCAACGTGAGTCTTGGATCTTTCTTGACTGACGGAACAACGCTGACTTGCAATAGAAAGCTCTCAATCTCTACAACGCCGCGCTGGTCACGCCGACATATTACGTCTACTTTACATCCGCTACTATCGTTTCGTCTGCGGTGCTCTTCCGTGGCTTCAAAGGAACGGCGATCTCGATCACCACCGTTGTTCTGGGTTTCCTGGTTATCTGTGTCGGCGTGATCTTGCTACAGCTTGCAAAATCGTCAAAAGAGGTCCCAGACACATCCGTTTTGAAAGGGGAGTTCGATGAAGTGCGCACCATCGCCGAACAGAAGGAGCCCGAGTACGAGCCTCGTGCGGATACCATCCGCGGAGGCGCCGCAATCATACGCGCCTTGAGTCGCACCCGCACAAAGCGACAAGCAGAGGAGGTCCAGCGCATACACGAGGAGCGCATGCAGCCTATCGGAGAGAACGAGAGAGCAGAGTGGGATGGTCTCAGGAGGCGACTGACTGTTAGCACCGCTGCGGGATCTATCAGGAGATCCAACACCGTGCATCCTCCTCTCGGAATGACACATGTCCCGACAGATGATGACAACGACAGCGAGCCTGACGAGGATATGCACCCAGGATTCTTTGGCCGTCTGGGAAGGAAGATGACCACTGCTGCAGGACACAGGAAACGGTCTGACCACGATCCCATGCCTATGCCCATGGCTTCGGTCAACGTACACCCGAAGGGATCAGAGAACGTCACCACCTACGGTGATGAAGACACATCATACCACTCTCCAGATCAACAACATCTCCGCTGGGCTGGCTCTTCCACCGAACCTGATCGCACACCTGATCGCGTACCTTCTGTAAGCGACAGTCTTCCACCCAGACCGCCTCCTCATGTCCGATCAGGCTCCAACACCGGCTCCGAAGCCAAGCGTCAATTTTCTTTCCACAATGTCTTCACCCGCAGCCGACCTGGCACCAGCGACGAAGACCACCGCCCCATGAGTCGTGGCGCGCTGAGCTTTGCCAGTGGCAGCCGCAAAGCCAACGTCATCACAGAAGAAGAACGACTAGGTCTCGTGCATGGCGACTCTTCGAAGAATATGTCGCGATACTCCGAAGTTCCCGAAGGCCGCGAGAGTGACGAGTGGCAGGTCACTTCGGGCGCGTCGTCTTCGTCGCCCGAGATGCTGGGAGCTAGCGGCGACCTGGGCCAGGGTAACACCACTTCTTCGTCCCGCGGGAAGCGAGATCCGTATGATGATGGAGATTACGACGATGACGATAGGCTGTACGACATGCCGCTACGCAACCCTAGAGACAGCCAGGGTGGCAGAGGTAGTGAGGGCGGTAGCGCTTTTGTTTAGTTGACAATCCGGTGCGATAAGAGGGTTTGACTTCGATTATTGCGTTTGAGCGGGCGTTCTTGGGATTTGGGCCGGTTGGCCATGCAAACGAGTTCTGTATTTTATGTATAGATGAACATGGGAAACAGGCACATTGCATAGCAACGCACCGCTAGGCAGTAAATTGAGACGATCCAGCTAAACGAACTTTCCTAGTTGGTTCAGACTTCTAGAAGTAACAGCACTGTCAGTTATGCCTCTCATCTGCTCTCCTGTTCGATCAGTCGACAACTGAGTAACTTAGCGGTAATAATGGTAGGGTTAGGGTAAGAACGGAACGGATCTGAGCAGCCTGACCGCAAATCTTGCTAAAGTCTGTCGGTCCTATATGGTGTTGTCAGCGGCGTTCACACTTCGAAATCATCCTTACCCCTACGAGATACGAACAAACATAACATTCCATCTCGATGGGTCAAATTTTGGCGAGGAATGATACCGGCGACCTTGTATATCATGAGCATGCTAGTAACAGTAAGGTAGTAAGATACAAGTATCATCGTCGGCGTTACAAGGAGAACCAGATTTTCGACAAACTTTAGCATGGATGAATCTCAGCCTGAGTACCGAGAGACTTCTACCACGCTAACCTCCTCTCGTATTCCAGACGCCGCGACCGTGCGGGAGGATCATTGGCATGGCCTGAGATCCATGTGTGATGCAGGTAAACACATCCTTCAAAGTACTACTGATACATCAGTTCCGGCACGCGAATATGACTTCTTCCACCCTCGCCTCTCCGTCTGAGAACCGCAGAATCAAGGTGCGATGACCTCTTCAAAGACTACCGCTGCTGGAGAGAAAGCAACCTCCGACGCCAACCGTCAACGCCGAGCACACAAGAAATCAAGAAGGGGCTGTTCGAGCTGCAAACTCAGAAGAGTCAAATGTGATGAGAGAAGACCAGCTTGTCACAAGTGCAGAGACTATGGTGTTGCTTGTACTTATGATGGCAAGATGTCAGCGTTGTCCTTTGCTGGAGAGAGCTCTTTCAGTCTGAATGACTTATCGACGCCGAACAAGGAATCGCCAATATCCACAAAAGCCAACACGAGAGATCACAGTCTGGATGTTGTAAGGACTCAGCAAATGTCAATACCACAGCGGTTGAGCGAATCGTCCACGGTACAGGCCCAACTCACAGGCCTTCCAAGCCCGCCTGACTCCGATGGGGAGAACTCCAGTTATGCGTTTGGTATATCCGAGCTTGACATCTTCCAGAGATTCAACGAGCGGACAGTGTTGTCGGTTGGAACGACACAAAGCACAAGGATTTACCAGAGAGAGATCTTTCAGCTCGCCTGTTCCGTAAGTGGCACACGTCCAGACTTGCGCATCAAGCGAACAGCTCTAACTGTGGCAGCATCCTTTTTTGGAACACATCGTGATAGCTCTGACTTTACTTCACGACCGCCATTTAGCCGGAGCAAATGCCATAACCCACAAGACTCTTTCACATTGGTGTCAAGGCACAGCGAAGTTCAAAGAGGTCCTGATGCAGCCAGTCAAGGACGAAAGTCGAGATGCTCTATGGGCCAGTGCAGCTCTGATGGGCGCCATTCAGTTCGCAGCGTTCGAAGCTCGAACACCAGAGGAAGCCTGGCCGTTGAAGTCGTGCGATACTACCGATATGGCCTGGCTTAGCATGAGTGAAGGAAAAAAGGCAGTTTTCGCCATAGCAGACCCGACGCGTGCGGACAGCGTGTTTTGCAAGATGTCGACCGGTCACCACAAACTATGGCGACCCTTGGTCGGACCCGAAGCTTGTTCCGATACAGACGCCGTGGAGATGACGAGAGATTTCATCGACATGTTCGGATTGGGACCGACTATAACGTGTGCCAACGACAACCCTTACTACAAAGCCGCCATGGCCCTTGCACGACTTTTACACATCAAGTGTGACAAGAACAACGTCGTTGAATTCTTCGGCTTCATCGTCAACATAAACCCGGAGTTGAAGCGGTTGCTGGATCACAGAGATGCCAAAGCACTGCTCCTCGTGGTCCACTGGTACGCCAAGCTGTATCGAGCACAGTGGTGGCTTCATAGACGTGGAATGATTGAAGGTCGGGCCATCTGCATGTATCTGGACAAGCATCATGGCAACGATGCTAAACTTCAGCGCTTGCTGCAGTGGCCAAAAGCTGAGCTCGGTCTTGATGCGTCGCCGGTCGAGAGTGGAGCAGTGTCTCGCTGGTCTTCGGAGGCTGCTTCTGTGCTCTGCGCGATGTGAAGCGACTACGCCGAAGGGAGACGCAGCCGATCCTTCAGCTGTCAGACCTCACTTCACTTCACCTCGCCTAGCGCGCCCCACATGCCGCGATTCAGGGTCCCCGGGTCCCAAACCCCGCCTATATAACGTCAAAAAGCTCCGTCACTGCAAGCAGAACGGAAGTAGGCAGCGATGTACTCACTTAGGTTGGGTGACCTAGTGGTAAGACGGCCTGAGTAGCTATTCCTTCGGGATGTGTGAAAACGCGGCTTCTGTCCGAAAATCAATGATCGTTCTGAGTTCAAGTCCCTAAGCAAGATAACGCAACGCATGTCTTTGGTTTCTGCACCCCAATCCAAGCGAGGACGGGGGTTTCTTTTGCCCTTCAGTCGCATACCAGTTGCTTGCTTACTAAGTCACCTATCTGTATATCAGCCGCCGACCCACTTTTTTTAGCTTGTCCTTATCTGCATGCATACCAAGACACCAAGACAGTATAACACCTAGCGAATACGACTTGGCTTTCACCAAACGTCTTACTTCACCGTGTGATATAGCCGCCCTCAAACACAAGCACAAGAATTCCTTCAACACAATCAACAACACCCAAACCCAAACCAGATGTCTGAAGAAACCCGCCTCTGCCCAGACGGCAGCACCGAACTAGCACCACGCACCGGAACCTCCCTAATCCTCAAAAGAGGCCAACGCCTGCGCATAATCGACCCTCGCGGCAAGCAAGTCTCCGACCTGGCAGCCTACAACGCCACCGACATCCGCGAAACCCTCTCCAACGGCCGCACCTTCGACTACGCCGGCAAAATCTACCTGACAACCGGCGACAAGCTCTACAGCAACCGCAGCAACCCCCTATTATCAATTGCCGAAGACAGCGTAGGCCGTCACGACTTCCTGATGACTCCCTGCTCGCGCGACACGTTCCGTTTGCGATACCCGGACCAAGAACCGCACCCCGGGTGTTTTGGGAATCTGGCTTTTGCGCTTGAACGGCATGGGATCGAGGCGGACGGAATCCCGTCACCGTTCAACTGTTTCATGAACGTGCCTGTTGATGGGGTGACGGGGAAGATGAGTATCGAGGCACCGCTGTCCAAGGCGGGCGATTACGTGGATTTTGTTGCGGAGATGGATTTGATTGTGGGGATTACTGCTTGTTCTGCGCCGAGGTCTAACGACGGTGTGATGAAACCCATTCGCTATCGCGTGTTTGATTCTTGAAACGAAGGATTTAGGGATTTGGAGGTTTGCGAGCTCGGAAGGGCGATGGGAAAGTTATGATGGGTCTGATCATGTAGTATTGAGTTGCGATGACGGTGGATGCAAGCCTCTAGCACCAGTGAGATACCCGATCCCATGTGTTTGTCTCTCGGCGGTCATCACTACACGTAGACTTGGATGGTTGAAGCCCGAGGTTATCACCTGGCTGTTCTGACTTACAAGACACTTCGTTGTTCCTTGTCTATTCCCGCGACGAGCGATGAGTGTTCGCCTGCTCGTCTTGCTCGACTCGCTCAAGCTGCTCGAATCGCACGTATTGATCGAGGAGTCGATCGAGTGGGCTTGCCAAGTCGGTCTCTTTTCAGCGTCTATACCACCTCAATCTGACAGTGCAAGCCCATCATGTATTCAACCCTATGCCTCCCAACCTTTCAAATAACCAATCACAAGCTCGTTAGATACAGTAATTGTCGCAGACAGATAGGTCAGTACTGTGTGATTGAACCTCAAAGCTTCCACTTCAGTACAGTGTCTGACGCTTGACAACCTTGGAATACCGATATATCTACTGTGCCACGCCCGAATCACCAGAAACAACCTCCAACACTCAGATAATTAAATAGAGGCTTGTTATGAAGCTGGGCCCAATAAATAGACCTATCCAGAAGATGACATTGCCCAGAACAGTCCTTCCCTTCAGCAACTTCGTCCTCGACAAACTCACCAATGGCATCTGCAGCAGCTGCATAGTAAACAAGTAAGGCCTGACCTTCTTGAACAGGATAGCCATGGTCAGCTCATGCACCAGAGCCGAAAGCAAAAATGTGACAAAAGTAGCGGCGTTCCGCGACAAGTGGAAAGTGCTGATGCTGCTGTGGTAAACATGGCGGAGCAGGAAATTGTGCACAGGCCGGTTCCAGTCGCGCGCATATTGGTCCCACGACACAGAGTTCCACCAGTCGCCATAGAAGCCGCGGTCGGCGAATCGTGTGACTTCTGCGAGCACGTTGAGGATGCACTCCCAAATCACATACCAGGTTAAGAGTTGTTCGATCAACAGCGGGAACAGCATCTCCGAGACGATGAAGGGGAACTCTTTCCAGCGCTCTTCCAGTGGCATGCCGGCTTCTTTCATTTCGACCGTTCGCGCGACTGCTGGGTAGATGAAGCCTTGCGAGATCACCATCATGACGCAAAGGACACCGAAGGTCGCGGCTGTCTTCTCCGCGACGTACCACCAGTTTGTTCGCTCCTGGCGAGGATAGTCCAGCTCATAGACCAGGGTTGGTAGGCAAATGAACTCGGCAAAGTTTCCCAGACGGAGATTGCGCGGGTAGGTGTTGGTGCGCTCGGGGTTGGGCATCTTTCCTTCGAGCTGCTCGTTCAGGTCTGAGATCTCAGATTTGATGACACTCTCAAAGGCTTGGAGTTGGGCGAGGTCGAAAGGACGGCCGGATTCGATGGCTGCGGCCACTGTGGCGACGTCTGACTTTTCGGAAACCAGGTTCGTGCTGGTGCGGTGGGCGGACGGACGGCGGTCTTTTGGACTGCCATTGGGTGCTCCTAGAAGAGGTGAGGCCTCTGTGTTGGTTGGAGTGGCTGCCGATGCTGGCTCAGTATGCTCGAGCTGCTTGAGCTTGAGCTGCAAGACTTCGCGACGTCGGCGCACGCCGGAAAGATAGCCATTGTAAAAGGTATAGCTGTGTTGCTTCATGATGAAGACCAGGCAGTGCAGGAATACGAAGATCGAATGAGTCCATGGCCACTCGCGGAACCAGGTCCACCAGATGACCGTTGCAAGGTAGAATGATTGCCAGATATTTTGGATGATCCAGCCATGCTTCGCCCAGTTCACGTAGCCTTTCTGCACCAGCTTCGATAGCAAGAACGCCTCTACTGTTGCAGCGCACATGACACCATCTGTCAAGCCCAGAATGAACACATCACGACTGAACATCAGCTTCATGACTTGATTGCTGCCCAGAATGCTGCCATAAGTCCGCCAGTTGTGCATGGACACCTGGACGAAGATGATGACCATCGAGAGCCAAAACAAAGTGAAGAAACCAAAGAAAGGGCTCTCCGAACTCGCTGGGTTCTGCCGATCGAATGTTGTGAACTGACGCGTGAAGACTAGATCTCTGAAGCGGGTTCTGGATTTATCCTTTGCTTCCCGCTTTTCTCTTTCAATGCCCTTTTGCAAAATATCGCTGATCTCAGGGTCATCGGCCGTCAAGGTGTATTGCCCTTTGCGATCTGTCTTCTGGAGCTTGATTTGTATGCTCCTTCTGCGGTTTGCCTTGGCCACGCCAGAGCCGCGACTTGTGCCGTTGCCATTGCCATCCTCGCTCTCGAACTTATGAGCTTCGTCCAAGCTGGCCCTGGTGTTGGCGATCAGGGTATCAGGGTCGAGTTGTAGCTCATCATAGTCTTCAATGGCATCATCCGAGTCCACGGATGTGGCGGCAGAATCTGATTTGGACCGGGAAGCAAAGTCTTGAAAGCCTACACCGTTCTGTTGAGGTGTATCAGGCTGGTCGTTCTCTTTCGAAGAGGAATTGAACGACGAAGGCGCAGAGTTTGGCTGCAGCTCCGCTATGCTATTGCGTCCCAGCTTGCCAATCAGCTGCGGTGCGTCCAAGGTATCTTGTTGCTGCAGCTGCGGGCGCTGTGCGGGTTGTGTGTCCGGCATGGCGGATGTGACGCAGGTACTGTGATCTTACGGTGGTACAGCAGGTAAGGGTGGAGTCGATTCCTAGATTTGTGGTGTAGAAAAGAGCATGGCAACGATGAGATGAGAGGACAGGTTGCGATCCTGCTCCTGGATCTTGCTGACACTCCTCAAACAGGGACAAATGTCAGGCAAACCCAGGTACATGAAGCACTGCCGACACCATGACGCAGCCAGTGGATCGGTTTCAGCCTTACAGACCCTGCGCACGTCCCTCTTATCACGCGAATGTCACGTGCATGGAATGTAGAAGTGAATGCTCACTCACCTCACTCTGAGAACTGAGTTCGGCATATCATGTCAGCATGCCTACGAAAAAGACGCGTGGAGGCTTGCGAATGCTAATGATGGCCTGATCTAGTTTTTAAAACTGCGATTGGCCTGATGGAAGGCCAACACTCGCCCCCACTTCTAGCGCGAGGCCGAACGACCCTGACGCAGCAAGAAATTGTTGCTGCGTTGCGGGGAAGCAAGAAGCAAGAAGCACAAAGTACTGAGTTCAGATCATAGTACTAACCATATCGCAACAAACCTCTTCCACTACCGCACGCCCTAGTCACTCATTCGCGGCAAAGGCACACACAATGTCGATCGAAACCACCGAAAAGCAGGACGTCGCCATGTCCGCCGGCATTGACCTCGACACCACCACCGACGAGATCCTGCTCGCTGCCACAAACCACGATCTGGAAACTCTACGCCGTCTCTTGGGAAGTGATGTTGGTGCCGCCAATGTTCAAGATCCCGAGACTGGTTTTGCTCCTTTGCACGCTGCAATTGCCTCATGTGAAGCGGACGAGGAAGAGATGAAAGACGCGGATGGAGAGGAGGGTCTTGTCAATGGCGCCGCTATGGACGAGGAGTCGTGCCTCGAGACTGTCAAGCTGCTGTTCGAGAACGGTGCTATCTGGAACGAACTGGACAACAACGATGAGACACCCGGCTGCATCGCGCATAGGCTTGGGTTGAAGACGGTTTATGAGGCTGTCGTGCAGGCTGGCATGAGGGCGGAGCTTCTTTTCAACCGCCTTGACGCCTTTGCACCTTTGTTTGGCGGCGATTCCGAGGAAGAGGAGGATGAAGACGAAGACGACAAGATTGAAGGTTTCGAACCATCACCCGCCGGCGCAGACATTCCCACCGCAACTGAAAACGGCCACGCAAACGAGGCAGTCGAAGGCTTCGAGCCCACGCCGAACCCCAGCAAAGGTGCCGCCCTCGAGGAGGAAGACGATTCAAGTGTACCAACATTGGTCCAAGTGAACGAAAACGGCGAAGTCGTCGAAGCGCAAGAACTAGCAAACCCCGACGTCAACAGCGCAGAATACCTCTCCTCCAAACTCGAATACTCCGGCGACCGCCTTCTCGATGCCGACAAGAACGGCGTAATGATGGACTGGGAGACTGAGATAATGTTCAAATCCGTCGACAAACTCGTACCCAAATCTGGTCTGCGTACTCTCAACGTTGGGTACGGCATGGGCATCATTGACAGTGCTTTCCTCGCCAAAGACCCTGCCATGCACCATATCATCGAAGCCCACCCACAAGTCCACGAGCGCATGCGTGAGAATGGCATGTATGACAAGCCCAATGTTACAGTGCACGAGGGCAGATGGCAGGACGTTCTACCGAAGCTGCTGGAGGAGGGCGTCGTCTTGGACGGCATCTATTTCGACACTTTCGCCGAAGATTACAAGGACCTGAAGATGTTCTTCCAAGACTACGTCATTGCTCTGCTGGACGGCAAGGGCGCATTTGGCTTCTTCAATGGTCTCGGAGCTGACAGACAAGTTTGCTACGACGTGTACACTCGCATCGTCGAGATTGACCTTTTCGATGCCGGTCTGGATACTGAGTGGATTGACATTCAAGTACCCGATCTCAAGGTCAAGGATGAGTGGAGGGGCGTCAGGCACAGGTACTGGGCGGACGTAAACCCATACCGTCTGCCTACCTGCAAGTTCATTGGTTGATGAACAACAAAATGGAATGCAAGCATGGAAAGCGGTCTGAACGCTAATGCAATCGAAAAAAATATACCCGTCGAATGAAAACAGCATGTTCAGCATAATTCATCAATCAAATCATACACCACATGTACATCACTCGCTCCCAGTCACAGCTTGCTTCGGCCTCAACGGCATCCCAGCCTCAATATCGCCGTGCGACCTCCGATTCCTCCAACTAGACAAAAGCTCATTACTCGGCTCCGAGCTCTCATCAAGCACCTTCCGCGCTGACTCAGCTCCCGCGACCGGCAGCCTCTCCATACCCTGATCCTTCATAGATTGCGGCACGAGTTTCGGATCCAGCAACCCCAACTGCACCAGCACACTCGCCTGATCCCAATAGATATGCTCATGACACAGCTTTTGACCTCTCAAGCCAACGATCGCCACAAGCGCCACACTCACCTTCTTGCCCGTCGGCGGCACATCCGGCAACATCCAGGGGATTGTTTGAGTGTGCTCGAACGAAAACACCATCTCGTCCACCACACGATCGACGCCAATCGTCCGACTGACGAGCTTGATGGCCGTCGAAGGCGGGTTGGAAGGGATGAAGTAGTCGCGGTAGAAGAGGAAGAGGTCTTTTTGTCCGATCCCGCCCGTCAAAGTCGGGACGTGGTTGACGTAGGGCTCTGCAACCATTGTACGCATCGTCGCCGCCGCGTCTTTGGTCACGAACTCGAGCTCGGTGTGCTCTTCCCACACGCGCTCGAGATCGACGGTGATGTTGAACGCTGCGCGTAAGATGCCGAGAGTGCGCGACCACGCTAGCGATGCCGAGACGCGCTCGTACTCCTCTAGGTCACGCTCTGCGAAACCTGGAGCTACATTCTCGTATGTGTAGCTGTGGAAGGCTGGGGCGAAGTTTTGGCTTGCTGCTAGGTGTGTGGTGTTGTGCAGGGCTTTGGGGAATTTCACTTTGGGATTGACGATTGCTGTCGGATAGTAGGCTATCAGCGCGCAGCAGTGGGGTTGCGCTGATGAGTAGAAGTCCAGGCATGCGGTGGCGGCTGCTCCGAAGGCGATCACACCGTACAGTTCGCCGGTTTCGAGATCGTCGGCGATGTGAAGGAGAGGCGTGATGTCGGGTTTGTTGTTGTTCTTGCTTGGGATCAAGGCGAGGTATGTCGTTTCGAAGCCTTCAGCTTGGAGGTGTGAGATGAATTCAGAGTCGAATTCGAGGTCGTCGCTGATTACGTGGACTCGCGGAGTAGGCATGTTGGCGGTGTTTGATCGAAGATTTCTTGTCTTGATGCGGTCGGAGTCCTAGTTTTGAGTCTATTGGGGTGCGAATCTTTGAGTCTCGAGAATTGAATGGTAGAGAAAGGATGTGAGAATTGGTTGGCCAGCTTTTGGGACTTGAAATTGAAAATACAGGTACCGAGGCCCGCAATGTCTTGGATCGTTGGATGTGATCGTTGGATAGATGTGACAACGACGATCGGGATGAGGGGGAAGTGTTACAGTTTGTGCTTTATCAGATCGCTCGGAAGCGCCCTGTACAAGTCTTTAAGGCTTATCTCTGTGGCTGAAACTACTGCGTCGAGTCATGAAGATGCGGCCGTAGTTTCAGAGAGTCGTTCATTAGCGCTGCAAGTCCAGCTGCCAATCAAAAGGTTTGCGGTCAAGGATGGAAGTGAAAGCTTCCACCTTTCCAGCCTCGACTTGTGACTGATAAGGGCTTGTTAGTCGAACTGTGTATACATGTATGCCGCCTGAGGAGGACAGCGGACATCCGTTAGCGTTGAACTTCTCTCGACCAATGAAATACCTAGGTACTCGGACTTTGCAGCCCAGGTATCGTATGAGCGCCATGTTGTTAGGCACGCCGAGCAAGATACACACACCTTCGATGGGAATTTAAATCGCTCCCAGTATCGACAAGGTGTGCCCAACATGGAAGTGTTGTATCTCAGTTGCGGTGGAGGAGCCGGTCATGTGGCAAAAATTCCATCTCCATGTCTCCTGTCACCAAATTTGTGATTTCACGACGCTAGAAACATAGAAGTTGCACCCGAGGAACACAGCAGGCAACCACCTTCGTCGAGACGATTGTACAAGTGCATCGTGAGTTCTCTAAACTACATCTATTGATACTACCCATCGACACCTCCACCCACTACCGGGACACGAGTTTTCGCCAAGTCGCTTCCATATCTCGCCACCATAGGTCGCAAGCATAAGCAACATAGGCAGGTCAAAGCAGGCCCGTCTCGACCTCGACACAGAGCTGGCCACTTCTTCAGTATGGGACAGGAAGAGAGTAGCCCAGTGGACGAGTCCGTGCCGCCGACCGTCCTCACAACCAGAAATCTCGATGGCATCGCAGAGTATATCCGTGATGGAAAGGCTCGCACAATCACAGTCATGGTCGGCGCAGGCATCAGCACAAGTGCTGGTATCCCAGACTTCAGGTCTCCAGACACAGGATTGTACGCCAATCTTGCGAGACTAGACCTGCCCTACGCCGAAGCCGTCTTCGACATCGATTATTTCCGCGAGAAGCCAGAGCCCTTTTATACCCTCGCACACGAGCTATACCCAGGCAAATACCGCCCCACGATAACGCACTCTTTCATAAGATTGCTGCACGATAAGGGCTCATTGCTGAAGCTCTTCACGCAAAACATTGACTGCCTTGAACGAGAAGCTGGCGTGCCCGGCGATAAGATTGTGGAAGCGCATGGATCTTTCGCGCGCCAGAGTTGCATCGAATGCAAGTCCGCCTACCCGCAGGAAGAAATGCGAGAGCATATCGAGGCCCGTAAGATTCCCAGATGTCATGAGTGCAACGGCTTAGTCAAGCCGGAGATCGTCTTCTTCGGCGAGGCCCTGCCTTCGGCATTCTTCGACAACCGCCATCTGCCCGAAGAAGCCGACTTGTGCATCGTTATGGGCACAAGCCTTTCGGTACAGCCCTTCGCCAGCTTACCGCAGCTCGCTCAGCAAGGCAAGCCGCGGATCTTGATTAACCAGGAAGTCGTCGGCGGTCTCGGCTCCCGTCCAGATGATGTTCTGCTCCTGGGAGACTGTGATACTGGGGTTCGCAAGCTTGCGAAGGCCTGCGGCTGGCTGGAAGAGCTGGAAGCGCTTTGGGCAACTACAGCTCCAAAGGAAGCTGCAGAACTCGGAAAGCCTGATAAGACCAAGGACGAGAAGCTCGAAGACGAGATCAACAAACTCACAGCCGAAATCGACGAGTCTCTCAATCTCTCAAAATGGCACCAAGAGAAGGTGCGAGGCAGCTTGCCCTCGTTGCTGGCCAAGGATTCCTCTCCTGATTCCGACCAGCAGCCGAATAGCTCTGGCTCGCCATCTTTCGATAATGTACTGCACCAGGACCCGAACGGAAACTTAGGCCATGTCTTCATGTCTAATGCGCGCGAGGATGGGAGGGGGAAGAAGGAATCCAACGAATAAATCAATGAGCGAATGAAACAACCGAGACTGTAATGTCGCATTGTGTTTCTTCTCTTCGGACTACGAAGTCACCCCATTGGGCCCAAAGACCTCAATGTCTCGTCGAGCTTCGCTGCCATCATCACGTTCAGTCCCGCATCCCGAATTCACCCAGTCGACCTCATATGACTCGCGTTGGGCTTCCACGTCGAGATATTGGCTTACTCCTTTGGTTCATCTACTCCTCGTCTGGCTCTTCTTTCACGACGGGCTCTTTCTTTACACCTTGCTCGTCGTCGTCAGTCTGTAGCATGCCGTCTTCATCGTCCGACTCGTTGTGCAAAACCTTCTCCCACTGCTCTTACGCAGCAACTATCTGTTGCTCGATCCAGAGCCTTTCCTCCTCTTTCGTCGGACGCCTTTTCTTGAGCGCCTCACTGTCTATTCGAGCCTTTTTTTGGACAGACTTTGCGTTCTCGAGAAGCTCTTTAATATCTTCTGCTTGTTCCAGGGTGGGTGGTGGCATGTCCTCTGTGTACATGGTCTCGTACATTCGAACTGCTTCGTCCGCGTGCCAGACATAGTCGTCTGGGGAGTGCGCAAGAATGAAATGGAGACCAGCTCTATGAAGCTGACCCATGCGAGGCTCAAGGAGAAGCTTCTTGCTGAGACTGTTGGCCTGGGAGATGAGAGTGTTAGCTTGTGAGCATGTGGACAACGGTGAAGCATACACTCACTTCGTCAAACTTCATCTCTTCGAACAGAGTCCATGCCTGGATGAACAGACTTTCGACCACCCGAGCGACGGGGTCGAGGTCGCTAATGACAGGCATTTCGTGTTGCATTGTAGTGGATGAGTGCGAAACGGTGTGAATGGAAGGTTGTTGATGAATGAGTAGTTGTGGCGCGGGAAAATGTGGACCACGGAGCTGTTGTCTGCTCACCTCACTTACATCACTCCGCTTGCGGCATGGCCGAAGCGCGAAGAAGTCGACTTCGACTCTGCGTAACGTCTCCGCGGTACGTCGTTTGCATGCGAGCTTTACCACATCATCACTTCAGTTGCTTTGTCGCCTCATTGTAGGCATGCGTTTGCAAGCACTTGGAAGTTCACACAGAATCTCCTACCTCCTCGAGACTTCATCCCACTTACATTCTCTGCTACCCAAAATAGCAACAGCATCAGTCGTTCCAAGATGCCACCCAAACGCAGCAAGAAGAGAACCGCATCAGAAAGCCGTACAAGCGATGACGCAGGCGCCCCTGCACCGAAAAAGACAATGTGTCGGCGCGAAATGAGGACATGCCGCCATACACGAGCACCAGCATCTGGCGTCAGAGCACAGCAAGTCCCTGGTGTTCTTCGGGGGAGCGATGTGTTAACGAGCACGCTTCTGTCGCACCCGGTTCAGCTGCGCTCTACAACTTCCCAAGATATATCTGCCGACTTGATCTTGACTCAAATCGAACGTGAGAACGAGACAGTCCAAGCTCTCCGCCTTATCGGACACCATGAGCGCAACGGCATTCGCACGACTTTTGCCCCTCATAGCCCAATTGTTCCAATACCTCTAGAGGCAGAGTACACGGTCAACAAATCGTTCACCGGGAAAGCCATCACTGGCCGCCACTGGAAGTGTGAGGTTGAGCAATACGCAAACACCAGGACGAACTTTGGCTGCGCTATCTACTGGCTCGTCGATAAGGCTACGGATGAAAGAAGATGGTTCGGCGCGACCTTCCTTTCCACAACAGTGCGACATGGCCGTTGCTTCACGTATCGGTCTCGAAATTGCTAGTGCGGCCAACCGATACCCTTGGAGGGTTCAAGACATGTCCAAGGAGAGAGTCCCGTCGAAGCTTGCATCATCAAGCACCATGCACTTGATTCTCGAAGCTGCGACGAGAAGGCAGAACCATGGCCGGCGAAAGTTAATCGCCCCGATTTTCCGAGCAGAAGAGGATGGCTACTACATTCAATGGACGGCGTCCTGTATCGACCCGTCCACGTTCCAGCGGTGGACTCTAAGATGTGTAATCGGTCTTGACTGCACCACTCAAGCCCCCAGCTGGGCCCTCAGGAGTGCATTAAGTTGGCATCACGCTACTCCACCTCCTGACACGCCGTTCTTTTGGGAACCGCCGTACTTCCCAAACATACAATTCACCACCAAAGCCGGAACCAGTTTGCCTTCTACGCGCCAGAGAGACGGCGTCGACATACACCAATCTACCGTCCCGCACCAAATTCCAAACATTTCCAAGGCGTTAACCTCGCAGGTGGACAAGCGCACTGCGATTCTGCAAGCAGAGCAATTGGCTCGATCGCTCGTCGCAACCATGGACGGCATGGTCATTGATAAAGCCAGTGCAAAAGTCATGATCGATTACCACACCGACCCTGGCAAGCGACTTTTCAGAGGTGGGCTCATGGTTTTCGTGGGAGGCTCTTCTCTCTATGAAGTGCGGCGGGATGATGACCCGGGGTACAGGCGCCTCATCCCTTCGGAGTATGGTTGCGTACTCCTAGATCCCGAGTCTAGACACCTTCCGGCAATGCGGGTCACGGAAGGCAGAACCATGTCAGTCTGCCGTGCGTTGAACCGCAACTGGCTTATGACGGGCAGTGTACCAGAAGCTTGGATCGCTGGTGCTAAAGCTGCTGAGGCTGCTGCTTGAGCAGTCTACGGCCGGCCTCCCGCTGCGGAACATGAAGGATATTGAGACTTGGGCCGCGTCGGTGGCTCTTGCACCATCAGCTTTTTCTCCTAGACATTGCGTGATGGCATGCTTTGGCTTGGCATCTGTGGTTTTTACGATGTCAAGTATTACAAAGCACACCATAAGGTTTATTCATCGCGGCACCAATCTTTTTTCTTCGGCTTGATAAATGGTTAGAAAACAAGGCGCTTGGGATTGGATGATCAGACAAGAAGATACAGATCGTTGTTGAGCAGCTCTACAGAAACTCAAAAAAATGGTCAAGGCGCGCAACGTGGCAATCGGGGTCCTGGATTCTGTTTTCGCTTTCCATGCACGTTTCTTTCGTTCACTTTCGGGGCAGGTGTAAACAAATGTGGTCTGCATTTCGCGATTCCGATGTTCGCGCTGTTGAGATTGCTCTAGCCAAACCCAAGTCTTCTGTCGAGCAATCTCTGTTCATTCTTCGTGAGTGCCCTCCTTCGTTTTCATCAATGCCTAGCGGTGCTGTCCAAGGGCGAAAAGCGACATGGCCTCGCAGCCTGCCTCCAAATGCACTGCAGCTCATTCAACCTAAGCTTCTTAGAAAGGAGGCAAAACTTCTCCGTCATCAGCCCCCATCAGCCCACCAGTAACAGCCCTCCCACCCGACCCCTCAATACTCTCCAAAGCATTCTCCTCCTCCTCACTCTTCACCTCAACTTTGACACCCTTGGCAGCCTTCTTGCCCTTTGCAGGAGTCTTCTTGCCCGCAGACTTCTTGATGGGGGTCTCCTCTCCGTCCTCGCCATCCTCGGCGGCTTTGGCTTTCTTCGGAGTGGTTTTGGCTTTCTTGCTGGGAGTGCTCTTGTCAATTCCGCCGGCCGGCGAAGCACCAGTAGCGATTTTGGTGCGCTTGAGAGAGTTCCAGCGGGCGCGCAGGGAGCCGCTGTTCTTGTAGCCGAGCTCGAGGGCGACTTTCTCGACGTCGAACTGTGCAGTCTGTGAATTAGCGATTTGCTCTGCGATGCATGTTGATCGCAGCCTCTCCAGGTAGAAGTGACGGTTGAGCGGTTTGGCGTTCTGCTTTCTGGATTACTTGCCTGGATCTCGGAGGTGAGATTCTGCATGATGGCGCAGATGAGTTGGGTTTCGTTGTCGGTGAAGTTGGCTTTGCCGCCGGGAGTTGCTGGGGCGGTGTTGTCTTCCATGTTGCGATGGATCGATAGGTAAATGGGCGTAATTTCCGTGTGTGCGAAGATGTTCGGGTTATAGTGGAAGTGCGAGAGAGAGGTGTGGATAGCAGTTCTTCTGTCAGCCGGTGAAGAAGTAGGTCGCTTGCATGTGACAGAACGAGCGTTTGTTTTCTAACATGTGATGGCTGCTTTGAGCTAGCGCGGATCTGAAGTGAGGTGAGGTCTGAGTCGTCTTAGAGAAAGCTCTTGCTGGTAAGTTTGGATGCCCTTACAGATCTCTCGACAGAACGTCGCGACGAAGGCAGCGAATATGATCTCTTGAGTCGCATGCGGGATGGGCAATTGGGAATACGATATTAATTCACTAGACATCTCGATGGCACAGTGCAGGAGACCTGCGTGAATATATGAAGAGCGCCGTCGGGGCAACACTTATCACTGAGAAGGCCACGCAAATGACAATTCATTCCCTTGAGATGCTTCGGAGGAACCTACGGATGATAGTATAGCTAGGTAGCAGTTTGGAGGACGCATACCTGCTAGAGAGACATCGCGAGTAGCCAAGTCCTCCGGAATTAGCAAATGAAAGAATGGGTACAAAATGTTATATAGTATTTGGAGTCGTCTTGCCTTCTCGAGAGAAGTGAAGTCGGACGAGGCAGACTTATGTAAGCGCGAGCTCCACCCAAAAGTTCCGTCCGGGTCTCCAAGACATTGTCCGAAACAACAACCAGCCTTGCGACTCACCAGCCAACCACATGCAGTCCAACGTCAGCGAACGAACAAACGTAAACGCGCGTTCTGATCAATCCGTCACCAACCTCGAGCTTCTAGCGCGCAGCGCGTCATGCATGCCATGCGAGAATAGGTCTGCCGCAGTGCAACACGAGAAACACGCCAGCCCTCGCCTATCCACATCATCCCATGGAGAAGGTTCAGAGGCTGGTGTTCGGGTACGGTAGGTCCTATTCGCCGGTATTGATTTCTTGCCGGTCCTTATACATAATCCGTGTCCTTCCCTTGCAGTCTTCCTCTCTCCATTCACAGCCAATCCGTCCATCCGTTCGATATCTTCTTCATCTGCCATTGTTACAGCTAGGCATTTGCCTTTGATAACTGCTCTTATTAGCCAGTCATCTGTGCACAGAACATCGCTGGGAGGGGCTATTAATATCTCATATCAAACATGGCGACTCTCACATTGCAACGGGCAGCTATTCTGGTGTCGCTAGGTAAGGCATTACACTACTCACTCAAAGTTCCCTCTCTAACAGACATCACAGCAACTTCAATCACAGCTCAAGGTGGCTTCGGCAACAGTGGCTATAGCAGCTTCGGCGGTAGCTCAAGTTCAAGTTCAGACTCCGACTCCAACACATATTCCAGCAACCCATACAGCAGCAGCAACAGCAACAGCAATGGCGGCGGAAGTGGTCGAGGCGGTTTCTCCGGCGACTACGCCGATCGTGGCCGCACCATAATCGTCGCCCACGCCGTCCTCGCCACTCTAGCATTTGGCTTCTTCTTCCCCGTAGGCGGCATCATGATTCGCCTAGGCTCCTTCCCAGGCCTCTGGATCGTCCACGGCTTGTTCCAAATCTTCGGCCTCGTGCTGTACACGGTAGCCTTCGGAATCGGAATCTGGATGACCAAGAACTTCTACACGCTCAACGACGCGCACCCGATCATTGGAATCGTGCTCTTTGCACTCCTCGCTTTCCAGCCTATGCTAGGGTTCTTGCACCACGTCTTCTTCAAGCGTACCAGCGCCCGCACCATCTGGTCTTACGGGCACATCTGGTTCGGCCGGATCGCCATCATCCTCGGAATCGTGAACGGCGGTCTGGGATTGGGACTTGCGAAGCGGACTGGCCATATGGTGCCATCGCAAAGCGCCGTTATCGGCTATGCTGTCGTGGCGGGCTTCTTCGGCGTGGCATACATCCTGTCTGCAATCTACGGCGAGCGGAAACGTGGGCAGTCGAGCGCCACTCACGTGGAGAGCCAGTCCAAGGGAAGTGAGTCTGGCAGCGAGAGGGAGCGTAGCCCTAGGGAAGCGCCCAGGAGAGAATATTACAAAACCGAGAGGGGGTACGTGAGGCGTGCGAGCCACAGCAGACACAGTGGACCGCGCAGAGCTAGCAGGGGGCAGGGTTATGCTTGATTGGACTGACTGCCGAAGATCTCCTGGCGGTGATCAAATATCAGTGGCGGTTGACCATTGAAGGAGAGAAAAAGGATTTCATTTCCGCCCTACTTGAGGACGCGGCGTTTGGGGGCAGAATATACATTGGATACCAAAGCATCATGATCACATAGGAAATCTAGCATACTTGTAGTACTACAATCACTTCGAACAACCACGCACTTTTTGTACTCTATTCCACGTTCTTGTTTTCCACATCGCGCCCGTTTGAAGTGCACGAATGTAAGCGAGTTCGGATGCGGTCGTTCTTCCCTTGTTGGAAGGTCAGGACATTTCGCTTATGACATCCATTGTAAAGTGAGCAGCATCGCGCTGGCAAGGCTGCTCGCTTTTGGCCAGAGCGCTTCGACGAACCGTTGATTTCTTTGGGAGTTGAAGCCACCCCTAGAGCTTGACTGCATGACATCTCAGTGGCAAAGACTGTTTTTGAGAGCGTCAGAGGGTCTGATATGCGTCCTATGCATCTCGAACTGTGATCGTTGATACGATTTCTCAACGATACAAGAGAAGGATTAATGCACTTCGAGTGGCAATACTGGCCACTTGGACGGTCTGAGATTAGAAAGCATCCTTCGAGTCAAACCAATAGATATTCGCAGGTCGTCGTCTCTTCCCGAAGAGAGGAGATAAGGAAAATGCTCCTAGCCCATCAAATCCTCACTCAACTGACTTGGCTCTCCCCCCAAGCAACCCACCGCCGAACAGTCTCGTCAACGCCCTTTACCCCCTTCTCAGTCCCATCAACCTCGAACCACTCGCGATGCTCGCGCCCACAAACCTCACAGTCCTTCGTGATCCGCCTCTCCGCCAGCTCAAGATGAATCAATCTCTCAACGCGCTTGACGCAGGGTACTTTGCGCACCAGGCCTGAAGACTCGCGGCGACCAGCGTCGGGTCTCGATGCTGAAGCAGATCCCGATCGAGAGCGGCCGTGAGTCCGCGCCGGGCTGCTCGGAGCCGGACTGGGAGCCGCGGACGACGAGACGTAGGGATACCAGCGGACAAGAGTCAGGGCGTAGCCGCATTGGCGCTGCCATTCGTTCATGCGGCGGGTAACATTGTTGGCGCGGCCGATTTTGAGGAGGATCGTGGGTTTCGGTCTGCTGGTGCCGTTTCTTGGATTGGCGCTTCGGGAGGTTTCTGCTGTGTATGAGAACTCGCTCACGACGTCTGATATGCGTCTCTCGCGGCGTGGGTGGGTTTCTGGGGACAGCAGGGAGCGGGCGGTGGTCTTGTCTGGGGCTTTGTCTTGTTGAGGTGTGAGCCAGAAGATGTAAATGTAGCCTTCTTCGTCGTTGGGGTTGGGAGGCTTGCTGAGCTCGGCGAGGAGGGCGGAGGCTGTGGTTGGAGATACGGTCGGTGGGATTAGAGATAGTAGACTGCCAGCTTGAGAGTTGGGCGACGCTTGGTTAGCAGCTGGGCGGAGAGGCAAGTCGGTCGTTGGCCTGGATGGGCGTCCAGGACTCGATGGCTTCGCTTGTGTAGCAACGGGTGGCCTTGAGCTCATGTTGGTCGGTCTCGAGGTTTCAAGTCGCTTCTTATGTCGCACAATCTCCACATAGTCGTCGTCGTCCTGTCCACCACCACCTCCACAGCACAGCGACCAAAATGAGCTCTTCTCCTTCTTGCTCTGCCTTCCCTCTCCCTGCCCAAGTCCGTACTTTTCCCCGTAAGGCGCATCCTGCCTACCCTCCGGTCTGTGCCTGCCATCGTGCCTCTTCCGCCGCACCTTTGTTGAAATCTCGCTGCCCACACCTTCGACGCCCAGCCTCTGGACCAGGGTATCGACGCTGTTCCTCGAGTTCAAAGTGTACAGCTCTGTTCTCGTCCGTCCAGGTGGGCTCGTACTTGGTCCCGCGCTACCTGCCTGCGCCTTGTGATCGTGGCAATAATATTTGGCCTCTTCTACGGTTCCGTCATCGTCTTCCACGACTGCGACGAGGCCACTCTTACGCGCTAGAGCTCGGCGACATGGGCGGCCGGAGTTGGTGATGCCTCTGCAAGTCGTGGCCGGATTCTTCGAGTCGTTGCGGCCGACGAGCGCTTCTGGAGTTCGGCCGGTGAACGGTGCCATTGGAGAGTGTTGCCAGGTAGGAGATGCAAGGGAAGATTCACAATTTGGGACGTTGTTGGTAAGTGATTTGTGAAGATAGAAGAAAAACACCTAGCTGTGGTTACTCGCGATTGTTCACATGGTAGTCCGATCGCGGGGCCAATTCACTGTCGCATAGCGGGCAGTGCATACTCGGCCGGAGCAAGGCCATCGTAATTGTTGACGTGGTGGTTGGGAGGGCCGCCGAGTCGAGTTAGGCAGCATTAGATGAGGCTGGTGCTGCGCGCTTAGACTTTTTTGCCACTACACGTCCGCACGTGCCCAATTCCTGTATCGACGGGAATGATCTCATTCCCCTCGTAGGGTACATGTAAATACCAATATTAGTCGTAACCCCCAATAGCTCCGTTGGTGGACGCAGGCTCCTCTGCTTGGTGGTTATATCAACGTGTCGTAGGTTACCTCTATACTTAGTGCATCAAAGAGACATGGTACTACTACAAGAATCGGCTGTTCCCATACAATTTCACAAGGAGACATGGAATTGAAGTCAAGTGTAGCTACGCATGCTCGGGATACTATCGATGTCGCAAAAGCTGTTATACACTTGGTTTATCCTCCAGCACGCCAGGGCCGCCTTAGCTCATGCTGCCTGGTATCCCAGATTTGTATACTCGTAACGTAAGCTAGTGATCTACAAGTACAAGCCTTCCGGCTCGCCCTCGGTCTTCGTCTTCAGCACATTCTCTCTCGCAGCCCTGAAGTCGGTCATGTTGACTCTCATTCTCCTCTCTCTTAACGCCAGCAGACCAGCCTCAGAGCAAATGGCTCTGACATCGGCGCCACTGAGGTCGTCCTTTTGAGTGACAAACTCGTCGATGTCGACATCTGGTGCCAAGCTCATCTTTGAGGTGTGCAGGGTGAAGATCTTGCGCTTGGTGTTTTGATCAGGGTTCTCGAAGAGGATCTTGCGATCGATACGGCCAGGACGGATGAGCGCTGGGTCGAGGGTGTCGATCTTGTTTGTTGCCATGATGACCTTGACATCACCACGATCATCGAAACCGTCAAGCTGGTTCAGCAACTCCAACATGGTTCTCTGGATTTCGCGCTCACCACCAGAGCTGGATTCGTAACGCTTGGTACCGATGGCGTCGATCTCGTCGATGAAGACGATCGCGGGCGCGTGTTCAGCAGCGGTCTGGAAGAGTTGTCGTACGAGGCGAGGACCATCTCCGAGGTATTTCTGGATCAGCTCAGAACCGACAATGCGAAGGAACGTGGCTGATGTTTGGTTTGCGACGGCTTTGGCAAGTAGTGTCTTGCCGGTACCTGGCGCACCGTAGAGAATGACACCCTTCGGAGGCTTGATACCCATCTCCTCGTACAGCTCAGGGTGCATCAGAGGCAGCTCAACAGCCTCGCGCACCTCCTGGATCTGAGTCTCAAGACCTCCAATATCTCCGTATGTCTCCGTGGGTGCCTTGTCCAGCTTCATGACGTTGACAGCCGGGTCGGTGTCATCTGTCAACACACCGACCACAGACACAGACTTGTGGTGGAGAAGAATCGAAGCGCCAGGTTCCAGCAGATCCTTGTCGACGAAAGACATGATCGAAACGTAGTACTCCGGTCCAGTGGCCGATGAGACAATCGCGTGGTCGTCATCAATCAACTCCTCCAGGTTGCCGACGCCCATCGGCGAACCTCTCATGTCGTCCACGCGACCTCTCTCGTCGGCATTGCGATCGAGGGCGTCGCTGTCGCCTCCAGCCGATGAAGGTGTCACCACGCTCGCGGCCTTTGCTTTCCTGAGACGCTCCTGGTTCTCCACAAACTCCTCCTCCAGCAGCAAGTGATCGTGCACACGCTGCATGCGCAGCATTCTGAGCTTACATCTTGCGGTCGGGTAGACTGTGGGCAGCTTCGCGGCAGCTGATGCACCGGCCTGCTTTCTCTTCTTGCGGCCGATGCGGGTTGTGGGCTGTGGCGGTGGCTCGTACTTCGGCTTGTCCTTCTTGTCTCCCTTCTTGTTGTTGTCACCGGGCGCGCCAGGTGGGCCGCCGGCGCCTCCGAGGCCGGACTGGTTTTGGCCCTGTACGATAGATGTTAGCAATGCCGCTGACGGATGTGTTGTTTGGTGGAGGAAGCGCTTACCATCGCCGTTAAGTGTTCGGTGAAGTGTAGCTAACCAGTCTATAAGGTGAGGGATCTCGCTTCCTTAGGTAGCAAGGTTGGTTGGGTTTGTACGCGTGGCGATATGTGATGAGTTCGGTGAGGGTGTTGGTTGTTAAGGTAATGGACAGGACAGGCAGTCGAGCGTCACCAGCAACAGCTTAGAGCCGCCCGGACTTCTGCCTCAGGCAGCAATCATGACATACATGTAACTTTGTCTTGGTCGTGCTACATTGATGGTCTACCTCGACCTCAACCTCAACCTCACATTGTTCGACTCGACAATCACCAGCTGTACAATACTTGGTACTCTCACGCGAGCCGTTAGCTGCTGGCAGTTGCGTTCTTATTGTCGTAACACTGCCAGCCGACCTCTAGTCGCCGGCTTACAGCAGCTACTGGCTCACAACAGCCGGCATCTCGTGACGGCTTAATCCTCACCCGTCTTCTTCAGCATTCTACGGTTCAGAGAGAGACACTACACGAACAACCCTATTCGCTACCCTTGTGTATACAACCACCCGAGTCTCCTCACGACAAGCTTCAGAACCAGCCTCGTCCACTTTCGTAGCAGCTCTCCGACCCCACCAAGCCCAACCATGGGTGCCTCCAACCGCAACCGCCGCCTGCAAAAGGAGATTCAAGATATTCTCAAGGACACGGACTCAGGAATCACAATCAGCACGGCTTCTGGAAGCACCGAATTCACAGACCTCACCCATTTCCACGGCCACTTCACCGGGCCGCCAGATACTCCGTATGACGGTGGTAAATACGACGTCGACATCCGCATCACAGCCGAGTACCCGTTCAAGCCACCAGAGATGAGATTCGTCACTCGCATCTGGCACCCAAACGTTAGCAGCCAGACCGGAGCGATTTGCCTGGACACCTTGGGCCAGCAGTGGAGCCCCGTACTCACGCTCAAGAGCGCCTTGATCAGTCTTCAGAGTCTTCTAAGCAGCCCTGAGCCAAAAGACCCGCAAGATGCAGAAGTTGCCTCCATGTTGATCTCCAGACCCGAGGAGTTCGCTCACGTGGCCAGGGAGTGGGCCATCAGATATGCGAGTGCTCCCAAACCATCGGCAGGGTCAGGCCGCACAGGTGCAGGTTCCTCTGGAGGACTCGACGAGGCGGCGTTAAAAGCTCGGAGCAAAGCAGACGAGAAGGATCGCAAGAAGAAGGAAGACGAGCGCCAGCGTCAGGCATACCACGGCTACAACCGGGACATGGTCGACAGGTTCGTGGAAATGGGCTTCCCCGTCGAGCGTGTCGTTGATGCTTTCGAGTACGTTGGCATTGACAGAGCCGGTGGCGAAGAGTACGAGCTGGAGGAGGAATACCTTGGCGATGTTACCGCTAGGCTGTTTAACGAGATGTAAACACATTGTCGATGAACAAATCCCTGTACGAGGTCTGCATCGAGCAGATCATGGGAGCTCTTGGAGAGCATACATACGCGGATGAGCGATGATGAGCATTATTATACGAGTTAGCGAGGCGCTGGGACAGTTTCACAAATGATGAACGAATGACACGACATTCCACAACAATTTAGCGTTACACAGTTGATGCCCATCTCCTCTCCTTCGTCACCACCTCACACCCAATACCTCAAAATTTGGTCTGAACTTCTTGCATAATGCCGCTGAGAGGACCAAAGTTATCATCAGCAGCGCGTGTCTCTGTCCTCTTTGCACTTTTCTGATTCAAGAACGACAGATTATATTGGGATTCCATCGATCATTTGCTACCACCGAGGGTGCCTTAGGGATTAGACCAACGGTCTCAATCTTCACCATTCCTCATCACTCGTATCAGTGTGCCACAGCGTCTCATCCATCTCATAGCTGAACAAGTTCTGCCCGTACCAATGGCCGTTGACCAAAGCCCTCACACGATCGCCCACAGTCTCCCTCGCCCTAAAAATGGCCGCCCGCCGCTCCGAACCTTCAGTGTCAGGATCGCTGTGCGGAGTGCCGACTTCGACGGCAATATTCTCGTAGTCTGTGAAATTGTCCGTGCTGCTGACAACGTTCTGATCGTCCTCAAACTGTGGAGAAGGATGCGAAGGAAGGTTCTGGACGAAACGTATGCCCCCGCGTGCGTGGTAGAGGTGGTACAACAGGAGATAGCTGAGTTTGGGGCAGGAGGTGGCGAGGAAGGTGAAGACGGACTGCCAGGGTCTATCGTCGTCGTCGCGATCCTTGATGAGGCGAATGTCGCGGAGTTTGATGCTCGTCAGGTGCGGTGCTGAGGGCTGGAGGAAGGAGATGAGGGCTGAAGGTAAGGTTGTGAACTCCTCGAGCTTGATGCGGCGAAGATTGCTAAGCTGGACGTTGTCCGTCAGGTTTTTGAGGACTGAGAACGTGTAGCTCTTCTGCCACCCTCCTTCGGGTGCTACGAAGTGAGATTCGTGGCGGTCTGGGAAGATCATGAGGCCTAGCTCGCGAAGATTGGGGCAAGCAGACAGTAACCTGACCAGGCCTGTTCCGTGGGGCTCTATTTGGTTGGCGTCCGTACCGTGGTCTTGATCTTCAAGAAACGCGTGCGGGCTTGAATTACCCCTGGTGAGGTTGATTTCTAAGTATAGCAAAGAACTGCAGGCCTCAGTTATCACCACAGGCGTAAGTTGCCGTGGTGAAATATCATCGATTTGTATAGCATCGGTGTAGAGGCGTTGTATTCGAGACCCGCTCGCATTGAGAGTGTGCATCAAAGCCATGTATAACATCGTCGGTCCAGGAATCACAGTTGAGACGTTGCTCAAGTTGCCAAGCTCGCGAGGATCTTTTCCAACCGCATCGTTGAGCCGTGACCATCCCCAGGGACTATGTTGTTCGGACCTTCGCATGCCAACCGTCTTGAGGTTGGGTAAAGTGGCGAATGTCGATTTTAATATGTCAAACAACGGCCTGTCGTCGCTGAAAAGAGCTTTGGTGCTCAGAAGAGCCCTGTTTTCCATCATAGATAGACCGCGTATGCGTTCACCCATTGTTATGGCCGAATCGCTTGAGTGAGGATGTGTTTGTGGTATGTTGCCTTGATATGTCTTGTCTTCCAAAGACACGATCCAGTCCGGATAAGGATCATAAGTATAGCAATCTGGATTAAACCACACATGTTGGGCATAGACGCGGAGCTTGTCGTGAGATGCTACAGATCGGAGGACATCCAGACTGGAGTTCGTTATCATGTATCCCTTCTTGCGGAAAAAGCGTCTCCCGAAGAGAGCGAAAGATGCCTGCTCGAGATTCCGGTTCGCCAGTCGTCCCGAAAAGAAAGAAGTATCGTCGAGATGGAAGAAGATGTTCGCAAGCAGTTCCGGCGGAAGGCTGAGGATCGTCGTAGTCATGGTCGCGATGGTGCTATGTTTGATGCCTTGCAAGATGTCTTCGTAGGATTGTGGCCTCGATCGAGTTGACCTCCTAGGATAGTACGTAGAGGTTGAAATGTAGGAGATATCAACTCAGATAACCAAGTCGCTCTCCGTGGCACCGTGTTCTTTTTCCAGTGAGAAGGCTCAGGGTATTACGATCTCGATGTCCTTGTAGTGAGGCAACATTGCTTCGCAACGATTGGCATGTGAAAGTCGGCAAGTGAAGTCAAAAGTGAACTTCTTTCCCCACCAACGAACTCCATCATAGCAACATCAAACATCAAACATCACAACATACCTAACTATGACACACCAATTACCGCCCGAGGTACGCGTCTTGACCGAAGACGACATCTATCGAACCTCATCACAATTCCGAGTATGGTCTTTCTCACCCGAAAGCCTAGCAGAACGGCGCAGGAAAACACATGAGATCGCGATTGAGCGCATCGAGCGCCAAAGGAACAAGAATGGCGCGAACGGCGCGTCAAGTAATGGCGAGAATGGTCAACCGCACGAGGAGAAACTCGATTACCTGACAGAAGAGGAGGAGCTGCGCCTGGTACAACGATACTGCGATATGATACGCGCGACAAACGACCACCTAAGCTGGCCGGCGAACGTGAAGGTATGGACAATACCAGACAAATTAGATATTCCAGGAAGTCATGCTAACACATTCGTAACCAGGCGACCGCCATCCAATACTTCCGCCGCTTCTACCTTTCCAACTCGGCCCTGACCTATCCGCCCAAAGAAATCTACAAAACGGCTCTCTACCTCGCCAACAAAGCCGAATCCAACGGCTGGGCAGTCTCCGCCTTCGCCCAACGCATCTCCGCCAAACCCGAAGAAATTCTCGCATGTGAATACAAAGTCATCCAAGCGCTGCGGTTCACGCTCGACGTGCGGCAGCCCAACCGTGGACTGAAAGGCGTGATGATGGAGCTGGACAACATTGTCGAAGGCCAGCCAGATGCGCGACTGAAAGCCGAAATCGAAGCATTGGAAGCGCCGGGCAAGGGAGCGGGGACTTCGTGGCGGGCTGGATCCAGCGTGAGAGAGAGGGTACAGTTGGCTTACTCGGCTGCGAGAGCCATGCTGGACTCTCCTGCGCTCCTGACAGACGCGTACTTCCTCTTCACGCCCTCGCAAATCGTCTTCGCGTCGCTTCAACTTGCAGATCCGCCACTCGCGGACTGGTACCTATCGACGAAGATCCCGACTTCTTCACCCATAAGGTCAAAGGTCCTGGCTACGCTGAGGTCCTGCGCTGAGACATTGTCAAGCTTCTCGCAGAGCAACGTCCTTAGTAAGGACGAGCGCGCGGCATTGGAAGACAAGCTGGAGAAATGCAGGGATCCAAGTACGATCGACATGGTCAAGGCTCACCTTGCGAAACAACGCGGTGAGGGAGAGGAGGATGAGGAGAAGGCAGAGAGGAAGAGGTTGCAGCGTGAGGCGAGTGCTAAGGCCAACGCAGATCCGTTCGGGCCCAGTATAGGGTGAGACGACGAGATCTATGCTCTGTTGGATGAGCGAGCATTCTGCAGTTGCTATGAAATGCCGGCATAAGGGTCACAGATATCGTATCGTACCAATGCACTCTATGTGGCAGCCTCAAAAGCCCATCATTTTCCATTGTTCATCTTTCAGTGAAGATCACTGCTGCTGCTGGTACTGTGAAATGGCATTGATCCTGTATGAATATATGCCATTTAATGATAGAGACTTGCATCACATTGCACATGGGGTGAATCCAATGAAAGATAAGTGGGTATATACCTTACTGATAAAACAACGAGCCGACGAAGTCATAGATGCCGTTTCCAATGACCTCCTCCTGTCACAGTAAAGACCGGAACCTCCAACACCGCGCTAAACAAATCAAGGGGTTGGTAGGACACAGCAGCATCCTGATCCAACACGCAAAAAATTCACAACAGCAATCAAGATATCTTCCTTCCTCTGGCGGCCAGTCTTGCTTTCGCCGCCGCAATGCGGTCATTGCTGACCTCGGTGCCGTCTTTGGCTCTCATCGACGTGCTTGTTGTTCTCGGGGCCGTAACAGAATCCATGGCTTCCTTGTCGCCGCCAGATGGCACGAAGGCTGCACGACTTGGGCTGACGTTCTCCTTGGAGTATAGACGTCCTGTGGCTGTAGGCCGTGGAGGTAGAGGCTTGTCTGTCGCGGGATGAGACCGAGCTTCAGGCTCGAACGGGCTCGAGGGAAGTACTGGTGAGTGACTGGCCGACAGTTTTTCGGCTGAAGATTTCGCCCTCGCTTCAGGATTGAGGTCGAGAGAGTCGCATCTTTTGGGTACTTGTGCTTCGGTCCCTGGAGGCGCGAGCATTGGGTTGTCGCGCAAAAAGGCCGGGGTACTTGTCTTCGGTCGCTCAGTCCCAGGTGATCGTTGGGCTGCTTCCTGTTGCGAAGCTCTGTTGGGATTGCGAGAGTTGATGCTCAAAGACTTGAGTGGCGTCAGATCCGTGCCACTGGTCACAGTTCTGCTGTTTCTAGTGCTAGCAGTGGGTATTTCAGCATTGACGGGCGCGGCAGTAACCGGAGAAGCCACACTATGGGTCCAGAGGTCCGACGGTAGGTTGCCCGGTTGGTGTCGAATGCGAGATCGTACGCCTGCAGCATCGGCTTGAAGGTCAAGCGATGGCTTTCTTGTTCGAGCTTTGTAAGACTCGGGCTCCGAAGGCTTCGCGGCGAGCTCACTATCCAGTGCCACTATACTCGGTTGATCCGTGGAGCGTGATCGCGTCTGTGGCGGCTTTGGGACCGAAATCGCGCCCTCTCCGACCAGTACACTTCGTCGAGTGGACGCTCTTGCGTTCCTTGTTGGTGATGATGATCGAGCATTATCCATCTCAGCTTGGAGTGTTTTGAGTTGTGCCTCGAGCTCAGCTGTACGCGACTCTAGCTTCTCGACCTTCTTCCTTTCCTGGCGCAGTTGATCGGAAAGTTCTGTGCATTGCAAGTCCTTGTCTCTCGCATAGCTTTTTGCCGCTCTCTGCTTGGTCACAAGCTTTTTGACCTCCCGGGTAGTATTTGCTCGATACACGTCGTACTCTTTCTTCCAGTATCGTCCAGACTCCGAATCGGGCTCGCCCGCATCATCATATGGCTGATCCTCAACCTGGCGAATCTCTGCCTCCGCAGCCTTCTTCTTTGCAGATTCGTCTCTTGCTTTGTGTAACTCTTCTGTAAGCTTACTGCGACCTCGCTTTCGCTCGCTGGGTGTATCCGCATCTATAACTTTCTCTCCGGGCTGCACCCATGGAGAGGGAAACTTTCCAGGACAGTCGTTTGGCAAGCCGGTCTTGCTCTCCTCCTTCACTTTATCTTTTGCATTGTCCACGACATGTGCTCCGAATGTCACAGTCTTACGTCGCGCAGCGGCCGTGCCAGGCGTCATAAGGATTCCCTTGGTAGGAGAAGCCATAGGCTCCGGCACATCTTCTCGCTTCCTGAGAGCAGCTGCATCGCCGGCACTTTTAGGGCGTGGTAACTGGGGTCTTGCACCTCTTGTCACTGGCCTATGTCGTTCTCGCTCGTTGGTCGAATGGCGGCGCGGGTTTTGCGGTGTTTGCTGAGGAGTTCCAAATATGGCATGCTTGAATGCGCGTACAGCAAACACTGGCGCTGGAGTCTCGGGCGCTTCTATGAACGCGCTCGTGTCGTGATCTGCATCGTTTGTCAGTCAACGAATGCGACGGTATTTCCTTACTGCGCATATCAACTTACCTGAGCCATCTGGCTGCTTTGCGCCGGCGAGCCAGTGAAGCATCTTGAGCGCTGTGGGAGTGATGCAATCGATAGCAATGCAAGACTCCTGAGCGACTGTGGTGCGCGTGGTGGACGCCGGCGCAACGCCTTGAAAGTGAGACCTGTGTGTTTACCTCTCGTTGTTTATCCTGTCAACCAACGGCCGGCCGGCCTGCGGCAACCCCACTGTGGCGGCGTGCCGAACTTCACGCCAGGACCCTCTTCACATGCGTGGCACGCTACATGCAACCTTGACGCCTGACTCTTCCTCCCACCGCCTTTCACAACTCTGGAAACAACTCAAGGAAATCGTTGCAAATGTTCCTCGTGTAAGAGACTGCAGCTTCGGCTGTTAGTCTTCCTGAGCCGTCCACATAGGTGGCCGTAAAGCCCTTGTCAAAAGCAGATATGGCGCCAAAACCGCACGGGAACAAGAAAGCCCCAGCTACACCGAATGTTCAGAAACACGCCCAGCCTGTTGATCAGGCAGGCGCTGCGCCGATCAACTATGCAGAGGTCCAGGCTGAGGAAGTCGAGGTCCTCCAGGCCATATTTATGGAAGATTACGAAGAAGTAGAGACGAAGAGTGCTTGGAGCAAGACTACCGATCTTCGCTTCAAGTTAAAGTTGCGAGCTTACAGCGATGCCGAGAGCTTTGTCATTCTTTCGGTTCAGTTGACAGCGACATACCCAAAATCCGCGCCTCTTCTCGAGATCTCGGATCTACAGTCGTTCCACGAGAGAACGCAGAAACGCATTCAAAATGTCATCCTCAAAAAGCCTCGTCAAATGCTCGGTGAGGTGATGATACACGCCATCGCCTCCGACATTCAGGAAGCTCTTGAAGATGCAGTCTTGGCCAAACAGACTGGCACATTGCCAAGTCTCGAGGAAGAACGCGCAAGTGCAGAGGAAGTAGCGACTGCTCTAGCAAAGGAAGCGGAAGAGGCAGAGACCCGTCGTAATTTGGAGGCTCAAGAGGAAGAGGATCGTGTCCTGAAGCAAATGGTGGATGAAGAAGTCACCCGTCGACAGAAACGACGCCCAACGCGCACTGGTGGAGACGGAGGCGATCTCTTAGCTCTGAATGCTAACGACGAGGTGGTAACATTTGACCAGCCTGCCAAATTGTCAATCGGCTCGGAACATCTTGAATTTTCCAAAGTCAGCATTGTCAGCCACGGCCGCGGCTTTCTGTTGGCTAAACCGACACTTTCACCTGGAATCTTGCCTCCTCTGGTCACCATCAAACGATATGCCACACAGGAGAAGTCTCGCGTTGATCTTCTCAACATTGAGAAAGTACTGGATGGTGTGTGTGCCCTGAGGCATCAAAATATCCTCAGTGTGTACGCATATCGGATCGACAAGGTAGATCTTCTCTCAGAATTCACACTGTGCACTGAGTACGCGTCACGCGGGACCCTGGAAGATCTCCTAATGCTATGTGGGCCACTTCAGCTGGACAAAGCCCGGCATTTCACCATTCAGCTACTGGAGGCGCTGGACGAATGCCACCGCAAAGGGATTGCACATGGCAGCCTAAGTGTGAAGACAGTGTGTGTAACTGGCGGCACTGCACCAGTACCCAAACTTGCCAATGTCGGCTACACCAGTGTCATACAGTCGGAGCGATACGAGTTGCCCTCAAAGTGGGATGCTCCGGAAGGCTCGTCGCCAGTTTCGGACCACGTTGCTCGGAAGACTGATATCTGGATGCTTGGAGTGTTGGTGTTGCAAATGTTCCTTGGTCTGGACATTCTTGTACAAGGCTCCCCTCAAAATCTTCTTGAAAAGCTCTCCGTCACAGAGCCGTTCGAGGAATTTGTTCGCAAGATGCTCAACAGTGATGCTAAAAAGCGACCCACCGCCTTCGACCTTCTACCGGTGGAGTTCCTCCGGACAGATGCCGCTGCGATTGAGACGGAATCAGCAATCGACCGGCGCGGTGATAGGTCATCGCACTCAGGTCTCAAGAGCCCGTTCAAACGCCGCTCACGCCATGGCTCTTCAAACTACATGGACACTGTTTCACGGTACACGAATGACTTCACCGAGGTCGGTCGTCTCGGTAAAGGTGGATTTGGTGAGGTGGTGAAAGCGCGAAACAAGCTCGATGGTGGTGTTTATGCCGTCAAGAAAATCAGTCAGGCACCGCAGCTGGACAAGATCTTGTCGGAAGTCATGCTGCTGAACCGGCTAAACCATCCATACGTTGTAAGGTACTACTCTACGTGGGTAGAAGAGACTTTGCAAGCCTTCTCCGAAGAAGCGATGTCCACGACTGAGGATACCGTTACCGAAGACGCGACTGAGTTCTCCGAAGACTCTGAGCAATCAGACGATCAGCGCTTCGATTTCGGTTACCAAAGTACCAGCGGCCTAGATTTTGTCAGCTCAAGCGGTTATCCCAACATCGAATTTGGAGGAGACAGCGATTCGGACGATAGTGCCGTCACTAGCGAGTCGGGCGACATCGAGCTACAGCTCAACGGCAGCTCAAAGCTGGGAAGTATCGAAGAATCCACCAGCGCACTGCGACTCAAAAAGTCAAGATCCGAATCTCGCAAAGCACAGTCGACGTTGTACATCCAGATGGAGTACTGCGAGCGCCAGACCTTGCGAGACTTGATTCGCAAAGCCACCTTGACAGAAGACGACTCCTGGCGATTTGTGCGTCAAATCACAGAAGGACTGGCGCACGTACATAGCCACGGCATCATTCACCGTGACCTGAAGCCAGACAACATCTTCATCGACGTGGCTGGGAATCCGAAGATTGGTGATTTCGGCCTGGCAACCACCAGCCAATACCAGGTCACCGACAAGCTCACAACGATGAGTGGAGCTACAGGAGGCGGCGACATGACAAGAAGCGTCGGTACTACGCTGTACGTTGCCCCAGAGTTGCGCTCCGCTTCTGGAACAAACTACAACGACAAAGTCGACATGTACTCTCTCGGAATCATGTTCTTCGAGATGTGCGAACCCTTTGGCACTGCCATGGAGCGCATCCGTTCCTTGCAGGACATCCGGGAAAAGGAGCACGAGTTACCAGCTGCATATCTTGCCAACGGTACCAAAGCTGCGGAAGGCAAGCTCATCGAATGTCTGATTTCACACAAACCGAGCGAAAGGCCCAGCAGTACCGAACTGCTTAGGAGCAACATTTTGCCGCTCAAAATCGAAGATGAAACCATCCGCCAGGCTTTGAACGGTCTATCTGACCCGCGATCGCCCTACCACCAGAAGATGATGTCCGCGCTGTTCTCGCACGACCAAGCAAGTAACAGCAAAATCAAAGCGCTTGCATGGGACGCAAAAGACCAAGCTTCAAAAGAAGATACCTCCAGGCTGAGGATGCGCACCATAGCGAAAGGCGTGCTTGAGTCGGTCTTTCGACGCCATGGAGCCGAGGAGGTCCGGAGGGAGAGTGTCTTCCCTCGTTCGGGATACTATGACAATCCAAACGTGGTGCAGCTCCTCGATGCGTCTGGTAATCTTGTCCAGCTCCCTTACGATTTGACGTTCCCTTTTGCGAGGCAATTGGCCCATAGGGAGTGTTCACTACGTCACGTATACACATTCGACCGAGTGTATCGCGACTCGTTCTCGGGTGGCCCACCCAAGGCCAACGAAGAGGTAGATTTCGACATCGTGAGCCTCGCGGGCAGTGAAGATCAGGCTCTTGACGATGCCGAGATTGTCAAGGTTCTGGACGAGATGACGGAAGAGCTGCCTGACCTTACGTCTTCAGGGACCATCTGCTTTCACTTGAATCATGCGAACATATTGGACACGATATTGGAGTCCTGCAGGATACCTACTGCTCAGCAAGCTGCCGTGAAGGAGTGCATCAGCAAGCTCGGATACCACGCGTACACATGGACAAAGATACGTGCTGAGTTACGCTCTCCGAAAATTGGGCTATCCATCACAATGGTGAACGACTTGCAGCAATTCGACTTCCGCGACACACCGGAGAAGGCATTCGCCAAACTTCGCGCACTTTTGGACGGCGCTGGTTCACGCCTTGTTGCGAAACTCGACAGCGGCATCAAACATGTCCGGGACGTGTTGCAAAACCTCAATCACCTTGGTCTTTACCAGAGGCTGTACGTCACACCACTAGGCAGCTTCAACGCCAAATTTTATGACAACGGGATCCTTGTCCAGTGCGTGCACGAGCGCAAGTCAACCCGAGATGTCATCGCGGCCGGAGGCCGTTACGACAGTCTCATTCGCGCGCAACGAGCTCCGAGCGCAACTCATACGCCACAGGGCGCCGTCGGGGTCTCGATCGGTATTGACCGGCTGGTCGCCAACATCCTCAAGAGCGCCAAGGGGAGTTCGAAGGCTTTGTCGGTGAAAGACAATTCCAGCCACCTCCAAAGCCTCGACAAGCGGTGCAACGTCCTGCTCGTGGCGGGTGGCACCGAAGGCGTCCGCATCGCCGGCCTCAAGATCCTATCCTCGCTTTGGGCCAACCACATTAGTGCAGAGCTGGCCATCGACGAACGAACGTGGGACAACGAAGATCACTACCGCTTTGTCGTCACTCTACGCCACGAAGCATCTACCACTGTCAGAGTTCGTGGCACCAGCGAGGACGCGACCGAGTCCGACGTACCGACCACTTCCCTCATTAGCCACGTCCATCAAGAATTGCGCGAGCGCGAAGGCACGAAGGCGCGTCATCCCGCTCTCACGCGCCAGCCGAGCGGCCATCAAGACGCGGAGCAAAGGGGCAGTGTCCAAGTGCTCATGGCTCAACACCGCAGTAAGAAGTCGAACAAGTTTCACATTGTGACCGCTGCGGACCGTCAGTGGAAGGAGAAGCTTGATCAGTGGAAAGACGCTCCCATTCTTGCGATCGAGACTAGGGATGATGTCTTGGAGCTGCTACGCGAGACGAGGTTGAGTGATGCTGAGAGCTGGCGAAAGATGGTACAGAGCGTGCATTTGAATGAGAGACAGTATCTGCAGCAGGTTCAGGATATCTTGGCGGGCTGGAGGAAGAGCTGTGCTGAGGGTGATGGATCGAGGGAGGCTTGTTTGTTCAACTTCCGCACGGGACATTGTGTGTATTACGACGTCAGCTTGTGAGGGTTAGATATGTAGTCGTAGCCGTAGATGTAGTCGAGAATTGTACCCTGCATGGCAGTCCAATCATAAGCACGGGCCATTGGCGCACAATGGAAATGACGCACATGTGTTATATATATCAAGAGATAAGGAACAGTGAGACGGAACAGTTGTTTCAGCAGCAAGGAATCATTGATACCAAACTACTTGGGTTTTCGCACGCCGAATGCAAGTCAAAGGCAGCTTCCACGGTGTGTGAATCAGGCCGGTATTAGACAAGCTTCGGTTGGTGCTGGTCGTAAGGTCCTTCACATCAACTCTGGGTGCATTGAAGCAAATCCTCCCTGTCCTTCCCAATCCTCGATAAGCCAGTCGTTACGTAGTCGTTAAGGCGAGCCGTGGTGCATGGCGCGAAGTCGTGAACATGTCTTCAGCGGCCTTCTGGTCGCGTGATCGAGGATGTTATTGGTGAGTGTCGGAAGTCATTGCCGGCAGAGTAGGGGCGAGTCGCTTATTTGCTATTGTGTTGTTAGTATGATGGCTTGTATTTCGCTGCGTTGATGTGTTGGGTGGCTTACGATCTCGCTCTCGTCTTTCTTCTTTTGCGCTTCAGTCTGCGCGTGCGCTTTTTCCTCCACTTGGCTCTCATCTTGGGCTGCTATAGGATTTGTTAGTGGCTGATTGCGATGGCTTCATGGCGTGTGCCATTGGGTTCGAGCGTGAACTCACATTTGCTTAGGATGAGATGGGATGAGGGAGAGAAGGAAAGTCGGTCACCCGGCTCGAAGTTCAAGGTCAACATCATTGTGTGTGCGGGGCAGCACGGCCCGCTTCTTGGCGATGGCCAGCGCTTGGAAGACCTCACATCAAGTTGACCGCTAGCTTTCACATGTCCCGAAGTATCGCGGTGTTTCGCAGCTGCGTTTCGATCATCGAACGCATTCCATCATCTTCCAGGAGACGTCTCTCTGCACGATGGACGATGCACGCAACTCGGCTGTGGCCTACCTGTCACTACAACGAACAGACAACGCCAAATCCAGCGTCGACCTAGTCGTTGAAGCTAATGCCGAGTTCGATCTTGGAAGAGACCAAGTCAACAGCTATCTGGGTGTCAACGACGGCACAATCTCAAAACATCACATGCGAGTTCATTGCGTGACTTACGATGAGAACCCCGTGGCTGCCATTGAGCCATTGGTTTATGTTCGTATACTATCACGTCACGGTGCACGTTTCTCAAAAACAGCGCCTGACGGAAGCAATTCAACATGTTTCCTTCAACATGGCCATCCGTCCGTCCTGCTCAACCAAGGCGACACCATTCATCTCTCCAATAATGTCTCCGTCCAATATGAAGCAATTCCCCAAAACCCAGACCAGCACAGGCGCCTGGGAAGTGTCGCACAAACCGAGGCGAAGCTATTCGCCAAACAGTACACTATCACGCCTCGAGTCCTGGGCGCCGGCGGTTTTGCAAGCGTCTTCCTCGCCATCAACATGAAGTCTCGCCGGCAAGTCGCCTGCAAGGTGGTGCGCCTGCCTAAGAAGCCGCCAATCCCGAGCTTGAATGAGTGGGAGCCACGAGCGGGGCGAACAGTGCCTGCCCATGAAGCCCTTGGAGACATTGTCCTCCACCAAAAGATCTGTCGAGATCTTCGCCGTGAGTTCGAGATCCTCAAAGGAATTGATCACCCTAACATCATCAGGCTTGAGAAAGCCATCTACACCGCAGAACACATCTACATCTTCCAGGAGCTAGTCAGCGGCGGCGATTTGATGTCTTACTTGGAGCGACAGGATGGACTTGATGAACCTGAAGCAGCCGTGATGATCTTCCAACTTCTCAAGGCTCTCGAGTATCTTCACGGCCATGGGATCGTGCACCGTGACATCAAACCTGAGAATATTCTTCTGACATCATGGCGCAAAGGCGCAAGAATCGTGCTCACTGATTTTGGGCAATCGAGAAAGCTTGTGGAAGAGCACGGCGCCAGCAAACCTGCGCAGGTGTCTTCTCGGATGCGCTCGCTAGTCGGCACGTATGGTTACGTCGCGCCGTAAGTGTCTTCTCTCACGCACACCGCAGACGAAAGCTAACAATACACAGTGAGGTGTACATGAGACCCTCTGACGACGAGTCCAGCGGTCAGTCTGGATACAACGAGGCGGTCGACGTCTGGTCTATCGGCTGCCTGGCCGGAACATTGCTCACGAACGCGTATCTGTTCCCTCGCGAGAGGAGCAACCACTCTCAGCATACAGGCAATGGAGAAGAAAACGGCTTGTCAGCGGCGTACAACCTCGAGTTCCTGGACACCTCCAAGGAGTGGCAGCTGATGAGCCGCAAGTGCAAGTCCTTCATCAGAGGCTGCGCAATGATGGATGATACACAACGTTTGACCGTAGGCCAGGCGTTGAAACATCCTTGGGTCGCTCATCCAGGTTTCGCTGAAGAGATGCACGCAGAGTACGCTCGGGCGATCGCCGACTGGACGCCTCGCGTCAACACCAACGATCTCATCGAGCACTTGAAAGATCCATTGCCCGCTGCAAAGACGCCAGTGACTGGGTACGAAGCTCGTCTACACGATGAAGTCCGTTCGCATCACTTCCCATCGCACATGCCGGCGATGCCCAGTCAACTCAGGACATCTGATGCTTCAATCCACACTGGAGCATCACTTCAAACTCGGTTGTCGCCCATCGAGAGCGGTTGTCGTGCACTTCCAAAGAAGGTCACTTCTCATATCGGCCTCAAGGCATCCGACGGCAACCCCGGCCGCTCCGCCTTCAGCCACAGCAACAAGCGCCGTGGTGAAGACGAGATGACATCCCTCTCAATTCAAGATTATGCACCTCCGATAATCTATTCGGCGGCAACACCCCAGGAACGGGCTCTTCCAGCTCAAAGCACGTGGGACATGCAGCTTGCTGGAGTTATGGACATCGACAGAATGTCCGATGCAACAAGCGACATGCTTGCCCACAAAAGGGCACGCCTCTGACTGCACGCGCAACAGGCTTCAGTCCATTTGTTTTCCTTTCTGGCCAACGAGAGGTAGTCACAAAAGAGTCTTTCCGCGCTCCGCTTTTTCCTGTGAGAAAGGATACGTCGGATCTGGGTGTGCGATCAAAAGTTCATAGGTAGCCGGTCTGTATTTTTACTATGGAGTGTCAGATCGTAAAATTACTGTATCATCATGGCTCGTCGTCGTCGCCATCGTCTCGCATTGAGGTGTCGGCATTGCCATCCTCATCCATGGCCTCGTCGGCATCTTCCCCGTCTCGGTCGTCAGACTCCTTGGCACCTTTCTTTTCCTTGCCGTTCTCGTCGCCAGTCGGGAAAGACAAGTGCTTCCAGTCCTCGATCTCTTCAATAACGCTGCGCAAACGATCTCGCACAGACTCGACCGCAAAGCTTCCAAGCAACAACCGCAAAGGTGGGTATCGACAGTGTCCAAGTTGCCACACGAGTTCCGCGCCTTTCACTGCGCTGACAGGCTGCCTGTCTGAAAGCCACTGAACAATCCTTCGTGCGTGGCCGGCTGGCGCAGTTGGTGTGTTGTAAGGCTTGCTGGGCGGCTTGACGAAGAAATGTCCGTACGTCTTCAGTTTCACATCCCTCACCTCGGTTGCATCGGCAGCTTTGTCGTCGAGCCCGGTCGGCTCGTCAAGCCGCATGTGCCCAGGCTGGACCAGTGTCGCTTTAATCCCGAATGCGTCGACTTCGTAAAGCATGCTCTCGATCAACCCTTCAGTCGCATATTTGGTGGCGCAATAAGGACCCAGACCAGGGACACCCAGAGCGCCAGACGTCGACGAAAAGATCAGATATCGGCCGGCGTTCTCGCCCTCTTTGCGATCCGCAGCTTGCGCGCGAAGCTGCGGCAGGCTGAGCTGGATGATGTTCAAGGTCCCCATGAAATTCGTCTCGAACTGCGAGCGCAAGTCGCTGTCGTCCTGGTCTTCACAGGCACCAATGACTCCATATCCCGTCGCGTTGACGACAATGTCTATACGACCCCAGCGCTTGACGCTGTTCTGAATGGCCGCATCGACGGTCTCGCGGACTCGCACGTCGCAAAGCAGGCCCAGACACCGCTCGTGCCAGCCTTGCATCTGCGCCAGGGTGTTCTCGTGCGTGCGGCCGACGGCCGTCACGCTGTCGCCGTGTCCGAGGGCTTTCTTAACCAGCGAGCGGCCGATGTGGCCTGTCGCGCCGAAGACGAGCCATACTTTGGGCGTGGGCGGGTTGGTCTCGGAGGGAGGGTCGGTGTTGGGCGGGAGTGCCAGGCGGGTTGCTGACAGGTAGGATGAGGGCGATGTGGGTGATTGTGGAGATGTGGCCGCCATTACGGCGTTCTGGGTAGGACGATGCTACATGTCGGGGTTGGTGGGAGGATGACAGGAGCAGAGCGGCGGTTACTACCTACCATTCGGGGTGCTGCTACAAGGCTATTTACTAGCCTCATTCATCAATGTGGAGGCCCAGGCAGAGACGTCATGCGCCCGCATTTGATGGATTGAATCATCGAATTGATTGATTGATTAAATACTTGCCTGTACCTGCATAGCACACCCTGCTCGCAAACAATAAATACGCCCGTGTCGGTCCTCGTGTAGTATGTCTCGAGCAAAGTTGCAGGCCGCTCAGAGTAAGTCGCCTCTGGTTTTCCCCTCAGAACAAAATCTTACTCACTCCCTCTCTCTTCCCTCCAGACGCGCAGCAACAATATGCACAAACATCTTCCTCGGCAGGCTTCGCTTCAGGCTTCCTCCTCGGACAGCTCACCCTCGCCCTGATCCTCTTCGTCTTCATCAAGTTCTTCATCTTTGGCGAGGCGCCCAGTGCAGATGCCCGAGCAACTCAGCGCGCTGCTGCGCGTCGCCAGCGCACTCTTTCTCACAGCACCCGCTCACGAACACTGAGCTCCGCTCTCCGTCCGCAACCCAGTTCTGCCGTGCTCAAGCCTCGCGCTGAAGGAGGGCTGACTGTGCAGAAGATTCTTGAGAAGACATACTACAATGTGCAAGGACACCAGCCGGAGAGCTTGGATTGGTTCAATGTCTTGATCGCGCAGACCATTGCGCAACTACGAGCAGATGCTGCTGAGGATCAGGCGGTGCTGGGTAGTTTGACGCAGCTGCTCAACGGGCCCAGTAAACCGGACTTCCTGGACGAGATCCGCGTCACTGAGATCAACCTTGGAGAAGAGTTCCCCATCTTCAGCAACTGTCGTGTGATTCCTGTGGACGAGCATGGCACGCCGATCAAAGAGCTTAGGGGCGACAGAGGAGAGCGACTACAGGCCAGGATGGACGTGGACTTGGGCGACGTTCTGACGCTAGGCATTGAGACGAAGCTGATGTTGAACTACCCTAAACCTTTCACCGCCGGACTGCCAGTCGCACTCGCAGTGTCTGTCGTGCGATTTTCTGGCACTCTAAGCCTGTCTTTCTCGCCTTCGTCCCAGCCAAGCCCGCAGAACGAAGGACACCCACTAAACCCGACTGGCCAATCTCCGACAACTCTTACTTTCACGTTCATGGACGACTACCGATTGGACCTGAGCGTGCACTCGCTCATAGGATCCAGAGCCAGATTACAAGATGTCCCTAAAATCGCACAGCTGGTCGAAGACAAGATCCACGCCTGGTTTGACACCCGATGCGTGGAGCCTCGCTTCCAACAGATCGTCCTGCCGTCCCTGTGGCCGCGTAAGAAGAACACACGTGGCGGCGAGAACCCGGAGAACGAGGAGTCGGCCGACAACACATCTTCGGCCAACGATCAGGCGACTGCAGATGCACCGACTGTGGAGTCCCGATCGCGGAAAGAGGGCAGTGTGGGCGAAACTATGGCTGAGCAACGCACACGAGACTGGGCTGCGAAGCAAGGTGCTCCTAAGCAGGGCAACGGCACTGCTACTCCCACGCCGACCAAGCGGCAGGAAGGGATGTCGGAACTTGAGATTGCGGGTGTCGAGATGAGAGAGGCTGAGGAGAAGGATAGGAGACGAGGACTGCAGAGGCAGAAGTCGACGCTGGAGAGAACTGATAGTGATGGTTTGAGGATGAGGAATGGGAGTGCGGTGCGAGGAGCGGGTTAGGGTCACGATACGTTTGTCATTGTTCTCCCTGTGATATTAGCGAGGCGTTGGTGGCCGGCCGTTGCTCTTTGAATCGATACCACGCGGACATGGTGTTAGCTTGAAGCTCTCATTCGACACGTGGTCCTCGAGCCTGATAACGGGCATTACATAACATGGATAGGCCTGTTGGTTCGGTTTTGAAGTGGCTTGCGAGTCGTTGTGACATGACAAGGTACACCGAACTTAGTCTCTAAGACTCGGACATACTCCGAAGGCGGAAAGTCCACGTGGGAGCGCAACGTGCAAGGCAACTAGTACCTGGAGATGTCTTTGGTGTCATCACATGGATCCCAGAGAGATACTGGTCCGATCGGCTCGACATTGGATCTCGAATCCCCTTTTATGAGGGTTAGGGTTGGGGTTATAATCACTGTGTCATCTGTTTGTTTGCAAGAACATTGAATCCACTGAAGCCTTAATCAGGTGTAGACATACTGTCATGTGAAAGTGTCAAGTTCTACAAGTAATCAGAACTCTATACTGACTGTGTCGGTCGTGAACATTCTGGAAATAAGCAATCTTTCTCGTGGCCCATCGGATGCGTCATGTAGACTTCGTGCTAGACGACTCGCGAAAGCAAAGGTGTGGGCGATGGTATCCATGTTGTGTTCTACCTCTCCGTAGAGCTCTCTCCATGTCCCTGTAAACTCTGAGAGAGAGTGCTACGTACGACACACGAAAGTCATGGCGAAGGACATGGTAATGGTCATGGTCATACACCGAGAAACCTACGACTAAAGGCCTCTCGATCCAATACATACTGGAAATAACATAGAATGAGAGGAGAACCTACAAGCTCTCGACAGGGAAACACTCTCAAGGCAACAGTATCTTAACTCAATACCAGGAAAGTCCGACCTACACACAAGACACATGACCAACGCAGCCCAAAACCCTAAAGATCGACAATGGCGATGAAACACGCGCACTCCGATTTTCTAAACCCAAGCGGCAGCAGCAGGACCACCACCTCCAGCCCGGTCGAAACCCCTTCGCCAGCCTAAGCAAGCATTACAACTTGAGAATTGACTGGACTCTTTGCAGTTCCCCGCGTGAAAACGCTGCCAGTCGATGATCACTTCTCCTCGCGAAGGCTGCCGCCAGTGACGATGCTCGTGACGAGGTCTCACCGCTTCGTACTGTGAAGTAGTATCCGACGCTGCAGGGGAATCCTTTCGTGTATTGTCATCTGATGAGAATGAGGGTTTGCCATGTCCGCTGTCGAGAATTGGTGTAAACCCATCGACTTTGTTCAGGAAAGCAGAAGCCGAGAAAGACGACGCCCGAGACAGACCCGGCTGTGAACTCAAAGAAGCCGAGTCCGAAGAAGCAGAAGCAGAAGTCGAAGAAGGAAAAGGGAAGGATCCTACGAGGGCTAGTCCTTGCTCGCCACGTGATGAGTCAGGGTCTGAAGGTTCGAAGGGTTCTCTCGTTGTAGAAGAAGCTTCGAAGAATCCCTCCAAACTGTATGAGAGATCATAGTTATCATTCTAGTCGCCGCCATCGCCACCACTGTTCCATGTCGAAGTATACGGAGAGTTCACGACCACCGCTACTGCCGTCGTCGGAGCGAGATCGGAACGAAGTCGGAGCAAGGCAGTCTCGCTCGATTGTTGTATTGCTCGTCCGTGACGGGCCAGGAACTTGATGCTTTGTTTGGGTGTTTGATAGTCGGTTTCGCTGGAATTCCGCAACGGGAAAGGGATGCCTGCGCGTAACTCCTCGAGTTTGCAATTGAAGTCTGATTGGAAATTGTCGAGGAGGGCGTAGAGACGCTGGAGTTGTGTTCGCCATGGTTCGGGAGATTGAGTGGTAGTGTGATTAGAGCCGCCTGTCAAGTTGTCAGTAGTGGTGTTGGAAGGGAGATGTCGATCGAGGGGCATGGAAGTAGGTTGGTCGGAGGATTCTGAGATGATCGGTCCCGGTAACGAGGTATCAAGTCCCTCAGAGCTGGAAGTCGATGCTCGACTAAGAAGAACATTTCTCGCTGGTAACGAGGCATCCTCAAGATGTTTGGTCAAAACTCCTCGCATGCCGGCGGATGATGATGATTCTCCTTCACGTAGGAATTGGTGCATCTTAAGTGATCCGTCCGTGTTCTCCATGATGTAGACAAGACTTGTCTTGAGGCTAGAGAGGTATGGAAGCTGGACAGCCAATATCCTTTGAGGGTGGGAAGGCGAAAATAGAAAAGATCAATAATTGTCATCGATGGCCAACATTGACTTGTTGGTCACGATGGAATTATTCAGATTGACTGACAAACACCGCCATAAGGTGAATGTATCGACTGTGTATCGCTTGCTGAACTCACTTGTGCTATGTACTAAGACATTTCACGTGTTGGCTGATTGCTATGCACTGTCCTTTTGACGACAGCAGGCTGTTACCAGCGATAGCAGGATTGATGCGTATACCTGGCAAGGAAGATGGTCTCAATTGTTCTTAAGACAAGCTGTAGCACCTGCTTCAAAGCGACCTGATGTCCTGGATTGGACAGGCTGTCAGTGGGCGAAGAAGCAGGCTCAGACTTAGGCGACGTTGGCAATGGACTGTTCCGGTTGACTTGTCCGCCAAGAGACACACCAAAGGACAAAGGACACCATTCAATGAGCGTGCATGTTAGCGGGATTCTACCGATACATCCCAAGTCTTTTGGAAAGCCGGGCCTGTTCACCTCGCTGTCATGCAGCGTCCCGTATGCTGCAGGTGTTGGGTCACCGTACAGGAAGAAATCGACACGATCGTATGTACCGGCGCCTGAATGCCGGCGAGCTGTTTTTTTGAACCTGCATGAGGACGGTAAAGCCGTGCAGCATCGATAAGCGCTTGACTTACCTATCACCCGGTGATGTTTGCAGCTTGGCCAACGAGATGTCGAAGGCCTTTTCGTGACATTGATAGCGCATTACCATACACCTGGAACCCAGTAGAATCGTCGACTGAATACGACGCCTCTTTCGAGTCACTTCTTCGGAAGGTCTCCGGGCCAGTGAGTCCTGTGGAGGATCCGTGAGGTCTATGCTTTGGCGTAACGCATACGCGTGCGGCGTGGTCATGTAGCACGCGCCTGTATACTGCGGCGTCAGAATTGCAGGATTGCAAGCACGGTACGGCGTCGAAATTGCAAGCGTTCTGCGGCGTCACCTGTCAGCACACGCTGAACGTGTTTCTCGCCAGTTGACCCTGCAGGCCAAGAACAAGAACTACCGGCGGATAAATGTAGCCCGCAGTGACATTCAGCTGAGAGTGAGGCGGTGAACCTTGGTCGAAAGGAGACGGGCTCGCCGATAAAGAACGGGATCGCGATTAGACTGGTGTTTGTTGCGTGGTTGGAAGATGAATAACTTCCCAAACCCGGTTCCCGACCGCGACCGGCTAGACTGTATGTTATCAGCATCAATCGGCGAGCAGCTCCGCCTCAGATAACCGCGAGTGCGCACACTGTAGGGTAGTATAGAGTACACGGCGCATGGTGGCCGTTTGGCGAACGCCAGAAGGATTCCCGCCCTGGCCGGTCGGGGTATTATGACCAGGTTCCCGTTGTCTCGATATTGGTATGGCCGGGGTAGCGTGCGGCGCGGTGCTCGTAATCAAGGGCAGGGATAAGGCGATAATATCGAGGGCAAGCCCTCGCTAGAGTCGCTGCAAGGGTGGACGTGTCGAGTGGAGAAAGTGCACGACCGGGAGTCGTTGGCCAGGCCCGATCCCGCGATATGGCATGTGGAGTCGGATGGTGTTGAGGAAACGGGCCTCCGCGATAATAGTGACAATAGTGATGGGCTTACGTGTTGGCCATGAACACCGAGCGCCCAAGAGCGGGTTTTGAGCAAACGGGCGAGCTGCAGGATCCAGAGCAAACGCCCACCAACAGTGGAGGCCGTGACGCCTCAAGGAGCCGTGACGGCACGGGTCATCGGCGTAACGTGTCGAAGGAACAGGTACGGAATCTGCAGACATAGTGTAGGTACAAGCACAGCAAGGACAGGCCGTGTTCATCATTCAACGACACGGGTCATGCATTTAGGCCTGACAGGATAGAGATGAAGTGGCGTGCAGGCTTGCCACGTTGCCACATGGGAATGGCGCATTGAAGTTTGATGTTGCATACTGCCGTATCCCTTGAGTTGTTGTCATCTTTGTGTCAGTAGTATCTTCCAGTGGAGAGGAAGATATTTCTCTGCATTAGTAGTGCAGCTGCAATACTAAAAATGTACACTACTGCAGCTGCAACAGTTAGCATGTTCGCTGCAGGAGTAGGAACGCGCGCACTGCTAGACTGAACACCTGCAGTAGGCCGCCGCCGCCCGGCCGAAGACGTGTGCGAACCAGTGAGAAGCATGTCGATGGCAGATTCCACTGCTTCCACCTTTTTTGGCGGAGAATTACGTTGTTGGTTGTGCAGTAGCGCCGGCCGGAGGAGGATGGGTGCCGGTGGTGGCTTGGGAGTTGAAAGCTTCCCATCAGAGGTGCAGTCGTCCAGTCTTCTTGCTCACGATGCCTCGGCGTCTCTTACGTTTGCATTCTTCACGCTTGCCGAAGACCGATGACAACACCGCCCCTCGATCGTTACCGTGGCTACATCTGTCTGTGTCTGCTCACAGTAGTACTGTGCCTCTTCAGCAGTGTGAGTTCGTATGGTCGGTTGTTTCTAGGCGAACTCAACACCGACTGACTCGGGTACTAGGATAATGACAGGCGAGTCCCAATGGCTATGTACAGGGCAGACGAGGAAGAGGATGCACCAACTCTGCAGCGAACAACGATAATTGTGAATAGTCTCTTGGGCCCAACGTGTCGGGACGGGGGATAAGCCAGTGGAGAGGCACCGGCTCAGGCACAGACAGCTTGCCATCAAACGCACGGGCATGCTGTATGTACGAACAGCCCGTGCAGATATGCAAGCAAGGGGATGGGGATGGGGCTCTCTCGATGCTCTCTTTCTCGCCGAGCCAGGCCTCAGCCTAGAGGCCCATCGCCGGTCGCCTGTGAGGTCTGCAGGCACTAAACCTGATAGCTCACATCGCATAGCCGCTGCCCGCCCTGCTCTGCAGAATGCGTGACTTTGGGGTCGGCGGGCCGCATCCACTCGACCACTCGATGCTCGTGTTTGTCTTTCCGTCCAGTCAGGCATTATTGTCATTGGTGCCGCCGCCGCTGCACGCACGTCTGGGTCTAGGGAACCTGCAGCTGCTCGTTAAGAAGTACAGTACAGTAGTGTTGGTGTAGTTCGCCCGTCTTCACGCACACCCGTTGTTTTTTTCGCGTTTGCTATCTGTTCTACTGCACCGTAAACTGCACACTGCACACTGCAATACACACGCACACCACCCGACTCCATACACGTCAGTCGAGTAGGCGCTACGAGTACGGCATCCCCAGCTATCGCTGCCGAAGACCACGACAACAAGCAACACCAACAGCCTTTTCCACTTCCCGGCTCGTGCTTGAGTTTAGGACCCTTGTCCAAGACCAGACTGGACGGTTGGTTGGAGCAGCCTTCTTGAGGCCCAATCCTGGCAGCATTCTGGCATTGACTTCTCGCGCCCTCGAAACTCTACATACGCCCGCGGTCCTTAACGCGTGCCTAAGACGTGCTATCCTCCTCGGTATCATCCTCGCCGTCTTTACACATACACATACCCAACCTCATCTTGCATATTCCTGTCTCACATTCTCCATCGACTCTTGCCGTCGCCAGCGGATTCTCACCAAAAGTGCGGGGCAAGCTTGTCTTACGGCTGGAACATCAAATCAGACAACTTCCATTGATCAACAACATCAACGTCAACATCAACGCCCACACGCACACGTCACCTACAGTACAACTTGTCGCCAACATTTGCTCACCTTCAAAACTCTCACTCATCCTTCTTCTTCTACTTCTTGCGCTCTCGGATTGATCTTTTATCTCGACTTTCCCGGCTCCGGCCTCCCGCTCACATCCCACAATGGCTTTCCACGACCACGCTCGCTCGGGCTCTGACACATCTTCAACCGGCTCTTCATACCAGTACATCCTCGACCATGTCTTGACCTACAACACTGGCTACGAGATGCCTCTCCGCACAATGTACACACTAAACAGCGCACCTCGCGCGCAACCTCTACCCACTCGCAACGGCACGCCGACCTCCAGCGCCGGCAGTTCACCGACCTCTCCTCTCATGAACACATGGCAAGAGAACCCAACCACCAACGCTTTCAACGAAAACCTGCTGGCACAGCTCTCGCATCTGCCTCAGCAGCCGACTTCGTTGCCACCCAGCTTCATCACATCATTCCTGGGGAGGTGCTTCCCACCTGATCTCGTCTGCGTAGACTTCCCCCAAGCCTTGACCGGACTGGACTACTTGAAGGATCTGGAGACTCGAAGGCAGAGAGAGTTCGCTTCCGCGCTTGTCAGAACTCAAGTCGACCCATTAATACTGGAGAACGAGTCTGAGCTGTATCGTCAGTTCCCTGGCGTTGCTCGCTGGAAGCAAAACATCAAAGCTCAGGAGCGCATCGTCGAGAACTTATATACCACACTCTACATCGGGCTACGACGATGGGTAAGTGATCCAATGGTTATGTTCTCACTGAACGCGTGCTAACTTGACGAAGATTCTGATCAACGAGCTTTCTCTTGCACCATTCAATAGGCACAACTGTGTTGCCATGCTCAACACCCTGTACCCTCCCTTCGCATCTGCTCCTGCCACAGTCAAAATCTCCGAAGACAACCTGCAGAAGCAGAGAGATGGCTTCTTCAAGTACATCTCGGCTGTCGACAAGAGTGGCCCGCGGGTCCTGTCCAATGTCATCAACCAGGGCAGAGGCGACGGTGACGTCAACGGATGGGCGCCCATTGTGCGCCAGCTGCAGATGTATCTCCAGCTTGCGAACAGCATGATCAACGAGTGCTGCGGCGTTCAAGATCTCGAGGATCTCGAGCCTATCAAGCACCGCAAACACGCAAGAGCAAAGACCGACTCTGGTGTGTCATTGAGCGGCTCTGACATACGCCCTCTGACCATCAGCACGCCTGCCACCCCAGACGAGCACTCTAGACCCAAGACACCATCCGGCGGCCGCGGCACTGCTCTGGAGAAGCTTGCTCGGGGTCTCAAGACGATCGGCCGAAGCCGGACGGATGTTACCGAAATCAGCCCGAGAGAGGGGATGTTCCCAACATCACCCCAAAAACCGCACAGAGCCCTGCGCAAGATGAGGAGTATGGGAGACCGCTCACTCAAATCCGCGCATGCCAGTGACTCGCCCGCCTTTGATGCGGATGAAATGCGCCGCCACCGCCTGGCCTACGAGGCCGGCCAGAAGCGTCTGACTGCTGGCCGCAGCTTCGAAGTCTGAGCGAAACCACCTGTACAACGCACGGGTTCTGCCATGAACCCCTTTACGACTTTCATTACGTTTTGTCTGGACTGTACGAATTCTTTGTTGCGACGATACCACGACACGGGCGTTACTGCTTTCGCATCCTACTTCCTTTTCTCTTATTGTCTACATATTCTACTTTGCTTTGTGGGTGGAAGGGACGGACGGTACGGCGCACAGGGGATACAGGCGGCTGACATGGAAAATTGCCTCTACAGGCGGAAAAAGGCGTCCGTTGCTGGTGGCTTCTTCGAAGAGCTGGCTGGGATAACCAGCAGAATGGACTGGGAGACGAATGTAGAGAATAGACTGCATGTTGAGGTGGGAAAAGTGGGATGACGCCCGAATAGGAAGGAAACGGCGTGTTTCATGTTGCCGCATGTGGCCAGCCGTTGTGGCTTACCTAGACAGACAGATTGGGCATGATGGCAAAATTTGTCACGTACCTTACCTCAAGCTCACACTTCTTTCACATACCAATGGGGTTCAGCCATGAGCCGCCAGACCTCCGAAGCCAATCGCATTTCCACTACCACGGTTCATCTTCCGCTCGTTGGTTCTCCACTCTGGTAATGCACGATACTTCTGCCTGCTTCCGGCTCCAAGGTAAAGTATCTTCATCCAGGGTTTGGAGCCAAACGGTCGGTCCGAACGCTTCTCCAGCCGTGCCAAACTGTAAGTTGTCGCGCGGCACGGGGATTAGAAAATATAGTCTCACTTTTGACTTCGACATACAGTACCGCGGCCTCGGAGTGTATGCTAAAGTCTGCTGAGTTCCACTATGGTATCAGAGACATTCGCATGCTGATTGTTACCTGTGCCCGTGAGAGAGCAGTCTCCGGATTGCTAGTATTTCACCGGATAGAAATGCGACAACTGGCACTGTCGGTACCTAGCTCTCGTATGCCGCCAGCGTTCTTACATCCGCAGTGTCAGCGAGACTGCCTTATTCAACAAACCTTGACAAGTAACGGATGCAGGCATGAGATTGTTAGCAAGTTCCGACGCGCCATGTGTACGAAATCGTTACGTTTGTACCTGGTCAATACTCCATTCGTCATCTCCACCCCGAGCGTGTGGTATGAGATCTGAACTCTGACGCATTCGAGCCAAAGGGGCCTGATGAGTTCCGTCGAATCTGACGAATGTGAATATTGTCCATTCTCAGTCGGGCCAATAGCCAAATCGCAAAAATTGGACATTTACTAGGAACCTTTACATGCCGTTGGTTGATGCCTGATCACCTCACTCCGTCGAAGGGAGGTGGTTTCTCCATTCGGCACGCGGATCGACAGTGCTCGGCACAAGGAAAGAAAGCGAACGCAGCTTGTCGAACTCAATCCTCAATCCACCTTCAACCACCAACACCACCACAAACCTTATACCCACGCGCTCCGCGCCCTACTTGAACCTGGGAGAGCCGTTGAACATCATCCTTCTCAACCTTTTGCTACTGCTGCCACTCTAGGAAAATACAACGGTAAATACTCTAAATCTCTTTAAGCCTCTGTGTAGTTTGTGGAGAAAGCAATACACAACAGGACGAGCCACTGGTTCGCACCCATCAGATCAGGAATATACTCCGTTGGGCCGCGAGAGATGTTGATCTGTCTCTTTTACTTTGCACTCAATACCAGCCCGGTAGTGGCAGGACGCCCGCACGAGCTCTTTCCCAATTTGTCGGAATTGGACTAACGGGCTGGTCCAGTCATCTTCTGCAAGACGAACAACATCGTCGTTTACAGTACAGTACTCGCTAGTCAGTGACCTACTAGTACATCAGGCAACCATGCCGCAGCAACTAGATTTCGTTACTCTGGATGTCTTTGGTAAGTTTCTCTTTCCTTCTCTTCTTTAGACAAGGGAGAGAGATTGAGAGGCCTCATCTCCTTCATGCTTTGTTCTGTTGCTTGCGGTCGCTGACAGGAACGCCTTTCTTGGGCGATTAGTATGTTGTTGACTTTCCACTCCCACGTCCATGCCTGTGGATTCCAACTATTCCTTCTGCCTCCCGTTCCGGTTGCCCTGGGTGTGTGTGGTATGGGTGAATTGTCACCTAGACCTTGCGGTAGTGTCTGCTTTCACCACCACAGGTCTGATCGACCAATACCTTTGAGAATCACACATACTCACTAGACAGCACTGAAGCTGCCATGCTGGGCGCTGTGCTTGCATGCTTGCATGTGCAGCAGTAACAGCCAGGAAGTGTTTCACGCGCGATCTCCGACGTTGCCTATTGAAAGTGCACCCTAAACCGACCAAATGACTAACCACTGAACCCCCCCAAAACAGACCCAAACCAAATTCCACGGCAACCCTCTAGCCCTGGTCTTCATTCCAGCAGGCCAAGACCCTTCGACCGAGACTCTCCAAACCATCGCGCGCGAGTTCAACCTCTCGGAGACCGCTTTCCTGTAC
>Ga0265797_10000358_pt1 | contig 83294 bp, 100 predicted proteins | sample P2T30metagenome_FD_192433 | JGI IMG/M metagenome (GOLD analysis project Ga0265797, IMG submission 192433) | Plant litter microbial communities from East Loma Ridge, Irvine, California - P2 T30 | ecosystem: Environmental > Terrestrial > Plant litter > Unclassified | place: USA: California... | reverse complement strand
GCGACCCACCAGATGAAGAAGCTCACGCTCGACAACCTCAAGCAGTTCCGCGACGAGATGCGCATCCCGATCAGCGACGAGCAGCTCGACGCCGACCCGTACCTGCCGCCGTACTACCACCCGGGCGAGGGCGACGAGGCCATCGAGTACCTGCAGGAGCGCCGGCGCGCGCTGGGCGGCCACGTGCCCGAGCGCCGCTCGCGGTACACCCAGCTGGCGCTGCCCGAGGACAAGTCCTACGCGGTCGTGAAGAAGGGCTCCGGCAAGCAGGAGGTCGCCACGACGATGGCCTTCGCCCGCCTGCTCAAGGACCTCCTGCGCGCCCCCGACTTCGGGCACCGCATCGTGCCGATCATCCCGGACGAGGCGCGCACCTTCGGCATGGACGCGTACTTCCCGACGTCGAAGATCTACAACCCCAAGGGCCAGCACTACACCTCGGTGGACCGTGAGCTGCTCCTCGCCTACAAGGAGAGCCCGCAGGGCCAGATCCTGCACGTCGGCATCAACGAGGCGGGCGCCTTCGCGGCGTTCACCGCGGTGGGCACGTCGTACTCGACGCAGGGCGAGCCGCTGATCCCGGTCTACGTCTTCTACTCGATGTTCGGCTTCCAGCGCACGGGCGACGCCATGTGGGCGGCCGGCGACCAGATGGCGCGCGGCTTCATCATCGGCGCGACCGCGGGCCGGACCACCCTCACGGGCGAGGGCCTGCAGCACGCCGACGGCCACTCGCTGCTGCTCGCCTCGACGAACCCCGCGGTCGTCTCGTACGACCCGGCGTACGGCTACGAGGTCGGCCACATCGTCCGCGCCGGCATCGAGCGCATGTACGGCGGCCAGCACGAGGACCCGAACGTCATGTACTACCTCACGGTGTACAACGAGCCGATGCCGCAGCCGGCCGAGCCCGAGGGGCTCGACGTCGAGGGCGTCGTCCGGGGCATCTACAAGCTGAGGGCGGCCGAGAACCTCGGTCCGCGCGCGCAGCTGCTCGCGTCGGGCGTGGGCGTGCCGTGGGCCCTCGAGGCGCAGCAGCTGCTCGCCGAGGACTGGGACGTCGCCGCGGACGTGTGGAGCGTCACCTCGTGGAACGAGCTGCGCCGCGACGGCATCGAGGCGGACGAGCACAACTTCCTGCACCCCGAGGCCGAGGAGCGCACGCCGTACGTGACGCAGGCGCTGCAGGGTGCCGAGGGTCCGTTCGTCGCCGTGTCGGACTTCATGCACGCGGTGCCGGACCAGATCCGGCCGTTCGTCCCGGGCGACTACCTCACGCTCGGTGCCGACGGCTTCGGCTTCTCGGACACCCGTGCCGCCGCCCGCCGCGCCTTCCACATCGACGGACCGTCGCTCGTCGTCCGCACCCTGCAGGCGCTCGCCCGCCGGGGCGAGGTCGACCGTGCGGTGGTGCAGCAGGCGATCGACAAGTACCGCCTGCACGACGTGGCGGCGGGCACGAGCGGCGTCGCCGGCGGGGAGAGCTAGGCCCGCCAGTGGCTGCAGGACGCGCGTCGGGTCGGGCCCTCGAGCCCGGCCCGGCCGAGAAGCAGCGCACGCTCGCGTGGTTGCGGACGGTCTCGGGCGAGCTGTCCACGCAGACGATCACGCGGCTGGAGGAGACGCTGCCCTGGTACGGCGACATGCCGCCGGGGCGGCGCTCCGCCGTCGGACTGGTCGCCCAGGCGGGGATCACGTCGTTCATCAGCTGGTTCGACGACCCGTCGAGCACGCCGTGGATCGCGGCGGACGTCTTCGGCGCGGCGCCCCGTGAGCTGCTGCGCTCGGTGAGCCTGCAGCAGACGTTGCAGCTCATCCGGGTCACGGTCGAGGTCGTCGAGGAGCGGGTGAAGGACGGCGACGACTCGCTGCGCGAGGCGATCCTGCTGTACAGCCGCGAGATCGCGTTCGCCGCGGCCGACGTGTACGCGCGGGCGGCCGAGGCGCGCGGCCTGTGGGACGCCCGGCTCGAGGCCCTGGTCGTCGACTCGATCCTCAGCGGCGAGTACGACGACGAGCTGCCGAGCCGGATCGCGGCGCTCGGCTGGCACGGTCACGGCGAGGTCGCGGTGCTCGTGGGCACGGCGCCCCGGGTGCTCGACGTCGACGTCCTGCGGCGCACGGCGCGGCACCTCGAGGCGGACGTGCTCATCGGCGTCCAGGGCAGCCGTCTCGTGCTCGTCATCGGGCGCGCGGACCCGGTCGAGGCGGACGACGACGCGGAGGACACGCGCTCGACGTTCACCGAGATCGCGCGGGCCCTCGAGCCCGGCTTCGGGGACGGCCACCTGGTACTGGGCCACGAGGTGGCGAGCCTCGTGGACGCGTCGAAGAGCGCGAAGGCGGCGTTGGCCGGCTTCGCGGTCGCGCGGGCGTGGCGGAACGCGCCGCGGCCGACGCTGGCGGACGACCTCCTGCCCGAGCGGGCGCTGGCGGGCGACCCGTTGGCGCGGCGGACGCTCGTGGACCGGGTCTACCGGCCGCTGAAGGTGCACAGCACCGAGCTGCTGACGACCCTCTGGTGCTACCTCGACAACGGCCGGTCGCTCGAGGCGACGGCCCGGGAGCTCTTCGTGCACCCGAACACGGTCCGCTACCGCCTGAAGCGCGTGTCCGAGGTCATCGGCTGGGACGCGACAGGGGCGCGCGAGGCGTTGATCCTGCAGGCCGCGCTGGTGCTCGGCTCGATCGCCGACCCGCCGGAGGCGCCCCACCCGCGTCGGCGTCGCTGACGACGCGTCCGGCGCGTCCCGGCCGGTCCCGCGCCGCGTCGTGCGACGGCGGAACGGCCCGTCCGCGGCACGGTCGTGGTGGGTTCCTCCAACGTCCGGTGCGTTCTTTGGTCGCGCACCTCCACGGGAAGCGCCCTCGGGGTTGGCATGATGGACCGGTGATCGTCGTGCTCGCGCCCGGACAGGGCTCCCAGACCCCAGGATTCCTCACACCGTGGCTCGCCGACCCGGCCGCCCGGACGCTGCTCGAGGAGTGGTCGGACGCGGCGGGCACGGACCTCGTCGCCCACGGCACGACGAGCGACGCCGACACGATCCGCGACACCGCGGTCGCGCAGCCCCTCATCGTCGCCGCCGGGCTGCTCACCGCCCGGGCCCTCGCCGAGCGCGTCGACCGCTCGCGGATCGCGGGCGTGGCGGGCCACTCCGTGGGCGAGTTCACCGCGGGCGCCGTCGCGGGCGTCTTCTCGGAGCGCGACGCGGTCGCCCTCGTCGCCGAGCGGGGGCGCGCCATGGCCGCCGCCGCCGCGGAGGTCCCCACGGGCATGAGTGCCGTCCTCGGCGGCGACGCCGACGAGCTGTCCTCCCGGCTCGACGAGCTGGGCCTCGTCCCCGCGAACGTCAACGGTGGCGGCCAGGTCGTCGTCGCGGGCCCCGTCGGGGCCCTCGCGGCCCTCGCCGAACAGCCGCCGGCGAAGGCCCGGGTCGTGCCGCTGGCCGTGGCCGGCGCCTTCCACACCTCCTTCATGGCACCCGCCGTCGAGCGCCTCCGCACCGCGGCGTCCGGCGTGGCCGTGCAGGACCCGACCACCACCCTCTGGACGAACGCGGACGGCCGCACCGTCGCCTCCGGCACCGAGTTCGTCGACCTCCTCGTCGGCCAGGTCTCCTCCCCCGTCCGCTGGGACGCCGTCATGGCGTCCTTCGCCGACGCGGGCGTGACCGGCCTCGTCGAGCTCGCCCCCGCGGGCGCGCTCACCGGTCTCGCCAAGCGCGGACTCAAGGGCGTCCCCACCGTCGCCGTCAAGACCCCCGACGACCTCCCGGCCGCCGTCGACCTCCTCGAGGGAGCAGCATCGTGACCCACCCCGCACCCCGGCTCACCCAGTCCACGGGCACCGAGTTCACCCGCATCCTGGCGCTCGGCGCCGCGCGCGGCGAGCTCGTCGTGCCCAACGACGACATCGTCGGGCCCATCGACTCGTCCGACGAGTGGATCCGTCAGCGCACCGGCGTCGTGACGCGCGTGCGCGCGCCGAAGGACGTCCACGTCGTCGACCTCGCCGAGGAGGCCTCGCGCGAGGCCATCGCGAAGGCCGGCATCACGCCGGACCAGATCGGCGTCGTGCTCGTCTCCACCATCTCGGGCGGCGTCGCGACCCCCTCGGTCGCCTCGCTGCTCGCCGAGAAGGTCGGTGCCAACCCGGCCGCCGCCTACGACATCTCGGCCGCGTGCGCCGGGTACACCTACGGCATCGCCCAGGCCGACTCGTTCATCCGGTCGGGCCTCGCCGAGCACGTCCTCGTCGTGGGCGCCGAGAAGCTCAGCGACCACATCGACCCCACCGACCGCAGCATCTCGTTCCTGCTCGGCGACGGCGCCGGCGCGGCCGTCGTCGGTCCCGCCAGCAGCCCGGGCATCAGCCCGACGGTGTGGGGCTCCGACGGCTCGAAGTGGGACGCGATCCGCATGACCAACACCATGCAGGAGTACCGCGAGGGCGCCGGCGAGGTCGCGTGGCCGACGCTCCGCCAGGAGGGCCAGACGGTCTTCCGCTGGGCCGTCTGGGAGATGGTCAAGGTCGCCCGGCAGGCGCTCGAGCGCGCTGGCGTCACCGCGGACCAGCTCGCCGCCTTCATCCCCCACCAGGCGAACATGCGCATCGTCGACGAGTTCGCCAAGCAGCTGGGCCTGCCCGACAGCGTGGCCGTCGGCCGTGACATCGCGACGACGGGCAACACGAGCGCGGCGAGCATCCCCCTCGCCACGCACCGCCTGCTCGAGGAGGACCCCTCGCTCAGCGGCGGCCTCGCCCTGCAGATCGGCTTCGGCGCCGGACTCGTCTTCGGCGCGCAGGTCGTCGTCCTCCCCTGACCCCGCCCCCGACCTGGGTAGGATCGTCCCCGGTCATCACGAACCCCCTCAAGGAGAAGAACACATGGCACAGTCCACCGAAGAAGTCCTCGCCGGCCTCGCCGAGCTCGTCAACGACGAGACGGGCATCGCCACCGACACGGTCGAGATGGACAAGTCGTTCACGGACGACCTGGACATCGACTCGATCTCGATGATGACGATCGTCGTCAACGCGGAAGAGAAGTTCGACGTGAAGATCCCCGACGAAGAGGTCAAGAACCTCAAGACCGTCGGCGACGCCGTGAACTTCATCACGAAGGCCCAGGCCTAGAGACGTCCCGGCGACCGGCCGGCCCGGGCTCGACGAGCCCCGCTCCCCCACGCGGGGGCGTAGGCCGGCCGGTCGCGACGTCGGCGCGACCGCGCACACTCCCGAGAGGATCGTCATGACCAAGAAGATCGTCGTCACCGGACTCGGTGGCACCACGCCGCTCGGCGGCACCGCCGACGAGACCTGGCGCGCCCTGCTCGCCGGCGAGTCCGGCATCAGCACCCTCGAGCAGCCCTGGGTGGCCGAGCACGAGCTGCCCGTCACCTTCGCCGGACAGGCCAGGGTCGCGAGCGCCGACGTCCTGGACCGCCGCGAGACCAAGCGCCTCGACCCGTCCAGCCAGTTCGCCCTCACCGCGGCGCGCGAGGCCTGGGCGGACGCCGGCAGCCCCGAGGTCGTCCCCGAGCGGTTCCTCGTCGACTGGGCCACCGGCATCGGCGGCGTGTGGACGCTGCTCGACGGCTGGGACACCCTGCGCGAGAAGGGCCCGCGGCGCGTCCTGCCCATGACGGTGCCCATGCTCATGCCCAACGGTCCCGCGGCCGCCATCTCGATGGACCTCGGCGCCCGCGCCGGTGCCCGCACGGTCGTCTCGGCCTGCGCGTCGAGCACCGAGTCGATCGCCATGGCCTACGACCACCTGCAGGCGGGCGTCGCCGACATCGTCGTGGCCGGCGGCTCCGAGGCCGCCATCCACCCGCTGCCCATCGCGGCCTTCGCCGCCATGCAGGCCCTGTCGAAGCGCAACGACGACCCGGCCACCGCCTCGCGGCCCTACGACGTCACGCGCGACGGCTTCGTCCTGGGCGAGGGCGGCGCGGCGCTCGTCCTCGAGACCGAGGAGCACGCCCTCGCCCGCGGCGCGCGGATCTACGCGGAGCTGCTCGGCGGCGACGTCACGAGCGACTCGTACCACATCACGGCTCCCGACCCCGAGGGGTCCGGTGCGGCGCGCGCCGTCATCGCGACGCTCGAGCGGGCCGGCGTCGACCGCGACCAGGTCGTCCACGTCAACGCGCACGCCACGAGCACGCCGGTGGGCGACATCGCCGAGTACCGCGCCGTCAAGCGCGTGTTCGGCGAGCACACCTCGAAGCTCGTCGTCTCGGCGACGAAGTCCTCCACCGGGCACCTGCTCGGGGGCGCGGGCGCGATCGAGGCGCTGTTCACGGTCAAGGCCCTCCACGAGCGCGTCGCCCCGCCGACGATCAACGTGACCCAGATGGACGACGAGATCGACCTCGACGTCGTCGTCGGCGCCCCGCGTCCGCTGCCCGAGGGCGAGATCGTCGCGATCAGCAACTCGTTCGGCTTCGGCGGGCACAACGCGGTCGCCGCGTTCCGCTCGGTCTGAGCCCGCTCCGTCTGAGCCCGCTCCGTCGGAGCCCGTTCCGCCCGGACGCACCGCACACGACGACGGCCGGCACCCTCGGGGGTGCCGGCCGTCGTCGTGTCTCAGCCGACCTTGTGCAGCCAGACGACCGGGTTGCCCTCGCCGGACCACCGGAAGGGCTCCAGTTCGTCGTCCCACGCCTGTCCCAGGGCCAGCCGCAGTTCGCGGTGCAGTTCGAGGGCGTTGGAGCCCGCGACGTCCATGGCGTACCGCACCCGGTCCTCCGGCACCACGGTGTTGCCCGCGGCGTCCGTCTGGGCGAAGAAGATGCCGAGGTCGGGGGCGTGCATCCACCGGCCGCCGTCGACGCCGTCGCTGGCCTCCTCCGTCACCTCGTAGCGCAGGTGCTCCCAGCCGCGCAGGGCGGAGGCGATGCGGGCGCCGGCACCGGCGTCGCCCTCCCAGGTGAACTCGGTGCGCTGGGCGCCCTTCATGACGGGCTGGTCCACCCAGGCGAAGTTGACGGCGTGCCCGAGGGCACGCCCGACCGCCCACTCGACGTGGGGGGACAGCGCTCTGGGGGACGAGTGCACGTAGAGCACTCCCCGAGTCGTTGCAGTAGCCACGGTTCCTCCATCCGTCAGGTGCGACTTCCCCATCGACCTGTGGTGCCTGGAACCGGGCGTGTTCAGTTGTGCGGCGGACCGCTGCAGCGATCATGACAGACGCACCCCGAGGTCACAACCGTGCAACGACTGGGAGACGACGCGGCTGGCGCTGCTACGTGCCGACGGTCGCCGTCGCACCCTTCGCCTGCCCGTAGTCGTCGACGACCGCCACCGAGAGCGGGAACCGCAGCGGCCCCGTCCCGAAGAGCAGGCGTCCGGCCTCGTCGGCCGCGGCGTGCAGGTCGGCGACCACCGCGGCCGCCTCGTCGGCGGGCGCGTGTACCACCACCTCGTCGTGGAGGAAGAACACGAGGTGCGCGCCCGGTCGGCCGTGCGGCCCGGGCCGTTCCGCCGCGCGGGCCCTCAGACGGCGTCGCAGCACGCCCAGCCAGCAGAGGGCCCACTCGGCGGCCGTGCCCTGCACGACGAAGTTGCGCGTGAAGCGCCCCCACGAGCGGGCGTCGCCACCGACGGGCGGTCCCTCGACCTCGGCGGGCAGGCCGCCCCGTCCGAGGTCGGAGCGCGTCGGCGAGCTGCGGCCGAGCAGCGTCGTCACCGACTCGCCGCGCTCCCCCGCGCGGGCCGCGTCGTCGACGAGCGCCATGGCCCGCGGGAACGCGCGTGCCAGCCGGGGCAGCAGGCGACCGCTCTCGCCCCGGGTCGCGCCGTACATCGCCCCGAGCATGGCGCCCTTGGCCTCGGCCCGGGTCGCCACGGCACCGGAGGCGACGATCCCCTCGTACAGGTCGCCCGCCCCCGCCGCGGCCATCGCCCCGTCGTGGGCGAGCCCGGCGAGCACGCGGGGCTCGAGCTGCGCGACGTCCGCGACCACGAGGACGTGGCCCGGGTCGGCGACGACGGCCGCGCGGACGGCGGCGGGCAGCTGCAGGGCACCGCCGCCGCTGGAGGCCCAGCGTCCGGTCACGACGCCGCCGGGCACGTACTCGGGGCGGAACCGGCCGTCGTGCACCCACTCGTCGAGCCAGGACCACCCGTTCGCCACGAGCAGCCGCTGCATCTTCTTGTACCGCAGCAGCGGTGCCACGACCGGGTGGTCGTGCTGCTGCAGCTCGCCCTGGCGCGTGCTCTGCACGGGGAGCCCGGCGCGACGGAGCGCGGCGAGGAGGTCCGCGGGCGAGTCGACGGCGAGCTGCGGTGCGTCGAGGGCGGCGCGGACGAGCTCGAGCTCGCGGAGCATCGCCTCGGGGCGGTGGCCGACGGCCGGGCGGGGCCCGAGGAGCTCGGTGAGGAGCTCGTCGTGCCGTCGGCGCGACCAGGGCACGCCGTGGTGGCGCATCTCGGCCGCGACCAGCGCGCCCGTCGACTCGGCGGTGACCAGCAGCTCGAGGCCGGCACGTCGTGGGCTCGAGGCCACCGCGGTGCGCTGCCGGACGAGCTCGCCGGCCGGGTCGGGCAGCGACTCGGGTTCGACGACGACGAGTGCGGCGTCGTCGACCGGGCGGGACTGGGCGACGTCCCACGGACCCCGGGGCGCACCGTGCAGCTCGCTCCCCCGCGTCGCCGTGGAGGCCCGGAGGACGGCGTGGCTCAGGCGCAGGTCGAGGCAGCGGGCGACCTCGACGCCCGCGGCGAGGAGGCGGGGGTACCAGCGGGGCGTGTCGTCCCAGGCCCAGCGCGGGGCCGTCGCCGCCTCGCGGCGCCTCACCTCGTCCACCCAGTCCTCGTCGCGGACGAGGACGGCCGGCGCGGTGGCGCGTCCCTGGTCGTCGAGCTCGGCGAACTCGACGCCACCCGTCGCCGGACGGGAGACGAGCGTGATCACGCTGCCATGCTCGCACGCGCCGACGACGTCGGCCGGCGTCCGGCGGTGCCCGCGGGGACGCACGCCGCCGGGCCCGGTCGGACGCTCAGTGCAGCGGCCGACCGTCGCGGCCGAGCACGTGCCGTTCACCCGCCTCGACGGCCAGGTCGAGACGGTTCTGCGGCGGCGGCACGGGGCAGTTGAACGCGTACGAGAACGCGCAGGGCGGCAGCACCGCACGGTTGAGGTCGAGCGTGATCGTGCCGTCGTCGGACGGGGTGGGGAACAGGAAGCGCCCGACCGCGTAGCTGCCGTCCGTGCCCTCCCCGGCACCGTTCGTCGCGTCCCCGAAGACGAGCTGCAGGCGGTCGCCGTCCCCCGCGGGGAAGGCCGCGAGCTCGTAGGAGCGCCCCTCCCGCTCGAAGCGGATGAGGCCCGGCAGCGGCTTCGGCCGGCTGAGCCCGGGGTCGGCCTGGTGCCTCACGTCGACCCGGGTGCCCTCCGGGGTCGGCACCCAGTCCGCGACGACGACCCAGGAGGGGTCGTGGGGCCAGGCCGAGATCGACCCGAAGCCGCGCACGCCCTCGGAGTCCGCGTCCCAGACGCGCAGGGCCGACGAGGTGCCGTCGTCGCTCGTGACGACGGTCCCCGTGCTCGTGGGCGAGAAGCGCACCATCCCGGGCACGACGGCGGTGTCCGGCGCCACGAGCACCGTCCCGTCGACCGGCTCGCCGTCGACCTCGAGGCCGTCGGCCGCGGTCGCCGTGACCTGCAGCCCGGGCAGTCCCCCGGGGGCCGGGGCCCAGGAGCCCGCGACGCCCCACACGGTCTGCTCGTGGTCCACCCACTGCGTCTGGACGAGGGCCAGCGGCCCCCGGGCACCCGTCACGTGGCGGGCCCGCAGGGCGTGGAAGCGGTCGAGCTCGCGCTGCGCGCCGTCCCGCGACGCGTCGTCGGGCGCCGCGGTCACGCGTCGCTCCCGGAGAGGCGACGCAGCTGCTCCTCGAACGGCACGACGTCCGCGAAGGGGTCGTCACGACGGGTCTCGTGCCCGGCGACGAGGTCCGCGAACTCGACGGCGGCGCGCTGCACGCGGTCGGGCAGGCCGGCACCGGTGGCGTCGCTGGCGCCCCAGTCCTCGCTCGCGGCGAAGACGGCCGTGGGCGTGACGACGGCGCGCAGGTACGAGAAGAGCGGCCGCACGGCGTGCTCGAGGGCGAGGCTGTGGCGGGCCGTCCCCCCGGTGGCGCCGAGCAGGACGGGCGTGCCGACGAGCGCCGACGGGTCGAGCACGTCGAAGAACGACTTGAAGAGGCCGCTGTACGACGCCGAGAACAGCGGCGTGACGGCTACGACCCCGTCGGCGGAGGTGACCGAGTCGACGACGCCGGCCAACGCCTCCGGGGCGAAGCCGGTGAGCATCGCGTCGGTGACGTCGTGCGCGACGTCGCGCAGCTCGACGACCTCGACCGAGGCGGTGACGCCGCGGGCGACGAGCTCGCGCGTCGTGGCCTCGACGAGGCGGTCGGCGAGCAGGCGCGTGGACGACGGCTGGCCGAGGCCGGCGGTGACGACCGCGAGGGTCCTGGTGGTCATGGTGCGCCTCCTGGGTCGGGGGTGGTCAGCGGGCGCCGGCGGCGGCCGGCTCGGCGGGGGCGTCGACGGCGGGGGCGGCCGACCCTTCGGCGGCGCGGCGCGCGGCGACGAGGGCGGCGTGGTCGGGGGCGTCGGGCACGTGGGCGGGGCGGTCGGTCGCGAACTCGCGGCGGAGCACGGGCACGACCTCGCTGCCGAGGATCTCGAGCTGCTCGAGCACGGTCTCGAGGGGCAGCCCAGCGTGGTCGACGAGGAACAGCTGCCGCTGGTAGTCCCCCACGTAGTCGCGGAAGCCGAGGGTGCGGTCGATGACCTCCTGCGGGCTGCCGACGGTGAGCGGCGTCTGCGAGGTGAAGTCCTCGAGCGACGGGCCGTGGCCGTAGACGGGCGCCTCGTCGAAGTAGGGACGGAACCGGCGCACGGCGTCCTGCGAGTTCTTCGCGACGAAGACCTGGCCGCCGAGGCCGACGATCGCCTGGTCGGCGCGGCCGTGACCGTGGTGCTCGTAGCGGGCGCGGTACAGCTCGACCATGCGCTTCGTGTGCTCGGCCGGCCAGAAGATGTGGTTGGCGAAGAAGCCGTCGCCGTAGTACGCGGCCTGCTCCGCGATCTCAGGGCTGCGGATCGAGCCGTGCCAGACGAAGGGCGCGACGCCGTCGAGGGGACGGGGCGTGGCGGTGAAGCCCTGCAGGGGCGTGCGGAAGTGGCCCTTCCAGTCGACGACCTCCTCGTCCCAGAGGCGACGCAGCAGCGCGTAGTTCTCGATGGCCAGGTTGATCCCCTGGCGGATGTCCTTGCCGAACCACGGGTAGACGGGGCCCGTGTTGCCCCGGCCGAGGGTGAGGTCGACGCGGCCGTCCGTGAGGTGCTGCAGCAGGGCGAAGTCCTCGGCGATCTTGACCGGGTCGTTCGTCGTGATGAGCGTGGTCGCCGTGGAGAGCTGGATGCGCTCGGTCTGCGCGGCGATGAACGCCAGCAGCGTCGTCGGCGACGAGTTCACGAACGGCGGGTTGTGGTGCTCACCGGCGGCGTAGACGTCGAGGCCGACCTCTTCCGCCTTCTTGGCGATCGCGACCATGGCGGTGAGCCGCTCGTGCTCGGTCGGCGTGCGTCCGGTGGTCGGGTCCGCGGTGACGTCCCCGACCGAGAAGACGCCGAACTCCATCTGCTTCTGCATGAGGTCCATCCTCGTCGATTCTGCATGCGTTCGCATGCATCGTCCCCAACGGCCGGAGGCGCGCCCGCATTCCCGGCGCGCCCCGCGCCTCCGGCAGGTCAGTCGACCCGCATCTCGGGCGCGAGCCGCAACCAGCGCTCGGCGACCTGGGCCCCCGTGACCGGACCCGACCCGTCACGGTCGCGCTGGGGTTCGCCGAACTCGACCCACCACGTCCGTCGGGACCCGCCGATAGCGGAGACGCCCTGCCACGCGGAGCCGCCGGCCCGGACGACGACGCCCGTCGGCCCGTCGGGCCAGGGGGTCTCGGGGTCCTCCGAGGAGTCGAGGACGTACACCTGCACGCCGACGCCGAAGGCACCGGACGACGTCGGAGGGGTCGGAGGGGTCATCGGCCCATGGTCGCACGCACCCCCGACGCACGCCGACGCCCGGCCGGGCGACCCTCACGCGGCCGACCCTGAGGCCGGCGACCCGCACGCGCGCGACCGTTGGCGCACGACCCCGACCCCGACGGGGCGCGGCCTGCAGAGCGTAGGGCGGACGGGACTTGAACCCGTGACCTATCGATTATGAGTCGACTGCTCTGACCGGCTGAGCTACCGCCCCTGACGGATGGCCTCGGCCACCGGACACCCACGATACAGGCTCTCGAACACGCTCACGGTGCGGTCGATGTCGTGCCCCTCGATCACCTCGAGGCTCGCCCGGCGCATCGCCCGGTAGTCCTCGTCGGAGAGGGTGAGCACCTCGGTGAGCTTCGCCGCCAGGTCGTCGGCGTCGCCGGGTCGGAACAGCCGCCCGTTGCGGTCGCCGTCCATGAGGTGGGGAAGCGCCATCGCGTCGGCGACCACGATCGGCAGGCCCGAGGCCATCGCCTCGAGGCTGGCGATGCTCTGCAGCTCGGCCGTCGAGGGCATCGCGAAGACCGTCGCCTCGGTGAGCGTCCGCCGCAGCTCGGCGTCGCTCGCGTAGCCGGCGAAGGTCACCCGGCCGGCGATGCCGAGGTCGACCGTCATCTGGCGCAGCTTCTCGAGCAGGTCGCCGCCGCCCACGACGGTGAGGGTCGCCCCGAGCGCGGGGTCGAGCCGCGTCATCGCCCGCAGCAGCACGTCGATCTGCTTCTCGCCCGTCACGCGCCCCACGAAGACGATCTTGTTCTCGGCCGGGCGGTCGTCGCGGGCCACGTAGTCGCGGGCCTGGATGCCGCACGAGATCGCCGCGACGTCGCTGACGTGCACGCTCCGCTCGAGGAAGTCGGCGGCGCGCTGCGTGGGCGTCGTGATCGCCGACATGTGACGGAGCGTGCGCGCGGCGTCGTCCCACGCGAGCCGGGTGGCGAGCGGCCAGATCGCCCGCGGCAGGCCCGTGTGCTCGATGAGGTTCTCGGGCATGAAGTGATTGGTGGCGACGAGCCTGATGCCGCGCTCGGCGGCCGACCGGGTCACGCCGCGTCCGATGACCACGTGCGACTGGATGTGCACGACGTCGGGGCGGATGCGGTCGAGCAGCTCGTCCGCGTGCTTCTTCACCGTCCACGGGGTGGCGAAGCGCAACCAGTCGTGCAGCGGCCACCGCGTGCTGTGCAACCGGTGGACCGTGAGCGTCCGACCGCCGTGCTCCTCGAGGAACGTCCCGTGCCGCCGCGTCGGCGCCGGCGCGAGCACGTGCACGTCGTGGCCCCGCTCGGCGAGGCCGACGGCCAGGCGCTCGGTGAAGTTCGCCGCCCCGTTCACGTCGGGCGGGAAGGTGTCCGCCGCGAGGAGGACGCGCAGTCGGGGCGCCTCGGCGGCGCCGCTCTCGGGGGTCGTCGTGGGCTCGGTCACGGTGCGGTGGTCCTCGGCGTTCTGGCGGTGGTGGACGGTGTGCGGGCGGGGGTCTCTCCGGCGGCGGAGGGCCGGGCGCTGGTGGCCGGGCCGCTGGCCGCGGCCGCGGTCAGCCCCGCCCCTTCGGGTTGTGCTTCGCGAGCTGGAAGACGCCGACGACCGCGATCACCGCGGCGACGGCGAACGCGACGCCGCCGAAGGCGTTCACCTTCTGCGCCTCGCCGAGCACGAGGATCCCGATGCCGACCGCGACGAGCGGGTCGACGACGGTGAGGCCGGCGATGACGAGGTCGGGCGGCCCCGACGAGTAGGCGTTCTGCACGAAGTAGCCGCCGAGGGCGCCGGCCGCGAGCAGGGCGACGACGCAGACGACGGTGAGCACGTCGAAGGCCCCCGAGAACAGGCGGTTGAGCACGATCTTGGCGAGGGTCGCGACGAAGCCGTAGAGCACCCCCGCGCCGATGATGTAGAACAGCGCGCTGCGGCGGCGGCGCACGAACCGGAAGGCGACCGCGAAGACCGCGAGCACCACGCCCAGCAGTACGAGCACCGTGACGAGCTGCCGCCGGTCGATGGGCGCCTCGACGGCGAAGAACGCCGCGACGGTGACGAAGAGGCCGACGCCGCCCACGCAGAGCGCGATGGCCCGCCCGGCACCACGGTCGAGCGGACGTCCCGTGCGGCGGCTGTGCAGCACGGCCGTGACGACGAGCGCCACGGCACCGAGGGGCTGCACCACGAGCAGCGGCGCGATGCGCAGGCTCGTGAGCTGGAAGACGATCGCCAGGCCGAGCAGCACCGTGCCCGTCACCCAGGAGGGGCGACCCAGCAGGGCGAGGACCTGCCGCACGCTCATGCCCGCCTTCGCGACGCCGCTGCGGTGCTCGACCTTCTCGACCCCCTGGTGCTGCAGCTGCGCGCCCACGGCGAGGAACACGGCACCGACCAGCGCGAGGGGGATGCCCAGCGCCTGGTACGGCGTGAGGCTCACGAGGTCCGTCGTCACCGCGCCAGGGTACCGGTGGTGCCGCGGCTAATCTGGACGAATGGCCGTTCGTCCCATCATCATCACCGGTTCGCCCGTCCTGCACACGCGGGCCCGTGAGGTCGACGTCGTCGACGACGAGCTCCGCGCGCTCGTCGCGGACCTCTACGAGACGATGGACGCCGCCCCGGGGGTGGGGCTGGCGGCCCCGCAGGTCGGCGTGGGCCTGCGCGTCTTCGTGTACGGCTGGACGGACGACGACGGCGTCGAGCACCGGGGCGAGGCCGTCAACCCGACCCTGTGGCAGAGCCCCCTCTCCATCGAGGAGCTCGACGAGGACGAGGAGTCCGAGGGCTGCCTGTCGATCCCCGGCGACCGGTGGCCGCTGCGCCGCGCGGACGCCGTCCTGCTGCGCGCCACGGACCTCGACGGCCGGGCCTTCGAGGTCGAGGCCACGGGTTGGCTGGCCCGCATCTTCCAGCACGAGTACGACCACCTCGACGGCGTGCTCTACGCCGACCGGCTCGAGCACCCGTTCTCGAAGGGCGTCGCGAAGTCGATCCGCAAGAGCAGCTGGGGTTCCCCGGGGCAGAGCTGGCTGCCCGGCGTCGACGACCTCGACGGTTGACCGCTCCTGCAGGTCGCCCCCGTCGCCCGCGCGCGGTGCCGTGGCGCCGGAGTCGCGACTCCCGTCACCGAGGACGCGTGAGCGCCGTCAGCACGGCCGCCATGACCTCGCCCGCGTGCACGTCGCCCGTCGCCGGCGCGTCGAAGGCCGACCCGAGCGCGACGTCGATGAGCAGGCGCGCGAGCATCTCGGACGACAGCCCGGTCAGCTCGTCGCAGCGCCCGTCGAGGACGACCTCGACGAGTCCCGTGAGGCGGGTGAGCACCGCTCGCCGCCGGTCGACGAAGGCGGCCATGACGGTCTCGTCGGCGAGGGCCTGCGTGCGGAACTCGTGCATGAGGGCGTAGTCGTCGGCGGTGACCTGCTCGTACGGGGCGAAGGCATCCCGCACGGCGGCCGGCAGATCGGTCAGGGGCGTCCCCGGCAGCATCATCGCCTCGAGGGCGGTGAGGTTGCTCTCGGTCTCGACCGTGAGCAGGGTGACGACGAGGTCCGACTTCGACGTGAAGTTCGAGTACACCGCGCCCTTGCTGAAGCCCGCCGCGCGGGCGACGTCGTCGAGCGTGGTCGCGTGCACGCCCCGCTGGGAGAAGAGCCGCGCGGCGGCCTCGAGGAGCCGCGCCCTGACCTCGGCACGGGGCGGACGCGACGTCGAGGTGGTGAGGCTCATGGGGCACACCCTAACGTCCGGCCCCGAGGACTGCGGACTGCGGACCGAGGACCGAGGGACGAAAAGAGAAGGCCCAGCGGGTGGAGCCGCTGGGCCTTCGCTCCCCGAGTTGGACTCGAACCAACAACCTGCCGGTTCATCGCTTGCCCCGGAGGAGTCGCGGTTCAAGCAGCGCCGAGCCGTCGCCGACTTCGTCCCGGCCCGAACGACTGAGGCCGTCGTCACAGCGCTCTTCGCGGGTGCCGCAGCATGATCGCGACGAAGTTGCGCGGCCGCGACGTCGTGCGCATCGGCTCCGGTGCCGTGCTCTATCGCGTGATCCTCGTGGTCGACCGATTCACGCTCGTGCGGCGGCTCGACGCACCGATTCACCGCATCAAGAATCGAACCGTCGAGACCGAGCGTCTCGTTCTCGTAGAGGCCGCGCCGTGATCGACGACGCCATGCGCTTCGAGCTCATGGCGCTGTGGATGCCGGATCTCGTCGCAGCGTTTGAGCGCCCCCAGCACCCCGACCACGACGCCCTCGTCGCTCGCGTGCGGTCGAGCGTCTGGGACAGCTACGCGGGCGCGGCTGAGGAGGACGGAGCGGACGCATCGGCGGAGGGTGCCGCGCGTGACGAGGCTTGGACGGTGATGCTCGGATGCGCCGAGTGGGTCGCCAGCGACCGCCCCGCGCTCGAGTAGTTCCGGCTGAGGGCGGGAGCCCCGATCTTATGAGCGACACCTGTCGCCGTTCCCTGTCAGCTTGCCTAGGGTCGTCGGTCCCTGGCCCCACCCCCCAGAGACCCGACACCAGAAGGACACCGCAGTCATGATGGAGGACTACCGCAACAGCCTGCTCGCCGCCGGACGCTCCCCCGGCACCGTGCGCCAACGGCTCATGCACATCGATCATCTGCAGCGTCGGCACGCCGACCTGCTGACCGTCACCGCACGCGACCTCGAGCGCTTCCTCGCCGAGCGGCGCACTAGCCACTCCGCCGAGGCCCGCAAGTCGCTGCGCTCGTCGTTCCGCGCCTTCTACGGCTGGGCGCACAAGACCGGCAGGATCCCGGACGATCCCGCGCACGGGCTCCCACCGATCCGAGTACCGCGCAAGATGCCTCGCATGGCCGCCGACGGGGAAGTCGAGCTGGCCCTCATGAGCGCACCGCTGAACGAGACTGCGATGATCCTGCTCGGACGCCTCGCCGGTCTCCGCCTCACCGAGATCGCGACGCTGCACACCAGCCACCGCGAGTACGACGTCCTCCGCATCACGGGCAAGGGCGAGAAGCAGCGGCTCGTGCCGATCAACGACGACCTGATGCATGTGCTCCTCGACCTCGAGGACGAACAGCAGGGCGGGTACTACTTTCCCGGCCGGTACGGAGGCCACATGCACCCGGCCTCCGTCAACAAGATCATCACCCGCCGCCTGGGCGCGAACCCCCACAGCTTGCGCCACGCCGCAGCCACGAGCGCCTACAACGGCACCCGCGACCTGCGCGCGGTTCAGGACTTCCTGGGGCACTCGTCGCTCGCCACCACCGAGCGCTACCTCCACGTCGGACTCGATGCCGTGCGCACCGCCGCCGCCGCGACAGCACTCCCCCGACGAGGACACCTGCGTCTGGTGCCGGCAGAGGATCGCCCGCCCGGCGCTGAACGGAGAGCCGCCTGAGGACCAGGAGCTACTGTGCATGCGCCCTCATCGACCTGTGCTGGTCGGTGGGGGCGTCTACAGTCCTCGCGTGGCAGTGCAACCGGACCCCCGCGGCGTTGATGCCCAGATGCGCGAGCGCGGATGGTACGACGTGCACGTCGGCACCGTCGCCCCGTACGAACTCGTGACGCAGCCAGCACGCCCGGGGATCTACTTCCTGGTCGACACGCGCCGGCCGAACGACCGCGAGGCGCGGCTGTTCGTCTACCACGAGCCGCACCGCGGGTGGACGTTCGGCGGAGAGCAGCCCCCCGTTGCCGTGTTCGGGTCGTTCAAGCTGCGGGAGGCCGTTGAGGCATGGGTCGATGCACACCCGTGACCGTCAAGACCTAGACGGAACGGTGCACGTCCGTAGGCTGGCGGCAACCCCGACTCCTACAGCAAGGATCAGCATGCCCAAGACCACCGCCGCCGCCCTCGTGGCCGTCGCCGCCCTGGCCCTCACCCTCACGGCCTGCTCTGACCAGACGCCGCCCGTCGCCGAGGACGCCACGGCCATCGAGTCCGAAACGCCCACCGCGGCCGCGCCCGTCGAGCACATCGGCGACACGTGGACCTTCGAGTACGAAGGCGCCACCGGCACGTTCACCATCCCCACCGACAGCAGCAACGAGCTCGTGCAGCAGCTTGAGGCTGCCCGCGAGTCGGTCGGCGGCGAGGCGCCCACGTACGTCACCGTCGAGGTCGACAACACCTCGGGCACGTCCTACATCAACATGTACGGCATGACCCTCGTCAGCCTCGACGGGCAGCAGGCGGCGAGCACGTCCGTTTCCGACGTCATCAGCGAGTGGCGCAGCCTCACCGAGGACACGGCCACGTACAACAGCCTCATCGACCTGAGCAACACGGTCGGCATGTTCGACCTGCGACCGGGTGCAACCGGCACCGCCGTGCTCACCTTCGCCGAGCCCATCACGTCCGTCGCCTCGGTCTACGTGCAGCCCGCCGGCGGCACGGACGAGGTGCAGGCAACCGCCGAGTGACTCCCTGCCGATCAGACCTTCCGCTCGTAGAATGAGGGCATGGCGCAGACGGTGGAGAGACTGACCGAGTACGGCATCACCTACCCGAACGGCGAGCCCAAGTGGTTCGGCGTGAACGGCCCCGACTTCAGCACAGAGGCCGACCGGAAGACGCAGCAGGACCTGTTCGACTCTCAGGTGCGGGCCCTCGGCCTGGACCCCTTGACGGTGCCGCGGCTGGCGTTCCACCAGCGAACCGTGTCGACGACGTACGGGCCGGTCGAGGACCTATAGCCCGGACGCACGAAAGCGGCCCCCCAGATGCGTGAGCATCCGGGGGGCCGTTCTCGTGGTCCTGGTGTTGATCAGCTGCGGGTCGTCTCGATGTCCGGTGGTGAGCCGGGGCTGAGCCCGTTCTCGAGGAGCTGCCGCCGGTGTGCCGCAGCGTCCTCCTGCCAGGCGATGCGCTTCTCGCGCTCGGTGTCGGCTCGGCGGTCGGCGGCGCGGGTCTGTGCCTCGGCGGCAGCGGCTCGCTCGAGGGCCTCGTCGCGCTGCTGGACGATGTCGGCCTTCCGCTTGCCCTCGCGGGCGCTGACGCCGTTGCGGAGCGCCGCGACGACGCTGAGGAGCTCCCGCAGCAGGAGGGCGATGCCCGCGCCGCCGCCGAGCGCGGTCACGGTCGTGGTGTCGAGCACGTCGCTCCCCTCAGTAGTGCTTGCGGTGGACGGCGTAGTCGGTGCGACGGCGGAGCAGGGACGCGACGCGCTTGGTGAAGGTGTCGAGGCCGGGCTCGCTGGTGAAGATCTGCAGCTCGGCGTACCGGCGGAACGTCGCGATGACGGCGGCGACGACGAAGCCGAACAGGATCATGGACGACCCCGTGGCGACGGCGGCGCCGACGATGTAGGCGTAGATCACGGCCCCCGACCAGGCGGCGACGTTGGCGAGGATCTCGACCGCCCAGAGGCGCACGAGACGACCGAGGAGCCCGAAGACGCCGCCGGCGAACAGGAGGCTGCCCCAGACGAGGATGACGCGGCCGTCGGTGACCTCCTGGACGATGTACGCGCTCGGGGCGAACAGGGCAGCCCAGCCGCTGAAGGCGAGGAACCCGTACGCGGCCATGTCGAGCACCCAGATGACGCGCTCCCAGCGGCGTCGACGCTGGCTCACGCGCGGGTCGGTGGCGACCACGTCACTCCGCCCGGTGCTTGGGCTCGCCGTCGTCGACGAGCGGCTCCACCGGCAGGGTGGGCGGACCGACGTACTCCACGGTCGCGGGGTCGACACCCTGCACGACGATGGGGGGCACGGCGGCGGCGGCCTGGTCGACGGCCTGCACGAACGCGGCCTCCTGCACGGGCGTGGGCTTGTTCGCCGTCTGCCAGGTGACGTACCCGACGGAGAACAGGGCACCGAAGAACGCGGCCGCGATGGTGCCGACCTCGTCGCCCGTGACGACGCCGTCGGCGAGGGCGGTGCCGAGCACGGGGATGCCGGCGGCGAACGCGGCGGCGAAGCCCGCGCCGGCGGCCTTGCGGCCGTTGGCGAGCAGGTCGCTCATGGTGTTCTTCACCTCGGGGAGGGTGGGGTCGGTGGTGGTCACTTGGTGCCTGCCTTCGTGAAGATGCCGCGGAGGAGGTCTCCGACGGCGGTGGTGATCTTGGCGACGAGGGTGTCGGTGTCGACGCCGCCGCCGGAGCCGACGGGCAGCTTCTTCTGCACGGCGGTCGCGATCTGGTCGACGTACTCGGGGGCGACGCCACCGCGGTCAGCGCCGACGAGGCGGGTCCCGGCTCCCTGCGCGCCGTTCCAACCGGACAGGGGCGTGGCCCACACCTGGGCGGCGATGTGCTGCCGCGTCTCGACGACGCGGCCCATGAGGAAGTCCCACTGGTTGGCGGGGATCTCGCGAATGGGGTCGGTGGAGACGAGACCAAGCGAGCGCACCAGCTCGACGTACGCGGGGCCGGCGAGGCCCCAGTACGCGCCGGTCGACCAGTCGATCATGGCGATGGTGCCGCCGGGGTGGCGGTAGAGGTGAGAGGTCATGGCCTGGTCCTTCTTCTCCTGCTGGGTGGGGCCGGCGCTGGCGAGCTTCCGCGCGGTGCCGGGGACGTACTCGAAGTGCCACTTCTCGCGCGGGTTGAAGCCCGCGCCGGTGTGGTGGATGCCGTACTCGGCACCGACTGCCTTGACGAGGGCGTGGGCGCGGTCGCTGATGACGGACCCGCCGGGCCCGCCGAGGTCGAACGCGCGCCCCTGGTCGTCGTTCGGGCCGCCGTCGTGCTTCGAGGTGAACGGGCGGGCGGCGACGACGGCGGGGGGCGCACCGCGTCGGACGTAGTCGTTCCAGAACGCGCTCTGACTTGCCCGGGGTCGCTGGGCCTCGTTGATCGTGACCCGTTCGTTGGCGGGCAGCTGCGGGTTGACGATGGCGAGCACGGCGAGCAGCTGCAGGCCGGCTCGCTCTTCGGCGTACTGGTGCACGCCTCGGAGCGAGCCGTACTCGCTGACGCCGACGAAGATGCGACCCATGTCGCTCCCTTCCTCGGGGGTGTGGCCGGCGGGACGGGTGCCCTACCGGTGAGTCACCAGCCGACGGCGGTCCACTGGTACTTGATGCCCGACACGTTGGGCAGTGGGTTGCCGTTGGTCTGGAAGACCCGAAAGTTGCCCTGCGACAGCGACTGCGTCGTGTTCAAGATGTGCGACGTCTGCCCGAAGACGGAGAAGTCGTACCGCTGCAGGTGCAGCCAGCACACGCCGTTCGGGAACGGCGTCTTGTAGACGACGTTCGAGTCGCCACTGCCGACGGTGTTGCACGGCGCGATGCCGCTCTGCGTGATGAGCCGCGTACCGGCCGGGGGCACGCGTCCCGCGAGGACCGTCGTGGGTAGGTCGTTCTGCGGGATGTGGTCGAGCACGTTCCCGGAAGAGCGGTTCGAGCCACCGTTCGCCACGCCCCGCATGTCGAAGAGCACGTCGGTCATCACCGTCTCGAACGCCGCCGAGGGTGCGTCCAGGGTCACGAAGGCGTACGGGGCCGTCTGCCCGACCCGCGCGACCGAATGGGCGGCACCGGCCTGCACCTTGCCGCCGAGCTTGAGCCACACGATCGGGTCAGTCGTCGGGGTCGAATCCCCAACGGCCTCGATCACGGCATCCGAGTACGTCGAGCCCGGGGCCCCGTTGGCGGCGAAGAACGTGATCTCCCGCTCGCGAATCTCGACCCGCTTGCTGCCCGTCGACGACGCCAGGGTGCCGCCGATGATCGTGCCACCGCGGATCGTGACACCGTTGATCGTCTTGCCGTTGATCGCGTCCGCCGACAGCTCGTTCGCCGTCACCGCCCCGGCAGCAATCTTCTCCGCGGTGATCGCACCCGCAGCGATCTTCTCGGCGGTGACCGCCCCGGCCGCGAGGTTGCCCGTCGCCACGGAGGCCGCCGCGAGCTTCCCGGCCGTGATCTCGCCCGCCTTGATGTTGCGGGCGAGGACCGCATCGACCGCCAGCTTCGCGGCCGTCACCGAGTCGGCAGACAGCTCCCGGGTCGTGATGGTGTCCGCGAGGAGCTTCGCGGCGGTGATCGTCGCCGCCGAGATCTTCTCGCCCGTGATCGTTCCCGCGGCGATGTCCGCCGCGACGATCGCTCCGGCCGCGATCTTGCCGGCAGTCACTGCCGCCGCCGACAGCTGCGCCGCGGTGACTGCCCCCGCTGCCAACTCGCGGGTCGTGATGGCGTCGGCGACGAACTTCGCTCCGGTGAGCGATGCCGCCGCGATGCGGTCAGCCGACAAGATGCCTGCTGTGATCTTGCCCGCGTCGATGAACGCGAACACGGCCGACGTCATCGGCCGCTCGGCGTACCCGCCGACGGTCCGCTCGTAGAAGGCCGTGATCTGCGGCGTCCCAGTCGTCGGCGCGGTCCGCACGAAGTACAGGTCACCGAGGGACCCGGGCGTGCCCGACGTCGGTGCACTCGTGCCGTAGCGGATGGTCGACTTGCCGTCGGCCGTGGACTGCGCCGTCGTCGCGGTCGACTGCGCCGCGTCGGCCGCGGCCTTCGCCGCCGCCGCCGCGTTCCCCGCGTCGGTCGCCGTCTTCTGCGCCGCGTCCGCCGCCGCCTTCGCAGTTCCCGCCGCGGTGTTCGCCGTGGCCGCCGCAGCGGCCGCGTCGGTCGCAGCCTTGTCGGTGACTGCGACCCATGCGCCGCCGCTGCGTCGCTTCGGGGTGTTCGCCCCGCCCGTTGTGTCGATCCACAGGTCGAGGTCGCGATCACTGGGGGTCGCGCCGGTGAAGAAGGCGGGGGCCTTCTCGAAGGGCTGGTCAGCGATCTCGAACTGCCACTCGCGCGTGACGGTGACCGCGGTAGCCGGAGCGACACCGCCCGATGCTGCATACACGTACAGGAGCGGCAGTGAGCCGGTCGCGGCCGTGTCGGCGGCGGGCAGGGTGCCGAGCACCTCGATGGGGCGGCTCTCCCCGGCGAGGAGCGTGTACGCCGGGGTCAGCTTGTTGGTGCTCACCCCGCCCGCGCCTGCGTCGTTGTAGAAGGCGACGCCACCGCGGACCTGCAGGGTCTCGTTGCTGACGTTCGTCACGACGAGGCCCAGGGCGTAGGACTGGCCCGGCGTGATCGCGAATCGACCCCGCGAGGGGTTGGCGATGTCGGCCGTCGGCGTCGCGTAGAGGTACGTCGTGCCGGTCGTGCCGGTTGGCGTGATCCGCAGTCCGCCGTCGCCCGTCGGGGTGGCCGAAGCGGCGGCAGGCTGCCACCACTTCGTCGACACCGCGCGTGGGTTCGGGATCCGCTGCGTCCGAACGACGCTGCCCTCGGTGCGGGTCGACGGGCTGTCGTCCACGCCCGCGGTCCACGCGTACGCGCCCCCCTCAGGGGGTGTCGACGGCTGGAACCACACCCGACCCTTGCTGCCCGCGACCCCGGCCGCTGTCAGCGCCGCCTCGTTCGCCGTGTCGGCCGTGGTCTGCGCGCGGGTCGCGTTCGTCGCCGCGGCGTTCGCTGCCGTCTGCGCGGTGCCCGCCGCCATCTGCGCGGCGGCCGCCTTCGAGTCGGCCGCCGTGGCCTTGCTGTCGGCCGTGGTCGCCGCCGTGCGCGCATTCGCCGCATCCGTGACCGCCTGGTCGGCCCTCGACTGTGCAGTCCCCGCCGCGGAGACGGCGTTCGCAGCCTGCGTGCGAGCGTCGTCGGCGCGACCGATGGCCGTGTTCGCGTCCCGCACTGCCCCCTGCGCGGCGTTGATCGCCGACACCGCTCGAGCGAGCGCAGCGTCGGCGGCGGCCTCAGCCTCCTCGGCGGCCGCGAGACCGTCGGTGCGAGCCTTCTCCGCGAGCTCCTTCGCCTCAGCGACCGCCCGCTCCGCATCCTCGAGCGCCGCCGCATTCCGCGTGATGCGGTCGTCGAGACCAGGGATCTCGAACGCTGCGCGGACACCGTCACCGAGGGCGTCGGGCACCCGCACCTCGCGCCCGTCGATCGCGAGCGTCGAGTGCCGCAGGTTCGAGGCGCGCTCTGCGCGCTCCACGCGCTCGTCGAGCTTCGCCAGGGTCCGCGCGAACTCGCGCTGCTCCGGGGTGCTCGCCATGTGGTCCTCCTACGGTGTTGCGTCAGAGCGCTCGAGGCGCAGGGTGAGCCGGCCTCCGCCCTGCGGGACCATGCCGACGATGCGGAACGGGAGCAGCAGCTCGCCGTACCAGGGCAGGGACGCCTCGACCGTGATGTCGTCGCCGAGGTCGAAGGTCCCGAAGGGGGCGTTGGCGTGGTCGACGACGACGATCTCTTCGACGGCGGTCGTGTCGAGCGACCGGCGCAGCTCGTCGTTCACGAGCGCGTCCATCCGGGCGGACGTCTCCACGTCCTTACGAGACAGCACCCGGGTGCGCCTGAGCCGACCGGTGCTGCGCGAGGCGTTGCGGCGGACGCTGCCGGCGCCCTCTCCGGCGCCAAGGCCGAAGATGTTGTTGGCGTAGTCGTCACCGTTCAGGTTCGGCTTCACGACCTCGACGATGTTCTCGCCCTGCACGAAGGACAGGTCCGGCAGCGGCCGGCCCAGGCGCGGGTAGCCGACGACGATCTCGCTGATGATCGCCTCGCCGTCCCACCGGTGCCGCTCGACCCAGTCGACGCCTGACTGGGTGACGATGTCGTCGAGCTCCTTGCCGCAGTCGGTAGCTGCGTGCCACGAGAGCGTGTACGGCTCTTCGGTGGAGCCGAGGAGCTGGTCGGTGACGTCGCCGACGATGCGGACGCCGAGGTCGCTGTCGGGCTGCGCCTGCAGGTTCGCCCAGATCATGCGCATCGCCTCGACCGGCTCGATGCCCGTAGACGTGAAGTCGCCGGAGAAGATCGCGCCGTGTGGGTACGTCGCGTGCCCGGCTGCTTCGACGACCCACTCGGCGCCTTGGAACTCGGACGTCGTGACGATGCCGCCCCACCGGATCTCGCCGTCGACCTCGTGATAGAGCAGCGTGCCCCACTCCTCGAGCAGCAGACGACCGTCGGCGGCGCGCAGGCGGCCGGTGTCGGGCTTCACCGTCGCGGACAGCTGACTGACCGCCGAGAGTGACCGCTCCGGCCCGTTCGTGATGAGCGGCACCTCGAGGTCCAGCTGCTCGTTCGTCAGGACGCGTCGGGCGATGTAGCGGCCCTCGGTCACGCGATGCGCTCCTCGAACTGCAGGTCCCACTCGATCTGCGTGCCCGCCTTGGCGGCGAAGACCCCGGGGTCGCTAGCCGGGTTCAAACGCTTGCCGATGACCTGCAGCAGCTGCCGCGACCCGCGCCAGGCTTCCGGGATGCGGTCGGCGATGAGCACGGTGACGCCCACGCGCTCGAACCCGCCAGGGGGCGTGTCGAAGTCGAGGAACGTCTCGGCCGAGTTCAGCGCCGACCCGGTCGGGCCGAGCGCGACGCGCACGCTCGCGTACCCCTTGCCCCCAGAGATCTCGGCCTGGTGCACGGCGACCTTCCCGGTGACGTGGGTCGCCCACGCGGGGACCAGCGGCGAGCGGGTGTTCGACGGCCACTGCACGTCGGCGGTGGACGTCAGGCGCCCGCCCTGGGCGACGTCGACCGACAGGAACCGCTCGGTGCGGGCGAGGGCGAGGGCTCGGAGGTCGACGATCATCGCCGCGGTGACGGCGCCGGTGGAGGCGGGCATGTCGATGCGAGCGAGGGCGTACCCAGTCCGGCTCGCGTAGCCGTTGACGTCCTGCAGGCGTGTGGTGCCGGCGGGGACGTTCGGGATGACGCGGGTCCTCACGGCGACGACGGTGTTGGGGTCCGACGGCTTGGCGAAGCCCGAGCCTGCGGCGTACGGGTCCTCGACCACCACCGCGACGAGGTGACTGCGGGCGCCCGTAGCGTCGGTGGCGGGCACCGCGACGGTGTCCTCGGTGGGGTTCCGCGCGATGTAGGTCTCGCTCGCGCCACCGGCGACACGGTTCCGGACCGTCGCGACACCCGGGAGGACGCGCACCGACCCGCCCGGGGTCGCCAGCGCGGTGACCTTGCAGTCCAGCGGAGCGATGACGCCCTCGGCGCCCTTCGTCGCGGCGAAGGCGAGAGCGCGCGCGATCGGCACCGGGTTGGGTGCGCCGCCGTCCATCGCCCATGCTGTCGGGTCCCAGACCATGACGTGTCCTCTCAGTAGCGGGTGAAGGCCGGCGCGACGATCACACGGGCCCGGGCGGTGCCGGTCTCGGACTGGCCCCGCAGGGTGAACAGGTGCTCGCCCGGTGGGAGCACGGCCGACGCGAGCGGCGTTGACGTGCGCAGCCGTCGGCCGCTGACGTTGATGCCGTCGAGGAGGACTCCGCGCGACCACGGCCGCGGGTCGAACACGAGCGTCTGCCCCTCGGGCACGTACGTCGTGAACTGCTCGCGGAGGACGCCGAAGATCTCGACGTCCGGGTTGAGGATCGGCCCGTCGATCTCGATTCGGCACCACGCCGGTACGTCGCCGTCGACGACGACCGACTGGCTGCCGGCACCGAAGCCGGTCGTGACGAGCGGGAACCGGAACGGCGCCCGGAACCCACCTGACGACGCGGCGACGATGCTGGCCTCGAACGCCCGGTCGTCGCCGAACCACAGGTCCGTGACGGTCGCGAAGTCCGCCGTGACGTCGTACCGGCCCAGGTGCGAGCGCCGGCCGTCGGCGAAGTACCGGCGTGGCCTGCCGAACGTGCGCCGGCCCCGGTGCGACCGCAGGGTTGCGACCGCACCGGGCGTCCGGCGCACGGCGTCGGCGCGCCATGCACGCGCGAGGGAGGACTCGAGCCGGTCGCCTTCGTCCTCTGTGCGCCCGTTCACGGTGAGGCTGATCGGGATCGTCAGCCCGCCCCTGCTGTCGACGCCCATGACGATGCCGTCCTCGCGAGGGAGGTCGGTGTCGTCTGAGCGCGTCGGCGCGGCGTCAGTGTCTGGCATGCCGGTGAAGATGTACGGCGACAGGGGTGCGCCGAACGCGATGTCCGCGCCCGGCCACACCCCCTGGCCGTCGTACGTCAGCCGCCAGTCACTGATGCTCACTTGCGACCGCCTCTCCTGATCTTCCGCAGCTCGTGCGTGATCTCGTTGAGGTCCTCGCGGGTGTCACCGCTCGAGACCATCGTCAGCTCGCCGATCAGCGGGCCGGTGTCGCCCTCGCTGCTCGCGCGCTGGACGATGTCGATGAGCCGCTCCTGCGGCAGGACGTACTCGGGCGCCTTCGTGTTGTTGGCGACGAGCGACACGCCCCGCTGCAGCACTCCGCCCTCGTCGTACAGGGAGGGCCGCTCGTCGACACCACCGGTGCCGTAGAGCCCGCCCGCCTTGCCCTTGAAGTCGAAGTGCCACGGCTCTCGCTGCGAGAAGCCGAGCCCCGTCGGGTGCCACCCGAAGGCGGGACCGTTCTTCGTCAGCCACCCGCGCGCGGACGCACCGAGGTCAGCCGCGAGGCCATACCCGTGGTTCGACGTGCCAGGACGCGCGGCGAGATTGCCGCGGCCCGAGGTGTACAGGCCCCACCGGTACTGCTGCCCGGCGAGGTCGCGGTACCCCTCGGTCAGCGACAGGGACTGCCCCGTCGCCGCCTTCGCCGCAGTGTTGGCCGCGATGAGTGCCGCAGCCGCGTCACGGCGCAGGTAGGACCCGTAGGTGCCCACCCCGGGACCGGGGTTTGCGAACGGCACCTGCATCAGCGACCCGACCGGCAGCTGCCCGTTCGGGCCCGACGCTCCACCGCCGAGCGCCCCGAGGACGGCCTTGATCTTCTCGACCGCCCCGTCGACGAGCTTCGTACTCATGCCCTTGGCGACGTCGAGCATGCCGCCCGCGCCAGGAATCTTCGCCACGAGGTGATCGATGACCTTCGCCATTGACCCAGCCGGGTCGGCGATGAACATCGACGCCGTGTTCGCGGCGTTCCCGACCCAGTCGATGACCCCGGAGACAGCGTCTCCGACGACACCACCGGTCGCGTACCCGCGACCCGCGACGAGGTCTCGCACCGCTCTCGGTCCGCCGCTGTTGCCGGCGTCGTTGAGCGTGTGCACGAACGACGGGCCGAGACCGCGGACGACCTCGGGCACGAGCACGCCCTCGCCGGCGCGCATCGGGGTCAGCGTCGTGTCACGCTTCGCCGCCCCGTACCCAGGCAGCACACCACCGTGCGCGAACCCCTCGGGCAGCTTGATCTCGGGAATCGTCTTGGACCCGAAGAAGTCCGCCACCTTGTTGAAGTTCTTGATGATGCCGTCGTTGATGACGGTGTCCACCACGAACCGGATGGGTGTCTTCGCGATCTCCTTGAGCCCGTCCCACGCCGTCCCGATGGCCTTCTTGCCCGCCTCGAACGCCGCCGGGATGTCCTTCTGCACGGCGTCCTTGAGGAAGTTGAACGCCGGGCTGATGACGTTCACCCAGACCCACGAGATCGCGCTGCCGATGTTGTCGAACACGGGCTTCACGATGTTGACGTAGAGCCAGGAGAACGCCGACCCGAGCGTGTTCCGCACGAAGTCCACGACGCCGTTGAAGAGCGGCAGCACGATCGAGTTCCACCAGGTCGAGAACAGTGCCCCGATCCACGTGAACACGGGCGAGATGACCGACTTCCACAGCCACATGAACGCGCCACCGACTGTGTCGCGGAAGAACGACACGACCGCGTTGAACACGATCTGCGCGCCCAGCCAGAACATCGAGATCTTGTCCGAGATCCAGTCGAACACGGGCGAGATCACGCTGTCGTAGAGCCACCGGAACACCGGTGCGAGGACGAACGCGACGACGTGGACGATCAGGTCGAAGATCGCCGAGACGACCGACCAGCCCCAGCTCACGACCGCGGCGATGCCCTTGAACACCGGCGAGATGACGTTCTGCCACAGCCACGTCGCGATGGCGCCCACCGTGCGGAACACGGCGATCCACCGCGACACGATGGTGGTGACGAGGTCGACGACCCAGCCGATGGCGGCGCCGATCCCGTCGAACGCTGGCCGGATCGCGTTCTCGTAGAGCCACGTGGCCCCCGAGGCGATCCCGTCCCACGCGGGCTTGATGGCCTCCTCCCACAGCCACACCGCGGCGTCGCCGACGGCCTGCACGGCGACCTTGATGCCGGCGAAGGCAGCGTCGACGCCGTCGCGGAACCACCCGACGTTCTGGTACGCGAGCACGACGCCCGCGACGAGCGCCGCGACCCCCGCGATGATGAGCCCGATGGGGTTCGCCGTCATCGCCGCGTTGAGCAGCCACTGCGCCGCCGCCCACACCTTCGTCGCGCCCGAGATGATCGGGAGCGCCTTCGCGTAGGCGAGGAGCCCGCCGGCCTCGCGGACGACGAGGGCCGCCTGCAGCCCCTTCGACGTGAGGATGAGCCCGCCGACGGCGCCGGCGAGGCCTGCGACGATGCCCATGTTCTGCGACGCCCACGACGCGAGGTCGATGAGCGACAGCACCAGGCTCGTGACGAGCGGCACCCCCGTCGTCAGCGCAGCGACGAGTCCTGTCGTGACCGTCGCGGCGAGCTCCGCCAGGCCCGGCCCCGACTGCACGATCGCGTCGGCGAGCGACGACCCGATGAGGGTCACCGACTCCGACAGGATCGGCAGGAGCGCCTGTGCCGCAGGAACGACGGTCGAGGTGACCGTGGACCCGAAGTCGCCGAACGCGCCCCCGAGCGCCCCGCGCAGCTCCGGGGAGACGGCAACGAGGCCGCCGAGGAGGCCGAGGACGATCCCGAGTGGGCCGCCGAGCGCGGTGAGGGGCCCGACCATCTGCCCGAGGATCGGGACGCTGGACAGCAGCCCGCCGAGCCCGGAGGCGCCGAGTGCGACGAATGCGCCGGCGAGCGGCCCGACAGCGGCGCCGATGCTGCTGAACATCGGTGCGAGCTGTCCGATGCCGCCGTTCTCGAGCAGGCCGGTGAGCCGCTCGAGTGCCGGGTTCACCCAGTTGCCGACCGTCTCGCCGACGACCTTCGCGGCGTCCTCGAGGGGTGACATCGCGGCCGACGTTGCCTGGAACAGCGGCGCCATGCGCGAGAACGGTCCCGAGAGGACGTTCGCGCCGATGCGCCCCAGGGCGGCCATGACGTTGTCGAGGGCACCCGTGAAGGTCTTCCCAGACGACAGGGCCGCGCCACCGAGTCCGGCCTCCATCGCATCCTGGAAGGTCGCAAAGTCGATCTTGCCCTCGGAGGCCATCTTCGACGCCTCGGAGGCGGTGACGCCCATCTGGTCGGCGAGCAGCGCGAGGGCCGGGACACCAGCGTCGTGCAGCTGGTTGATGACGTCCATCTGGATCTTGTTGGACGCGGCGACCTTGTTGAAGATCGCGCCCATCGAGCCCATGTCCGTGCCCGCGATGGTCGCGGCGTCGGCGACGAGCTTGAGGGTGCGCTGCAGGTCCTCGCCGGGCTTGACGCCGGCTGCGACCGCGTTCGCGCCAGCGGCCGCGGCGACGTCGAGCCCGAAGGCCGTACCGCGAACCGACTCGAGCGCGTTGCCCATGATGATGTCGACGGTCTCGGCGCTGTTGCCAAGTCCGTCGAGCTTCGCGCGGGCGCTGTCGATGTTCGCGAGGCGCGAGAAGCCCTTGGTGAGGGCGACGCCGGCGAGGGTCGCGCCGGTGGCGATGGTGGCCGTCGCACCGCCCTTGACGACGTCGCCGAGCGCCCCGCCGACCCGCTTGACGGCGTCGACGCTGGCGGACACAGCACGGGAGGCGACGTCCGCGGCGCCCTTCGTCGCGTTGTACGCCCCCGCGAGGCGGTCCACGACCTTGACGCTCTCGGTGCCCGTGCGGTTGAGCTCCTCGAGGATCGCCTTCTGCTCGTTGTGCGCCGCACGCAGCTGGTCCTCGACGAACGTCGTCTTCATGCCCGCCGTGGCGGCCTTCTCGCGCGTCGTCACGAGCGACGCCTCGGCACGCAGGGACGACGCCGTCGCGCCCTCGGCCTGCGCCTTCGCCTTCGCGAGGGCGAGCTCGGCCGCGCTAGCCTCCTGCGACGTCGCGCCGTACTGGGTGCGCGCCTTCACCGCCGATGCCTCCGCCGCGGCCGCCTTCGCGACAGCCGCAGCCTGCGACGTGCGCCGCTGCGCCAGAGTCGCCTCGGCGGCCTCGACCTGCAGGGTTGCTGCCTTCTCCGCGGACCGGGCCCCGACGATTGCAGCGGTCTGCTGCTTGATCGTCTTCTCGACCCGCTTCGACGCCGCCGCCATCTCGTCGGCCATGCTCGACGCGGGGCTCTTGCCCTTCGTCTGCATGCCCGACGTCATCGCCTTCGATGCGGCCTGCCCGGCCTTCCGGCCGGCGTCGCTCGCCTCCTTGACGATCGAGCTGGACAGCTTGCCCATCGAGGGCAGCACGTCCATCCAGATGGCGTTCCCCTTGCGAGCCACGGCGGCCTCCTGTCTGTCAGCCGCCGAACATGCGCGCGGTGACGTCGTCGAACTCCTCGCGCTGCTGCGCGGCGGTCTTCTCGTCGACGACCGCGTCGGCGACGTCGCCCTCGTCGGGCGTCGGCAGGTACTTGGGCTTGTCGGCCGAGGCGCCCTCCTTGCGGAACAAGTTCCCGAGGAACGTCAGCAGCTCCCGCAGGCGCGAGTCGACGGAGTGCACGAGGTACTCGAGGGTCGACCAGTCGTGCCCGCGCATCGCCCGGTGATACGCCGAATCCGGCGGCAGGCCTTCCACGAGAACGCGAAGAGCTCGAAGCGAGATCGTGCCGTCGATGTACTCCCCCAGGGGGTCCCGGGGGGCGTACGTCGCGCACAGTGCCGCTTCGAGCTCTTCCGCGTAGTCGCCGAGAAGGTCTACCGCCGTGTAGGGGTCCCGTCCGCCAGCCGGTCACGGGTCTCGAGGTTCGCGTCCATGACCAGGTGCTGGATCTCCGTCCCCGTGCCACCGGCCGTGACGAACTCCGCCCACTGCTCCTCGCCGAGCAGGATCCGCGCCCGGTAGTCCTCCGCATCGAAGGGCCCGTCGGTCTCCTCGTCGTACCCCTCGGGCACGTCGTCGTCGTCGAGGTCCTCGAGGGCCTTCAGCGCCGCCTTCGTCTCCTTGTCGAAGAAGAACGGGTGCGGGACCGTGAACGTGTGCTCCTGGCCGTCGTCGGACTCGTCCGCGAGGAACTTCAGCTCGATCGAGTCGGTGCCGACCCGCTCGATGGTCTTCCGTCGGAGGCTCGCGCGCGTGTAGGCGCCGTTCCGCTTCGCGTCGGTTTGGGTGGTCATGGTGCTGCTCCTTGGTCTGACGAGGTGTCAACGAGGTGAGGTGGGGCGACGGCGGACCTCGTCACGCCGCCGCCGCCCCGGATGGTGCGGCCGACCCTGTGGGTCAGGCCGAGACGGCCCGCTTGTACTTCTTGCTGATCCGTCGGATCGAGTACCCGGCCGCCCTGTTCGGGTAGCGCGTGAACGTGCGCTCCGTGTTCTCGGTGTCGCTGCGGTTCTGCGTGCGGTCCCCGGCGCCCGTGACCTGGATCTCGGGCAGGCCCTCGACGCGGAAGACGCGGTCGTCACCGACACCGTCCTGCGCGAAGATCAGACCCCGGTAGCGCGGGTAGGCGCCGCCGGGCGCGTCCGCGTAGTCGAACTCGGGCCCGTTCTTCGCCGGCCACGCGGACACGGGCAGCTTGTGCGCCAGGCCCTGCGTCCACGCGGACTGCTCGAGGAACGTCACCGAGAACGTGTTCGTCTCGCTGTCGACGTCGCTGCGCTGCACCTCGGTCGACTGCACGGCGTTCACGTCGCTGGTGCTGATGTCCTGCGAGTGCCCGATGCCGTCGGTCGTGATCAGCCCCATGTTGCGGAACCCGGTGGGTAGCGCGATGGGCAGCGTCGTCACGAACCCGTTGGCCGTGACCTCCTCGAAGAACGCCGCGGGCCACGGCGTGGACATGTCGGCGAGGGCGAGCAGCTGGATGCCGTGCTTGCGGATGTTGCCGTTGTCGAGACCGATCTCCATCTGATCGGCGACGGACGCTCCGGCCATGTGTACCTCCTGGGGTTGGCGCCGCCGCACGAGCGGTCGGCTGACGTCGCCGCCGGCAGGCGCCGGGGCGGGCGGACGGCGGGTGCCGCCCGGGTCACTGGGGCCGCACGGTCAGCCGGAACAGGGCTGACGCGCGACGGGTGTCGGGGTTCGGGTTCGGGTCAGCGATCGCGAAGCGGCCGGTGACCTCGACCTCGTCGACCATTGCGACGCCGCGGCCGACGATGGCGCGCATCGCGGCGGTGACCTCCGCGCACGCCGGCCACAGGGCCGCCCGGTCGCGCTCGACGACGGTGACCTCGATGGTGTCGTCGCTGTCGACGTCGTACCCGGTGCCGCCGGCGCGGGCGACGGCGATCGCGGGCACGGGGCGGGTGGTCAGCTGCTCGCCCTCGGCGTGTACGTACCAGCCCTCGCCCATCCAGGCCTTGAGCCACTGGATGACAGCGCTCTCAGTGTCGGGATCGCGGAGGCCCGTCACAGGTTCACCACCCGACGCAGGACCCGCTGCCGGTCGATGGGCTTGTCACCCTCGGTGACCTCGCTCGGGCCGATGATCCGCGCGAACGGTCGGCGGATGCCCCGGGGTGACTTCGTGCCCGGGCGGCGGCCCTCCTCGATGCGGAGCTTCCGCGCCCAGCCGGGGGCGCCGGCGGCGATCGCCTCGCGCTGCGCAGCCGGGAGGGCGATGCGCGCGCGGCCGGCGAGGGCCCGCGCGACGACGGGCGAGTTGAACACCTGCTGCTGCAGGTACTTCTCGTCGACGTAGGCGCCGCTCATGGCGTCACCCCCTGGCCTCGATGAGGTTGAACTCGGTGTGCGGCTTGTACCGCCGATAGGTGCGAGGTGGGCGGTTCACGACGAACTGCTGCCCGTTCCACGTGCACGTGTCGTTCTCCGACACCCAGTCGGCAACGACGGACGTGCTCACACGGAAGACCTCGATGGCCTCGCCGTCGTCGAGCGCGTCAGATGCGGCGCCAGCGGCGAGCGGCTCGACCGCGACACCTTCGATGGTCTGCTCCGTCACCTCGACGATGGGTAGACCGTGGTCGTCGGTGTCGTTGGTCGCGACCGTGCGGCGGACGACGACGGTGTCCGGGTGCATGCTGCTGACTGGCACGGTCACCACCTCGTCGGCGACGGGAACATGCCGCCCACGCGCGGGGCCCGGCCGCCGCCGAACATCGGGGCGCCCGCGTGCCGGGTGCGGGTCGGGTCGTCCTCGCGTGCCAGGCGCTCGAAGATGTCGACCATCCACGGCAGCACCGTGAAGAACGCCCCGGACCCGGTGTCGGCGAGGGTGACCTGCTGCGACTCGGTGCCGCCCGTCACCTGCCACGACTTCGCGTTCACCGGCAGCTGCGCGTCCGTGCCGAGAGCCGGCAGGACCAGCCACACGACGACGTCGCTCAGGGTGTCCTCGTCGAGCCGGTCGGCGTCGATCCACTTCGGGATGCTCGGCCAGCGGCCGACGAGGAGACGCTCGACGGACCCGATGAGGGCCTCGGCGCGCGTCGCCTCGTCGGGGCGGAGGGGGCGCCACACGGCCGCGACGTCATCCGGGGTGGTGTACGTGTCAGCCATGCGACGCCCCCTGTCTCAGGCCTGCGCCTGCGCGTCGGCGGCGCGCTGGCGCTCCGCCTCGGCCTGCTCCGCCTGCGCGGCGTCCGCGAGGACGACGAGGATGTCGTCCTTCGTGGTTGCCTCGCCGAGGTCGACGCTGCGGTTCGCGGCGTACTGCTTCAGCTCGGGCAGGGACCACGCCTTCTTCGGCTCACCCGAGGGGACGGTGACCGTCTCGACTACCCGGCCCTCGACGACGTGCGCCTCCGACAGCTCGACCTCGGCGACGTCCTCGGCCGCGATGAGGCCGAGGCGCAGGCAGTGCTCGATGTCGCTGTCGATGACGCCCAGGGGCAGGTACTCGCCGCGGTAGACGGTCACCGGCATCGGCTTCTCGCCCTCATGGCCGATGCCGACGATGACGGCGCCGGCGGTCACGATGTGCTTGGTGCTCATGCTGTCCTGCTCTCTCAGGCCGCGAGGCCGGTGTCGGTGATGGTGAAGCCCGCGAGGGGCTCCATGACGACGGGCACGGTGACGCGACGCGCGCGGAGGCGGTAGCGGTCGTTGTCGTCGTCGCGGATGACCTTCGTCTCGACGCCGACGCCCTCCGCACTGCGGACGTAGCCGGGCGAGCCGAGGTCCTCGTCGGCCATGCCGCCGAGGAAGTTGCGGTCGAGGATCATCGGGTCGTTGAACGGCAGGTACTTGCTCTTGACCCAGTCCTTGTCCAGGTACCCGGACACGACGCCGGTGAACTGCGGGTTGCCCGCCTCGCGCGGCAGCTTGTCGCTGTTGATGAGCCACGCCGTCAGCTGCGCGTGCTGCACGGGGGTCAGCAGCACGGTCTGGAAGTCGAATCCCTCGCCGATCAGGTCCTGCTCGCGCTGCGCCGTCTTCACGAGGATGTCCTCGACGGCGCGCTCGATGTCCGACCAGGCGCCCGACGCCTTGAACGTGGTCTTGACCGCCGACCCGATGAGCCCGAGTGCCACCGAGTCGATGTGGCGGATCATGCCGTTGGCGAGCTTGCGGAGGCCCCGGTCGACGGGCTGCAGACGCTGGCGCTTGATCGCCTCGTCGGTGACGTACGCGTCCTGTCCCCACTTCACCGTGCGCGCGGTGGCCAGCGCTCCGTTGTTGAACGACGTGAGGGGGTACTCGCCGCCGGGGGCGACGCGCTCCGGGGACCCGGTCGGGAAGATGGTCTCGCCACCGGTCTCGTAGACGATCGCTCCGCCGACCGCCTCGTAGCGGCCGGGGAGGATGTAGTCGGCGATGAAGCCGTGGTCGGTGAGCGTCTGCTCTCGACGCGCGATGATCTCGGGCTGGTCGAGCAGGTGGTGCACCTCCTGCACCGTGTTGTTCTGGGAGAGGGTGACCGGCTCCGCCGGGTACTGAGTGCCCATGTCGTTTGTCCTTACTGGTCGAGTCGGATGAGGGCGGTTGCCCCGTCGGCGGCGCCCTCGATCGCGAGGCCGATGGTGTTCTGGGTCGCCGTGGCGACGGTGCCGCCCGCGGCCGACGCGACACGGTCACCTGCGGTGATCGCGCCCGAGGCGATGAGGTCGTGCCACTTGCCGTGCTTCACGACGACGTCGCCGCCGGCCTTGCGGTCCTCGGCGGCGACGCCGGCGACCTTCGCGGAGGCACCGCTGGTCTCGGCGATCTGGCGGTTGCCGGTGACCTCGACGACGCGGCCGGCGCGGACGTCGTCGCCGACAGCGAACGTGACGTCGTGCCCCGGGGTGAAGCGCTCGGTGTACTCCTGCTCGGCCATGTCAGGCCCCCTTCGTGGTCGTGTCGGCCTCGGGCCAGAACATGTCGTAGGTGACCGAGCCCGCGTCGCTGGACTCCTTGACGCCGCCCTGGTAGCCCTTCGGCGTCGTGTTGAACACGGGCGCCATGTCGGCGATGCGGGCGGTCGTGCCCGCTTCGTCGGCGTCGAGCAGCGCAGCGAACGCGGCACGGTTCGCGGGGGCGATGCGGCCCTCGTCGATCGCGCGGTTCAGCACCGCGGTGCGACGGTCGGCGTTCTGCTGGTCGCGGGCCTCGCGGCCGGCGGCGGCGTCGCGCTGCAGCTGCTCGAGCTGCGTGCTGTCGATGACCGTCGTGCCCGGCAGGGCTGCGGTCGGGGCGGAGGGTGCGTCCGCGTCGGCACGCTCGTCGAGCGCCTCGCGGGTCGCGGCGAGGATCGCCTCGTCGGTCGCGTCAGCATCGGTGATGCCGAGCGCGTCGATGAACCCCTGTCGGATGGTCGCGTCCATGCGGTCGCTTCCTCTCGTGTCGTGGGTGGTGGTGCTGTCCTCCGACGGCGTCGGCGGCTTCGGTGCCCGAGCGACGAGGCGCGCAGCGACCTGCTGCACGGCGTCGGCCGGGGAGACGGTGCCGGACCGCATCACGCGGTCACGGAGGGAGGCGACGGTCGACGTCGACTCCGGAGCGGGTGCGTGCGAGCGGCCCGCGTGGGCGAAGGCCGACAGGTCGAAGCGGTCCTCGACGTTGGTGCGGGTGGTGCCCTCGACGCGGTCGGCGAGGCCCATCTCGACGGCCTCGCGGTCCGTGAACCACGTCTCCGCGATCATGCGGACCCGCCAGTCCTCGGGGGCGCCGCCGGCCTTCTCGGCGTACATCGACGCGATGTTGTCGCTGATGCGGTTGAGGTCCGCGAGGGTGCGTTCCATGTCCTCGGCGTTGCCCCACACGATCGTCGACGCGTCGTGGATCATCAGCTCGCTGTGCGGGGCCATGACGACCTCGTCCGCGCCGAGGATCAGGAACGACGCCGCCGACGCGGCCAGACCGTTCACGACCGCGGTGACGTGCGCGTCGTGCCGGCGCAGGTTGTTCATCATGTCGATGGCCTCGTACACCGACCCGCCGGGCGAGTTGACGTACAAGGTGATCCGGTCGACGTCGAGCGCGGCGAGCTCCTGCCGGAACGTCGACGCGTTGATGCCCCACCACGGGTCGATGACGTCGTCGACCCAGATCTCGGCCGATGACGTGCCGCGGGCCTCGTCGCGCACGACGTTGCCGACGCGGTACCACTCGGGCCGGTCGGCCTGCGGGGCGCCGTAGGGGTTGCGGTCGGACATGGTGACTCCTTCTCGCCCTCGGGCGGCTCTGGCGGCCACGTCCTCGACGCGGCGTGTGGTGTCGGGCAGCACCGGCGGGTCCTCGTACCAGGCGCGGATGGTGTCATCCGTGCCCTCGGGCCGGTCGTCGTCCTCCGCGCGCTGCAGGCACATGTCGATGCCCGGGTCGAGCAGCACGAACTCGGCGCCCGCGTCGACGTACAGCGCGACCCGCTCGGGTGTCGGCGACGTCTCCACGACCCAGGAGTCCGTCTCGACCTCGAGGGCCTGCGCGATGGCCGAGTACCGGGCCGCGTGCGTGGCGCGCCGCACGTCGTCGGTCGCGTCGTGCGGGGTGCTCGAGCCGAGGGCCTGTGCGAGCCGGTCGAAGTCGACGACCACGTCGTCGTCCGCGTGCTCCGCGTCCACGTAGGTGCTCTTGCCGGCACATGGGGCGCCGACGACGATCGTGACCGTCATGCGGCCACCCCCTCGTCCTCGGCGGCGCCCTTGCCGGTGTTGCCCTTGTAGGTGCGGGTCGACGCCGTGTCGGGCTGCGGCAGGCCGTACTTCGTGCGCAGGTCGCGCTCGAGGTCGTCGTCCGCGCGGATCGCGCCGGACTCGATGAGCGCGCGGATGGCCTCGCCCGTCACCGGGTGCGTCGTGCCGATCTCGTCGAACACCACGCGCGGCGCGACGGCGTCGACGCCCCAGTTCAGGTCGACGAGGTCCTCGACGACGTGCGCGTTGATCGTCGCGGCGAGATCCTTCGCGACGGCCTGCAGGCTCATCGTGAAGAAGTCCGCGAACGTCGTCCCGAGCGCGTAGGACCCGGTCGAGTCGGAGCCGCCGAGCTTGAGGAAGTTCGCGAGGACCGCACCGGCGATCTGCTCGTCGTACCGGCGCAGCGCCTTGTCGGCATCGGGCAGCTGGCCCTTGACGCCCATGAGCTCCATCGCGGCGCCGTTCGGGATGGCTCCGCCCGCGCTCTCACCGGCGCGGAAGGCCTGCGCGTAGGCAGCGCCTCGGGCGATCTCGTTCTCCTGCCACTTGAGCATGTCGGCGGGGTCGGTCATGCCGTCGGGGATGGGTGCCGCTGTGTAGTTCGGCACGCCCATGCCCTGCCGCTCGAGGGTCTCCGCCTCGGTCTGCAGGGCCATGTCCTTGAGCCGCCAGAACTTGAACGCCGGCCGCAGCAGCGACTGCCCGATCCAGTTGCCACCCTCGCGGTCGTTGATGTGGGCGACGAGCTGCGACACCGGGATGAGGTCGCCCGTCGCCGTCTCGGCCTGGCGGATGCCGACGAGGCCACCGTCGCGGGCGGCCTTGATCTCGCGGATCGTGCGCGGCGGCAACCACATAAGCTTCCGCAGGCGGGCGCGGCCGTCGCGGACCTCGTAGACCTGCTCGAAGAACGCGTGCCCGTAGCGCAGCTTCGTCAGCGCCAGGCGCAGGTGCTCCTGGAAGTCGAACCGATCGCGAGTGCGGCGAGGCTGCCTGTTCTCCTGCCCCTTGATCTGTAGGCCGAGGTCGTCCGCGACGATGTCGACGACCTCCTGGTCGGCGCCTGCCGCATCGAGCTTCCACGACGTCCGCAGGATCGGCAGCACGAGGGCACGGAGCACGCTCGTGACCTGCGCGTCCTGCCGCAGCATCGCGTCGTACGTGCCGATCGATGCCGGCCACTGGCACGCGGGGTTCTTCTCGTTCGGGTCGAACCCGCTGACGTAGTACCCGACACCGCCGTTCACGTAGCCCTTCGCCGTCGTGTTGACGGGCCCGGTCTTGTCGTCGTCGGCCATGTGGGTGTCCCTTCGTCAGAAGTCGAACCGCCGCGAGCGACCACCACCCGTCGTCGAGGGCGAGCGTCCGGAGGCGGGCGTGATGGTGGAGAGCGCCACGGGCGCCGGCGGCGGCGGCAGCTCTCGAAGGGGCGGGGCGGTCGCGAGCCAGTACGCACCGGACGCGGCCACGAGCGGCGCCGCGTCGATCTCGGATGCGCTGCGGTCGATGACCCACGCGTCACCGAGCCGCTTCGTGACCGCGGTGCCGGCGGCCATGTCGAGCACGGCCTGCCGGTGGTGGCGGATCGTCTCGTCACGCACGGCATCGAACAGGGACCCGAAGGCGGCCATGAGGTCACCGCCCTTCCACGGCCGGTGCCGCAGCGTGAACGTGCCGTCCTCGACGAGCGTCTTCACCAGGCCCGACACCGGGGCACCTGAGTCCTGCCCGGTCCAGTACCGGAACCGCTTCCGGTCGGCGTGCTGCATGATGAACGACCGCACCCAGCCGGTGCCCTGCCTGGCGGCGAGGATCACGACGTGGTGCTTCCCGTCCGGGCGCACCCCGACCGCGGCAACGTAGGTGAACGCGCGGCCCTCGCTCATGTCGATGCAGAGGTCGAGCGGCCCGACCGTGCGGTCCTCAGCCCGGACCCGCGGCCCGGCAGGAGTGTCCTCGAGGGTGTTGACGCCCGCCTCCCACGACCCGGGCGGGAACGGGCCCGCGAGAGACGTGCTCGGCCACTGGCACAGCACCTCGGTGCGGAACGTCCACTCGGCGTCGATCTCGACCTGCTCGACGAGGGTCTCTTCCTGCATGCCGCGGTAGCCCAGCGACCCATTGGCCTGCTGCCACCCCAGACGCTCGCGCCGGTCGATGCCGGGCTCCGCCGACCACTCCGCGAGGAACAGCGTCACCGGCGACTGCGTGAGGTCCGCGACGGTAACCGGCTGGTCCTCGCCCGGCTCCTCGCCGTCCTCGACGTCGACGAGCAGGTCCGGGGCGCCGTCGGTCTCGACCTCGAACTCGGACGGCGCCGTGACGTCGCTGAGGACGAGGATGCCGTCAGGGTCGCCGAGCTGCCGGTGCGCGACCTCCCGCAGGTGCCGCAGCACGATGCTCGCGAGGTCCCCGGCGTTCGACAGGCCGAGGATGAACCGGTTGCGCTGCGCGTTCGTGGTCTTCGTGATCGCGGCCCACGCGGCCCAGTTGTGCTGCTCGCGGAGCTCGTCGAGCAGCACGAAGTTGCCCGACAGCCCGCGGCCGGCCTTCCGGTTCGCGGCCTTCACGAGGTACCGCTCACCGCTGGTGAGGCGGATGAACTTCTTCCCGTTGGTCTTGCCGCGGTCCGCGATGAGCGACGCGAGCTCGTCGTCGTCCTCCAGGAGCGCGATGGCGCCCTCGTAGACCTCCTCGGCGGTGGGGAGGTCCTGCGCGGTGCCGACGACGACCGGCCAGGACATGACCATCATGAAGAACAGCGACAGCAGCTGCGACAGCGTGCTCTTGCCGTTCTGCCTGGCCACGAGCACGAGGCCCGTGGAGAACCTCAGCCGGTCGTCGGGGCGGGTCTCGAGCATGTGGATGACGAGCCACCGCTGCCACGGGTCGAGACGGATGCCGAACATGTCCCGGGCCCACGTGATGAACAGGAACCCCAGCGACGTCGGCGCCTCGACCATCTGGCCGAACGAGTCATGACGACCCGCGTGCAGCTCGCGCAGCGGCTTCGTGTGGATGCGGGGCACCGCGTGCCCGTAGAGGACACCGTCGGGCAGGTCCTCCCACCCGGCGTAGACCACGTTGTCGTGGTCGGAGCCGTCACCGCGCGGCGGACGCCTGTCCACGGTAGGCGTCGAGCTTGCTGACCTTGCCTCCTGCTCCGCCACCGACGCCGCCCTTCTCGTCAGCCGCCGTCGCGGGAGTCTCGCGCTCGGGCTCGTTGAAGTCACGGATGGGGCGGCCCAGCGCCTTCCGGCCCGTCGGGGTCAGGCCCAGCTGCTCGAGCTGCTTCGCGTACGCCGACGCGCTGACGTTGTCGTTCTGCGGCACCGCCGGCCGCCCGCCGCGGCCCTTGCCGGCGACATCCTCCAGCGCCCACTCGACAATCTGGTCCCACGCGTCGATTTTCCGAGCGAGGCGCATCAGGTTCACGACCGCCGCATGGAAGCGCGGGTCGCGCAGACGAGGCTCAGCCGCGACCGCGCGACGCGTGGCGTCGACGAGGGACAGGTCGAGGTCGAGGTCGACCAGCGCCGCGGGCTCTGCAGCCTCCGCAGGCGGCTCGGTCGGCTCCTCGCTCATCGCACTCACCTCGTCGTCCTGTGGTCTCAGCTCGTGATTCCTGGCACCCGGACGGTCCGTCTACCCCGCCCGGTCGCCTGCACGCAGCTCACGACCGCCCCGGCGCGCTGTGCGCCCCTCTCCCGGCCCGAACCCCTCAGTAGACCCAGGTGGACCCAGGCGGCGCGCTAGCCTGTCCCTCGCGCGCACGCGCACGCACACGCGCACACGCGCGACCCCCACCTCCCGTCGCGGAGCTCGGGGGGGGAGGCCTCTCCGGCGGCGAACAGGTCAGGGTGCACGGCGTGCATCTTGGAGGCCCCCTACCCCTTCGGTGGTGGTGGGCGCGGGTCTGGTGGGTGGTTGGCGGGCGGTGGGGGTGCTGGGTGCCCCTGGTGGTGGGCCTCTACGGGGTGGTCAGTGGTGCTCGTCCTGGTGGGTGTCGTCGGTGCACTGGTCGTGTGCGGCTTGGGGTGTGGGTCGGGCCCCGAGGGTGCGGGGGTCTCGGGTGCCCTTGCCCCGTCGCATGAGGGCGGCTTCGGCCTCGTGCGTGCGGGCAGCGTCGCGGCGGTGCGCCTTCGCGGCGGCGGTGCGGGTTGCTGCGTGGTCGTGGTCGTGCACGGTGTCGCTCCTCACGTGTCGGTGATGCCGAGGTCCAGCACCGGTCGTGGTCCCGCAGCTTGGTTGCACACCAGATGACCGGGACCCCAGTTGCTCGGGTCCCACGTCAGGTCGGGGCGCACCTTGCGGGCGATGATGTGCTGCACCGAGCAGCTGTCGGGGTGCGGGTACTCGAGCGAGTAGTCGATGGGCTGGTGGCAGATGACGCACGGGGTGCGGTGCCGGGCGCCCTGCGCCTTCACCCGGGCGAGGGCACGTGCGCGCGCGCGGCCGGTCCACGGTGCGATGTCGCGCCCGTCGGGGGTGCCCTGGGGGCGGGGCCCTGAGGGGTGGCGGTGGCGGGGCATGGGGTGTCCCTCCTGGGGGTGGCCCCGAGGACCGGGTGGTCAGGCCCCCGGGGTCACGTCATGGGACGAGGGCGGCGTCGCAGCGGCGGCAGTCCTCGGCGGCGTAGGCGTGCGGGCAGGTGTCCCACTCGGCGTCGCTGCGCAGGGGCAACGGCGGGGCGACCATCGGGGCCCACGGTGCCGGCCTCACAGGTCGAGCCCTCGGTACGTGCGGCGCTCGGGCTCGGCGGTCGCGTGACGCGGCAGGTGCGCCACGCCTGCTCCTCGCTCGGGCCCGCGGGGGTGGCGTCCTCGGGCGGCCAGTTCCCCCGCGACCGCCGCGCGGGCGGCAGGTAGAGCGGGTGCCCGACCTGCTCCCACGGGTGCTGCGGGTGGTAGGCGTCGGGGTCGAGCTCGCGGCCGCTCACGGTGCGTCCCAGAACATGCCGGCGTAGCCGTGGCGGCCGTCGTGCCCGCGGTCGCGGATGCAGTGCACGACCGGGCCGGGCATGGCCGCGGGGGACGCTGCCCTGCAGCGGAACGCCTCGCGGCGGCGTCGCTCCTGCTCGGCGCGGGCGGCCCGGTAGTGGGTGCGCCAGGTGAGGGCGAGGCCGCGGAGGACCGAGCCAACCGTGGGGCGCGGCTCGTGGGCGGGCTCGGTGCGGGTCGCGCGGAGGATGACGCCGGCAGCCTCGACGTGGCCGCGCCACTCGGCTCGGGCGGCGTCGATTTCGCGGGCGCGGTTGACGCTCGGGTGGGCCGCGTGCAGCCCCTCGAGGGCGAGCATGCGGGTGCGGGCCTCGCGGGCGGCGGTCGCGTGCTCCTGCACGGCGGCGTCCTGCTCGGGGGTGCGGCCGGTCATCAGTCCTCCTTGCGGGTCAGGTGGCGGGGCAGCCACGTCCACGCGTCGAGGATGCGGTCGGCGCGGGACAGGCGGCGCGACGCGGCGAGCACGGCGCGGTGAGAGAAGGCTGCTCGGTCAGCGCCGCACGCCGCGACGTAGGCGTTGGCGGCGGCCTCGCGGCGGCGGGTAAGCCACCTGCCGATCATCGCCACACCATGCCGTCCGCGTCGTGCGCGCCGGGGTGGTCGACGAACAGGCCGCACGCCATGACCGGCCCCAGGATGTCGCCCGGGAAGGGCTGACCGCACACGCGGCGCACGCGCGGCCACTCCCGTTGTCGGTCCCACCAGAAGGCCACGCGTCCGAGCGTTGCTCGCACGGGCGCGGGATGCCACTTGCTGAGGCGGATGCGCAGGGACGCGCGCTGGTCGGTGCGCGGGTAGACGACCGATCCGTGGCGGCCGATGTACCAGAGGTAGGGCCGCCCATTGGGCTGTGGCTGGTGACCGATGAGGTCGAGGAGGCGGCGGATCATCGGTCGGCCCCGCATCGTGCGCAGGTCTGCCACTCGCGGGCCCCGCCGGCGTCGGACCTCGACAGCCACCGGTGCCCGACGTGCGCGCACGTCGGCGGCACGGGCGGGTCCGTGGACAGGCGCGCCGGAACCACCTCCGCTTGAACGGCGACGCGGACGGGGTCGGCGCTCTGCACCGTCATGACCTCGACGGTGTCGGCCGGCTTGAAGAACCCCTGCGTGTAGCCCTGCCGCGCGACGGCGTCCTGCAGCTTGCGCATGTACTCGGGGAAGGGGCGGCCGAGGGGGTCGGTGACGGTCACGAGTCGACCACCACCCCGAGCTTGTCGAGGAACTCGACCGGCAAGTGCTGCTGCGACCGCTGCCCGATCGCCTCCCACGCCTCGAGGACCTTCTCGATCGTGACGTGCACGTCAGCCTCGACGCCCTGATCTGCGATGCGCTCGACCTGGTGCGTCAGCTGCGCGATGGCAGCGACGAGAGCATCGGGGCCCGTGAGCGCTTCGACCCTGTCCAGCAGGTGGTAGTACGCCTGCTCGCCGTCCATGACCATCTCGCGAGCACGCTCTTCGGCGACGATCTTGCGGAGGCACGTCGCGACGTCGTCGCTCACGACTGCGCCCCGGCAACGATGAGAGCCGCGCCGCCCAGGGCGATGACCGCCCCGAGGCTGATGCCGACGACTGGGCCCGCGGTGGACGTGCCCGCGAGGTGTTGCTGCCGTAACCCGGCGGCGGACGCTGCGGTGAACACGACGCCGACGAGGGCGAGGAGCGCGCCGAAGATGACGAGGACGATGTGCACGAGCAGGCCTCCAAGGTGGCGGGGTGTGGCTTCGAGCAGGCCCGCAGATGCGCGCAGTGCGCGCCCGCCTCGGCCCTTGGCTGCGTCATGGGCGGCCTTCGGTGAGATCACTTCCCGTTGACGGGCCTGCTCGAAGAGGTGCCGACGCACGATCGCATCACCGCGGTTCCGTGGTGTGCTGGGCCCGCGTTCGCCACGTCGGAGAAGCTCCGAGCTGGGCGAGAGAGTCAGCCGATGGGGGTGTGTGTCGGCGTGCGGTGCGTCGGTGGTGAGGGGGGGCCGGGTCGCTCAGCCTCGTGCAATCTTGCGCCCGGCCGGATCCATGCTCTGTCGTCCGGAGGATCAGCACCGGAGGGGCGCGAGGATGCTCGCAGGAGCCCTGAAACGACAAAACCGCCTTCGACGAGGTCGAGGCGGTTTTTCTGGCCCTAGACAGAGTCCTGGGCCGTGAGGTGCACGCTAGCACGAAAATGGCGACGCGTGTCAAGTCTCACGGCCCAGATCCTCACGAGCGGGTCGGCCGGTGCGCGATTACCTGCCCCTCGCGTGGACAGCCCTGCTGCTCGCAGTGAACAGCGTGGACCTGCGTCCCGTCGTCGAGCGTGCGCACGTTGCGGTCCTGCCGGGTGCGATGCCGAGCACGGATGCACGCGGCACCCCCGGCGAGCGCCGTGGTTCGTCGGGGTGGGGTCATGTGGTCACGCGTGCCTTGTGCTGACGGTGCCACTGCTTGCGTTGGCCGGTGGAGGGGAGCTCGTCGGAGGTGGTGCCGCAGGAGCAGAGGGCGTGTCCGCGGCGGGAGGTGGTGACGCGGGTCCAGACGGGGGTGCCGGCGTACCCGGGTGTCTGCTGGTATGGCTTGCCTTCGGCGACGAGGGTGTGCCCGGGGACGAGTGCGCTGGTGGCGGCGGGGCGTGGGCTGGTCATGCGGTGACTTCGATCCAGCCGGTGTGCCCCTCGGGCAGCGGGTACGTGTGCTCGTCGGTGACGACGCCGGCGCGGGCGTAGTCGGGACCGTCGGGGCCGTGCGGCGCGAAAACGACGTGCCCGCCGTCGTCCTGGCGCACGGTGCGGACCGTGATGCTCCCCCGGTCGATCCTCAGACCGGCGTACCGCGGCACCCGTGACAAGTCGACGTGCACCCCCTGCCCGGCCAGCAGTGCCACCACCGCGGCCTTCACCGCCTCCCAGTGACGAGACGCCACGAACGACGGGTCCAGCGTCCCCGTGTACGAGACACGAGCCCCAGGGGTCGCTTCGGCGAGCGCGAGAGTCTCTTCGTCCTCGTCGTCAGGGAGGGCCAGGTGCTCGTACCCTGCGTCGTCTCTCGCGTCCCAGGGACGGCTTGCGTTGTCGACCGTGAAGTCCCTCGACGTGCTGTCCGTGTCGTCGCAGCCGGTCACGAGCGGCCCTCCCGGTATGGGTTGTCGTAGAGCGGGGCGGTCGAGTAGCCGACGCTGTACTCGGCTCCCTCGTCCCAGCCTTCGGCGCGCGCTTGTCTCACCTGCGCGGCGAGCTCGTCGCGCTCAGCGGCGGCGCGCTCGGCGTCGATGGACAGACCCATTGCGAGTCCCTGTAGGTGCTCCACCTCTGCGAGCAGGGCGGGCACGTCCTCTCGGGCGTGGGTGAGGAAGTCGGCATCGGCGGGATCGGGGTAGAGCAGAGCCGCGAGCCCGAGGATGAAGCGGTTGTCAGCGCCTCGGAGCTTGCGGCGGATGGGGTCGCCGTTGCGCTCGACGATGGCCCACGGCCCAGGTGTCGCAGCGTCGACGCGGGCTCGGATCGCGGCGAGGTCGAGGGGCTGCGGGCCGGCCTCGGCGAGCGCCGGGGTCTCGTGCTGGTCGGGCATCAGAGGAGTCCTGCCTGTCGGAGGGTGGTCTCTGCGAGGGAGACGCGGTGGAAGGTGGCGGCGTCGCCCGTGGGGGTGTCCGGGTGGGTGCGTCGCTTTGCCCGGCGGAGCGCAGCGGTGATGGTGAGGTTCTGCCCGTAGGCGTCGGCGGTTTCGCGGATGAAACGCACGGCGGCGTCGGCGGCGGTGAAGCCCGCAGGCGTGGCGGCGGCTTCGAGGGCGAGGAACCCGCGGTACTGCTCGCCGTGGCGGGTGACGCCGTACCGGTCGACCTTGCGGAGCGCCTCGAGGGCGAGGGCGATGGCGCGGAGGTTGTCCTGCCAGGTCGTGAACCGGTCGCACGGGTAGGACAGGTGCCCGTGCGGGGTGTCCATCGAGAAGACGACGCCGGGGTGCTCGGCGCGGGCGTCGGCTCGGGGCCGGCCGTCGAGGCGGAACGCCCCTGGCGGCATGGCGACGAGGAGCTCGGCGGACTCCTGGTGCGCCCTCGTGCGGGCAAGGTGGTAGATCTCGCGGTCGAGCAGCTGCAGCGTCTGCGTGAGCGACGCCGAGAACGGCGACCGCTGGCGGACGTCGGCGCCGGTGAGGGTGCCGGGCCACTCGCGGATGGGGCCGAGCTTGAGGGTGTCGGGCCAGGTGCTCATGCTCGCTCCCCCGGTCCGGCGAGGGCGTGATCGTCTCGCCGCGGCTCCTGTCGCAGCGCCTCGCCCATGAGGAGCAGTGCGGCACCGGCACCCTCGGTGAGCGCCGCAAACCCGTCGAGAATGGCCCGACCGATGGTGGCCCAGTCCAGGCGCGCGGCGCGACGTGCGAGGGTTGCGCGTTGGGTGGCGCGTTGCAGGTGCCGGCGGCGGCCACCACGCACTTTCATGCGGGGGAAGTGTTCAGGGGTGCGGGGGCGGCTCATGGGCGGTGTCCTTCCGTGGTGTGACGAGGGTGGTCCCCTACGCTCGAGCGCATGGACAGCGGGGAAGCGGCACTCTGGGGAGCGGCAATCGGTGCGGGGAGCACGCTCGTCGTGAGCACACTGGTGCCGCTGGTGAGCGCGACTCTCGGTGAGCGTCTGCGCAGCGAGCGACGGCGGAAGGAACAGCTGCGGGAGGTGTTCCCCAAGGTCGTCGCGGGTGTCATCAGCCCCAACGACACGTCCTTCCTGGCGTTGATCGCACAGTTCCAGGTGCTTCTGCGGCCGGACGAGTGGCCCATGGGCGAAATGGCACTGATCGTCGCCGCGCAGCCGTCGCGGTCGCCGCAGCTCGCAAAGTCTGCAGGGGCGATGAACTCCGCAGTGACGGCGTGGCTCCGCGGCGAGATCACCCCCGAGCAGGCGCGCAAGTACTTCGTGCAGGAAGCCGGGTTGCCCGTGACGCAGACCACGTTCCCCGCGTAGGTACTCATCCGGCGACGTCCTGCAAGAGGGCGAGGACGTCGGGCAGGGCGACAAGGTCGGTGCCGCCGAGGGTGACGTGGTGCGTGGTCAGGGCCTCGACGCGGGGCCAGAGGGCGAGGACGAGGCCGAGGCGTGCGAGCTCGTGCTCGCCGGTCCAGTGCTCACCGCAGTCGTAGCAGGACACGACGACCGGGTACCCGGTGCGGAGGACGCTGTGCATCACCGACGTGCGCGTGCCGTGCCGGGCGCTGGTGAACCACCACCGCTGACGGCACGACGGGCACGTGCCCATGATCTCCTTGACCGTCGGCGGGTCGAACAAGTCCCGGATGCGCTCGATCATGCGCGTCAGCATCCCGGCCTGGTGAAGCTCCTGCGTCTCGGTAACCTCCTCGAGCTTCACCGCCTCCTGCCACGCCTTGAGCCAGCGGCGCAGGTTCCGCCGGGGGTCCTTCGTGGCCTTCTCCCCCTCGGTCGCGGACTCGAGCATCGACGCGATGCGGCCAGTGATGTCCTCCCACAGGGCGAACGCGCCATCGTTCAACGTGGTGCGCTCGGACGCGAGAGACGACGTGCCCGACGACCCGGACCCGCCCGTCGACGACGTCACCGCATCGCGCAGACGCCCTAGAAGTGCCTCCTCAGTGCGCAGCACTCCCCCGACGAACTCGTCGTGATCCGACACGAGCACGGTCACGAGCTGCGAGATGCTCTTCCTCACGAGTGGGCCTTTCCGTAGCGGTATCCGTCGAGCCACGCGGCCCGGAACTGAGCGAGAACCGTCATCTGCAGTAGCTCAGACGGCTCATCGAAGGGAGTCGCCGGCTGAGGCGAGCGCGGCGGGTTCTCGGTGGGGGTGCCACTGGTAGGTGACGTGGAGGATGGGCCAGGTGCCGCCGGCGGGGTCGGGGCGGGGTTCTTGGTGGCGGCGGAGGTGGCCAGCCGCTCGATGAGCGGGGTGCCGGCGCCGGGGAACGTCGCCCCAGGTGTAGCCGGTGCGGGTGTCGGGGTCGCGGGTGGGGCGGCAGGCGGCGTCGTCGTCGAGGCGGTGGCAGAAGGTGACGTCGGTGCGGGAGAAGGCGTCGGCGTGGGAGTCGTGTCGGTGGCGGGCCATGCGGGCTCCTTCGGCGCAGGGGTGACGGTGGCCTGAGCGGCCTTCTTGCGGTCGGCGGCGGCACGGCGAGCCTCGGCGGCGACCTCGCTGCACGTGCGGCCGTCCTCGCCGCCCGGGCAGTGGGCGCGGCAGCCGCCCTGGTACCCGGACTGGGTGCCGTGCGAGCGTCCGACGCGGCGGGGTGCCGGCGGGTTCTCTCGGCGGCGCTTCTTGTCCGCGGCGGCGGCCTGCGTGCACGTCGTGCCGTCATCGGCGCCCGGGCAGTCGGTCCGGCAGCCGGCCCGGTACCCGGTCGCGGTGCCGTGCTCGATCGTCGCGGCCTTCTCCGGGGTGGGCTTCGACTGCAGCAGCTTCGGGGTCGCAGCATGCGGGGCCGGGCGAGGCGCGGCAGGAGTCGTCGGCACCTGCTCGGGCAGCTCCGGCCGGGCGAGGATCTCCACGGGCGCACCCGACGCGATGAGGTCCCGGTACTGCGAGTCACGGGCCGCGCGGGTCTTCGCTGCCTTGCACGACTGCCCCGTCTCCCGGGACGCCGGGCACCCGCCCCCCGAGCGGCACCCCTGGTCGAAGCCCGCCGGGGTGCCATGCGGGAAGTCGTCACCGATGCGGTCGAGGGCACTCACAGGGTCACCGTGACCTTCCACTCGGGGTCCACCACGAAAGGCCGCCACTCGGGACCCCACGGCGACTCGGGGTCGTGCCCGACGATCGCGACGACGGTGGTGAGCCGGCCGGTGCGCACGGCGCGCACGTGGTGCACGGCGTGCAGCTCCCCCGCGACCGTGCACGGGAACGCTGCCTCGGCCGGAACATCCACCACGACGTGGTGGCCGAGGTGGTCAGTGCCGAGGTCTCCCACGAAGAACACGCGCTCGTCAGCCACGGGCCGCTCCGTCCACGATCAGGGTCATGCGAGGATCGTGCCCGCGAGGGGGGACGCCTACAGGGCGTCCGGCACCTCCACGCGCCCCACGGACCGCGCTGCGCGCCGCGCACGCCCACGCTCGAGGCTCGCGAGGTAGCCGGTGCACACGTCGGGGAAAGCCGCGAGCGCGCGCGGATCTTCGACGAGAAGGCGCAGACGCTGGTGGTACCGCACCCGCGACATCCGCAGCACAGTCACGATCGCGCCCTCCTTTGCTGCCGTCGGAGTGGGCCATTGCTGCTCGAACTCGAGGAGCCGTACATCGGCTGCGGCGAGCGCCGGGGTGTTCGTGTCGGTGTTCTCGGAGTTGGTACCCCCCGAGTGATGGGTCGGCTGGTCAGGCATGTGGGCCTCTCGCTACTGTCGGCGGGTGGATGAGCTGACGTGGGTGGACTTCGTGACGGCTGGTACCGGTGTCGTCGGGGCAGTGGTTGCGGTTCTCGGTGCGATCGACGCGCGTCGAGCGCGGAGGCGTGCCGTGACGGCGAGCACCGCGGCCGGGGAGCATGAAGCGGCTGCGCTGCGGGCGGCGAAGGACTCGGCGGACGCGTCCCTACGGAGCGCAAATGCTGCTGAGCGGCAAGCGGCGGCGGCAGAGGCGGCGCTCGAGGCCCGGGATCCGTGGAGCGTCGAACGAGTCAGCTCGAGTCGATGGAAGGTGACGAACCGCACCGGCTACGTGGTGACGTTCACGAACCTCGTCGCGGAGCCGAACGTGGCGACGATCGGCGCGGCCGTCGACGAGACGCTCCCACCCGGTGGGAGCATCTACGTGACCTTCGCCGCGGACTTCGAGTCTCCTGCGAGCGTGTCGATCGGGTTGCATTGGTACGACGCGGGCTTCCGTGAGCTCCAGTTCACGTTCGACGTGCCCTGACTCAACGCCGTCACGACGCGGAGGCCAGCGCGAGGACGTACTCAGCGAGCTGCCGGGCTCGGGTCGTGTCTTGCACGGCGTTCGTCAGGAGCTTGCCGTCGCGGCTGACGAGGGGCTCGGCCTGGTTGCGCTTCACCTGCAGCGCCTCCATGAGCGCCGGGTCCGAACCCTCGGTGCTGTTCAGGAAGTACGCGACGGGCGGGGCCTCCCCCATGCCGTCGCGGCGCAGCCGGCCGATGGCCTGCTCGTGCACCTGGGGTGACCAGTCGAGCTCGCCGAACACGGCGACGTTCGACGCGAGCTGCAGGCCGTCGACGCCGGCGCCGGATCGCAGGGACATGATGAGCACCCGAGCGTCACCATGCACGAACGCCTCCGCGGCGGCGTCCTTCTGCTTCGGCGACTCCGACCCCGTGTACATGACCGGCTGGTACTCGGCCAGCAGCTCGTTCCACACGTCGTACACGGCCCGGTGCCACCCGAAGAGCACGACCTTGCCCTCCGCCTCGAGGAGCAGCCTCACGAACTCGGCAACGTAGGGCGCCTTCGCGATCCCCGTCGCCTCGCGGAGCTTCCAGTCCAGGTCGCCCGCGGCCTGGAACTTCTCCTGCCGGGTGGCGGTGTCGTCGAGGATCAGCCGGGCCATCGCGGCGGCGTCGCCCGCGACCTGCTCGAGGGCCTTCGGGTCGGCGTCGATGAACTGCGGCACCTTGATCGTCTTCGGCAGCTCGCGGCCGACCTCCTTGCGGGTGCGGCCGAGCATGACGCCCTGCTCGCGGAGGTACGCGCCGAGCGCGGCAGGGTCGCGCACGGTGGTGTGGGTACCCCAGTTGCCGCCCCACTCGCGCATGAACTCCTCATGCGTGCCGAGGACCCCGTCCGCGAGGATGTTGAGCAGCTCCCACACCTCGCCGCCGTAGTTGTAGACGGGTGTCGCCGTGAGCCCGAGGCGGTACTCCGCGGCGTCGGCGATCATCTTCGCCGCGGTTCCCTTCTGCGATCCGGTGCCGCGTCGGAGGTCCTGCACCTCGTCGAAGACGACGGTACGGGCCCAGCCGCGGAGATGGTGCGCCCAGCCGGCAAGTCGGGAGTACGGGACGATGAGCACGTCGGGTCGCTGGCCGGCCTCGAACGCCGGCGACACTTTCGTGCCCTTCGCGACCTCGAACGTGAGCGTCGGGAACGACTCCTGCAGCTCCGTCACCCACCGGGACGGCAGGTGCGTGGGCGGGACGATGACGGCGGGCAGAGCATCGTCGTGAGCGAGGGCGAGCAGACCGGTGAACGTCTTGCCGAGGCCCACCTCGTCGGTGAGCAGCAGGCGACGAGTCGTCCGCAGCAGGTCGACGGCCGCGCGCTGGTAGTCGCGTGCCGGACGGGCGGGCACGACGGTGAGCGCCTGCGGCTGATGACTACCCGCGAGGATCTCGCCGACCTGCTGCTCGAGCTGGGCGTGCTCGGCAGCGTGCGCGGCGAGGGTACGCTCGGTGCGCTCATCGGCAGGCAGGAGCGGGAAGCGCTGCATGAACCACTCAAGGTCGTGAGCTGCCTCAGGGGTGGCACTGACGGTGACGGTGCCCGCGACGGACGAGCGCGCGCGAGCGAAGACGCGCTTGGCGCGGATCGCCACGGCGGGCTGCAGCCGAAGCGACCAGGTCGGCTTGCCGGCGTCCGCCAAGGCCACGAGGCCTCGCGCATCGGGCCCGGTGGGCAGGTAGGCGTAGGTGCCGTAGGTGCGGGTCACAGGGCTGCTCCGATCAGGGAGACGAGGTGAAGCGGCTTCCCGCCGATCTCGTTGGGGACGTGATGGTGCTTGGTGCGGGTGGTGACGAGCACGAGCTCGTCGATCTCGGCGGCGTGCGCGTAGCGCTGCAGCTGGCGCAGCACGTCGGCACGCCCGCCGTCGGTCTTCACCTCGATGCCGACCCGGTCGACGACCAGGTCGATGCGACCGAGGTGTCTCGGAAGGACGACCTCGCGGGCGGCTGCCGCTCCGTGCTCGGTGAGGACGCGCGCGAGCTCGGCTTGCAGGTCGTCCTCCGTAATGAAGGTGAGCTGTGCTTCGGCGAGCGCGAGGGCGACGTCGTGGCCGTTCATGCAACGAGGGCGACGTCGTGGCCGAGGGACTCGACGGCGACCGCGATGAGGTCACGGGCGGCGGGCGGGGTGACGGCGTTGCCGGCCGCGCGGACCAGGTCGCGGTTCGAGACGGGGCGGGCGCGGTCGGCGGGCTGCCACTTGTAGTCGGCAGGGAAGGCCATGCCGGCGGCGACCTCGTGGGGTTGGAACATGCGGAACAGGACCTCGGGGACCATGTCCTCGGCCTCGCGCAGATCCGCGGCCGTGACGGTCCCGGGGCGGCGCATCACGGACTGGTTCGCGGTCGTGGTCAGGGTGCGTAGGTAGTCGTCGGCGCGCGTGGTGAGGCTGCCCTGCTCGGCACCGCGGATGGTGTTGTGGCGGGTGACGAGGGCGTGGGCTGCTCCGTCGGCGACGATCGTGCGGAGGGGCTCGGCGGCGGGGTCGAGGTTGCGGTCGTCGCGGTCTCGGAACTGGGTCACGAACGGCTGCTGCACGAGCGCGTTCGCGTCCCTGGTGGTGAAAGTACGCAACGGCATCTCGGTCGTGCGGGTCTCGTCGTTCCATGAGCCGCCAGCAGTCGTCACGAGCCCGTGGTGGTTGCCGCCGGCGGTGAAGGTCCCGGCAGGCTCGGACACGGGGCGAGCGGTTGACGTGCCGTACATCTCGGCGATGAACGGGGCGGGCGCGAGGGCGGTCTCCGCGCGGGTCGTCTGGGTGCGCATCGGCGACGTGACGGGCACGGCCTCCTTGCCGTCGCGGCCCTCCGTGGGTACGGCGAGGGCCTTCGAGTTCGTCGTGTGCAGGGCCCGCAGGGGCTCGGCGATCGGCCAGGAGCGGTAGTACGCGTCGGGGTCGCCGTGGTGGGGGTGCTGAGGCGACGTCGCGTCGTAGGTGTTCCCGGCCGCCTCGAGCGTGAGCGGCCCCCAGTAGCGGGCGATCCCGGCCGCGATGCGGGCCCGGGTCTTCGGCTTGAGGCGGTCTCCGATGCGTTCACCGGGCAGCGACCAGTCGATCGCCGCGGCGGCGGGCAGCCACCCGGGCTCGACGATCTGGGCGCAGCGCGAGCAGCAGTAGACGTACGCCTGCCGGTACCGGCCGACAGTGCGGTTCCGCTTGAACGACTGCACCGACTCGACGAGGGTGTCGCAGCGGTCGCACCACGCCTTCGGGCGAAGGATGCGGTCGAGGTCCGGGGCGACGGCGCCCTCGGGCCAGGCGACGACGTAGATGCGGTCGCGTGACTGCGGCGCCGGCGCGCCGTAGGCCTGCGCGTGCATCGAGTTCAAGGACACGACCCGGAACCGGTAGCCCAGCGCGCGCAGCTCGGACCGCCAGATGTCCCACGCGGTGCGGTACTTCGCCTGCGTGGCGATGTCGACGACGTTCTCGACGATGACGAGCCGGTACCGGTGGTGGTCGATGAAGCGGAGCACGTCGAACATCAGCAGCCGGGACCGGTTCTTGGCGTCGTCGGACAGCGGGTCCTCGAACAGGCCCTCCTCGATCGCGGGCATCTTGCTCCCGTTGGCCTGCGACCACTTCGTGCACTCGGGCGAGGCCCAGAGCATGTCGGTCTTCGGGAAGAACGAGGGCCGCTCCTGGTGCAGGTCAACGACGGCGTGGTCGGTCGTGGGGTGGTTCAGGGCGTGGATGTCGCAGACGAGCTGCCAGTGGTTCGCGGCGATGCGGACCTTGACGCCCGGGACCTGCAGGGCGCCAGTGGATGAGCCGCCGGCGCCAGCGAAGAGGTCGGTGAGGGTGATCTCGGACATGGTCGGTTCTCCGTCAGCGCTGCGCGCGGGGGTAGGTGTTCACGGGCTCGTCGACGCGCACCGAGTGCGGCGCGATCTGGCCGCCCTGCGCGATGACGAGGACACGGGTCGGGGGCTGGTCGCCGCGGCCGGGCTCGCCCGGTCTGATGCCGACGAGGACGCCGGCGGTGGTGAGCATGCTCGGCTCCGTGCGCTCGATCGGCCTTGCGGGGCGGCCGGGGATCTCGATCCAGTCGCCGAGGTGCCGCAGGTCGAGGTAGCGGGCCGCGGTGGCGACGACCTGGGCCTGCTCGACCGCGGGCGGCGGGGCTGCGGCGAGCGCGGGGGCCACGATGGTTTCGACGGCGTGCTCGAGGACGTCGGCGAGGCGGTGGAGGGCCTGCGCCTGCTCGGACTGCTTCGGCGTCCGCGACTGCTGGCGGGTCATGCGGCGTTGCCCCGGCTGAGGCCGTCGCGCTGGTCGCGGTAGCGCTTGATGGCCCAGAGGATCGCGTGGCAGCACCAGAGGTACTGGTGGCTGTACTCGGTCAGGACCCACTCCCATGCGTCCTCGAAGCGAAAGCCACCCGGACCCCGGTACTGGTCGAGTGCCTCACGAGCACCGTGCTCAGTGGTGGTGTCGTAGTCGCTGAGCCAGGACTCGGCGAGGAGCTCGGTCTCGACGGCGTATCGCACCGCTACGAGTGCGGCAGGCCCGAGGCCGGTCCAGTCCTCGGTGAGGTGCTCGCGGATCTGCTGCACGAAGACGTCGCGCGAGTACTCGCGGACGCCGGAGTTCGTGTCGACGGCCTGCAGTTTCTGCGTCCAGTAGTGCGGGTTGATGTCGTCGCGCTCGTACCCGAACCAGGGGAACATGTCCTCCTCGCGGGCGAAGACGTACGTCCCCATGTCTCCCGTGATGGTCAGGCTCCCGGGCCAGGTGATGATGTCGAACCAGTACATGCCCGTCCCCGGCCGGCGGGCGCGCAGGTGGCGGTACAGGCCGTCGTCGCGAACCACCTCGAGCTGGTGGGTGGCGACGTCGGCGGCGAAGTGCTCGGCGGTGCTGGTCATCGTGCTGTTCCTCTCGTGGCGGTGCGGGCGACCTCGGCCTGGTAGGTCGAGCGTCGGAGGGCGAGGTCGGGGAGGCTGCCGCTGCCCTCGTCGCGTCGGAGGCGGGCGACGAGCTCCTCGCGAGTCTCGCCCCGGTGGGAGTACTGCTCGGCGAGGAGGCGGTCGAGGGCGGTCTCGTAGGGCTCGGTCACCGGTCGCCCCTGGGGATCGCCATGTCGCGGCCCTCGCCCCGGAAGTAGGACGCGGTCGAGGGCTGCTCCCGCTGGGTGCCCTCGTCGGGGTCGATGCCCTGCGCGCGGAGCCAGTCCTTGTACTCGGTGTGGATCGCTGCCGCGAGGACGGGGTCGGTGCGGTGAGCTTCGACCCACCGGTCCATGAGCTCGCGGGGCGGTGCCGGGTGCCCGCCCCGTGGCGCGTAGGTCAGCTGCCGCTGAGCACGCTCCCGGCGGTCGGCGTAGATGCGGCGGAGGATCGCGAGGACGTGCGCCGGCATGATCGGCTCCGTCGACTCGCGCTGGTGAACGTTGAGCGCCTCGAGGGCGTCCGCGTAGTTCACGTCGTGGAGGCGGTGAGCCCACTCCTCGGCGCGCTCGACCTGCGACTTCGAGCGCGGGTCGATGAGGCTGGCCTGGGTGAGGAGCGTGTGCGCTTCGATGGCGTCCATCAGTGGATCTCCTTCGGGGTGTCGGTGGTGGCCTGCTGTGCGGCCTTGCGGGCGAGGAGCTGCTCGTGCACGCTGCGGGCGTGGTCCATCGGCGTGGGCCGGTTCGTCTGCTCCTGACGCGTGGCGGCTCGGTCTCGCTGCATGCGGAGTTGGTCGTAGCGGCTGCGGAACGTCGGCATGCTCAGGACGTTGGCTCGCCAGAACTCGTCCTGCGTGGCCCAGATGATGAGGTCGCGGGCTTCACGAGGGTCGCGTCCGTCGCGGTCCACGATCAGGCGAGCGGCGTCGAGCCACTTCGTCGAGAGCTTTTCCGGGACCTTGACGCCGTTGCGCTGCATCTGCTCGGCGAGGACCTTGCAGAGCGGCTCGGCGAACTTCTGCCCCGGCGTCTCGGCGGCGACAGCCGACGAAGAAGGGTTCTCTTGGGGGTTCTCTTGGGGGTTCTTCCTATTGCGGGGGGTGGATTCCACCCGGGGCCCCGGGGTCTCTTCCACCCGGGACCCGGGGGCGTCATCGACCCCCCGGGTGTCTTCCACCCCCCGGTCGTCCTCCACCCGGTCGAGCTGCAGGTAGTAGCGGTTCGAGCCCTGCCCGCCATCGCGTCGGCGGCGCTCCTCCTTGGTGATGTACCCCTTGCGCAGGAGGCTCGCGATGTGACCCGTGACGGCACCCTTGCCGGTCTTGGCGTTCCACGCGAGGCCCGTCATCGCCGACAGCGTCTTGTTCGTCGGATAGCAGGACGCATCCTGGTCGGCCATGTCGGCGAGCGCGACGAGGACGAACTTCTCGAGCTTCTCGGTGCCGGTCTGGGCGTAGGCCCACGTGATCGCTTTGTTGCTCATGACGGTGATCCCTCGGTCTTGCGGCCCCAGCGCTTGTGCGCGGCCTGGGTGGACTTACCTGTGGCGGCGGCGATGTCCTTCCACGTCTTGCCGATGGCGAGCTGCCCGTCGACGGCGGCCTGGGTGGCTTCGTCGAGGACGACGTGGAGGTTCAAGAGGCTCTGCAGCTCGGCCTCGTCGCCTTGGCCTACGCGGATGCCGGCGGCGCGGATGAAGCGCGCAGCGGCGCTGAGGTAGTCGAGCGTCTCGACCTCGTGGCGGGTGCGCTTCGGGCGCTTGGTCGCAGGTCGCGCCGTTCTCGATCCGTCATCAACCTTTGGTTGATGCTCGACGGGCGCGGTCATGCGGCCTGCTCCATCAGCTTCTCGGCGATACTCGGGTGGATGCGCTGGCGCGAGCAGCCGTCGGTGTCGAGCAGGTACCACCCGTCGCGGTACAGGGCGGGGACCTTCGCGACGTCGACCAGGCCGTTGCGGCGGACCGACCAGCCGTTCGCGCGGCAGGTACGCGCGAACTCGGCGGAGGACTCGGCGCGCACGTTGTGGCTGAGGCACATCGTGATGAGGTACTCGGGGCCGTCGAAGAGGGCCGAGCCGCCGGCGCCCTTGCCGACGCGGTGCTGAACGGTGACGGGCCCCTCGCACGGCGACGTGAGGCCGGCGTCGGTGCCGGAGACGCAGCACCGGTAGTCGTCGCGGAGGTAGAGCATGTCGCGGAGTGCCGACACCTGCTGACGCGAACGCTGCCCGATGCTGGGTCCGCGCTTCCCGGGCTTCGGGTGCGCCGGGCTCACCGGGTGCTCCGTCGCTTGGCCTGCTCGGCGAGCATGGCCTCGTTGGCCTGCGCGACGAGCGCGTAGCCGAGGTCGGCGGCGTCCGACGGCTCGAGGTACAGGCCCGGAATCGTGTGCACGACGCTCACGGTCATGCCTCGCTGCGGCACGTCGCGGACGCCGAGCGCGAAGCCAGCGACGATGCGGTCAGCCACGGTTGCTCCTGGCGGTCAGGCGCCAGACGGCGCAGGTGAGGACGAAGACGACGAGGCCGGCGGTGCCGGGGTCAGTGAGCCAGGCGCTCATGCGGGCACGGCGAGGGGCTCGAGGGTGAAGACGGCGCGGAAGGTGCCGGAGAGGCCGCACAGAGAGCAGAGGGACGCTCCGGGCTGCTTCCAGACCGAGCGGAACGAGGCGAAGGGGACGCCGTGTCGCGCGCACAGGTCGATGCCTTGAGGGCAGCGCTGGCAGCGGAGGCGGTACGTTGCGCGGTCCGAGCAGGCCGTCATGCCCGATGTGCGCTGTTGGCACGTGGTGACGGTGGTCCAGTCGAGGCGGCGCAGCATGGCGTTCTGGGCGAGGGTGAGGGGCTCGGTCACGAGTGGGCCTCCGGGTCGAGGACGGCGGGCAGGGCGAGGGCTCGGCGGATCTGGCCGACCTTGTCGATGTGGAGGCCGAGGCGGTCGGCGATCATGCCGTCGGTGAAACGGCGGCCGTTCAGGGCTGCGATCGCGGGACGGCGCTCGGCGTAGGTGAGGCGGACGTGGCGCTCTCCGTCGACGGCGAGGTCAACGGCGAGGTCGTCGATGTCGACGGGCTCGCCGGTGCCGGGCTCGTCGTCGTTGTCGATGTCGTCCCAGGCGAGGGCGGGCTGCCACTTGAGGGCGCGCGCAGTAGCGGCGACACGGGTCGCGGCGGCACGGTCGTGCGCGGTCAGGGCCGGCGCGGGGAGGTCCCAGAGCTCGTCGAAGAGGGCGACGAGGGCCCAGTGCAGGGTGGACTTGATCTGCTTGCTGCGGAGCACACGGCCGACGGCCTGGGCGTCGACGTGCAAGCGCTCGGCGAGGCGGGTCTGCGTCCAGCCGAGGAGTGTCAGGGCCTGCACGCGACGCCGGGCGCCGAGGGCGGGGACGAGGTAGGGGTCTGGCTCGTCGGCGACGACGGCGAGGAGGGGGCGGGCGACGCGGGCGGTGACGCGCGTGGGCAGCTCGCCACCGCGAGTGGAGCCTCGTCGTCCGGCGACGATGACGCGGACGGACTCGGTCGAGAGGCCGGCGAGCTCGGCGGCGCGCTTGTAGCCGATGCCGCGGCTGGCGAGGAGCGCGAGGTGGCGGCGCACGAGGTCGGCGTCGACAAAGGTGGGGGCGGCCTGCTGCGGGCGTGCGAGGCGGGCGGTGTCGAACATCAGCGGATTCCGACGCTGTTGTCGGTGGGGATGATGTCGTGGTGGCGGAGGACGGCGTGGATGGCGTCGGTGCGGCTGTCGAACTCGCCGAGGTAGGCGGGGTCGCCGGTCGTGTTCGCGCTGGCGGTGGTGGTGCCGAGGCCCGTGCCGCGGAACGTGCCGGCTTGGTACTGCTCGTCGTCGAGCTGCGAGCCGGTCATGCTCGGCGGGAAGGCGTAGACGGTGCAGCCCGTGACGCGCACCCAGAGGACCGTCGTCACGACGCTCGGCCCCGGTTCTGGTCCACGGCGACAGCTACGGCGAGCGCGGTGAGGGCGAGGCCGAGGAGCACGGCGGAGGCGGCATGCTGGGCTGCGGCCTCGATGACGAGGACGCTGACCGCGATGACGGTGAGTCCGACGACGGCTCGGACGGCGGTGCGGATGCGGCGAGCGGCGGCGCTCATGCTGCGTCTCCAGACGTCTGGGGTGCGGCGACCTGCACGGCAGCGGCCTGCTCTCCCCCGATGAGCGAGGACACCGGTACCTCGAGCGCCTCCGCGACGGCCTGTAGCTCGTCGACGCTGAAGGCGACGTCGCCGCGCAGGCGACGCCACACGACCGGTTGCGTGAGGCCCAGAAGGTTGGCGAGTTGGCGCTGGGAGATGCGCTTCCGGGCGAGGGCCGCTCGGACCTCGGCGGCGACATCGACTCGTTGAGTGGGCATGCGAGCCAGTGTGAGTCAGAATGCGACTCAGCGCAACCCCGATGAGTCGTCTCGCGTGTCACTCCAACGCGTCACATAAATCGCTGGCGCGCTTCTTGATACGCTCAGCGTGTTTGCGATACGCTCGCCCCATGACCAACGCAGATGTGCAGTCGGCCCTCGACCCGAACCAGGTCGTTGCCGCGAACCTCCGGGCCGAGATGAGCCGCCAGCGGTGGACGGGTCGCAAGATGGCCGGCGCTCTCGGCCTGACGCAGACCTACGTCAACCGGCGCACGAGCGGCATCACTCCCCTGACGCCCGCGGACATCGTCCTCTTCGCAGACCTCATCGGGGTGCCCGTCTGGAAGCTCTTCGAGGGCATGCAAAAAGGCCCAGCGGGTGGAGCCTCTGGGCCTTCGCTCCCCGAGTTGGACTCGAACCAACAACCTGCCGGTTAACAGCCGGCTGCTCTGCCAATTGAGCTATCGAGGAATGGCTGCTGCCCGGGACTCACGCCCCTGACAGCGGTGACCACTGTAGCACCCTCGCGGGCGCTGCCGTGACCACGACGCCGGGCCCGCGCCCGGCACGGCGGTCAGTAGCCGGCCACCGGGTCGACGACGCCCACGAACTCGCCGTCGCCGAGCAGTGCGCGCACGTTCGTGGTGATGCGCTCCGCGAGCAGCGGGGCCGTCATCTCGGGCGTGTCCGCCTGGTGGGGCGTGACGATCGCCCGGGGCTCCGTCCACAGCGGGTGCCCGTCCGGCAGCGGCTCCGGGTCGGTCACGTCGAGGGCCGCGCCCCACAGGCGCTCCTCGCGCAGGGCCGCGACCAGCGCGTCCGTGTCCACGAGGGGCCCGCGGGCGACGTTGACGAGCACCGCCGTGTCCGGCAGCAGGGCGAGCTCCCGCTCCCCCACGAGCCGCCGGGTCTCGTCCGTCGACGCCGCGGCGAGCAGCACCACGTCGGCCTCGCGCAGCTCGTCGTGGAGCGCGGAGGTCGCCACGGTCCTGACGGCGCCGGGGACCGCCTCCGGCGACCGGCGCACCACGACCGTCTCGCAGTCGAACGGCTCGAGCAGGCGCAGGTACTCGCGCGCGATGCCGCCCGCCCCCACGACGACCACGCGGCGACCGTACAGCGACCGGCCCTCCTGCAGGGTGGCCCAGGTGCGCGCCTCGACGCGCTTGCGGACCAGCCGCAACAGCGCGAGCGTGAGCACGAGGGCGTGCTCCGCCACGGGCTCCGAGTAGGCGCCCTTCGCGCTCGTCCACAGCAGCCGGTCACGACCGGCGTGCCGCCGCAGCACGTCCGCGAACGCGTCGACGCCCGCCCAGGGCAGCTGCACCCACTCGATGCCCGGGTGCGCGTCGAGGACGTCCGAGAGCTCCTGCGTCGACCGGTACGACAGCCACACGAGACCGCGGGTGTCCGGCCCGACCGGTACCACCTCGGCACCGGCGGCCTCGACCGCCGTGACGAAGCGCTCCGACGGACGGGGCCCGACGCTCACCGCGCCGGGCGCGGGACGCGAGGCGGGCGGGACCGGCGCCTCCGGGGCCGTGCGCGACCGGTGTCCCCGGGGGGCCCGCGGGGCGGGCTCGCCCGTGCGGTCCTCGGACGACGTCCCGCTCACGCGGGCGACCCGTCGACGCGGCCGCCCTCGCCGCGCTCCTCGGGCAGGATGATGTCCACCGGGGTCGTGTGCGACAGCACCTTCACGTACGGGTCGACGCCCTCGCTCAGCACCTCGTCCACCGGTCCCAGGCCGACCAGCCGGCCCGCACGGAGCACCGCCACGCGGTCCGTGATGGCCCGCGCCTCGGCCACCGACGAGGTCACCACCACCGCCGAGAACTGCCGGTCACGGTGCAGGTTGCGGATCACCTCGAGCACCGCCCGGCGCACGATGACGTCCACGCCCCGCGCCGGCTCGTCCGCCACGAGCAGCCGGGGCTCCAGCACGAGGCTGCGGGCGAGGGCCACGCGCTGCCGCTGGCCCGAGCTCAGCTCCCACGTCTGCTTGAGCAGCGTGCTCAGCGGCAGGTGCACGGCGTCGACGAGCAGGCTGGCGATGCGCCCCGCCTCCGTCGCGTCGAAGTCCCGGTCCCGCTCGTACAGGGGCGCCGCGATGGTCTCGCCCACCGTGTAGTCGGGGCTCAGGTGGTCGCCGTCGTCCTGCGCGAGGTAGCCCACGCGCGCCGCGATGCCCGCCCTGGCCTTCGACCTCAGCCCGCGGAGGTCCTGCCCGAAGACGGACACCCGGCCGCCCGACACGAGCGGCTGCCCGGCCCGGGGACGCGCGTGCACCGCGAGCCCCGCGATCGCGCGCGCGAGCGTCGACTTGCCCGAACCGCTCTCGCCGAGCACCGCCAGGATCTCGCCCGGACGCACCGACAGGGTGACGCCGTCCACCGCGCGGACCTCGGGCTGCCCGCCCCTGGCCGGGTAGAGCAACGACAGGTCGTCGAGCTCCACCGGCCGGGACGCGTCGAGCTGCGGTGACGCCATCAGGCTCCCGCTCCCGCGTCGCGACGGCCCAGCTCGGCGAGCCGGGCGCGCCGCGCCTCCTGCTCGACGGGGTCCGGCACGGGCAGGGAGGCCAGCAGGCGCTGGGTGTACGGGTGCTGCGGCGCCCCCAGCACCTCGTCGTTCGTGCCCGCCTCGACGAGCTCGCCGTGGAAGAGCACGCCGATGCTGTCGGCGAGCATGTTGACGACGGCGAGGTCGTGGCTGATGAACAGGGCCGCGAAGCCCAGGTCGGCCTGCAGCTCGGCGAAGAGCTCGAGCACGCGGGCCTGCACCGAGACGTCGAGCGCGCTCGTCGGCTCGTCCGCCACGAGCAACGTCGGGTCCAGCGCGAGCGAGCGCGCGAGACTCGCCCGCTGCCGCTGGCCACCGCTCAGCTCGTGCGGGTAGCGGTCGCCGAAGGCGCGCGGCAGCTGCACCGCCTCGAGCAGCTCGTCCACGCGCTTCCGGGCCCCGGCCGCGTTGCGTGCGCGCCCGTGCACGATGAGCGGCTCCGCGACGCACTCGGCGATCGTGAGCAGCGGGTTGAAGCTCGACGCGGGGTCCTGGAACACGAAGCCGATGTCGGCCCGCCTCGCCCTGAAGTCCCGCTCACGCACGCCGAGCATCTCGACGCCGAGCACCTCGAGCGAGCCGCCGGTCACGGGGGTGAGCCCCGCGATCGCCCGGCCGATCGTGGTCTTGCCCGAACCGCTCTCGCCCACGAGGCCGAGCACCTCGCCCTTCGCGATCGAGAAGTCGACGCCCTTGACGGCCCGGAAGCCGCCCCGACCGAGGCGCCCGGGGTACTCGATCTCGAGTCCCCGCGCCCGCACGACGACCTCGCGGTCCGCCTCGGCACGCCGCTCCTGCACGCCCCGCGCCTCGAGGGTCGGGACGCTGGCCAGCAGCGACCGCGTGTACTCGGCCTGCGGCGCCGCGAACAGCTCGCGGGCCGGCGCCTGCTCGACGACCTCCCCGAGGTACATCACGGCGACGCGGTCGGCGAGGTCCGCCACCACGCCCATGTTGTGGGTGATGAGCACGATCGCCGTGCCCAGGTCGTCGCGGAGGCTGCGCAGCAGGTCGAGGATCTCGGCCTGCACCGTCACGTCGAGCGCCGTCGTCGGCTCGTCCGCCACGATGACCGACGGCTCGAGCGCGAGGGCCGACGCGATGACGATGCGCTGCTTCTGACCGCCCGAGAACTGGTGCGGGTAGTGGTCGACGCGGTGCTCCGGGTCGGGGATGCCCACCTGGCGGAGCGCCGCGATCGCGCGCGCCCGCGCCTCCTTCTTCGACACCCTGCCGTGAGCCCGCAGGCCCTCCGCGATCTGCCAGCCCACCGTGTGCACCGGGTTCAGCGCCGTGGACGGCTCCTGGAACACCATGGCCACGTCCGAGCCGCGCATCTCGCGCACCGCCGCCGACCCCACCGAGAGGACGTCCCGCCCGGCGAGCACGACGGCCCCCGACGCGGTCGCCGTCTCGGGCAGCAGGCCGAGGATCGTCTTCGCCGTCACGGTCTTGCCGCTGCCGGACTCCCCCACGATCGCCAGGACCTCGCCCGCGCGGACGTCGAGGTCCACGCCGCGCACCGCGCGCACGTCGCCGCCGTCGGTCGCGAACGTGACCTCGAGGTCGCGGATGTCGACCGCGACCTCGCCCCGCGCACCCCGGCGGGTCGCGCCTCCGGTCGTCGTCGTCATGCTCGTGCTCCTTCGTGGTCGTCGGCGTCCCCGCCGGCCGTCGTGCCGGCCGCCCCGGCGACGGCCGCGGCCGCCGGCTCGGTGCTCGCCGTCCGCGTGCGGCGACCTCCGACGCGGGCGCGGCGACGGGTCCGGAGGCGCGGGTCGGCCAGGTCGTTGAGGCTCTCGCCGACGAGGGTGATGCCGAGCACCACGAGCACGATCGCGGCGCCCGGGAACACGCCCGTCCACCAGATCCCGCTCGCGGTGTCGGCGAGGGCGCGGTTGAGGTCGTAGCCCCACTCGGCGGCCGCGGTCGGCCCGATGCCGAAGCCGAGGAAGCCCAGCGCCGCGAGGGTGAGGATCGCCTCGCTGGCGTTGAGGGTGAGGATGAGCGGCAGGCTGCGCGTCGCGTTGCGGAGCACGTGCTTGAACATGATCCGCGCGGTCGAGCTGCCGTTCACCTTCGCGCTCTCGACGAACGCCTCCGCCTTCAACCGCACGGCCTCCGCGCGCACGACCCTGAAGTACTGCGGCACGAAGACGACGGTGATCGAGATGCCCGCCGCGGCGATGCCTCCCCACAGCGACGACTGCCCGCCGCTGATGACGATGGAGACGACGATGGCGAGCAGCAGCGACGGGAACGCGTAGACGGCGTCGGCGACGACGACGAGCACGCGGTCCAGCCACCCGCCGATGTACCCCGACACGAGGCCCAGGACGACGCCGATCGTGATCGACAGCACGACCGCGACGACGATCACCGCGAGGGCCGTGCGGGAGCCCCACACGACGCGGCTGAAGACGTCGTAGCCGCCCACGGTCGTGCCCCACAGGTGCTCGGCGGAGGGTGCGGCCTGACGGGGGAACGACCCGGCGTCGTCACCGAGCTGGCCGAAGCCGTACGGGGCGACGAGCGGCGCGAACGCCGCCGTGAGCAGGAAGACGCCGCAGATCACGAGCCCCGCGACGAGCATGCCGCGCTGCAGGCCCACGGCACGGCGCACCTGCGCCACCACCGGGAGGCGCTTCCAGCGCGGGTCGGAGTGCTGCAGCGCAGCGGACGGGACGGTCGACGTGGTCACGTCAGTACCTCACCCTCGGGTCGATGAGCGCCGCGACGACGTCGACGACGAAGTTGGTCACGGCGACGATGACGGCCAGCACCGCCACGATGCCCTGCACGGCCACGAAGTCGCGGGCCGACAGGTACTGCTGGAGCTGGAAGCCGAGGCCCCGCCAGCCGAACGTCGTCTCGGTGAGCACCGAGCCGCCGAGGAGCATCGCGATCTGCAGGCCCATCACGGTGATGATGGGGATGAGGGCGGGCTTCAGCGCGTGCGAGCGCACGAGGCGGGACTCGCGCACGCCGCGCGAACGCGCCGCCTCGACGTAGCCGGCGCCGAGCGTGCCGATGACGTTGGTGCGGACCAGGCGCAGGAAGATCCCGGCCGTGAGCAGGCCCAGGGTGAGCGCCGGCAGGACGGCGTGCTGCAGGACGTCCGAGATGATCGTCGCGTTGCCCGTGCGCAGGGCGTCGACGAGGTAGATGCCCGTCGGCGACTCGATGCGCCCCAGGGCGAGGGAGACCCGCGTGCTCGCGCGGCCGTTGAGCGGCAGCCAGCCGAGGGCCACCGAGAAGGTCAGCTTCAGCAGCAGGCCCGCGAAGAAGACGGGCGTGGCGTAGCCGAGGATCGCCACCACCCGGAGCACCGCGTCGGGCCAGCGGTCGCGCAGGTACGCGGCGAGCATGCCCAGCGGGACGCCGAGCACGAGCGCGACGACCAGGGCGTACGCCACGAGCTCGACCGTGGCCGAGCCGTACGTGACGATGACCTCGCTGATCTGCCGGTTGTCGGTCACCGTCGTGCCGAAGTCGCCGCGGACGATCTGGCCCAGGTACTCCAGGTACTGCACGATGATCGGCCGGTCGTAGCCGGCGTCCGCGAGCCGCTGCTGCAGCTCGGCCTCCGTGAGGCGTCCGCCCACCGACGCGGTGATCGGGTTGCCGACCACGCGCATGAGGAAGAACACGAGGGTGACCAGGATGAACACGGTCGGGACGATGAGCAGGGCCCGGACCACGAGGTAGCGGCCCAGGCCGCCTCCGGTCCGTCTCCGGCGCACGGGGGTCGGCCCCCCGGAGCCGGTCGCGAGGGGGTCCGCGGTGAGGGTGGTCACGTGGTGCCTTTCGGTGCTGTCGGCGACGCTGCCGGTGGTGCGGGGCGGAACGGGCGGGACGGACGGGGCCGGGCGCGGGCGCTCCCGGGACGGACGGGCAGGGGCGCCCCGCGCACGGCGGGGCGCCCCTGGTCGGACCGCTAGTAGCTCAGGGCTCCGTAGCGGAACTTGAACGACGCGTCGAGCGTGTCGTCCACGCCCTGCACGTCGGCCTGGCTCACCACGACCTGCGTCCCCTGCAGCAGCGGCAGCGTGGGCAGGTCGGTCGCGACGACCTCCTGGATGTCGCCGATGAGGGCCTCGCGGGCGGCCGGGTCGCTCTCGGCGATCTCCTGCGTGAGCAGGCCCTGGACCTCGGGCGAGTCGTAGTGGTTGCCCACGAAGTTGTCCTTCACGAAGAACGGCGACAGGTAGTTGTCGGCGTCCGAGAAGTCCGGGAACCAGCCCAGCTGGTACACGGGGTAGGCGTCCTCGCGGCGCTCCGTGGAGTAGGTGTCCCACAGGGTCGACTGCAGGTTCACCGTGAACAGGCCGCTCGCCTCGAGCTGCGACTTGACGAGCGCGTACTCCTCGTCGCTCGACGCACCGTAGTGGTCGGGGCTGTACTGCAGGTCGATCGCGACCGGCGTCTCGACGCCCGCCTCGGACAGGCCCGTGCTCGCCTTCTCGACGTCGGGACCGCCCTCGCCGTCGCCGTAGAGCGACTCCAGCGGCGTCGTCGCGCCGGTGAGGCCCTCGGGCACCACCGAGTAGAGCGGCGTGTAGGTGTCGTTGTAGACGTCCTTCGCGAGCGCGTCGCGGTCGACCGTGTTGGCGATCGCCTGCCGCACCGCGAGGGCCTTGGCCGGGTCGGCGTCGGGCTGCGAGGCACCGAAGGGCATCGTGTTGAGGTTGAAGACCATGTAGCGGATCTCGCCGCCGGGGCCGTTGTGCACCGTGAGCGCGTCGTCCTGCTGCAGGTCCGCGAGGTCCGTCGGGCTGAGGCTGCGGTTCGCGACGTCGACGTCGCCGTTCTGCACGGCGAGCTTCAGGTCGGTCTCGGCCGTGTAGTACGTGACCGTGACGCCCTCGTTCTTCGCCTCGCCGAGGACGCCCTGGTACGCGTCGTTCTTCGCGTACGAGATGACCTCGTTCTCGCGGTAGTCCGTGATCGAGTACTGGCCGCCGAACGCGTTCCCCTCGACGATCGCGTCCGCGGTGGTGAGCTCCGTCGGCGAGAAGACGTCCTCGTCGACGATCGGGCCCGCCGGGCTCGACAGGATCTGCGGCCAGGTCTGGTCCGCACCGTTCAGGGTGAAGACGACGGTCGTGTCGTCGGGCGCCTCGACCGACGCCAGGTTGCCGAGCAGCGACGACGGACCGTTCGGGTCGGCGATAGCCAGCTGACGGTCGAACGAGAACTTCACGTCGCTCGAGGTCAGGGCGTTGCCGTTCGCGAACTCCAGGCCGTCCTTGAGGGTCACCGTGTACGTCGTCGGGTCGGTGAACTCCGCCGACTCCGCGATGTCGGGCTCGACGTCGGGGCTGCCGTAGGGCGAGTTCATCAAGAAGGGGAATACCTGGTTCGCCACGGCGAACGAGCCGTTGTCGTACGCACCGGCCGGGTCGAGCGACGTGACCACGTCGGTCGTGCCGACCGTGATGCCCTCGAGGGCGTCGTCGGTGGCGCCACCGGAGGCGCACCCCGCCAGGACGAGGACGCTCACGGCCGCGCCGCCCACCAGGGAGAGCACGCGCCGGGCGGCCAGGGGCCTGCCGAGCTGGGGATCGGACGTCATTCCGGTACCTCTTTCTGCTGTGTGGAGTCCCCCACGCCGGCCACGTCGACGGCGACTCGCGCTGTGAGGATGTTCATTGGTAACACATGCACGACCCGCACCCGGCCACGCGGGCGCGATCGTCACGAGCCCGCAACACGCGACGGTGCCGGGGAGGGAGCGTCGGGGCGGCCCGGGCGGGCCGTCCTACTCGGTCCGCACGCTCCTCCGGTCCGCCTCCACGCGCACCAGCGCCACCTGCAGCTCGCGGTGCCGCTCCGGCTCCGTCGCCGCGTCCGTGCGCATGAGCTGCCCCATCAGCACCGCCTTCTGACGCAGCAGGTCGCGCTCCACGAGGCTGCGCACGATGCCCTGGCAGTACACGAGCAGATCGCGTCCCTCGCGCTCCGGCAACGGGGCCACCGCGAGCTCCTTCGCCAACGGGGCGTACCACTCCGGCACCTGGTCGAGCACCACGTCCAGCCACCGGGGATCCTCGAGGGAGTCCAGGCTCACCGCCACGGCGTCCTTCACCACCGCCAGCGAGGGCGTCGACAGGGTCGCCGCCGCCAAGCGACCGGCGAGGTCGGCCCCCACCAGGGTCGGCTGCTGCAGCACCGCCATGACGGCGTCCCGCTCCTGACGCGTCGCCAGGTCGCCCGGCAGCTGCAGCAGGCTCGGGGCCGAGGGCTCGGCCTCCTCCACGCGGGGCGGCAGGCTCGTGATCGACTGCGGCCCGTCGGCGACCGCCGACGCCTGCCGGGGCTGCACCGCCCCGCCCACCGCACGCGCGCCTCCGGCACCCTGCCCCGCGGGCAGGGCCTGCACCGCGCCCCGCGACCCGTCGGACCCCGACGACGACCGACGCGCGACCTCCACCGCCGCCGCGACCTCGGCCGGGTCGAGGCCCAGCCAGCCCGCCACCGAACGGACGTAGCCCTGCTGCAGGGCCACGTCGCGGATCCCCACGACCACCGGAGCCGCCTCCCGCAGCGCCGCCACGCGCCCCTCGACCGTCTCGAGGTCGTGGCCGTCGAGCCGGCGACGGATCATGAACTCGAACAACGGACGGCGCGTCGCCACGAGGCGCTGCACCGCGTCGTCCCCCCGCGACAGTCGCAGGTCGCACGGGTCCAGCCCCTCGGGCGCCACCGCGACGAACGTCTGCGACGCGAACTGGGCCTCCTCCGCGAACGCCCGCGACGCGGCCCGCTGCCCCGCCTCGTCCGGGTCGAAGGTGAAGACGATCTGACCGAGCTGCGACACGTCCCGCGCCGCCGAGTCGCCGAGCATCGGTCGCAGCACCTTGATGTGGTCCGTGCCGAACGCCGTGCCGCACGTCGCGACCGCCGTCGTCACCCCCGCCAGGTGGCACGCCATCACGTCGGTGTACCCCTCGACCACGACCACCTGCTTCGCCTTCGAGATGTCCCGGCGGGCCAGGTCGAGGCCGTAGAGCACCTGGCTCTTGTGGTAGATCGGCGACTCCGGCGTGTTGAGGTACTTCGGGCCCTTGTCGTCCTCGAGCAGGCGCCGCGCGCCGAAGCCGATCGTCGAACCCGTCACGTCACGGATCGGCCACGTCAGCCGACCGCGGAACCGGTCGTACGGGCCCCGGTCGCCCTGGCTCAGCAGACCCGACGTCACCAGCTCGTCGTCCGTGAAGCCGCGCCCCCGCAGGTGCGACCGCAACGCCTCGAACGACTTCGGGGCGAACCCCACGCCGAAGCGCTCTGCCGCCGCCGGGTCGAAGCCCCGCTCGCCCAGGAACCGCCGCGCCGGGTCCGCCTCGGCCGTCACCAACTGCTCCACGAAGAACTCGCGCGCCGCCTCGTGCGCCGAGATCAGGCGCGCCCGACCACCGTGGTCGCTGGCCCGCTCGCCGTCCTCGTAGTGCAGCGTCCACCCGATGCGCGCCGCGAGGCGCTCGACCGCCTCCTGGAACGTCGTGTGGTCGACCTGCTGCACGAACGCGAAGACGTCGCCGTCCTCGCCGCAGCCGAAGCAGTGGTACCGACCCACCTGCGGGCGCACGTGGAAGCTCGGGGTGCGCTCGTCGTGGAACGGGCACAGGCCCTTCAACGACCCCACGCCCGCACCCTTGAGCGCCACGTGGTCACCCACCACGTCGGCGATGTTCGTGCGCGAGCGGACCTCGTCGATGTCCGCCCGCCGGATCAGGCCCGCCACCGGCGTCCTACGCCCCGCCGAGCACGGTGCCCACCGGACCGACGAGCCGGTCGTGCCACGCCATGGCGCTCTGGTCGGTGAGGGAGGCGACCTGGTCGACGACCACGCGCCTCCGGCCCGCGTCGTCCGACGAGTCGGCCCAGTCCGCCGCGAAGCCCGCGTCGAGCTCCGACGGACCCGACCGCCACAGGGCGTCGGCCAGGGTGGTGAGCACCTCGCGCTGCCGCTCGTACAACGGACGGCGGGTCCCCTTCGTCATGACGAAGGCCGCCACGATGCCCTTCAGCGCCGCGATCTCGCCGATGACGTCCGGCGACACGACGACGCTCGCGCCGAAGCGGATCAGCGACGACTGCGCGTACGCCTCCCTCGTCGCCTGCGTCGCCGACCCCGCGAACCGGCCGATGAGCTGGCTCGTGAGGTCCTTGAGGCGCGCCTGGTCCAGCCGACCGCCGTCGTAGCCGTCCATCCAGAACGGCAGCGACGTCAGCCGGTCGAAGGCCTCCTCCAGCTCGTCCCGGCTCAGCTCGCCGCCCACCCAGGCGTGCATCGACGTCACCAGGGACTCGTGGTCGACCTTCGCGCCCAACGCCCGCACGTCGATGTAGCCGTTCACGACCGCGTCCTCGAAGTCGTGCACCGAGTACGCGATGTCGTCGCTGAGGTCCATCACCTGCGCCTCGACGCACCGGCGACGCCGCGGCGCCCCCGCCCTCAACCACTCGAACGCGGCCGTGTCGTCGTCGTAGAAGCCGAACTTCGTCCGACCGCCCGGGTCCGGCACGCCCTGCGCCGCCGGCCACGGGTACTTGCAGCTCGCGTCGAGGCTCGCCCGCGTGAGGTTCAGCCCGAAGCTGCGTCCCGACGGGTCCACCACCTTCGGCTCGATCCGCGTCAGCAGGCGCAGCGTCTGCGCGTTGCCCTCGAAACCGCCCACGTCGAGCGACCACTCGTTGAGCGCCTTCTCGCCGTTGTGCCCGAAGGGAGGGTGGCCCAGGTCGTGCGCCAGGCACGCCGTGTCCACCACGTCCGGGTCGAGCCCCAGGCTCGTCGCCAGCTCGCGCCCCACCTGCGCCACCTCGAGGGAGTGCGTCAGTCGGTTGCGCGCGAAGTCCAGCCCTGCGGTCGGGCTGAGCACCTGCGTCTTCGCCGCCAGACGGCGCAGCGCACTCGAGTGCAGGAGGCGCGCCCGGTCCCGCGCGAAGTCGCTGCGCCGGTTCGAGTGCTGCTCGGGCAGCCAGCGCTCGGAGTCCTCGGGGGCGTAGCCGGGAGCGCCTGTGCCGGTACTCGTGCCCGTGCTCACGCCGGTGCCCGTGCCGGTGCTCGTGCCCGCGTGTGTGCCGGCGCCCGCGCCGACGTCGGCGGACGGGGCCGCGGAGGTCGTCGGGTCGGACGTCGCGGGGGCGGTGGGGGTGGCGGGCGGCACGCGGACCTCTCGGGACGGGACGACGGACGGGAACGGCAGGGTCAGCCCCCGCTGTGGTGCAGTTCGGCAGCGGCCAGCTCGGCGCGGAACGCGTCGTCGAGCTCGCGGCTCTCGAGCCACCGGTCCGGCAGCGACGGACGCTTCGGACTGCCGGCCCGACCCCGCGGGCCCTCGGCCTCCGCCCCCGGGTAGCCGACGTCCCCGTCGAGCGTGCCCAGCAGGTCGTCGATCTGCTGCAGCGAGTCGACCATCGCCAACGCCGCCCGCAGTTCGCCGCCCACCGGGTACCCCTTGAAGTACCAGGCGACGTGCTTGCGGATGTCGCGGCAGGCGCGGACCTGGTCGCCCTCGTAGAACTCCACGAGCAGCTCGGCGTGACGCCGGAACGCTGCCGCCACCTCGCCCAAGGTCGGCTCGGCCTTCGCCTCGTCGCCCCGGAACGCGGCCGCCAGGTCGCCGAACAGCCACGGCCGCCCCAGGCAGCCCCGACCCACGACGACGCCGTCGCACCCGGTCTCGTCGACCATCCGCAGGGCGTCCGCCGCCGACCAGATGTCGCCGTTGCCCAGGACCGGGACGCTCGTCACGGCCTCTTTCAAGGTCGCGATCGCCGACCAGTCGGCCTGGCCCGAGTAGAAGTCCGCCGCCGTCCGCGCGTGCAGCGCGATGCTCGCCACGCCCGCCCCCTCGGCCGCCCGCGCCGCCTCGAGGTACGTCAGGTGGTCGCCGTCGATGCCCTTGCGCATCTTCACCGTCACCGGGACCGCACCCGCCGCGCGCACCGCGCCCTCGACGATCTCGCGGAACAGGCCGGTCTTCCACGGCAGGGCCGAACCGCCGCCCTTGCGCGTGACCTTCGGCACCGGGCACCCGAAGTTGAGGTCGATGTGGTCCGCGCGGTCCTCGGCGACCAGCATCGTGACGGCCTCGGCGACCGTGCCCGGCTCCACCCCGTAGAGCTGGATGCTTCGCGGCGTCTCGCTCTCGTGGTGCTGGATCAGCCGCATCGACTCCGGCGTCCGCTCGACCAGGGCACGGCTCGTGATCATCTCGCTCACGTACAGGCCCGCCCCGTGCTCACGGCACAGACGGCGGTACGCCGTGTTCGTGATCCCCGCCATCGGGGCGAGCACGACGGGACTCGCGACGTCGATCGGTCCGATCGAGAGGCCGGGCGAGGGCAATGTGGCGGTGGACATCGCCACGATCCTACCTTTCGACGGTGCCACGGACGAGCCCGACGGCACGGCTGTGGACGGCACGCGGCACGCCCGGAGAGCGCCCCGCACGCCCCCACCGCACCTCGGCGGACGACGTCAGGAGGCGCCACCGGGGGCGCGGACGGGGCGCGCCTCCGAGGCGGGCGCGCCCGGCGCCTCCGGCCCCGTCGCCGTCGTCGCAGCCCTGTCCGTCGGCTGGGGATCCGACGCCGTGGCCGGGGGCCAGGGCGCGGCCCCGGGCAGCACCAGGCAGGCCTCCCCCTCACAGGCGGCGGCGTCCGCGGCACCCAGCATCACGAAGGGAGCCGCGGCGGTCACGCCGGCACCGCCTCGGCGCGGACGCGGTCGAGCACCTGCACGAAGGTCTCCGGAGCCTGGGCGCCCGAGACGCCGAAACGGCCGTCGAACACGAAGAACGGGACGCCACGGATGCCCAGGCGCGACGCCTCGTCCTGGTCCGCCCGGACCTCGTCGAGGAGGGCGTCCTGCTCCAGCGCCGCGACCACCTCGTCACGGTCCAGGCCCACCTCCGCACCCAGGTCGGCGAGGTCCGCCACCCGGCCCACGTGCCGACCCTCCACGAAGTGGGCGCGCAGCAGGCGCTCCTTCACCGCGCCCTGCAGGCCGTGGCGGTCCGCCAGGTGCAGCAGCTGGTGCGCCTTCACCGTGTTCGTGTGCTGCAACCGGTCAAAGTCGTACGCCAGGCCCACCTCGGCGGCCCTCGCCGTCACCGACGCCAGCATCTCGCGGACCTGGTCCTCGGGCAGCCCCTTGTGCCGCGCCAGGAACTCCACCTCGTCCCCCTCGAAGTCCACCGGGGTGTCCGGCGACAGCTCGAACGAGTGCCACCGCACGCGCACGTCGAGGTCGGGGCGGCGAGAGACCGCCTCCTCGAAGGTGCGCTTGCCGATGAAGCACCAGGGACAGGCCACGTCCGACCACACGTCCACGCGGACCACGGGGCGCCCGTCCGGCGCGGAGCCGGACTCGGGCGACGGGAGCTGGGCTGCGGCGGAGGGGGCGTCGTCGTTCACGCCTGGGCGAACCCCCGCGGACGCGGCCGCATTCCCCCTCGCCCTGGTGCCCCTCCCCCGGGTCCCCCTCGGTCACCGCCACGGTCACCGCCGCGGCGCCGCCGTCACCCCTACCCCGCCGCCACGCCCGCCCCTCGCCCCCGTGCCCGACCCGCCGCCCGGGCTCGTGCCTGCCCCGCCCCGTCGGCAACTCCTCCACGACGGGCTCGCGGTGCGGGCAACCGCCACGGGCGCCGGCCCCGCGCCCCCAGCACCCGCCAGGAGGAGGAGTTGCCGACCGCGGCGGAGGTCCCGCTCCGCGGGACGCCGTGGTCGGCGAGGACCCGGTCGAACGTCCGGCACACCGAGTCCCACGCCGCACCGTCCGCCACGAGCGCGTAGGGCACCCGCACCGGGATGCGGGACGAGTCGAGGATGCGCAGGTCCTTCGTGCGGTCCTGCACGAACGTCGAGGCGTGCGTGGCCCGCCCGTCGAGCTCGAGTGCCACGAGTCCGTCCACCACGAGGTCGATGCGCTGCCCGTTCGGCAGGGGGCACTGCAGTTCGACGCGGTGGCCCCTGCGGCGCAGGCGGACGAGCGCGACGACCTCCAGGAAGCTCTCGCACCGCGGGTCGACCCAGTCGGCGAGCCCCGCTGCGTCCGCCCTGCGGGCACCCAAGACGTCACGGAGGTCCTCGAGCGGGACCAGCCCCTCACGGACGGTCCAGGTCGCGATCGCCACCGCGTCCTCGAAGGACGACTCGTCGACCATGCGCGCAAGGGCGTCCCGCGGGTCGACCGACCACGTCGTGCCCCGCGTGGACGCCTGCTCGGCGTCCCACACCACGCGCACGCCCCGCCGACGACGCAGGCGCGAGGCCCCTCTCGGCAGGGCCACGACGACGGGCGGACGTCGCCACATCCACGCGCCCAGAACGTGCAGCGCCGAGGCTCCCGTCAGCCTGCCGCCGACCGCGACCGCCACGGACCGCGGGTCGTCGGGCGGCCACGTGGAGTACCACCCCCTGCGCGGCCTGCGCACCCGGCCCGAGCGGACGGCCGCCGTCAGGTGCCGGTCGGTGGCACCGTGCGCCACGAGGTCGTGCTTGTGCAGGAGGCCGCCCGCCGCGGCCACGAGTCCTTCGATGCTGGTCATCGGAGCAGCGTCGACGAAGCCACATACTGGGGCGGCGTCGGCTCGGCTGCCTGTGGACGAGCGCCTCGGGCCGCGCGCCCGGGGAGGACCAGTCCCTCGTCGGCAACTCCTCACCAGTGCCGCGGCAGGCCCCGCAGGGGGGCGTGGCCGCCCTCGCGGCGACGGCCAGGAGGAGTTGCCGACAGGGGCGGGCCCCACGCGGGGTGCGAGGACCAGCGGGGTGCGAGGACCAGCAAGGTGCGGCAGCGGCAGCGGCAGCGGCAGGGCGGGCTGCCGCAGCCGCGGCCGGGCGGCCGCGGACCCGCCAGGACCCGCGGCCGCCCGCGCCGGGGCTCAGGCCCCCAGCAGCTCCCCCGCGAGGTGCTGCCGCAGCTGGGCCAGGGGCACCCGGGTCTGCGCCATGGTGTCGCGCTCGCGCACGGTGACGGCGTCGTCGTCGAGCGAGTCGAAGTCGACGGTGACGCAGAAGGGGGTCCCGATCTCGTCCTGGCGACGGTAGCGGCGACCGATGGCGCCGGCGTCGTCGAAGTCGATGTTCCAGTACTTGCGGAGGTCGCTGGCGAGGCCGCGGGCCAGGGGCGACAGGCGCTCGTTGCGGCTGAGGGGCAGCACGGCGACCTTCACCGGAGCGAGTCGGCGGTCGAGCTTGAGCACGGTGCGCTTGTCGACGCCGCCCTTGGCGTTGGGCGCCTCGTCCTCGGTGTACGCGTCGACGAGGAACGCCATGAGCGACCGGGTGAGGCCGGCCGCGGGCTCGATGACGTAGGGCGTCCAGCGCTCGTTCGCGGCCTGGTCGAAGTACGAGAGGTCCTTGCCCGAGGCCTCGGCGTGGGTGCGGAGGTCGTAGTCGGTGCGGTTGGCGATGCCCTCGAGCTCGCCGAACTCGCCGCCCGCGAAGCGGAAGCGGTACTCGATGTCGACGGTGCGCTTCGAGTAGTGCGAGAGCTTCTCGGCGGCGTGTTCGTAGAGGCGCAGGTTGTCGGGGTCGATGCCGAGGTCGACGTACCACTGGTAGCGCTGGTCGATCCAGTACTGGTGCCATTCCTCGTCCGTGCCGGGCGCGACGAAGAACTCCATCTCCATCTGCTCGAACTCGCGCGTGCGGAAGATGAAGTTGCCGGGCGTGATCTCGTTGCGGAAGCTCTTGCCGATCTGGCCGATGCCGAAGGGCGGCTTCATGCGCGACGACTGCAGCACGTTGTCGAAGTTGGTGAAGATGCCCTGCGCGGTCTCGGGGCGCAGGTACGCCATGCCCTGCTCGTTGTCGACGGGGCCGAGGAACGTCTTGAGCAGGCCCGAGAAGTTCTGCGGTTCGGTCCACGAGCCGGGCTGGCCGGTCTCGGGGTCGCGCACGTCGGCGAGGCCGTTGACGGGCGGGTGGCCGTGCTTGGCCTCGTAGGCCTCGAGCAGGTGGTCGGCGCGGTAGCGCTTGTGCGTGTGCAGCGACTCGACGAGCGGGTCGGAGAAGACCTCGACGTGCCCGCTGGCCTCCCACACCTGGCGCGGCAGGATCACGGCGCTGTCGAGGCCGACGACGTCGTCGCGGCCCTGCACCATGCTCTGCCACCACTGGCGCTTGATGTTCTCTTTCAGGGCGACGCCGAGGGGCCCGTAGTCCCACGCCGACCGGGAGCCACCGTAGATCTCGCCCGACTGGAAGACGAAGCCGCGGCGCTTGGCCAGGGCGATGACGGAATCGAGACGGTTGGGTGCTGCCACTGCTGCTCCGATGGTCGGGGGGCCGAGCTGGGTGCCCGGCGGTCGTCGTACCCGTCGAGCCTACCGGGGGCCGGAGGCGCGTCCCGCCCGGGCGGGCGGGCCCACCGGGCCGGTGGGGCGACTCCGGCGTCCCGTGGTCAGCGTCCGAGCGCGCGCACGACCCGGTCGACGTCGTCGTGGTCGTTCCAGAGGTGGAACGCGACGCGGGCGCGTCCGGCGCGGCCGCTGGCGACGAGCCCGGCGCGTGCCATCGCGGCGAGGTCGTCGCCGGAGGGGTCGGGCCAGGTGAGCACGGCGCGGTGGGCCGGAGGGAGGTCGAGGGCGGCGGCGAGGGAGTCGGCGAGCCCCGAGGCGTGCCGCCAGGCGTCGTCGACGTCGAGGGCGGCGAACGTGCGGAGCGCCGGCAGGGCACCCACCCAGGCCTGCCAGGCGGGCGACACGTCGAGGGCCCGCGCGTCGTCGGCGAGCCGCATGTCGGGCCCGTAGCAGGACGACCACACGTCGGCGCCGGCGTACCAGCCCGCCTGCACGGGGTCGAGGAGCCGCCGCGCCCGGTCGCCGACGGTGAGGAACGCGACGCCGCGCGGGCAGCACAGCCACTTGTAGGCGTGGCAGACGGTGACGTCCCACCGGGAGGCGTCGACGGGGAGGACCCCCGCGGCCTGGGTCGTGTCGCAGAGGGTGAGGGCGTCGTGCCGGGCGGCGGCCGCGGCGAGCGCGTCGTGGTCGGCGACCTCGCCCGTGGCGGACTGCACGGCCGACCAGGCGACGAGCCAGGTGTCGGGTCCGACGGCGTCGGCGAGCTCGTGCAGGGGCACCTGGACGACGCGGACGTCACGCCGCGCCGCCTGCACGAGGAACGGGTAGACGACGCTGCTGAAGTCGCCGAGCGGCAGCACGACCTCGGCGCCGTCGGGGACGGCGGCGGCGACGACCGCCACCGCCACGGAGGTCTGGGACGCGATCGCGACGTGGCTCGCGGGCACTCCGACGAGGCGGGCGTAGGCGTCGCGGCCGGACTCCACGACGTCGCCGTACCCGGAGGGACCGCTGCGACCGGCGGACCAGGCGTCGAGGTCCTGCCGGTGGGCCTCGACGGCGGCGATCGTGGGCAGGCCCAGCGTGCACGCCGCGAGGTACCCGGGCACGGGGGCCCAGAGGTCGCGGGCGTCGGAGGCGCTCAGCAGGTCGGTCACGGTCCCACGGTCCTCCTCCCCGAGCCAGAGGACAACCACCGACGTGGCATGGGACCCATAACCTGGAGTGATGGACGACGACCTCGACCTGCAGACCCTCCGCCTGGTCCGCGCCCTCGCCGACACGGGTACGATCACGGCGGCCGCCGCCGCCCTCGGCCACAGCCAGCCCGCGGCCAGCGCCCGCCTGCGCCGCGCCGAACGACGGTCCGGGCAACCCCTCGTCCGGCCGGCGGGACGCGGCGTGGTCCTCACCGAGGCCGGGCGCCGACTCGCGGAGCACGCCGTCCACGTCCAGGCCGCCCTCGACGCGGCGCGCCAGGACCTCGACGACCTCGCGGGACTCGCCGCCGGGCGCGTCCGCGTCGCCGGTTTCCCCAGCGCCTCGTCGACCCTCGTGCCCGCGGCCTTCGGCCTCCTCGCCCGGGCCCACCCGCGCCTCCGGCTCGAGTACCTCGAGGCCGAACCGCCCGAGGCCCTCGCCGCCCTGCGGGCCGGGACGGTCGACGTCGCCCTCACCTTCAGCCACGCGGGGGCGTCGTCGGCGCTCGAGGACGACGGCTTCCTCGCGAGGACGCCCTTCGTCGACGGCAGCGTGCTCGTTGTCCCCGCACCACCCGGCCCGCCGCCCCCCACCGGGACGGGCGCGCCCGCACTCGCGGACCTCGCCGACGCGCCCTGGATCGCCGGCTGCCCCCGGTGCCGCGGCCACCTCCTCGACGTCGCCGCCGCGGCCGGCTTCGTGCCCCGCATCGTGCTCGAGACGGACAACGCCCTCGCCGTCCTCGGCATGGTCGCCGCCGGGCTCGGGGTCGCCGTCCTCCCGGGGCTCGCACTGGCCGCGGCCGCCGTCCCGGACGGGGTCCGCCTCGTGCCGCTCGGTGCCGGGCACGACCGGGCGGTCCACGTCGTCCACGGACGCGGGGCGCTGCGGGTGCCGAGCGTCCGTGCCGTGGTCGAGGCGGTGACCGGGCTCGACCCCGGGGACCACGGCCTGCGGCGGTCGCCCCGCGACCCGTCCGGACCCGCCGGAGGACCTGGTGCGCGCCCCGCCGCGGGCCCCGCCGCGGGCCCCGCCGCCGCCGGTCCCGTCGGTCCCGTGTCGGAGGTCGACGGCTAGGCTGACCGCACCGATCCCGGAGGTCCCCACCCGTGCGACAGCCCCGCCGTGCCCCGTCCCGTCGAGCGCCGCGCCGCGCCCTGACGCGGACCGCCGCGCTCGCGCTCGCCGCCGGCACCCTCGTCGGCCTCACCGCCTGCTACCCCGACGTGAGCGACCTCACCCCGGTGTCCGGCCAGCCGTCGTCCACGCCCGGCGCCCCGCCGCAACCGCAGGTCACCAGCGACCCCGGCACCGGCGGCACCGCCCCCGACGACCTCGTGCCGGACGGCGAGCTGCTCGGCCAGGTCAACTACAAGGACCTCACGATCCACGTCTACCGGGTCGGCCAGCTCACCACCACGGCGCCCTCGATCTTCGCCCGCCCCGACGGCTCCGACCCCTACCCGGCGGGCACCGACGTCGAGGCGACCGTCTACGTCCTCTCCAACCCGTCCCAGGGCCGCCTCGACCTCACCGACCTCAGCGCCGACTACTCGTCGTACGGCAACGAGCTCGCCCAGCAGGACACCTTCGCCGGGCAGGACCTCCTCGCCTCCCTCGGCTACGGCACCGAGCTCGCCGACCAGTTCCCGGCCGACGCGAGCACCTGGTACCTGCTGCCCGGCGAGCAGGTGGTCTTCGGCAACGCCTGGTTCCACCGCGCCGGCGACGGCCCGCTCACCCTGCAGTTCCTCTGGCCCGCCGAGCGCATCTTCCTCGGCGCGAACGTCCAGTTCTAGACGCCGGGCCGGGCCTGGCCGGGCCGGCGGGCGACCGCCCGGAGCGACCGCCTCGGGTCAGGAGGCGCCGGTCGCCCCCGGCACCGCGCCTCCGGACCCGCTCGGCGCGTCCACCGCTCCCCCGAAGCGGCGCGTCCGGGTCGCGTAGGTCGTGACGGCCTCCCACAGGTCGACGCGCGTGAAGTCCGGCCACAGCCGGTCCAGGAACACCATCTCGGCGTACGCCGACTGCCAGAGCAGGAAGTTGCTCGTCCGCTGCTCGCCCGAGCTGCGCACGAACAGGTCCACGTCGGGCAGGTCGCCGGTGTAGAGACGTCGCTGGATCGTCTTCTCGGTCACCCCGGACGGCTTCAGCCGGCCCGCCGCCACGTCGTCGGCGATGCCCCGCACCGCGTCGGCGATCTCGGTGCGGCCACCGTAGTTGACGCACATCGTGAGGGTGAGGACGTCGTTGCCCTCGGTGAGGCGCTCGGCCTCCTGGAGCTCCTTGATCACGGACGACCACAGGCGCGGCCGGCGCCCCGCCCAGCGGACCCGGACGCCCCACTCGTCGAGCTGGTCCCGGCGGCGGCGGAGCACCTCGCGGTTGAAGCCCATGAGGAACGCGACCTCCTCGGGCGAGCGCTTCCAGTTCTCGGTGGAGAACGCGTAGACGCTGAGGTGGCGCACCCCGATCTGGATCGCCCCCGCGACGACGTCGAGCAGGCTCATCTCCCCGGCCTTGTGGCCTTCCACGCGCGTGAGCCCGCGAGCGTTCGCCCAGCGCCCGTTGCCGTCCATCACGATCGCCACGTGCTCGGGCACCGCCCCCGCCGGGAGCTCGGGCGGGTAGAGGCCCGTCCAGTCGACGGGTCGGCTCGGGGCGGCCTCGGGAGACCTGCCCGGCTTCGACGGACGGGGCACGCGGGACGGGCGGGACGGGCGGGGGGTCATGATCCTCCTCGAAGGGGACGGTCGACGTGCTGCAGGGACCGGAGGCCCCGCTCCAGGTGCCACTGCGTGTACGCGGCGACGACGCCGCTGGCCCTGTCGCGCGTGGGGTCGTCCGCGGCCTCGGCGTGCTCCCAGTCGCCCGCGAGCAGCGAACCGAGCAGGGCGAGCGTGCCCGGGTCGAGGCGCGGCGTGCCCGGAGGGGCGTGCTCGTCGGCCACGACGCCGCCCAGCTGCACGACGAACGCCGAGTGCGGGCCGGGCGCCCCCGACACGGCGCAGTCGCCGAAGCTCGGCGACCACCCGGCCACGCTCAGGGCGCGCAGCAGGTACGAGTCCAGCGTGAGCTGCGGGTCGTGCTCGCGCCGGGACAGGCTGCGCAGCGCGCCCACGAGGAGCAGGTACTGCTGCAGCCCGGCCTCCGCCTCGGTGAGCTTGTCGGCCGTCTCGACCATGACGCTGGCCGCCGTCCACGCCCCGTAGTCCGTCGCGATCAGCGCGCCGTACGGACCCAGCGACTCCGCCTGCGTCACCACGTCGAGGCTGCGGCCCTCGTACAGCTGCACGTCCGCCACCATCATCGGCTCGAGCCGGGCCCCGAACTTCGAGGCCGTCCGACGCACGCCCTTCGCCACGGCCCGGATCTTGCCGTGCTCGCGGCTCAGCATCGTCAGGATGCGGTCCGCCTCCCCCAGCTTGTGGGTGCGCAGCACGACGCATTCATCACGGTAGACGGGCACCGGTCAAGGATCGCACGCGTGGTACAAACGTCGGGTGTCCGCCACAGCCTTCCTGATCCCCCTCTGGGCGGATCTCCTGGCCGTCGGCATCGGCAGCCTCCAGGGCGCCATGTTCGCCAGCGAGTTCAAGGACCGGCGCATGGACCTCCTCGGCGTCGCCATCGTCGGCACGGCCACCGGACTCGGCGGCGGCGTGCTCCGCGACCTGCTGCTCGGCGTCGTGCCTCGGGCCATGACCAGCAACTGGTACCTGCTCGTCGCCGTGGGCGCCGCGCTGCTCGGCATGCTCCTGCAACGCGTCTTCCACCGGCTCGCCGTGCCCGTGACCGTGCTCGACGCGCTCACCATCGGCCTGCTCGGCGCCATCGGCTCCACCAAGGCCCTCGCCGCAGGCCTGCCCGAGATCCCCGCGGTCTTCGTCGGCGTCGTGGCGGCCGTCGGCGGCTCGGTGCTGCGCGACCTGCTCATGAACCTCACGATCGCGATGATGCACGTCGGCTCGCTCTACGCCGTCGCCGCCGGGGCGGGCACCGTGGTCCTCGTGTCCCTGACGGCGCTGGGCGTGCCCGTCGTGCCCTCCGCCGTGGCCTGCGTCTCCGTGACGCTCGTGATCCGCCTCCTGGCGGTCCGCTTCGGGTGGTCGCTGCCGGAGCAGCGCGCCCTCAGCCGCCTTCCCCGGTGGCGCCGACCCCGCTGACGCGCACTGCGCCTCCGGCCCCGCCCTTCCCCACCGCTGCCCCTGCCCCTGCCCCTGCCGTCGGCAACTCCTCCTGACGGTCGCCGTGTCGGCCCTGGCGAGGGCCTCTGGCTCGGCCCCGCACGCGGAGCAGGAGTTGCCGACACGGGCAGTGCCCGCACGGCAGGCGTCCGTGTCGTCCAGCGCGACCCAGCACGAGACGCCCCGGCACGACGCCCTCCAGGACGAAGACCGGACGGGGCACGCGCACTCCCCGCCCGACCTGTCCCCCGCGAACGGTCGGCAACTCCTGCTCCAGGTCACGGGACGGGGCAGGAACCGGGTCTCCGTCCGTCTGCGCGACGAGGAGCAGGAGTTGCCGACGGTGGTGGGGCAGGTCAGGGGCGAGGAGCCGGAACCGTCGAGATCAGTGGCACCCATCGGGGCGACGATCGGCGGAGGCCCCCCGGGAGCACGCCCCGCGGGCACCACGGTCGGCAACTCCTGCACACGGACACGGGACGGGGCAAGAGTCGCGTACCCGTCCGTCTGCGCGACGAGGAGGAGGAGTTGCCGACGGCGGTGGGCCGTCCGCGCCGAGGCACACCTGCCGCCGAGACGGGACGGTCCTCTGGAGATGCGGGCGGCACGGTCCGCGGGCAGCACCGCGGCGAGACGACCGAGGCCGTGGAGGACACGGAGGGCCTGGCCCGCCCGCGGCAGGGCCCAGGGCGAGCACGGCCGGGGGCCCCACGAGCAGGGCGGGGGCCGGGCCGGGCCGGACCGGGCCGTGCCGGGCCGGGCCGGGCCAGA
>Ga0265797_10000357_pt1 | contig 83492 bp, 84 predicted proteins | sample P2T30metagenome_FD_192433 | JGI IMG/M metagenome (GOLD analysis project Ga0265797, IMG submission 192433) | Plant litter microbial communities from East Loma Ridge, Irvine, California - P2 T30 | ecosystem: Environmental > Terrestrial > Plant litter > Unclassified | place: USA: California... | reverse complement strand
GCCTTGCAGGCACCGATGCGAAGATCTATATCTTCGACCGCTATGGCAAGCTGCTGAAACAGCTGAGCCCCAACAGCGATGCTGCCAACGGTGAAGGATGGGACGGAACTTTCCTTGGTAACCAGCTTCCTGCGGATGACTACTGGTTTACGGTAACATTTACAGAAAATGGTGTAACACGAGAATTTAAATCGCACTTTGCTTTAAAAAGGTAATTATATAAGTAGATTTGAAGATCTAATACATAATAAAAAGCAACGGCAGCCATTTGGCTGCCGTTACTTTTTTATGGTAACTCCAAAAGAGTATATCATTTAGCTATGAGAACGGCGCATGGAAGAAGCGCTTCGTATTTCCCTAGCCCTGATAGAGCCGGCATCCTTGCAGCGCAGCGGAAAGATACAGGCGATAGCAGGAACTGCGTTTATAGAGTTCGCATATGTGGTGCTGCAAATTAATTGCATTGACAACTTCGTCTTATAGCCATAAAAAAAGCAGTCCGTTTGAACTGCTTAATATATTTAGCTTAAAGAAAATATTAAAATTGCTCTCTGCCTGCGAAATGGAATGCGCTTTCGATAGCTGCGTTCTCATCGCTATCTGAACCGTGAACGGCATTTTCACCCATTGATGTTGCGTATTTTTTACGGATAGTACCTTCGGCAGCATCGGCAGGATTTGTTGCGCCAACCAGTTTCCTAAAATCTTCGACCGCGTTATCTTTTTCAAGAATAGCAGCTACGATAGCGCCTCTTGACATAAACTCAACTAGTTCTCCATAAAACGGTCTTTCACTGTGTACTGCGTAAAATGCTTGAGCATCTGACACGGTAAGCTGCGTTAATTTTAATGCTACGATCCTGAAACCAGCATCGGTTATCATTGATAAAATTCCACCGATGTGTCCGTTTTGAACTGCATCCGGCTTAATCATTGTAAAGGTTCTGTTTGTTGCCATGTTTGTTTTTATATTTCCGCAAAAGTAGCGGTTTTAATTAATATTTTAAATTTTATTATTTACGGGTATTTTTTAAAGAATAACCACATTAAATTCCTGCTCTAGGGGTCTAAGCTGCTTAAACAATTCGTCGAATAACTTGCCATCGTACTCCAAATAAAATTCAGAAAAATTAGCTCGACGTTCCTGTAGACTGTAGCCCGGAAACAGCTCGTTTTGAAGATTAACGATACGGGTAAGCTGATCGGTATGATTTCTCTTTTCGGCACGCAGCAACTTTTTTTCAAGGTTTTCAAGGCCCTTAAGTTGTTTAATTTGTTGTGCTTTTACCGCGCCTAAAAACGAAGCATCGGTTTTAGCAGCCATTTCGGTTAGCGTCTCAAACTGCTTTTTTAAAAATTCTTTCTGCTCGGTAAAATCTAATTTTAACTCTGAAAATTCCTGAACTTTTTTATTAAGCAGTTGCTGTTGTTTCGCAAAGATATCGGCCCAGGTAAGATTTAGCTTGTCGAGTTTTTCGGCTTGCTTTTGGGTGGTCAATAATACCGAATTACGTAGTAGCAATATTGGAAACGTAATATTAGACGCCTCGAAGAACGACTTCAGTTCTAACCAATACGCCAATTCACCTCCGCCGCCAATGTAGCAAAGGTTTGGCAGGATCACTTCCTGATACAGCGGGCGCATAATTACGTTAGGGCTAAATTTTTCGGGGTTGGTTTCTAAAATTTTTAGTAATTCGGCCTCGGTGAATTTTAGGTCGGTGTTATTAATGTGGTAAATACCATCTTGAAGGATAATGCGCTCACGAAGGTTGTCTTCAATATAAAAAAGGTTTATTTCGCGTGGGTTAACCTGTATGTTATAGTCTTTAAGAAGTTGTGCAGTGTCGGCAACTTTTTGATGTGATGTTTGTCGAAGTAACTCCTCCTTAATATGCGGGACGAATAGCTTTTTTAAGTCGGGCGTATCGGCATCGATAATTACAAGACCTTGTTTGCCGAATAGCTTGTTAGCAAGGTAACGGGTGGCATCGGCCAGGTTGTTGTGCTTTAGGTACGCATTTTCAAAAAGGTCTTTAATGTATTTGGCATAATTACCCAAGCCCAGTTCTTTAGCAAAAACACCCAGAACGTTATCCAGTCCGTCGGTCGATAATCGGCCTACAGGCCCAGCACTTTCTCGGGGCCATTTAATTTTTTTATTGCGGAAAGTAAAGTAGTTTATCTCTTCAAAATCATGGTCTTCGGTAGCCATCCAGTAGACGGGTACGAAGTTATAATCGGGGTATTCGGCTTTTAAATCTTTTGCAAGGTTAATGGCCGATACTATTTTGTACAGAAAATACAACGGGCCGGTAAACAAATTAAGCTGGTGGCCGGTTGTAACGGTAAACGTAGTATTGTTACGCAGCAGCGTTATGTTTTGCTGCGTGATTATATAAGGGTTAAGGTCTTTGTATTGCTGTGTGAGCGTGTTTGCGAGCGTATCGCGAAACTCAGGGCTGTAGTTTTGCTGTTTTTCCTCCAGTTGCAATTTAAAGTTTTGCAGGGTAGGGAAGCGGTGGTACAGGGGCTTTAGGGTATCATTGCCGTTTAGGTAATCGTTTATAAGCGGGGTAAAATATCCTGAAGCCTGGTAGCTAATACAGTCTGATGGCATTGTAACTTGTTTTGTGCAAAATTACGGAAAAGATGAAAGCTATCCTTGTAAAACTTTTATAGATATAACGGTGTCTTTAGAAATCATCAAGGTCAATGATCCAGTGTTAATTCCTGTATAAGAGTAACCCAAACAATAATATAAACCTTCATTAGTTATATCATCAGGCTCTCCTAAAAGTTTTGTAACTTTATTTCTTTTCATCCCTATTAGATCGTAATTATTACGTAGACTATTCATCATATCCCATCGTAACGACCAACTTTCTTAATGATTTAAATCACTATTCTTCCATTTATCACTTTCAAAATCTTCATGGGTTATTTTTCCTTTAAAAAAAACACAGCATATTCCTATAAGTATAAGTGCAACAAATATCTTCAGAGTTTTTTTATGGCGACTAATTTATTCCCGTAAATATACCAAAATCCCCACGTGCATTTATTTAAAAAATATCCCCTATTTTTGCACACTTAACCCCGCAACTGTTTTGAGTACTAAAGTTTTAATTATTACCCCGCCTTTTACCCAGCTAAATACCCCGTATCCGGCTTCGGCATACATAAAAGGTTTTTTAAATACTAAAGGTATTGCTTCCACGCAGGCCGACCTGGGTATAGAAGTAATACTTAAACTGTTCTCTAAAAAGGGATTGACGGATTTGTTTAATCGTATCGAAGCTCGCTCTGGTGGTGAGGTAACCAAACTAACTCCCAACGCGCAGCGCATCATTGCCCTTAACAGTGAATACTTAAAAACGATTGATTCCGTAATACTGTTTCTGCAAGGTAAAAACCCTACACTGGCGCACCTTATTTGCCGTGAAGATTTTTTACCCGAAGCTTCCCGCTTCGCGCAGCTTGAAGAACTCGACTGGGCTTTTGGAACCATGGGCACGCAGGATAAGGCCAAGCACCTTGCCACTTTGTACTTAGAAGATATTAGCGATTTAATTGTAGAGTGCATCGACCCGCATTTTGGCTTTAGCCGCTATGCCGAACGTTTGGGCCGCAGTGCTAACTCGTTTGATGAGCTGTACGAAAGCCTGCAACAATCGTATACCTATATCGATGAAATATTAATCGAGCTGCTGCATGAACGCATGAGAGATGTTAACCCTGATTTGGTGTGCTTTTCGGTGCCGTTTCCGGGGAATTTGTATGCCGCTTTCAGGAGCGCGCAGTACATTAAACAAAACTTTCCGCAGGCTAAAATTGCTATGGGTGGCGGTTTCCCAAATACCGAATTACGATCACTTGCTGATGCCCGTGTTATGGAGTTTTTCGATTTTATAACGCTTGATGACGGCGAAGCTCCGCTAGAGTGCCTGATTGAATATATTGAAGGCAGGAGGGAAATTGGTCAGCTTAAACGCGCTTTTGCCTTGGTTGATCGGGCTGTAAAATATATCGATAATTCAAGCTGTAAAGACTATAAACAGGCTGAGGTGGGTACGCCGGATTATTCAGGTTTATTATTGGATAGTTATATTTCAGTAATAGAAATTGTAAACCCAATGCACCGCATGTGGAGCGATGGCCGTTGGAATAAGCTTACCATGGCGCACGGTTGCTATTGGGGCAAGTGTACGTTTTGCGATATTTCGCTCGACTATATTTCGCTATACGAACCTGTGGCGGCAAAATTGCTGTGCGACCGTATGGAGGAGCTTATGGTGCAAACAGGCCAGAACGGTTTTCATTTTGTAGATGAAGCCGCGCCGCCTGCCTTAATGCGCGAATTGGCTTTAGAGATTTTACGACGTAACCTTGCCGTTACATGGTGGACGAATATTCGTTTTGAGAAAAGCTTTACGGCCGACTTGTGCCGGATACTAAAGGCATCGGGTTGTATTGCGGTTTCGGGTGGACTTGAAGTTGCTAGTGACCGATTATTAGAACTAATTCAAAAGGGCGTTACTGTAGCACAGGTTGCAAGGGTAACCAACCACTTTACCCAAGCTGGTATAATGGTGCATGCCTACTTAATGTACGGTTTCCCTACCCAAACGGCGCAGGAAACTATTGACTCGCTCGAAATGGTACGGCAGTTATTTGAAGCCGGAATTGTACAGTCAGGGTTTTGGCACCAGTTTGCCATGACAGCGCACAGCCCGGTGGGTGGGTATCCTGAAAAATTTGGAGTATTAAAAGAAACAGAAGCCATTGGTACTTTTGCTAATAACGATATTGTGCATATTGATAAAACCGGAACCAATCACGACAAGTTTAGTTTCGGGCTAAAAAAGTCGTTGTTTAATTATATGCACGGCATTTGCTTTGACTTTAATTTACAGGAATGGTTCGATTTTAAAGTACCTCGCACTAAGGTGCCTCAGGGTTATATAGAAAGTGTTTTACATACCGAAGATAGCTTTACTACAAAGCCAACCGCAAAGGTGGTATGGATAGGGGGAAGGCCTGCTGTTGAATACTTTACCAAAACTAAAAAAGGGCGCAGTTTTGAAATGGCATCATTAACCCTTCACGATAAAAAAGAAAGTTTCACGGTGCAAGTAAGCCATGAGCAGGGCGTATGGTTAAAAGCGTTTTTAGATAAAACCGCTGTAGCCAATAAGATAGTGACTACTTTTTTACAGGCCAAACAAAGTTATGAAGCCGCCGCGCTGGAAGATTTCGAACTATTTTGGTACAGCAAACCTGTAAATACCCTACGCCAATTTGGGCTTCTTGTTTTGTAACTTAGCCTTTGCGCTTTTCTTTTAGTTTTTCGTATTTTTTTACTTGTTCAGGCGATAGCATAGGTAGCATCTTAGCATCTATCCGGTCGTTAATTTCCTTGGCCTTATCTTTTTTCTCGTTGCCGGTCATATCTGTTTGCTGCTGTATGTTTGTAATGTTATCTTTTTCTGCAGTAATAATTTCTTTAATAGCAGCGGCCTGAAAATCATCAAGAACAAGTTCTTTTTTGTAATACTTAACAGTTTCGGCTACAAAGTCAAATTTGCCTCCGTTACTCTTAGGCTGCCTGTATTGTCCAGGGGCAACACTTCGATTAACTTGTGCTATTGCCGGTGCAGCAAATAATACTGTAAAAAATAAAATTATATGGTATACCTTAATTTTCATGATATGAGAATGAATATCAAACGTAATAAAAAAAAGCCAAAGGTGTTTCACTTTGGCTTGTTAATTTCTAGTTCATTGCAATGTCCGCCGGTATCCCGTAAAGGTCAAACTCGGTGGCATCAGTAATTTTTATGTTTACAAACTCGCCTGTTTTAAGGTAGGCTAATGATGCATCAATTAAAACTTCGTTATCTACATCAGGGCTGTCAAACTCGGTACGGCCTACAAAGTGGCTGCCTTCTTTCCTGTCGATTATACAACGGAACGTCTGGCCTATTTTTTCCTGGTTTAGCTCCCATGATATTTGCGACTGTACTTCCATAATTTCGTTAGCGCGTTGTTGCTTTACATCAGCAGGCACGTCATCCTCAAGCAGGTAAGCGTGTGTGTTTTCTTCATGGCTATAAGTAAAACAGCCAAGGCGCTCAAAGCGCATTTCTTCAACCCAGGCTTTCATGATCTGAAAATCTTCTTCAGTTTCTCCGGGGTAACCCGTAATTAAGGTAGTACGAATAGTCATGCCCGGCACTGCCTCACGAAACTCTTTTAAAAGCTTAGTTGTTTTAGCCTGGGTTGTACCACGTCGCATCGATTTTAAAACAGAATCTGATATATGCTGAAGCGGAATATCAAGATAGTTACAAATTTTAGGTTCGCGACGCATTAATTCCAGCACATCCATAGGGAAGCCTGCAGGGAAGGCGTAATGTAAACGAATCCATTCAATACCCTCTACAGCAGCAAGTTGCTCTAACAACTCGGCAAGGTTACGTTTTTTATAAAGGTCAAGACCATAGTAAGTAAGGTCTTGTGCAATAAGAATAAGTTCTTTAACGCCGTTTTTAGCTAAGCCCTGTGCTTCTTTAACCAATTTTTCGATAGGCTGCGATACGTGTTTTCCACGCATTAATGGTATAGCGCAAAAACTGCACGGGCGGTCGCAACCTTCGGCAATTTTAAGGTAGGCGTAATTTTTTGGGGTAGTAGTAAGGCGCTCGCCAAGCAGTTCATGCCTGTAATCTGCGCCTAGTGCTTTAAGCAGGCCGGGTAACTCGGTTGTGCCAAAATACTGGTCGACATTAGGTATTTCTTTTTGTAAATCGGGCTTATAGCGTTCGCTAAGGCATCCGGTAACAAAAACTTTATCTACTAAGCCCTGTTCTTTTTTGTCGACATAATTCAATATCATGTTAACCGACTCTTCCTTTGCATTATCAATAAATCCGCAGGTGTTTATAACGATAATGTTACCTTCCTCGTGCGCGGGCGCCTCGTGGGTTACATCTTTGCCGCTGGCACGTAGCTGTCCCATTAGCACTTCGCTGTCATAAACGTTCTTAGAACATCCTAACGTGATTACATTGATCTTATTTTTCTTTAACGATTTGGTTCTCATGTACTTGAAATTGGAGTGCAAAATTAAGCATTAATTAACAGTTACCAGTATTAAGGTAGTTAAATTTTTAACCGGATAATTGGACAGTTGGAATATTAGATTTTTAGATGAGACAACCATGATAGACCGACGATTTTGAAACTGACGATATTCTGATAATTTATTATGGATCAAATTATCTCATACTAGGTATCAAATAATCTAATTATCCAAAAATCTAGAAACCTAATAAAAAAGCCACCCGATTTTTATTCCGGATGGCTCTCTAACTATAGTAAGATGAAAAACTATAAATCGATTGTATAGGATAAACTAACGTTATTGTTTGTGCTGGTAACTCGTGCAGCATCTATATAATTAGAATTTAGTAATCCTACGTCATTTTTACGTTGAAACCATGAGTAAGCTAAGTCTAATCGTGATCCGCCAAAGTTAAAGCCTAAACCGCCCGAATAACCAAAACTATCATCGATAACTTTGGTGCCACTATCATAAGGACTTTGAATGTAACGGTAACCACCTCTTAAACTTAATTTTTTAATACGGTACTCGCCACCTACTCGTAACTCGCCAGCCCAGTTAAGGGTGCTTGCCAGTTCATTATTAACGCCCTGATGGTTAGACCCGGTGTATTTGGTATTGCTGTAATCTCTTATAGAATAGTCAACGCTTAATAAACCGCTTCGGCCAAAAACGTAGGCAAGGCTACCTGTCCACTTACTGGGTGTTTTTAGCGTGTAGTTATCAGATACCATTGTAATATTAGGGTCGGTTACAAGGGTACTTCCGTCATTAACAGAAATAATGCGCTGCCTGATTTCGTCTTGCAGGCTAAGCCATGTAGGCGACTCGTAGGCTATACCCGCACGCAGATTAGTTGTAGCCTGGTAAATAGCTCCTAAGTTAAAGGATACTCCACCACCGTAAGTATATTTTCGGTTATCAAACCTTATAGACTGTAAACCTATGCCGGTACTATTATTCATGTTTTCGAAATAGCTTGTACTATTTATATAATCGGCAAAATGAACATTTACGTTAGCACCCAGGTACAGCTTTTTCATTAGCTGCATTGCAAAATTTAAAGCGATCTTACCGTTGTAACCTGTTGTGTTTTGGTAGCTTTCCTGATAGTGATTACCAGTTGCAGGTACATTGCTGGTATACGATGTATTATCATTACTATCAGTAACCGGATTAAATGCATAAGCATTATAACCTAGGTATGCCTGCTGATCGATATAATTAAGGCTTTCGAAATCAGCATTACGTAAGGTACCTAGTGTTATACCTCCCTCATTACCTAAACCGTTAGCATAGCGCAAAAAGTACTGGTCTATAGATCCGGTTGGGTTAACGCCTGAAATGAAAATATTATTTTCGAAGCTATTAGTGTTCTCGTAATTGAAACCGAGTGTAAAACGGTTCATGGTAGCATCTTCATTGCTATTGTTAAAAACGAAAACAGCTCCAAACTGATTTAAGTCGAAACTATTATCATTCTTCTTTTCGGTATTTCCAAAAAAAGAAGCTTTGTTGTTTGAATTATAACTTGATAATGTAGCTGTACCGGTATTAAAGTTAAATATAGCAGCTCCGGCAGGGTTAACACCTATAGCAGATAAATCTCCACCCACGGCTCCAAACGCCCCGCTCATAGCACGAAAACGTGCTGTACCTGTTAGGTTATCTGTGCCATAGCGTAGCGCATCTGCGGCAGTGTTAGCATCTTGTTGGGCGTAACCCGTTGCTGCAGCTAAGGCAATTACAGCACTAAATAAATATTTTTTCATAGTTTAGTATTATGTCTAAAAAATAAATCCCACGCTTTTTTCTGTTTCGAAAATAACATGGGACTTGCCTGAATTAATAATTAACCTCTACGGCCGCCGCCCCCGCCACCACCGCGGGAACCACCACCACCTCCGCCAGACGATCTGCCTCCGCCAAAGCTACCACCACTGCTTCTTGAAGGAGCGCTGTAAGTTGGGCTGGCACTACGTGCAGGCGTAGAGTTATTGTATGAAGGAGTGTAACTCCTGGTGTTGCTATTGTTATTAAAACTACGCGACGAGTTGTTAAACGAACCGCGGGTTGCATTATTATTATAATTAGCAGGTACTCTGCCTCTTGTGCTGTATGAGGAACTCCTGTTGCCGTTATTGTTAAATCGCGCGGTGCTTACAGTGCCCCTGCTTCCGTTAGAATATACTGGGCGACCACTTCGGCTTGAATTAGCAGTACTGTAACGGTTGTTATTGCTGCCTAAAGCAGATCGTCCTGCAACTGCTCTTCGGCCTCCCTGATAATAAGAATTGCTTCTGGTGTAGTTACTGCCATTGTTACCACCGTAGTAGTAATGGTTGCCACCGTAATAGCCACCACCCCAGCCGTAACCAAGGCCACCGTAGCCCCAACCGCCGTAACCCCAGCCTAAGCCAAGTCCCCAGCCGCCGTAACCACCGCCCCAGCCGTAACCTAAGCCCCATCCGCCGTAGCCACCATAATATGGATAGCCCCAACCGCCGTAGCCTAAGCCCCAGCCACCATAGCCTGCGTAACCTAACCCCCATCCCCCATAACCATAACCGCTGTTATAAACGTTTACGTTAACATCAGATGTGTTTTCGCCCCAGCCGCCATAACTGGTAACATTCTGGCCATTTTGACTGCCGTTATTATCATAAGAGCTGTAATTATCAACATCGGTTAGTACAGGATATTCATCCTGCAACGATTCAAAATAAGTAGTATAACCGTTAGGCTCACCTGTTGCGGCACTATTATTGTTTCTGTTAGCTGTTCTGTTGTTGTCGCGCGGCACAGAGCCGTAAACGCCATCGGTCTCGTACGAGGCCGTATTTTGATATGAGCTGCACGAGGTTACAGCCCAACCCAGAAACCCTACTAACGTGTAGAGGGCCATCCGGCGTGTATTAAAGTATTCAGTTTTCATATCTCTGCATTTTTTTTATTGTTCACCTTGCAAAAATAGTTAGTTTTGCTAAACTATTTTATGTATTAAAGTTAAACAATTTTTGTGCCAATAATAAACAATGAGTAAGAATTTAACAAAGCGATCTGAAGATTATTCCAAATGGTATAATGAACTGGTTGTAAAAGCAGATTTGGCTGAAAATTCAGCGGTTAGGGGTTGTATGGTTATTAAGCCATACGGTTATGCGATATGGGAAAAAATGCAGGCCGAACTTGATAAGAAGTTTAAAGAGACAGGCCATGAAAATGCATATTTTCCGCTGTTCATACCCAAATCTTTTTTCAGTAAAGAGGCCAGCCACGTAGATGGTTTTGCTAAAGAGTGTGCTGTGGTTACTCATTACAGGCTTCGTACGGCTGCTGATGGAAAAACTATTGAAGTAGACCCTGATGCTAAGCTTGAAGAAGAGCTTATAGTTAGGCCAACATCTGAAACTATTATATGGAATACGTATAAAGGCTGGATACAATCGTACCGTGACCTTCCATTGCTTATCAATCAGTGGGCTAATGTTGTGCGCTGGGAAATGCGTACGCGATTGTTTTTACGTACTGCCGAATTTTTATGGCAGGAAGGGCACACTGCTCATGCTACTGAGAAAGAGGCAATTGCCGAAGCAGAACAAATGATGAACGTATATGCTGATTTTGCCGAGAACTTTATGGCCATACCGGTTATAAAAGGTATTAAAACAGCAAATGAGCGTTTTGCAGGAGCTATCGAAACCTATTGTATAGAGGCGCTAATGCAGGATGGTAAGGCCTTACAGGCTGGTACATCGCACTTTTTAGGCCAAAACTTTGCAAAGGCATTTGATGTTAAGTTTGCTAATAAAGAAGGTAAGCAAGACTATGTTTGGGCTACATCATGGGGTGTGAGTACCCGACTAATGGGTGCGCTGGTAATGACGCACTCTGATGATAACGGACTTGTATTGCCGCCAAACCTTGCGCCTATACAGGTTGTTATTGTGCCTATTTATAAAACAGAGGAGCAGTTTGATGCGATATCTGTCGAGGCGAAACAATTGGTTGCCCGTTTAAGGCAGCTGGGCGTAAGCGTTAAGTATGACGACAGGGACACCCACAAACCGGGCTTTAAATTTAATGAGTACGAGCTTAAAGGTGTGCCCGTGCGTGTGGCTATAGGTCCGAATGACCTTGCTAATGGAACTTTTGAGGTTGCAAGACGCGATACACTTACTAAAGAAACCGTATTAACTATTAATGTAGTAAATTATATTAGCAACTTGCTTGAAGAAATTCAGGTAACGCTTTATAATAAAGCACGCGATTTTAGGGATAGCCATATTACGGAAGTAAACTCGTTTGAAGAATTTAAAGACGTTTTAGATAATAAAACAGGCTTTGTTTCAGCCCATTGGGATGGTACACCGGCTACAGAAGAAAAAATAAAAGAGCTTACAAAAGCAACCATTCGCTGTATAGCGCTTGATAGGGTAGAGGAAGCCGGAACCTGTGTGTTTACTGGTGCTCCAAGCCAGGGCAGGGTACTTTTTGCAAAGGCCTATTAATTTTTTTTAAAAATTTTGTTTGTGCTATTGCAGATGTAAAAAACAGTTGTATATTTGCATCCGCATTAGAGAAACAAAATGGCCCGTTCGTCTATCGGTTAGGACGCCAGGTTTTCATCCTGGTAAGGGGGGTTCGATTCCCCCACGGGCTACAAAAACAAAGTTCAGGTAAATCCGGTAACTGTTTTAGCAAAACAATCGGTCCGTTCGTCTAGGGGTTAGGACGCCAGGTTTTCATCCTGGTAACAGGGGTTCGATTCCCCTACGGACTACAATTAAAACATAACAAGATATTTAAGTTAAGAGAAAATGGCAAATCATAAGTCAGCTTTAAAGAGAATTAGAACAAGCGAAAAGAAAAGGGTATTAAACAGATACCAACATAAAACTACACGTAACGCTATCAAAGCTATCCGTGTGGCTACTGTTAAGAGTGAAGCTTCTGAGAAACTTTCTTCTGTTATCTCAATGATCGATAAATTAGCTAAGAAAAACATCATCCATGCTAATAAGGCTTCAAACCTTAAATCAAAACTTACAAGACACGTAGCATCTCTTAACTAAGACTAAGAGTATTTACGATACAATATTTAAAAGCTTCCTTTTTAGGGAGCTTTTTTTGTTTATATTGGTGGTGGGATATAATAAATAAAGACATTTGTTACACCCTCTAATAATATTTAGCATTTAATTTGTTGGATAGCTACTGTATTTTTTATCCTCTTAAATAATATGGAAATACAAGATACTTCGAATACATACAGAAAGTATATCGATGGGCTACGGGCTATAGCTGTAGTAGCGGTTATTTTGTTTCACTTTGGGTATTTACCGAATGGGTATCTAGGGGTAGACGTGTTTTTTGTAATAAGTGGTTACCTCATTACAAAAATTATATATGATCAAATTAATAATGCTACGTATTCGCTAACGCAATTTTACCTAAGGCGCCTACGCCGTATCATCCCTCTTGTATTATTGATTAGTACTGTAGCACTTGCAGTTGGCTATTTTGTTATGTTGCCCGATGACCTCGAAAACCTAAGCGAATCGATAATAGCAACAAATTTTTTCGGTAATAACATATTACAATACTTAACCGTAGGTAGTTACTGGAGTGCTTCAACCCACTATATGCCTCTAATGCATACTTGGAGCCTAGGAGTAGAAGAACAGTTTTATCTGGCCTATCCATTATTGTTTTTATTGTTTAAAAACAAGCAGAAGTTATTGTTGCCAGTACTTATTTGCTTTACAATTGTTTCGATCGTAATTTTCATTAGCGCGTCAAATAGTCTTTTCGTATTCTACTTATTGCCTGCTCGTTTTTTCGAACTGGCATTGGGTGGTATAGTGGCTTTAGTACTAAATGGTAAAACCATTACTACGCCTCTTAAGTCTTTGATTGTTATTTTGCTTTGTATATTGTTATTTGTTCCTTTACCTATATCATCCGGAATCAAACTAGGCTTGGTAGTGATATTAAGTGTATTTATCGTTGCTTTTCAGGATACAGAGAAATTGAGCGGCTATCTTTTAGAGAATCGATTAATGGTTTTTCTAGGTAAAATAAGTTTTAGCTTATATATGTGGCATCAGGTGGTGTTAGCTTTTACACGCTATTTTATTACAGACAGTTATAGTTACTTGCAGGCGGCACTAATAGCCATAGTAATAATAGGATTATCGATTATATCTTATTACAGAATTGAACAGCCTTTTAGAAACGTAAATAAAATAAGTAATAAAGTTTTGCTGCTAACTACAGGTAGCATATTTACAGTGCTTACAGCTATATCATTTTACATTTACATAAGCGCAGGCGTAATTCGCGACGTGCCCGAACTAGACCTTAATACCCGGACCACCTCTAAAAACATACATTCCACGTATAATGATAGAATTTATAAGCTGGACAATAATTTTAAATCGAACAATAAAATAAAAGTTTTAATTATAGGACATAGTTTCGCCCGCGACTGGGCTAATGTTATACTTGCCTCGAAATATAAAGATGAGGTAGATATTTCTTATACGTTCGCTTTGGAAAAAGCTTTACATCCGCAGCAAAGACTGGATGAGGCAGACTATATTTATTTTTCGCATTTAACTCGCGATGCTTATAATATTTTGGCTGGCAAGTATGCTATTGATAACAGGAAGGTAAAAATAATCGGGCTTAAAAACTTTGGTGTAAATAATGGCATCTTCTATAATAGGCGCGGTGCTGCCAATTATTGCGATCAACGTGTGAACCCCAAACAAATCTTTTTTGAGAATAACGACTCTTTTATAGAGCAATGGGGTGAGCAGTATATAGATATTATAGGTAGGGTTGCCGATAAAAATAAAGCATTACCTGTATTTACACCAAACTGTAAATTTATTAGTCAGGATGGCAAGCATTTTACACCTGCAGGTGCAGCTTATTTTGCAAAATTGTTTGAAGGCACGCCAGCTTTACATTTTGAAGAATAATTTTGAGATCATATAACACTTTACACCTTCGCCTTCTTCTCCTCTGCAAGTTCAATATCATCGGCATCAGCTTCTAACGATTCCTGTTGGTGTACTGCGGCGGCTTCATATTGCAGGCTAATAAATATCGGGAAATGATCTGAATTGAAATTAGACAGGCGTTTAATTTGTTTCAGTTTAAAGTCGGTGGAAATAAAAGCATGGTCTAACGGGAAACGCATAAACGGGTAGTGCGCATGAAACGAGTTAAAAAAGCCACGGCCACGGCGCGGGTCGAGCAGGCCGCTCATTTTTAAAAACAGCTCGGTAGTATAACTCCACGCCACATCATTAAGGTCGCCAATAACAATAACGGGCAGGGCAGAAGCCTTAGCCATATCTGCTACAAGTAGCAATTCCTTATCACGCTCGGTAGATCGTGGGTTTTCCTGCGGTACCGGCGGGGTAGGGTGTACAGCAAACAATTGCACTTCAGTGTCATTATTAAGCACTACTTTAGTATGGATAGATGGAATATCACTTTCAACCAGATATTTTACTTCAGCATCTTTCAGTTCCAGCTTAGAATACAACAGCATCCCATACGTATTTTCAAGCGGAACTTTTACACTGTACGAATACTTACTTGCTAATTCAGCAGTTTCATCATCCCAGTGTTTGTTGGTTTCCAGCAGCAGAAAAATATCTGGGTCGGCTTTAGTAACCTCTGCAACGCAACCTTTAGTATTTTTGTTGTCCTGATATACATTGGCAATCATTATGCTCAGGCTTTTAGCATCATCATGGTGTGCAACACGCAATACTTGTTTTTTTCCTAATCGGGTAAAAGGTATTATAAGCGAAAATAAGTAGATGACGTTTATTGCCATAGCAGATGTAAGGCTCCAGTACAAAACACTCGACGAATGGAAGAAATACATAACCAGTGCCAGGCAAACCAGCGAGGCTACAAACTTTTGTAAACGTGGATATTCGAACACCCTAAAAAACCAGTAGTCGTTTTTTATGAGGGGTAGTAATGTGAAACAGATAAGTGATAGTGCAAGTATGGCTATGAAGGTGCTCATTATTATGCGATGATTATTGTAATAATTTTCGCAAAGATAGTCTTATTAATAAACGGTGCAGATAGACTAATGAATAAAAGCGGAATTAGCAAAAACCTGATCGGCTAGTAATCCTAAAATAAACCCGCCTACAATGCAAAAGAAACCCACTAATAGTAATGGGATGTAAATGAATATTAAGATTGCAGGGCGACTTTCGCGCACTTGTATAAAATATTTTTCCGGATTTACAGGTTGTGCGGGAATCAAAGATGACAATACCTTTGTAAACCCTGAAGCTTCTGCATCGTCTAACCGCATGGTATACTTGCCTGCATTTGCTTCAAAATTGTATAATTGCATACGCGCTGTCTTAAAACCGCTTACCGATGGCCCAAATACCGACCTGTATAACGGTATTGAAGTACTGTTGCTCTGACTGATAATCTTAATATCAAACGATCCTACAGGCGTTTTAGTAAATAGCGGACCCGATTGCCATATTGCAAATTTTCCTGATTTTAGGATAGTAAATTCAATCTCTTTTTGTGTAAAGGGCGTTTCAGTAATTATAGTTGCATTAACGTTTTTTATCAATAGCTTTACAACCTTTACCATGATGATTATGCCTATAGGAATTAGACAAAAAAATAGTATGCGTACGGTAAGTAATGTCATTACACTAAATTTTTAAGCACATTTATAAAAGTATCAATTTCAGCTTCGGTATTGTAATAATGTGGTGATACGCGTACCACCCATTCAATGCCTTTTTGATCAAAATCGATCAATGATCCTGATTTTGCGCTGGTGTAAATATTAATTCCATTATCTCTAAAATATTTTATAACGGCATCTTCGGTATGTTTGGATATAGTAAACGTAATGATATTACACTGATTTACACCTCTGTCCTGTAAACGAACGTTCTGTATACTGGCTAATTCTTGTCTAAGCTTTTGAGAAAGCAGGTGGTTTCGGGCTTCGATGTTTTGAATGCCTATATCAAGAATATATTTTAAAGCTTCGGTTGCCCCAAGTAATAATGCAAAAGATATTTCCCAGTTTTCAAAACGTTTTGCGTCGGGCCTGGCTTTATATCCATCTACGCTTGTCCATTCCGCACCGCGAAAATCAGGCAGTAATAGTTCGAATCCTGATGCGATCAGGTTGTCCGACACATACAACAAGCCGGCGCCACGCGGGCCACGTAAAAACTTTCTGAAAGTGCCGCTCACAAAATCGGCACCTATTTTAATTACATCTACATCCATTTGGCCTAACGACTGGCAAGCGTCTAATAAATATAATGTATCATATTTTTTTACAATTTTACCAATTGCTTCGGCCGGCTGTACCAGTCCTGAACTGGTGGGTACATGGCTAACCGATAGCAATACCGGATTGTATTGTTGAAGTTTACTTTCTAAGTCAACTAAGTCGATTTCGCCTGTAACGGTATTGTCAACCACTACTATTTTAATTCCGAACCTTTTTTGGAGTGAAATAAACGCTATGAAATTAGAGGGATAATCGTTTTGAGTTAAAAGTATAACGTCGCCCTGTTTAAATGGGATAGACGATAATGCCCTATTGTAACTATCTGTAGCACTTGAGGTAAAGGCAATGTCGTTGCTATTGCAATGCAGCAGCTGCGCAGCATAACTGTAAAAAAGTTCTGCCTCATTTTTTTTTAAGGCCGCGAGCTCGTAGCCACCTGTAGTTTCTTCTTCGGTAATATAATCACGGATAGCAGTAGCAACCGGCTTAGGTACTAACGATGCTCCTGCGTTATTAAAATGAATAACGCTATCACAGCCTAATGTGTCTTTTCGAATCTGGTCTACATTCATATAAAAAAATATACCTCCAATTTCGGTAATATAATTTAGATATCGAATATAAATTAGCATAGATTTGATTATGATGAATGGATAAGATGTATCAGTAATATGCGAGTTAAACTTTGTAAATTAATAAATTTAATGAATAAATAAAATTAATATAACGATTTAGTAATACAAGTAATCATAAAAAGTGGTTAATTTGCGTGGCGATTTTTAAATTTAATATTAGAAAAATATTTTTAAAATAAACTGTAACAAATGTTATTTGTAAGCGTCTTTTAAATAAACGGCAACCCAAAAATAAATCATGAACAAATAATCATCGATATTTAATAGTTAGTCCTTGTAATATTTTGATATTATCATGAATAGATCCCTCCCACGTTTGGAGGGATTGCTATTTTATAGTGATTGCTATCGATAAGTGAGTTAGATAGATATCTCGAAATAGTTTAGCAAAGGATAAGTGTAATATTTGAGCGACCTGATATTATTTCAACTAAAATATCAAAATAGGTCTGGCCGTTACCTAATTCTAACTCCTTAAGTTTATTATTAAAGTGCTTTTTATTAAACGGAGAGCCAGGTTGTAACTTGCTTATATAATAAGCCCTTGTAACATCATAACCTAAGGCATCTCTGCTAATCGTTGCATCTGTCCAAACAAGTTCAACCTGTTCGTTGCCACTTATTGCCCCAAAACCGCCATATAGCAAGTCGTTAAAAGCGTCTAAGCTTTCTCCTATCTTCCAGTTCTCAGTTTGCATAAACACGCGATTAACCTCAGCGTAAAATGAGGTTATATCGTTAATGTATCTTCCATTGATAGTGATTTTTTTAATCATAAATTGCCTGTAAATAGCGATAAGAAGTTGTAGCTAATTAACACCAATAATTACTTTACGGTGTTTTATTCCCCAGTCTGCAAGGTCGTTAATTATTGTCTGCAAGGTTTTTCCGTACTCCGTTAATTGGTACTGAACGGTTATGGGCTGGGTATCTAAAACAGTTCGTTTTATAAGTTTGTTTATTTCCAGCTCCTTTAATTCTTTACTCAGCATTTTGTTCGATATCCCGTTTACATCATTTAAAATGTCGGAAAATCGCCTTTTGTTATGAAAGCATATTGACGAAATTATGGCAATCTTCCATTTTCCGTTCAGCACGTCCATAGTATCATGAACAGCCATTATCTCTTTTTTATGAAGTGCTTCGCATGCGTTGATGTCCGTCATAGGTTACTTGGTTACTTAAATGTTACTGTTACTTTTTGTTACAAAGTAACTAAAATATACTTTACCGTTTTATATTTGCATCATAATAATTAAAAATATAACAATGGATTTTACAAATAAAAGCGTGGTAATTATCGGCGGGACTACAGGAATAGGATTAGCGACCGCAAAAGCATTTATAAACGCAGGAGCAACGGTTTGGATTACTGGCAGAAGTGCAAGTAATCTGCAAAAGGCAGCTGATGAAATTAACAGCCCTAACTTAAAAACAGTGGTTTCAGATACTTCTAAATTGGCAGATATATCTATTTTAGAGAAAGCGGTTACAGAAAGTGGAAGTAAAGTGGATGTATTGTTTTTAAACGCGGGTATAGCAGTGTTTGCTCCTATTGAACAAGTAACTGAAGCTGACTTTGATGCTCAATTTAATACAAATGTAAAGGGTCATTTTTTTACATTGCAAAAGTTGCTGCCGCATTTAGCCGATGGAGCATCGGTAATCTTCACATCGTCAACAGTGGCTACGGCCTCAAATGTAGGCACCAGTGTATATTCTTCGACTAAAGGGGCATTAAACAAAGTGGCGCAGATTGCTGCAAACGAACTGGCGGAAAGAAAAATCAGGGTAAACATAATTAGCCCCGGGCCTGTCCAAACACCAGGGCTAGAGGGTGTACTTAATGCAGAAGCAAAAGAATATATGGCTTCTGTAACGTCGCTGCAACGATTAGGTAAGCCTGACGAAATTGCAAATACCGTATTATTTTTAGCGTCTGACGCTGCAAGTTTTATTACTGGAACAGAGATTGTAGCGGATGGCGGGTATCTTAATTATTCGATGAAATAATTTAATATCACGCATCAACCTGATGATCAACAGAAACCGCTTTGAAATAATATTCAAAGCGGTTTATTTTTTTAGACTCAATTTTGCTTAGGCTTTATCTTCAATTACAAAGGCTCGCAATTCTGCCATTTTCCCGTTGTTAAATTTCCACACATCGCAGTACAATAATTTATAACTTTTCCATCTTCATTTTTCATACTAATCTTTCCTAGTGCTGTAACAAAATCGCCATCAGCAATTAAATGATCAACCATAAATTGCGGCGGTTCTATGTATGCTTTCCCCATATATTGTCTCACCGCTGCTTTACCTTGAAGGGTTTGATCGCCTACAATATCCATGTTGTATCATCTGTACAAAAAAATAAAAAGCCTTCATTATCTCCTGTAGTAACCGCTGCGTTTGCTTTTTCTAATATTGCTTTGTTGCTTAAACTCATATTTATTTCTGATATAATTACATGTTAATTTACAATATTTTGATAAAGTACCATCTTATTTAATTGCTATTATTAATGAATCTACCCCTTGGCGCATCACCTTCCTGAAGCACAATTTCCGAATGCAGAAATTGCGCCGCCGCTGCCGAATCTTTTACTTTTATGGCACTGCGTTCTAACATTTCCAGTTCAAATTCCTTCAATACACTTTCTCTTATTCCGGATTGTCTCCATTCCGGTGATCTGCATTCTTTAAATATTCCGCGAGCCAGTGCAAGCGCATCCAGTAATGCCTGGTTTGCGCCCTGCCCCTTAAAGGGGCTCATAGGGTGAGCTGCATCTCCTATTAACGTTACCGGCCCTGATTTCTGTAATAATTCAGGTTTAAGTAATTCCCTGTCATACACTGGGTAGCCTGATATATTTACTTCGGGCGTGGCGGCAAATATTTGCGGAATTGGGTTGTGCCATTGTGTTCTGCGGCAGGCTTCTTCCTTTAATGCCTGCGGCCCCAGGACGCTTAATGCTTTCGCTTCATCTTCCGGCATAGGAAAACTCAATTGCCACATAACCGAGCCTGATGTATACGGCATCATGTAAATACGCTCATTGCCATTCGCAGTCTGAAACACAGTAGCCGAATCGAGTAGGGGGCTGTTACTATCTTTTAAAGCGCTTAACGGGCAAATGCCTAGTATCACTATACAATCAAGATATCGCAGGGGAGTAGTATTTTCATCAATCAACAGTTTACGAACTGCGCTGCGAATACCGTCGGCACCAACTACAAGGTCGGCCTTGGATTGTTTCATTTCTCCATTTACCAGAAACCTAAGTTCGATACCTTTACCTTCGATTTCTTTAATATCTGATAATTGATGTCCCCATTGCACCATATCATGCCCGCCGAGTTGCTCCAGCAATGCCCTTCGTAAAGCCTGCCGTGCAATATGTATGTTGGTACGTTTAGAAAACGGCTTTGCATCGGGGTCCATCCACTTTCTAACTCCCCACTCGCCAATAACTTTCCCATCAGTAGTATGCACTACGTGTTTTGTAGAAATCACTCCGTCTTCTAGCGAGAAAACACCCAGTCCCTCAATAGCCTTACTGGCTTGTTGTAAGGTGAGTCCGTAGCCCTGAGACCGGGCCTCGAAGTTATTGTCGCGCTCGTAGAGTGTAAAGGGGATGCCGCGGTGCAAACAAGCTACTGCAAGTGCAACACCGCCAATACCACCGCCAATAATAGCAACATGCGGATATTTCTCATTATCTGCTATAGGATAATTATCTGATCGAACCAATCCAGATCCTGAACAGTCTGAACAAGAATTTAAGTGACTTTTAGGACGAACCGGCGCCGTACCGGTTCTACCTGTTTGTTCAAATAAATCGAACTCAATCTGGTATTTACGCTTTGCTTTATTGCTAAGCCCTCTGCTTTTTTTTCCGATACCTTTACATTCAGGACATACTGCCCAGCTCACTTGTTCATTTTCAATAGTACTCAATTAATACCTTTTAGTGCAGTGCAAATTTAAGTACATTGACTAAACAATCTTTAATAAACTTACAATTTACATCTTTTTATGATCGTTGGCTCTATATCTTATCTCGAAAGTAGGGTAGTAACCTACTCAAATATACATAAAAGTTAATGCATGCGCGAAACACCCCCGGAAGCCTATACTAATCGATAAATATTTTATAGGTAGACTTTAAATGGACATTTGCATGTTATAAGTCAAACAGATTTATTTTTTGACCGTGCTATGAATAGGGCGACCCTCAACGCCTTCATTTGTAATTACTACAGGCTTAATAAGTCCTTTATCGTCAAAATACATCCTGTCAATGCAAACCTCTCGATGGTATCCGCTTGTAGATGTAAGAGGGCGCCTGTGGTAAACAATGTACCAGTCGTCGCTGTTTGGATATTTTATTACCGAATGATGGCCTGCACCTGTGGCAATTGCAGGATCCTGTTTTAAAATTTTTCCAATTCGTTTAAAAGGTCCTAGTGGCGATTCTCCAATTGCGTATGCGACAGAATAGTCAGGACCCATCCAACCTCCTTCAGACCACATCATGTAGTATTTGCCATTTCTTATAAACATAAAAGGGCCTTCTACATAATTTTCGGGAGTGATCGATTTAAATGTACTACCGTCTTCAAACGGGATGAAGCCGGTGAAGTTATTGTTCAGCTTCCCGATGTTGCAATGGCCCCATCCACCATAGATGAGATAATGCTGCCCATCTACATCCTTAAATACAAATTGATCGATGGGCTGGGCTTTATTGTAAAATTTATCGACTAAAGGCTTACCTATATGATCTATAAAAGGCCCTTCTGGCTTGCTGCTTACAGCTACTCCTATGCCTCCTAACTGCTTATCATTCTGAATATCGTTAGCGCCAAAAAACAGGTAATATTTATTATCCTTTTTTATGACGGATGGAGCCCAGATAGAATAGGCAGCCCATTTTACGTTTTTTACATCCAGCACATGCCTGTGTCTCGTCCACTTCGCCAAATCTTTAGAGGAAAAAGCATCAAGATACGTCTGCTCTAAATATTGCGGATTGATTGTGTTTTTTTGCAACGCGAGTTGCTCCGGTGTAAATGTTTTAGTATAATTACCTTTACCGTCATCTTCAGAAAGGGTAGGGTATATCCAATACGTGTCGCCAAAAATAATTGCTTCAGGGTCAGCATACCATCCGGGAAAAACAGGGTTTCCTGCTTTTTGCGTTTGCTGCGAATAGAGAGGTAAATTAGTAACCCAGATTAACAGGAAGATAATTGATATTTTGCTCATAACTTCGAATTTGTGTTTTAACCGGCAGAGAATGATAAAAATAAGCAATTTTTTTAATGCGATCTATGCGATCAACTATTTACAAGAAATCGTTACTCGGTACGACTTAGATTTATGATTAAATTTTAATCAAGTTCAGTATCGACGGATGAGTTAACGAAATAGGGGGATATGCCTTAGCGAACAAGGTTTAATAAAAAATGGGACAAATCAGACTTTATCTAATTTGTCCCAAGTGTGACCACGATGGGATTCGAACCCATACGCCTTTCAGCACCACCCCCTCAAGATGGCAAGTCTACCAGTTTCTCCACGTGGCCGTGTTGCAATATACTCAATAAAGTATAAAGCAAAAAAAAAGTTAAGCTTTTGCATTGCTGCAGCTTAACTTTTGTGACCCGACTGGGATTCGAACCCAGGACCCCATCATTAAAAGTGATGTGCTCTACCAGCTGAGCTATCGAGTCGATAGCTTTCAAGGATTGCAATTTTTGTGACCCGACTGGGATTCGAACCCAGGACCCCATCATTAAAAGTGATGTGCTCTACCAGCTGAGCTATCGAGTCGTTAATCATTCAATATTCAATCCCTGAATGCGGGTGCAAATATACGCATCTATTTGTTATTTTTCCAAGCGAAATTTATATAAATTTGACTTTTTTTTAATTAAATTATTTAACGGCTTAATTTGTAAGGCTTTATTATATGAAAAAAATAATTCTTTGTGGGTATATGGGCTCGGGTAAAACGACTGTCGCTAAATTATTATCGCTGGCAATGCAAATTCCGTATCTCGATCTTGATGAGGTTATCGAAAAAGAAGCCGGCAAATCCGTTTCTCAAATATTCGAACAAGATGGTGAGATAAAATTCAGGAAATTGGAGCATGATATACTGAAAGGATTAGTAAAAGTTGAAGACGACTTTATAATTAGTTTAGGCGGCGGCACACCTTGCTACGCTAATAACCACGAAGTATTACAAATGGAGGTCGTAGTCTCTATTTATCTTAAAGCGGGTATCGACGAGCTTATAAAACGTATAAAGACACAAGACAATACACGCCCGCTCGTAGCAAAACTTAAAGATGACGAGTTGCATGAATTTGTAGCAAAGCACCTGTTCGATCGAAGCTACTATTACCACCAGTCTAAGCATACCGTAACTACAGATGGCAAAACGCCGGATGTTGTAGTAACCGAGATTATGAGCCTGTTTTAATTAAGGCAGGCATACTGTTCTTCTCCCTCTAAAAACACCTCTATATGTTCGCGCATGGTTGTAGATAATGATATGCCTTTAAAATCGGCTTTAACAGGGTATTGCTTGTGGTTACGATCTACCAGTACCGCAGTTTTAAACTTTTTAAGCGGGACTTCTAAAAAATGTTTTACGCCATAAATAAGTGTCGTACCACTGTTAAGCACATCGTCAACTAAAACTAAAGCCTTATTAGTGTATGCTTCCGTAGGTAAAGATGTTTGTACTTTTTCGAGAGGATGTTGTTTGTTTACAGTAACCTCGCAAAGCGTAATTTTAATATCAGATATTCTTTCCAGTTCGGCTGCAAGCATTTTTGTAAACAGGTACCCATTGCTGGCAATACCTGCAAGCACTACTTCTGTCTCATCCGGAAACGTTTCGTATATCTGGTAGGCAATACGCCTTGTTTTAAATTCTATTTCCTGATGGGTAAGAATTATATTTTTCATAGTTTAGTTTTCGTAAAATAAATAATAGGGGAGGTTTGGCTATTCGGCATCATCATCAATAATATCATCGCCATATTCGTCCAGGTCGCGACGGTCTTTTTTAGTAGGCCTTCCGGTACCCTGGGCACGATAATGCTCCTTACTTAATTTAAGCAATGCCAGGTGTTCAAAAGCTTCTGCGGGCGTCTCGTCTTTTCTGTACATGTCTACCAGCTTTGCGGCAACGCGGCTCGGAGGAACATCGAGTATGGTAAATTTGTAGTTTATCTGGTCACGGCGCAGCGTTATTTTATCGGTCGCATAAACCTCTCGCGATGCTTTTGCCTGCTGACCATTCACGGTAACATGGCCTTTTTGTATGGCCTGAGTAGCAAGGCTGCGCGTTTTGTAATAGCGTGTGCACCATAAATATTTGTCAATTCTCATACTAATTCTTAAAAATCGGTGTTATATGCACTACAAAAATAAAGTAAAATTGTATCTTGCACCCCATAATACAATTAAAATGAACAGATTTTTAAAGGCCTTATGTCTTATCGCGCTAATAACTTTTTTCGCTTCTTGTAAAAAAGATGATGATGATGTAAAAACGGTTCCTGCACGCCCTTTTGGTGAGCAGTATGCAAGAGATAATGATAGTATAGAGAAGTATCTTAAAAATCATTACATAACAGTAGATGCTGAATATAATACTCAGATAATTGCGTTACCCTCAGATGGATCTAAAACTTCGATTTGGGATCAAAAAACCTACGAACTTAAATCTAAAATGGTTAACAGCAATGAGGTAGATTATAAAGTGTACTATCTTGTTCTTAACCAGGGCGGGGGCGAAGCGCCAACCCGTGGCGATAACGTACTTATTGCATATCGTGGTACAACACTTAAAAACGTACAGTTTGATTACTCACCTTTTCCACAGACTGCTGCATCGCTTACGGGGGTTATTGAAGGCTGGCAGGAAATTGTACCGATGTTTAATACAGGTACATATGTAGATATACCGGATAACCCGGATCCAGCCCAGTTTGAAGACTATGGTGCAGGCGTAATGTTTATACCATCGGGCCTGGCATATTATAATAACCCAACAACAAACTTAATTGCACCTTACGATCCGTTAGTATTCAGCTTTAAATTATATGCTTTAGAATATACCGACCTTGACAGAGACGGAATTTTAAATAAAGATGAAACCGTGGCAGGTACCGATATTAAAAATTATGATACTGATGCTGATGGTACACCCAACTATCTTGATGTTGATGATGATGGCGATGGTTTCCCTACACGATATGAAATCAGGAAATATGTCGGCGACAGGACGAGCACAACAGATCCTTTGGTGCCTTTAAGCCCTGAACAATTATATAAGGTAGGTGAGATACCAACCTGCGGCGGAAGCACGACCCCAATACATCTTGATGCTGCTTGCAATCCAACTCTTAAAAACTTAAAATAATTACTAAAAAATCCCAACCGAAAGGTTGGGATTTTTTTATAAGAGTTAATTGATAGGGGAGGAGTTCAGTTATAATAGCACTACTTAAATAGTAGTGCGTATTTGTGTCTATCTTCATACATTGCCCAGACATTTATGGCCAGCAGTACGAGCGCAATAGGTAAACCCGATGGCGCGTTGAAGATATTCACAAGCAAAATCCCAATCATAACCGGCAGTATGATAATTGCACCCAACGCCCGGTATTTTGGTATAATGAATAATATTCCAGCTACAATTTCTACAATGCCCACTAAAGGTATTAGCCAACCAATATCGGTAAAGGCTTTCATTACCATCAGCATGCTCTCGGGCATATCTTCCGGCATAGGCATGTAGTTGAAAAACTTGTTTAGCCCTGCGTTAATAAACATCAGCCCAAAAAGCAGGCCTGCTACAAATAGTACTTTTTTTCTCATGGTATAATTGTTTGATTGATTAATAATAAGCTAAAATTAATAAATTTATTGATTTGTAAGATATTATCTATCTGAAATGCAGGTCTTGAGCATTAGAAATTCATTTATAATAAATTCAAGTTTAGAAGGGTCGCCAGCTCCACTAAAAATTTTATTTTTTATTGAAATGCCATACCAGTCATCTTCACTGTTTTCTATAAATTCATATTGTTTTTCTGGTAAATCTTCTAAATCAGTGTCGGTTAAGTCGATGGTGATGTTCCATCCAGGGTTATCAAGTGTCTCTATTTTTAGACCAAAGCTATGTTCCCAATTTCCGTCGCATTGACTTTGTACCAGTTCTGTAAAGTGTTAAGTGTATTCATTTGTTTGAATTTATATCGAATTAACAAAAAAAATCCCGAAGCTTTCACTCCGGGATTCTCATATAAATTAAAGTAGCAATTACTTTCTTCCAATAACTCTTTCAACGGCTTCAATAATAGCCTGGTTGTTCAGTTTATATTTATCCATAAGTTGCTCTGGGGTTCCGCTTTCGCCAAAACTATCCTGTACGGCAACAAACTCCTGCGGTGCAGGTTTGTTAAGGGCTAGTACGCGTGCAACACTTTCGCCAAGTCCACCTAGTATGTTATGTTCTTCTGCAGTAACCACACAACCTGTTTTAGCGACCGACTTTAAGATAGCCTCATCATCAAGTGGTTTAATAGTGTGTATGTTAATTACCTCGGCAGAAATACCTTTAGCTTCCAGTGCTTCAGCAGCCACAAGCGCTTCCCAAACCAAATGGCCGGTAGCAAGTATGGTAACATCTGTACCTTCGCTTAAAAGCACTGCTTTGCCTACTACAAACTCGCCACCATCTGGTGTAAAATTAGGAACAGCCGGACGCCCGAAACGTAAATACACCGGCCCATGGTGCTCTGCTATGGCAATAGTTGCCGCTTTAGTCTGGTTATAATCGCAGGTATTAATAACTGTCATGCCCGGAAGCATTTTCATTAAGCCAATATCTTCTAATATCTGGTGGGTAGCACCATCTTCGCCCAGGGTTAAACCTGCGTGAGAAGCACATATTTTTACATTCTTATCTGAATAAGCAACACTTTGGCGAATTTGGTCGTAAACCCTGCCTGTGCTAAAGTTAGCAAAAGTACCGGTGTAAGGTATTTTACCACCAATAGTCATACCGGCTGCCATACCAATCATGTTAGCTTCAGCAATACCAATCTGGAAAAAACGCTCAGGATGGTTCTTTTTAAAATCATCCATTTTAAGCGATCCTATAAGGTCGGCACAAAGCGCCACTACATTCTCGTTAGTTTGCCCCAGCTCCGTAAGGCCTGCCCCAAAACCGGAGCGTGTATCTTTATTACCTGTATTTGTGTATTTTGTCATGATGTTTTTATTTAAAATTTAAGAATTGAAAAATTTAAAGATTACGGTGTGCTTAAATAGCGAAGCAGTTTTAATCTTTTAATCTTAAATTTTTAAATGATGAAATTAATAATCGGCCAGTGTGCTTACGTTTTGTAAAAATGCGGTTTCAAGCTGTGCATCGTTAGGTGCTTTACCATGCCATGCGTGGGTGTGCATCATATAATCTACACCGTTACCCATTTCTGTATGCAGTAATACACATACCGGGCGGCCTTGTCCTGTTTTAGCTTTAGCCTCAGTCATGCCGGCAATAATAGCTTCCATGCTGTTGCCAAACTGAATTTCTATAACATCCCATCCAAAAGCAATAAACTTCGCGCTAAGGCTACCCATAGGCAACACCTCGTCGGTTGGTCCGTCAATTTGCTTTCCGTTAACATCAATAGTCGCGATAAGGTTATCCACCTTGTAAGCCGAAGCATACATAATAGCCTCCCAGTTTTGGCCTTCCTGCAATTCGCCATCGCCATGAAGCGTGTATACCAGATGCTTATCACCGTTAAGTTTTTTAGTTTGAGCAGCGCCCAGTGCAACGCTTAATCCCTGACCCAGAGATCCCGAAGCAATACGAATGCCCGGTAAACCTTCGTGGGTAGTTGGGTGGCCCTGCAGCCTTGAATTTAATAAGCGAAAGGTAGCCAGCTCTGCTACCGGAAAGTAACCACTACGTGCCAGTACGCTGTAAAATAGGGGAGAGATGTGCCCGTTAGAAAGGAAAAAGATATCTTCATCTTTTCCATCCATGTCAAAACCTTCTTTGCGGTCCATTAAAACCTGGTAAAGAGCTACCATAAATTCGTTGCAGCCAAGAGATCCGCCGGGATGTCCGCTGTTTACAGCATGCACCATGCGTAGGATATCCCGTCTTACCTGGATACTTAAATCGTTTAGTTGTTGTGTGTTAGGTTTCATCTGTAGGATTAAAATTAAACTGGTGCAAAGGTAATTCTATTTTTTGCCAAAGACAAGTAATTTATTTCGATTGCGTTGTGAGATGTTAGGTTAATGCATGCCCTTTGCTGTTGTTTAAATCCAATTTTAAATTGTCTAAATTGTTTTTCTCCTGAACCCTCTTTTCTCTTTTCATATTTATATTCTATTTCATATTCATATTCATTTTCTAAAGGCTTTTTTTGGCTTTATCTTGGCTTTCTAAAATCATTTTCATCTTATTAATTATAAGATGTAATCCTCAACTGCCAATAGAGCTTTTCAAAAGCAAACTGTGCTTTAGTTATTTACAAAATGAAACTGTAGAAATTTGGGTTAAGTTTGGGTTAAACCAGGATTGCATTTAGCTTACGTTCATATTGACGTAAGCATTATCTTTTTGATAAATTTTAACTTGCAGCAACATTTATGATGTGCTTTTAAACCATAATCAATACTCAGCGTTTTAGAATTACATTAATTTACCAATAAAACATGAAGCCAAAATAACCGTTGGGTTTCGGTTTAAAAATGAAACTTGTTTCGCTTTCTAACTTTTATAGGTCTCAAATCTTACATCTATCATCTCAATTCTATTCCCTATCTTTGCACGCTGTAAAAGAGACCCATGAAATTTGATTTAATTACAAAAGACCCAATGTCTAAAGCCAGGGCCGGTAGCATTACTACCGATCACGGTGTTATAGAAACCCCAATATTTATGCCCGTGGGCACCGTAGGTACCGTAAAGGGCGTACACCAGCACGAGCTAAAAGAAGATATTAAACCCGATATTATACTGGGCAATACTTACCATTTATACCTGCGCCCGCAAACTGCTATTTTAGAAAAAGCAGGCGGATTGCATAAGTTTATGAACTGGGACAGGCCGATACTCACAGATAGTGGTGGCTACCAGGTATACTCACTTTCGGCAAGCCGAAAAATTAAAGAGGAAGGCGTAAAGTTTAAATCGCATATAGATGGGTCGTACCATTTCTTTTCGCCGGAAAGCGTTATGGAAATTCAGCGTACCATTGGTGCCGATATTATTATGGCGTTTGATGAATGCACCCCGTATCCGTGCGATTACCGTTATGCAAAACGCAGTATGCACATGACGCACCGCTGGTTAGACCGTTGTATTACACATCTGGAAAAGGTACCGTACAAATATGGGTATTCTCAGGCATTTTTCCCAATTGTGCAGGGTAGTACTTATAAAGATTTGCGCGAGCAAAGTGCCGAATATATTGCAAATGCCGGTGCTGTGGGTAATGCGATAGGCGGACTATCTGTGGGAGAGCCTGCTGAAGAGATGTATGCCATGACCGATGTGGTGTGCAGTATACTACCCGAAGATAAGCCGCGTTACCTTATGGGTGTAGGAACACCAATTAATATACTAGAAAATATTGCCCTTGGTGTAGATATGTTCGATTGTGTTATGCCAACGCGTAATGCACGTAACGGTATGTTATTTACTGCCCATGGTACCATAAACATTAAGAACAAAAAGTGGGAAGATGACTTTTCGCCAATAGACGAAATGGCAATTACCGGAGTAGACACCGAATATACAAAAGCATATTTAAGACACCTTTTTGCGGCTAACGAATACCTTGGCAAGCAAATTGCAACCATACACAACCTTGGGTTTTATATGTGGCTGGTGCGCGAAGCCCGTAAGCACATTATTGCAGGCGATTTTTACACCTGGAAAGAAATGATGGTGAAGCAAATGAGCCCTAGGCTTTAATTTTAATAAATAAAGCAGCACGTGAAAATAATAGACTGGTACATACTTAAGCGCTATCTGGGCACTTTTTTTGTAATGATACTTATGTTTATCCCGATTGGGATAGTAATTGATGTATCTGAAAAGATAAACAAAATGCTGGCTAAAGATGTGCCTTTAAAAGCTATTGCTATTTATTACGGCGACTTTACCATTTATTTTGCTAACCTGCTTTTCCCAATATTGCTGTTTTTATCAGTCATATGGTTCACCTCAAAACTGGCTAATAATACCGAAATTATCGCAATTTTAGGGTCGGGTATTTCATTCTACAGATTTCTTAGGCCTTATATTATTGGCGCATCGTTTATATCTGTACTGGCGTTGTTAATGGGTTTCTTTTTTGTGCCGAGTGCGAGTAAAGGGTTTAACGATTTTAGGTATACTTATCTTAAAAATAATTCGGAAACCCGGCAAACCAGCGATGTGTATAAACAAATTAGCGATAACGAGTATATATACGTGAGCAGCTTTAATTATCTTTCTAAAACAGGCTATAACTTTAACCTCGAGAGTTTTAAAGATAATAAGCTGGTATACAAAATAAACGCAGGATCGGTTAAATGGAACGAGGCCGATAGTACGTATACTTTATCAGGATACACCAAGCGAACCGTGGGTGCTATGGAAGATAAATTAGAATCGGCGCCTACAAAAAACTATAAGTTCAACTTTAAACCGGACGATCTTACCCCTACAATATATGCTGCCGAAACTATGAGTATATCCGAGTTGAACCACTTTATAGATAACGAACGCGAACGAGGATCGGGCAATATTAATTCGTACCTGGTTGTGCTCTACAAAAAGTACAGCATTCCGGTATCGGCATTTATATTAACCATTATTGCCGTAGCAGTATCATCTATGAAGCGTAGGGGCGGTATGGGTATTAACCTGGCTATGGGTATAGGCCTGGCTTTTACATTCATCTTTTTCGATAAAATATTTGGTACCCTTGCCGAAAAATCTACATTTTCACCTTTAATAGCCGTATGGATACCTAATATAAGCTTTGGTATACTGGCTGTAATATTATTACGCAATGCAAGGCGATAGGCTAAAAAACTACCTGCACCTCCATTTTATTGTTTTTATCTGGGGCTTTACTGCCGTGCTTGGCAAATTGATTACACTAGGCGCGTTTCCGCTAGTGTGGTTCAGGATGAGTATCGGGCTTGCCCTAATGGTAGCTTATGCCTTAATAGTTAAAACACCACTTAAGGTTTCGGCTAAAACGTTCATGCGTTTTATGATTGCCGGGCTGGTAATCGCAGTACACTGGTTCGCATTCTTTCAGGCTATTAAGGTATCTAATATATCGGTAACGCTGGCGTGTATGTCAACCGGGGCATTTTTTGCATCGTTATTAGAAACTGCATTTTACGGTAAAAAAATAGTGTGGTACGAGTTGTGGCTTGGGCTGATAGTTATATTTGCATTAAGCATAATTATTTATGGCGATTTTTTTATAGATGTGGTTACAAAAAGTTTAGACGGCCCATTTTCATTAGATAAAGTAAGCGCGTCCATAAGTGAAACATCATCCGGTACAGGGCATTTATTTTTAGGTATTGTTATAGCCCTTATATCGGCATCGTTATCTGCTCTGTTTGCAATCATCAACGGCAAATTTGCAAAGGAGTATAATGCTGTAACCATCTCAATTTATGAGTTGTTGGGCGGCGTGTTTTTCTTTTCGTTATACCTGTTATTTACAGGCGAGTTTACTCCGGCGTTTTTTACCCTTTCGGGCCCTGACTGGCTATGGTTGTTTATATTAGGTTCGTTTTGTACAGCTTATGCCCAGGTTGCGGCTGTAAAGGTGATGAAGTTTATAACCCCGTTTACCATGATGCTTACCATAAACCTCGAACCCGTTTATGGGATAATTCTTGCTTTACTGGTTTTTAAAGATACCGAACAGATGGGGTTAGCCTTTTACACAGGCGCTTCGATTATTTTAATTACAGTGATTATCAATGCGATGCTTAAAAGCAAAGCCGAAACTATAAAGTAATTAAAGAAAGGCTTTGCCATTCTTAACCTAAAAGTTTTATCTTTGCAGCTTCAAATAAAACAAAAAATCTGCCTTTACTATGGAATATTTAGATTTTGAACTTCCTATTAAGGAACTGGAAGAGCAGTTAGACAAATGCACAATTATAGGGCAGGAATCAGATGTAGATGTATCTAATACCTGCAAACAGATAGAGAAAAAACTCGAAGAGACTAAAAAAACTATATATAAAAACCTAACGGCATGGCAAAGGGTACAGCTATCAAGGCACCCAAGCCGCCCTTACACTATGGATCATGTGCGTGCCCTAACCGGCGACACCTTTCTGGAGTTGTTTGGCGACCGTGGTTTTAAAGATGATAAAGCGATGATTGGCGGCCTTGGTAAAATTGGAGGACAAAGCTTTATGATCGTGGGTCAGCAAAAAGGCTTTAACACAAAAACAAGGCAGTTCAGAAATTTTGGTATGGCAAACCCTGAAGGGTACCGCAAGGCATTACGCCTTATGAAAATGGCCGAAAAATTTAATGTGCCTGTAGTTACACTTATAGATACGCCGGGAGCATACCCAGGCCTTGAAGCTGAAGAGCGCGGACAGGGTGAAGCCATTGCCCGTAATATATTTGAAATGGTTCGCCTAAAAGTGCCAATTATTACCATTATTGTTGGCGAAGGAGCATCTGGTGGGGCATTAGGTATAGGTGTTGGTGATAAAGTTTATATGTTAGAAAACACATGGTACTCTGTAATTTCGCCAGAGTCATGTTCGTCTATTTTATGGAGAAGCTGGGAGTATAAAGAACAGGCTGCTGAGGCGCTTAAGCTTACTTCTTTCGATATGAAAAAGAATAACCTAATAGATGATATTATTCCTGAACCATTAGGAGGAGCTCATTATGACAGGGAAACTACCTTTAAAAGAGTAGAGGAATACATTTTAAAAGGATATAATGAACTAAAAGACTTATCAACAACTGATTTAGTTGCACAAAGGATGGATAAGTACAGCAAAATGGGCGAATACAAAGATTAAACGCCTGTTTAGCAAGTTTTATCCGAAGCCTTACCGCTTCGGATTTTTTTTGGGTTGTTAACAATGAAAGCAGGGTTATCAACAAGTTGTTGACAGCCGGTACTTAACAATTGTTTAACAGTTCCCTTACATATTTAAGTACATTAGCACTATGGAAAACGTTAGGAATACAAGCCCCGCCACAAGGGTAGATAAAACCACTATTATTAATTTAGAGAAGGGCAAATTACCCCCACAGGCACTCGATCTGGAGGAGGCGGTACTAGGCGCGATGCTTATTGATAAGAGGGGTGTGGATGAGGTTATTGATATCCTGCAGCCCGATGCGTTTTATAAAGATGCGCATAAGCATATTTATGAGGCAATCGTGCAACTTTTTAACGATACCCAGCCTATCGATTTGCTTACAGTATCGGCACAGCTTAGAAAGACTGCCAAACTGGAACTGGCGGGAGGCGATTTTTACCTTATACAACTTACCCAAAAAATATCATCATCGGCACACATCGAGTTTCACTCGCGTATTATATTGCAAAAATTTATACAGCGCAGTCTTATACGCATTTCGGCAGAAATTTCGGAAGAAGCGTATGATGAAACCACCGATGTTTTTGATTTGTTGGATAAAGCCGAATCTAAACTATATGAAGTTACGCAGGGTAACATAAAACGAAGTTCAGAAACGGCACAGAGCCTTGTAATTCAGGCTAAAAAACGTATTGAAGAGATTGCCGGTAAAGAGGGTTTAAGTGGTGTAGCCACGGGCTTTCATGACCTGGATAAACTTACATCTGGCTGGCAGCCCAGCGATCTTATTATTATTGCGGCAAGGCCGGGTATGGGTAAAACCGCATTTGTATTATCAATGGCACGAAATATTTCGATCGACTTTGGTCATGCCGTAGCACTGTTCTCTCTGGAGATGTCATCGGTACAGCTAATTACGCGTTTGATATCGAGCGAAACAGGCCTGTCTTCTGAAAAACTACGTACCGGTAAACTTGAGAAACACGAGTGGGAGCAGCTGAGTATTAAAGTAAAGGATCTTGAAAAAGCGCCTTTGTATATAGATGATACCCCATCACTTTCCATCTTCGACCTTAGGGCGAAGGCACGAAGGCTGTCGTCACAATTCGGTATCAAGATGATTATTGTTGACTACCTTCAGTTAATGACGGCTGGTGGTAATGGTAAAGGTGGTGGTAACCGTGAGCAGGAGATCTCGACAATTTCCCGAAACTTAAAGGCACTTGCAAAAGAACTTGCGGTGCCGGTAATTGCATTGTCACAGTTATCGCGTGCGGTAGAGACCCGTGGATCGAGCAAGAGGCCATTACTATCGGATTTGAGGGAGTCGGGAGCGATTGAGCAGGATGCGGATATCGTATCGTTTATTTACCGCCCTGAGTACTATAAAATTGATGAGTGGGATGATGAGGAGCAATCGCCTACACAAGGCCAGGCAGAGTTTATTGTGGCCAAACACCGTAACGGTGGATTAGAAAATATCAGACTTAAATTTATTGGCAACCTGGGTAAATTCGACAACCTTGACGATTTTAGCTCTCCGTTTGATGAATTGCCATCGAGTATGAACGATAGTGGGGCATTTATTACTAAAAATTTACCATCGGCAAATGAAGCCTTTGGCAGCAACATGAACAGCGCGCACGATGACGACGATGTTCCGTTCTAAATAAATAATTACAACAATAAATATACGATACACATGCAAGAGCGTTTTGAAATTACCGAACTAACAGAAAAAACATTACAAATAGAAGTAAACGGAGCTGAAGTAGTTTCGGTAGAAATCTAAAAAGATAAAGTGCATTGAAAGATGCGCTTTTTTTTGTGGTTTATAATCTGGACATTTACCCAATTTTCGTACTTTAGTCGCCCAACTAATACTAATGAGAGAAGAGTTTCTGCACCACGTTTGGCAGTTTAAAAAGTTTACCGTGCAGGGTTTAGCCACTGTGCAGGGCGAGGCGGTAGAAATTATAAACGGCGGGCAGTACCTTCAGCTTGCCGGCCCTGATTTTTTTAATGCGCAGGTGGTAATTGGCGGTCAGCATTGGGCAGGTAATGTAGAAATTCATATAAAATCGTCCGACTGGTATCTGCACAACCATGAACGTGATACAAATTATGATAATGTAATACTCCACGTTGTATGGGAACACGATACCGAAGTGCTGCGTAAAGACAATTCGGAAATTCCGGTGCTGGAACTTAAGAAGCATGTAGACCCTAAACTTCTCGAAAATTATAACGCATTGGCAGCTGCCAAAACCTGGATTTTTTGCGAAAAAGAACTGGAAGGCATAAACAGTTTTGTATTTGATAACTGGAAAGAACGTTTGTTTTTCGAACGTTTAGAGCGTAAGGCATTACCCATTTTAGAATTGGCTAAGCAAACCAACGGCGACTGGGAGGCGGTACTTTTTTGTTTCCTGGTAAAAAATTTCGGGCTTAATACAAACGGCGATTCTTTTTTCGCAATGGCAAAATCCTTACCATTTAGTGTAGTACGCAAAGAAAGTTTTGATGCTGAAAATATTGAAGCCCTTCTTATGGGCCGAGCGGGTTTACTGGATGATGATTTTGAAGATTTATATGCGAAAGATCTTAAAGCACGCTATGCTTACATGGCGCATAAACATCAATTACAGCCTGTACATGTTGATAGAGTAGAATATTTTAGGCATCGACCTGATAACTTTCCAACCATACGACTGTCGCAACTTTCGCAGTTATATCACGGAATCCAGAATTTATTTTCTAAAGTTATAGTGGCTAAAACCCTGGGCGAATTGTATGAGGTTTTTAATGTACAGTCCGGCGCTTACTGGCAAACGCATTACAGGTTCGATAAAGAAAGTCTCAAAAAGCGCAAGTCGTTATCAATGTCTTTTATCGATTTACTGGTCATAAATACTGTAATTCCTTTCAGGTTCGCGTATAATAAAAGTATCGGTAAAGATAATAGCGAAGAGCTGGTGGCACTCATGCAACAAGCCGCACCAGAAAAGAATGCTATTATTGACAAGTTCAAATCATTTAAGATAAGTATACAGTCGGCTTACGATTCGCAATCACTTCTGCAACTTAAAAACGAATATTGCAACCATAAGCGTTGCATGCAGTGCGCTTTAGGTTTAGAACTTTTAAAAAGATAATTAAATTATCATTAACTTTGGCGTTAAGTCATAAGTCTAATGTCCAAAGTCAAAAGCAATGGGAGGCACATTAGACTTTATAAACTTTCAACTTTTAACTGACGTATGTCTATGATTACAAACATCAGGCATTTTTTCGAAAAGCACGGCTTCGAAGTAGCTTCCCGGTTAGCCGACAGGTTGGGTATGCGTGCTACAAATGTGCGCCTGTTTTTTATATACATTACCTTTGTAACAGCAGGATTGTGGTTTGGTGTATACCTTACCTTTGCCTTTTGGTTAAAACTGAAAGATATGATTTATACTAAACGTAGTTCAGTTTTCGATCTCTAATTCTTGCTACTTTCTAACTCTGCCACTTTGCAACTTCTTAAATGAACCACCATTATTTTTATCGCTATACAAAAAGCCAGCGCAAAGGTTTATTAGCCCTATGCCTGCTGATTGTTTTTGTACAGCTAGGATATTGGGGCGTAACATCCTTAAATTATAATAAGGTAGAAAAGCAATCGGAAGAGGAGAAAGAATGGCTGGCGCTGCAAACAAAAATAGATGCCCTCAAAGCAGCAAGGCCTGAAAAGAAGAACACGATTTATCCGTTCAATCCTAATTTTATAACCGACTATAAAGGGTATACATTAGGAATGACCACTGCACAAATTGATAAACTACACGCATTCCGCAAAAGCGGCAAATGGATTAATTCGGTATCCGATTTTAAAACAGTTACAGGGGTGCCAGATAGTTTATTATCTAAAATATCACCCTATTTTAAATTTCCGGATTGGGTTATAAAAAAGAACAAAGAGAGCAGGCAGGGATATTCAAATGCCGAAACCAAGTTCCAGAACAAATACCCAGACAAATATCCCTCCAAAAAAGAGCCTGCTGCAAAGCCAGTTTTAGATATTAATACTGCCGTTGAAGAAGATTTAATAAGTGTATATGGCATTGGCCCGGCGTTCGCTAAAAAGATACTGCGTCGCCGGTCAGATCTTGGTGCTTTTGTGAGCATGGAGCAAATGAATGATTTTTCCGATTTTTCACCCGAAGCACAGGCAGGGCTGAAAAAAAGCTTTAAAATTTTCGGCAATCCTGCCGTAAATAAAATTAATGTAAATACAGCTTCGTTACAACAGTTAGCGCGCTTTCCTTACTTTAATCGAGATGTCGCTAAGGCTATAATTACCGAAAGAAGTATGAAAGGCAAAATCGCTAATTTTGCCGATTTGATAAAAATTAGTGATATTTTTACATTAAAGTCAAAAATAATTGCTTTATATTTGGAATACTAAACATTAAGCAGCAAAAATGAATTTTGATTATAATGAAACGCAGGCCATGATCGCTTCATCGATCAGGGAATTTGCAGAGCAGCACATCCGACCAAATATTATGGAATGGGACGAGGCGCAACACTTTCCGGTAGATTTATTTAAAAAGTTAGGTGAAATGGGCTACATGGGAGTATTGGTTCCCGAAGAACTTGGCGGATCCGGACTTGGCTATCATGAATATATTACAATTATTGAAGAAATATCGAAGGTTGACCCCTCGATTGGGCTATCGGTTGCAGCACACAATTCGTTATGTACTAACCATATCCTGACCTTTGGTAACGAAGAACAAAAAAAGAAATGGCTGCCTAAACTAGCAACTGCCGAACATATAGGTGCGTGGGGTTTAACCGAGCACAATACAGGCAGCGATGCCGGGGGTATGAATACTACCGCAGTAAAAGATGGCGACCATTGGGTTGTTAACGGTGCTAAAAACTTTATCACTCACGCAAAATCGGGTGATATTGCCGTAGTAATTGTACGCACGGGTGCTAAAGGCGACAATAAGGGTATGACTGCTTTTGTTTTTGAAAAAGGTATGCCGGGCTTTACGAGTGGTAAAAAAGAAAATAAGCTGGGCATGCGTGCCAGCGAAACTGCCGAACTTGTTTTTGATAATTGCCGAATACCTGATGCTAACAGGCTGGGTGAGGTAGGTCAGGGGTTTGTTCAGGCCATGAAAATACTTGATGGCGGCAGGATATCTATAGGGGCATTATCGTTAGGTATTGCTAAAGGTGCTTACGAGGCTGCATTAAAATATAGTAAAGAGCGCCATCAGTTTGGCCAGCCTATAAGCAGTTTTCAGGGTATTGCCTTTAAACTGGCAGATATGGCTACAGAAATTGAGGCATCGGAACTGTTGCTGCATAAAGCGGCGTTCCTTAAAGATAATCACAAACCTGTAACTGTGCCGGGGGCGATGGCTAAAATGTATTCTAGCGAAGTGTGTGTGCGTGTGGCTAACGAGGCTGTGCAAATACATGGCGGCTACGGCTATACTAAAGATTACCCGGTAGAAAAGTTTTACCGCGATGCCAAGTTGTGCACTATAGGTGAGGGTACAACCGAGATTCAGAAACTCGTAATATCACGCAATTTATTAAAAGACTAAGCTTAACTAACTCAAATACCCTTAGGCTTCATGTATTTCATAAAGCCTTTTTTCATGCAGGTTTTTTACAATACTGTATTTCAGCATGTTATTTGAATATTTAATAGATTCTTATCTTAAATAATAATAACTGTAATAAATTTGGTAGGTGTTTAAAATAGTTATAAGTTTGCAGCCTAATGAGAGGAGGTGTTATATTATGTTAATTATACCAATTAAAGACGGAGAAAATATTGATAGGGCGCTTAAGCGTTACAAACGTAAATTTGATAAAACCGGAGTTGTTCGTCAGCTTAGGAAACGTTCTGCATTTACAAAACCATCAGTACTTAGAAGGGTAGAAGTTCAGAAAGCGAACTACATCCAAGGACTTAGAGACGCAGCAGAAAGCTAGAAAGCAATTTTTAGTGCTATTATATTAGCCGTTAACAGTAAAAGTATAACTTTGCTGTTAACGGTTTTTTTATGGTTGAAAGTAAACAGGCATACCACGATTATCTTTTAAAGGAAAAGAACTATTCCCTGCTCACGCTGCGTGCGTATTTGGATGATGTGATGGCTTTTGAAGCTTTTATTAAGCAGCATGATGACGATGCAACGCTTGAAGAGGCTAACTATAGCCAGGTAAGAAGCTGGATCGTCTCGATGGTAGAAGCTGGTCTGGCTAACAGATCGGTAAATCGTAAGGTGTCATCGATTAAATCATTCTACAAATTTCTGCTTAAATCAAAACAAATAGAGGTAAGCCCGCTTCAAAAACATAAATCGCTTAAAACCGAAACTAAAGTCCAGATTCCATTTTCTGAAAAGGAATTGAAGGATGTTATCGATTTTAATGATTACCCCGATGATTTTGAAGGTGTACGCAACCGCCTTATTATAGAATTGCTGTATACCACCGGTATGCGGCGTGCCGAATTAATAGGGTTAACAATGGGGAGTTATGATCCTGGCAACAACACTATTAAGGTGTTGGGTAAGCATAATAAAGAACGGTTGTTGCCCGTATTGCCTTGTACAGCTGTGCTAATTGCCGCTTATCTTGTTAAAAGAAAAGAGCTTAGCGAAATTGCTAATCCTGAGATGTTAATTTTAGGGGATAAGGGTAAAAAACTAAGTGAATCTTTTGTGTACAGATTAATAAATAGTTACTTTAGTGTTATCTCCAGCAAAGTTAAAAGGAGCCCGCACGTGCTTCGGCATACTTTTGCGACACACCTTTTAAATAATGGAGCTGATTTGAATTCGGTAAAAGAGTTATTGGGTCATGCGAGTTTGTCGTCTACACAAGTATACACGCACAGCAGCCTTGCTGAGTTAAAAAAAGTATATGCAGGCGCACATCCGCGCAACCGCGATACTACTTAACCGCTTGTTTAACCTAAAATGATTTTATTATGAAAGTAAATGTTCATGCAGTTAACTTAAATGTTGACAGAAAATTGGTTGGCTATGTTCAGGACAGATTGGATAAGCTCGAAAAGTATTATGACAAGGTAGTAGCTTCGGATGTTTTTTTTAAGCTCGATAATACAAGCGAAAAGCAAAACAAGATTGCCGAAATAAAAATTACGGTACCGGGCGATGAGTTTATGGTTAAAAAGCAATGCAAATCATTTGAAGAAGCGGTAGAATTAGCGGCCGATTCGATGGAACGTTTATTAATGAAGCGAAAACAAAAAATCAGGACACATTCATAATTGTAAAAAAAATATGAAAAATGTTTTGATTAAAATATATTTTATATACATTTGCAGTCCGTTAGAAATAGCGGACTTTTTTATTGAGTCGCCGGTGTAGCTCAGTTGGCTAGAGCAGCTGATTTGTAATCAGCAGGTCGTGGGTTCGAGTCCCTCTATCGGCTCAAAAATACGTTTTTTGATAAACTACTGAGAAGTAAAAGGTTAAGGGGAGATACTCAAGCGGCCAACGAGGGCAGACTGTAAATCTGCTGTGAGAACTTCGTAGGTTCGAATCCTACTCTCCCCACAAAAACAACAGGTTTTTTGTAAAGCTTGTAACGGCCGGTGTAGCTCAGGGGTAGAGTGCTTCCTTGGTAAGGAAGAGGTCACGGGTTCAATTCCCGTCATTGGCTCAAAGTTTAGAAGAATTTGAACACTAATTATAAACTAAGATTAAATTATTAAATCATGGCAAAGGAAACTTTTGATCGTTCCAAACCCCACTTGAATATTGGTACAATTGGACACGTTGACCACGGAAAAACTACACTAACAGCAGCTATTACGAAAGTATTATCTGATGCAGGTTATTCTGAAGCGAAATCGTTCGACCAAATTGACAATGCTCCTGAAGAAAAAGAAAGGGGTATTACTATTAATACTTCTCACGTAGAGTATGCTACAGCTAACCGTCATTACGCTCACGTTGACTGTCCAGGTCACGCGGATTACGTAAAGAACATGGTTACAGGTGCTGCCCAAATGGACGGAGCTATCCTTGTGGTTGCTGCTACAGATGGTCCAATGCCACAAACTCGTGAGCACATCCTATTAGGCCGTCAGGTTGGTGTGCCAAGAATGGTAGTGTTTATGAACAAAGTAGATATGGTTGATGATGCTGAGCTTTTAGAGCTAGTTGAAATGGAAATCCGTGACCTACTATCTTTCTATCAGTATGATGGAGATAATGGACCAGTTATTCAAGGTTCTGCGCTTGGTGCACTTAACGGTGAGCCACAGTGGGTTGATACAGTTTTAGCTCTTATGGCTGCTGTTGATAGCTGGATCGAGATGCCGGTACGTGATGTTGAAAAACCTTTCCTTATGCCTGTTGAGGATGTATTTACGATTACTGGTCGTGGTACTGTTGCTACAGGTCGTATCGAAACTGGTATTGCTAACACAGGTGATTCTGTTGAAATCATTGGTATGGGTGCTGAAAAACTTACATCTACTATTACAGGTGTTGAGATGTTCCGTAAAATCCTTGACAGAGGTGAAGCTGGAGATAACGTAGGTTTACTTCTACGTGGTATCGATAAAGCTGATATCAAAAGAGGTATGGTTATCGTTAAGCCAGGATCTGTTAAGCCACACGCGCATTTTAACGCAGAGGTTTATATCCTTAAAAAAGAAGAAGGTGGACGTCACACTCCATTCCATAATAACTACCGTCCTCAGTTTTACGTTCGTACAACGGATGTAACAGGTACAATCACTCTTCCAGCAGGTGTAGAGATGGTTATGCCAGGTGACAACTTAACTATCGAAGTAACACTTCTTAGTCCAATCGCTCTAAGCGTAGGTCTACGTTTCGCTATCCGTGAAGGTGGTCGTACAGTAGGTGCTGGTCAGGTTACTGAAATACTATAGTAAATAATTTATAAAAGCGGCCGGTGCTTTTAGTACCGGCTCTTTTTTAACGAACGGGTGTAGTTCAAGGGTAGAATAGCGGTCTCCAAAACCGTTGATGGGGGTTCGAATCCCTCCACCCGTGCAAAAACAAGATATAAAATGAAAGTTACAAATTATATATCAGAGGCGTTTACAGAACTTAAGGATAATGTAACATGGCCAGAGTGGGCAGAGGTACAAAGGCTAACTATTATAGTTGCAGTATTTTCTATCCTTTTCGCTATGATTACCTTTGGTGTAGACAGGGGTTTTGAAATCCTTGTTGCTAAGTTGTATGCTTTCTTAAAAAATTAATTTTATTGCGATGGCTGATAACAATGTCAAAAAGTGGTATGTGGTTAGGGCGGTAAGCGGTCAGGAAAATAAAGTTAAAAACTACATTGAAACGGAGATAAACAGACTTGGAATGGGCGATTATATTTCGCAGGTTCTTGTTCCTACTGAAAAAGTAGTGCAGGTGCGTGACGGAAAAAAAATCAGCAAAGACAGGGTTTACTTTCCGGGTTACGTGATGGTTGAGGCTAATCTAACCGGCGAAATACCACACATAATAAAGTCTATTACAGGTGTTATTGGTTTTCTTGGTGAAACAAAAGGGGGCGATGCAGTGCCATTGCGCCTTTCTGAGGTAAATAGGATGCTTGGTAAAGTAGACGAATTGTCTGTTAAGACTGATAATATTTCGATACCATTTATACCGGGCGAAACTATTAAAGTTATTGATGGGCCTTTTAACGGTTTTAACGGTACAGTTGAAAAAGTTAATGAAGAAAAGCGTAAGCTGGAGGTTATGGTGAAAATTTTCGGAAGAAAAACACCGCTGGAACTAAGCTTTATGCAAGTAGAAAAAGTATAATTTTTGTTACACTTATTATAAAACCACATCATTCGCTTCCAATGAAGATGTGCTAAATCTTTTAAAGAAATGGCTAAAGAAATTAGTAAAGTAGTTAAACTACAAGTTAAGGGAGGTGCCGCGAATCCATCGCCACCGGTTGGACCTGCTTTGGGGGCTGCTGGAGTTAACATCATGGAGTTCTGTAAGCAGTTTAATGCCAGAACACAAGATAAACCAGGCAAAGTATTACCAGTACAAATTACTGTGTATAAAGACAAATCTTTCGAGTTTGTTGTTAAAACGCCACCGGCTGCTATCCAGTTATTGGATGCTGCCAAGCTTAAAGGGGGTTCTGGTGAACCAAACCGTAAAAAAGTAGCTAGTGTTACCTGGGATCAAATCAGGGCTATCGCTGAAGACAAAATCGTTGATCTTAATGCTTTCACAATCGAGAAAGCAATGAGCATGATTGCGGGAACAGCAAGGTCTATGGGTATAACCGTATCAGGAGCTGCTCCTTTTTAATCGCAAAAAGAAAAAGAAATGGCAAAATTGACAAAAAAACAGAAAGAGGCTGCTTCAAAAATTGAGAAGAACAAGCTGTATTCTTTGAAAGATGCATCTGCATTAATCAAAACAGTTGCTTCAGCAAAATTTGATGAGTCGGTTGATATCTCAGTACGTCTGGGTGTAGATCCAAGAAAAGCAAACCAAATGGTACGCGGTGTAGTAACCCTGCCTCATGGTACAGGTAAGGATGTAAGAGTGCTTGCACTTGTTACTCCGGATAAAGAAGCTGAGGCTAAAGCTGCAGGGGCTGACTTTGTAGGTTTAGATGATTACCTTCAAAAAATTAAAGACGGATGGACAGATGTTGATGTTATCATCACTATGCCAAGCGTTATGGGTAAATTAGGACCTTTAGGTAGAATATTAGGCCCACGTGGTTTAATGCCAAACCCTAAAACAGGTACTGTTACCATGGACGTGGCTAAAGCTGTTACCGAAGTTAAAGCTGGTAAGATTGACTTTAAAGTTGATAAAACCGGTATCGTTCATGCTGGTATTGGAAGAATCTCTTTTGACTCTGACAAAATTACTGAGAACGCACACGAAATTATTCAAACATTGATTAAATTAAAACCAACTGCAGCTAAAGGTACATACATTAAGAGTATTCACATCTCTAGTACTATGAGCCCTGCGATAGCTTTAGATCCTAAAGCGGTATAATTGGTAGTTAAAAACTTTTTATTATGACCAAAGAAGAAAAATCAAAAGTTATTGAAGATTTGACTGCACAGTTAACCGGTACCGGCGTAGTTTACGTTGCAGATATATCGGGACTAAACGCGACTTTAACTTCAGACTTAAGAAGGGCTTGCTTTAAAGCTGGCATACAACTTGAAGTGGTTAAGAACACATTGCTTGAAAAAGCTATGGAAAGTTCATCTAATAACTATGGTGATTTACCTACCATACTTAAAGGAAACACTTCAATTATGATTTCTGATAACGGGAATGCTCCTGCTAAAATCATCAAAGAATTCCGTAAAAGAAGTGACAAGCCTGTTTTAAAAGGTGCTTACATTCACGAAGCGGTATTTATTGGAGACAATCAGCTTGATGCTCTTGTTAACCTTAAATCTAAAAACGAGGTTATCGGTGAAATCATCGGCTTACTTCAGTCTCCTGCTAAAAATGTTGTTTCTGCCCTTAAATCAGGCGGTGGCAAAATTGCAGGAATCCTTAAAACATTATCTGAAAAATAATCAGGTAATACGCGCAGAACGCACTTAATAAATTATATATTACAAACTATTTAAAACGATAGAAAAAATGGCAGATTTGAAACAATTCGCAGAACAACTGGTTAACCTTACTGTTAAAGAAGTTAATGAACTAGCTGCAATATTAAAAGATGAGTATGGAATTGAGCCTGCTGCTGCTGCAGTAGTTGCTGGTCCTGCTGCTGGTGGTGATGCTCCTGCTGCTGAAGAGCAGACTGAGTTCACAGTAGTTCTTAAAGAAGCTGGTGCTTCTAAACTTGCAGTTGTTAAAGCTGTTAAAGAACTTACAGGCCTAGGTCTTAAAGAAGCTAAAGATCTTGTAGACGGTGCACCTGCTAACGTTAAAGAAGGTATTTCTAAAGATGAGGCTGAAGGTCTTAAAAAATCTCTAGAAGAAGCAGGAGCTGTTGTTGAGCTTAAATAAGCTTACATAAGTTTGAAACCTTAGGTTTAGGCCTTGAGAAAAACTCTCAAAGGCCTAAACCATTTTTCGTATAATAACATTTTATACGTTTTTTTATTATTTTTTTTAATCAAAATTTTGTCCATTGATGATAACAAATCAGACTGAAAGATTAAATTTTGCCTCAACAAAAAACATCCCAAGCTACCCGGATTTCTTAGATATCCAGGTTAAATCTTTTAGGGATTTTTTCCAGCTTGAAACCAAATCGGATGAAAGAGGCAACGAAGGTCTTTATAACACCTTCATGGAAAACTTTCCGATTACTGATACCAGAAATCAGTTCGTACTGGAGTTCCTTGATTACTTTGTTGACCCGCCACGTTATACAATTGAAGAGTGTATAGACAGGGGCCTTACATACAGTGTGCCGCTTAAAGCAAGGCTTAAACTGTACTGTACAGACCCTGAACATGAGGATTTTGAAACAATTGTACAGGATGTATATCTAGGTACTATACCTTATATGACACCAAGCGGCACCTTTGTTATCAACGGCGCAGAGCGTGTAGTTGTTTCGCAGCTTCACAGGTCTCCCGGTGTATTCTTTGGCCAGTCGTTCCACGCAAACGGAACAAAACTATACTCTGCAAGGGTTATTCCTTTTAAAGGATCTTGGATAGAATTTGCTACAGACATTAACAGTGTAATGTACGCTTATATCGACAGGAAGAAAAAACTACCTGTTACCACTCTTTTCCGTGCTATTGGCTTTGAAAGAGATAAGGATATCCTTGAAATATTTGACCTTGCGGAAGAAATTAAAGTATCTAAAACAAGCTTAAAAAAATATATAGGCAGGCGTCTTGCTGCCCGTGTACTTAATACATGGCATGAGGATTTTGTTGATGAAGATACAGGCGAGGTAGTTTCTATCGAGCGTAACGAAATTATATTAGACAGGGATACTATCATCGACAAAGATAATGTTGAGGAGATTATTGATGCTAACGTAAAATCGATACTGCTGCATAAAGATGATAACAACCAGGCTGATTATGCTATCATTCACAACACGCTTCAAAAAGACCCTACAAACTCTGAAAAAGAAGCTGTAGAGCACATTTACCGTCAGCTGCGTAACGCAGAACCACCTGATGAGGAAACGGCTCGTGGCATTATAGATAAATTGTTTTTCTCAGATCAGCGTTACAACCTTGGGGATGTAGGCCGTTACAGGATGAACAAAAAACTTGGTCTTGATATCCCGATGGAAAAGCAGGTGCTTACCAAAGAAGATATTATTACAATTGTAAAATACCTTATTGAGCTTATCAACTCTAAAGCAGAGATTGATGATATCGATCACCTTTCTAACCGTAGGGTAAGAACTGTGGGCGAGCAATTATCTGCACAGTTTGGTGTAGGTTTGGCGCGTATGGCCAGGACTATCAGGGAGCGTATGAACGTTAGAGATAACGAGGTGTTTACACCTATCGACCTTATTAATGCTAAAACATTATCGTCGGTAATCAACTCATTCTTTGGTACCAACCAGCTTTCGCAGTTTATGGACCAGACTAACCCACTTGCGGAAATTACGCACAAAAGGAGGTTATCAGCACTAGGGCCTGGTGGTCTTTCGAGAGAGAGAGCAGGTTTTGAGGTGCGTGACGTTCACTATACGCATTACGGTCGTTTATGTCCTATTGAAACGCCGGAGGGTCCGAACATTGGTTTGATCTCTTCATTAGGTGTTTATGCTAAAGTAAACGGAATGGGCTTTATTGAAACTCCTTACCGTAAGGTTACTGAAGGTAGAGTTGATTTAAACAGTACACCAATTTACCTAAGTGCGGAAGAGGAAGAAGGTAAACTGATTGCTCAGGCAAATATTGCTATGGATAACGATGGTAACATTACTGCAGATAAAGTTATTGCCCGTGAGGAAGGTGACTTCCCGGTGGTAGACCCATCTGCTGTACATTATACAGATGTTGCTCCTAACCAGATTGCCTCTATATCAGCTTCATTGATTCCTTTCCTTGAGCATGATGATGCTAACCGTGCTTTGATGGGATCTAACATGATGCGCCAGGCGGTTCCTCTTTTACGTCCGGAAGCCCCAATTGTGGGTACAGGATTGGAGCGTCAGGTAGCTTCAGATTCAAGGGTACTTATCAATGCCGAAGGCAGTGGTACTGTTGAGTATGTAGATGCTAACATGATTACGATTAAATATGACAGGACCGAACGTGAAAGAAGCGTAAGCTTTGATCCGGATGAGAAAACATACCAGCTTATTAAGTTTAGAAAAACCAACCAGAGCACCAGTATTAACCTTAAGCCAATTGTAAGAAGAGGTGACAGGGTTGAAAAAGGACAGGTACTTTGCGAAGGTTATGCTACACAAAATGGTGAGCTTGCTCTTGGGCGTAACCTTAAAGTGGCATTTATGCCATGGAAGGGCTACAACTTTGAGGATGCTATTGTAATCTCAGAAAAAGTGGTTCGTGATGATATCTTTACTTCTATTCACGTTGATGATTATTCATTAGAAGTAAGGGATACTAAATTAGGTAACGAAGAGTTAACTAACGATATCCCTAACGTAAGTGAGGAAGCTACTAAAGACCTTGACGAAAACGGTATGATTAGGATTGGTGCAGAGGTTAAACCCGGCGATATCCTTATTGGTAAGATTACACCTAAAGGTGAATCTGACCCAACTCCGGAAGAAAAACTGTTAAGAGCTATCTTTGGTGATAAAGCCGGTGATGTTAAAGATGCTTCGTTAAAAGCGTCTCCTTCACTTCACGGTGTTGTATTAGATAAAAAATTATTTGCGCGTGCCGTTAAAGATAAACGCAAGCGTAGTAAAGATAAAGATGATTTAGGCAAACTTGAAGGTGACTTTGAAGTTAAGTTCGTAGAACTTAAAGATAGGCTTATCGACAAATTGTTTAACATCATTAATGGTAAAACATCTCAGGGTGTTATGAATGATCTGGGTGAGGAAGTATTGCCAAAAGGTAAAAAATACACTCAGAAAATGCTATATGCTGTTGAAGATTTTGCTCACTTAACTAAAGGCCAGTGGACTACGGACGATGAAACCAATGCAATGGTTAACGACCTTATACACAATTATAAAATTAAGCTGAACGACCTTCAGGGTGCATTAAGAAGAGAGAAGTTTACCATTACGGTAGGAGACGAACTTCCGGCGGGTATCTTAAAACTTGCTAAAGTTTACATAGCTAAAAAGCGTAAACTTAAAGTGGGTGATAAAATGGCAGGACGCCACGGTAACAAAGGTATTGTTGCTAAAATCGTTCGTCATGAAGATATGCCATTCCTTGAGGATGGAACCCCTGTGGATATCGTACTTAATCCGCTTGGTGTACCATCTCGTATGAACATCGGTCAGATTTACGAAACAGTTCTTGGATGGGCAGGTATGAATTTGGGCAGGAAATTTGCAACACCTATTTTTGATGGTGCATCTTTAGACCAGATTAATGAGCTTACAGATGAGGCAGGAATACCAAGGTTTGGCCATACATACTTGTATGATGGTGGTACTGGAGAGCGTTTCCATCAGCCGGCAACAGTAGGTGTAATTTATATGCTTAAACTGGGGCACATGGTAGATGATAAGATGCACGCACGTTCTATCGGTCCATATTCGCTTATCACGCAGCAGCCTCTTGGAGGTAAAGCACAATTTGGTGGTCAGCGTTTTGGAGAGATGGAGGTTTGGGCTCTTGAAGCTTATGGTGCATCAAGTACCCTAAGGGAAATTCTGACTGTTAAATCGGATGACGTGATTGGTAGGGCTAAAACTTACGAGGCTATCGTTAAGGGAGAAACCATGCCAGAACCAGGATTGCCAGAATCGTTTAATGTATTAATGCATGAACTTAAAGGCCTTGGACTTGACATCAGATTAGAAGAATAAATTTTTTCCAAAAAAGGGAGCGGTATTAAACCGTTCCCTTTATATACTTTTTAATAATTGGTAGATTACATATCATGACAAGATTAAAAGATAAAAATACCGTAAAAAGATTTAACAAGATATCTATAGGCCTGGCTTCGCCGGAATCTATACTTGGTGAATCAAGGGGTGAGGTTTTAAAACCGGAAACCATTAACTATCGTACCCACAAACCGGAGAGGGACGGCCTTTTCTGCGAGCGTATTTTTGGTCCTGTAAAGGATTTTGAATGTGCTTGTGGTAAATACAAAAGGATTCGATACAAAGGGATTGTTTGTGACCGATGCGGTGTTGAAGTTACTGAGAAAAAAGTACGTCGTGACAGGGTAGGCCACATTAACCTTGTTGTGCCTATTGCTCACATATGGTATTTCCGTTCGCTACCTAACAAAATTGGTTATATTCTTGGCTTACCGTCTAAAAAATTAGACATGATCATATACTATGAAAGGTATGTGGTTATACAGCCGGGTATTGCTCAAGGCCCAGATGGAGAAAACCTAAAAAGGCTTGACTTTTTAACAGAAGAAGAATACCTTAATATACTTGATACCCTTCCGCAGGAAAACCAATACCTTGACGATTTCGACCCTAACAAGTTTGTCGCCAAGATGGGTGCAGAGTGTATCATGGACCTTTTAGCAAGGATAGACCTTGATGAATTGTCTTACCAGTTGCGTCATAGCGCTAATACCGAGACTTCTAAGCAACGTAAAACAGAGGCCCTTAAAAGGCTGCAAGTGGTTGAGTCTTTCCGTGAGTCTAACAAGAACAGGGAAAACCGCCCGGAGTGGATGATATTAAAAGTTATTCCTGTTATACCGCCAGAGCTTCGCCCATTAGTGCCGCTTGATGGTGGACGTTTTGCAACATCCGATTTAAATGATTTGTACAGGAGGGTTATCATCCGTAACAACCGTTTAAAAAGGCTTATGGAGATTAAAGCTCCGGAAGTTATCCTTCGTAACGAAAAGCGTATGCTACAGGAATCTGTAGATTCACTTTTTGATAATACAAGAAAAGCTTCTGCCGTTAAAACAGAATCTAACAGGCCACTTAAATCATTATCGGATTCATTAAAAGGTAAGCAAGGGCGTTTCCGTCAAAACTTACTTGGTAAGCGTGTTGATTATTCTGCACGTTCGGTAATTGTTGTAGGCCCGGAGATGAAATTGTTTGAATGCGGTTTGCCAAAAGATATGGCTGCTGAACTTTACAAACCATTTGTTATAAGGAAACTTATAGAGCGTGGTATTGTTAAAACAGTAAAATCGGCTAAGAAAATAATAGATAAAAAAGAACCTGTTGTTTGGGATATTCTCGAAAACGTAATTAAGGGTCACCCGGTATTACTTAACAGGGCTCCTACTTTGCACAGGTTAGGTATACAAGCATTCCAGCCAAAACTTATTGAAGGAAAAGCAATCCAGCTTCACCCATTGGTATGTACGGCATTTAATGCGGATTTTGATGGTGACCAGATGGCGGTACACCTTCCGTTAGGGCCAGAGGCTATACTTGAGGCGCAGCTGTTAATGCTTGCATCGCACAATATCCTTAACCCTGCTAACGGTGCGCCTATCACGGTACCTTCTCAGGACATGGTTCTTGGTCTGTACTACATGACCAAAGAACGTATCTCTACAGAAGACCATAAAATTTTAGGCCAGGACCTTACATTCTATTCTGCGGAAGAAGCTAATATTGCTTTAAACGAAGGTAGAGTAGAGCTTAATGCACGTGTAAAAATACGTACTAAAGACTTTAATGAGGCAGGCGAACTTGTTTATAAAGTAATCCAGACTACAGCAGGTAGGGTATTGTTTAATGAGGTAGTTCCAGAAGCTGCGGGTTACATCAATGAAGTACTTACTAAAAAATCGTTACGAGATATTATTGGTAAAATTTTAAGTGTTACTGATGTACCTACAACGGCTGCTTTCTTGGATAACATGAAAGATATGGGTTATAAATTTGCCTTTAGAGGTGGTTTATCATTCAGCTTAGGTGATATTATTATCCCTGCAAGAAAACAAGAACTTATTGATGATGCTAACAGCCAGGTAGAAACTATCTCTGCGAGCTACAACATGGGTCTTATTACAAATAACGAGCGTTACAACCAGGTGATTGATGTTTGGACATCTACCAATGCAACACTTACAGAACTTGCCATGAAAAACATTAGAGAAGACCAGCAAGGTTTCAACTCGGTGTACATGATGCTTGACTCTGGGGCGAGGGGTTCTAAGGAGCAAATTCGTCAGTTAACAGGTATGCGTGGTTTGATGGCTAAACCTAAAAAATCTACCGCCGGTGGTGGTGAGATTATTGAAAACCCTATCCTTTCTAACTTTAAGGAAGGTCTATCGATCCTTGAATACTTTATTTCTACCCACGGTGCCCGTAAAGGTCTTGCGGATACGGCTCTTAAAACGGCCGATGCCGGTTACCTTACAAGAAGGCTGCATGACGTTTCTCAAGACGTAATTGTAAACTCTGTAGATTGTGGTACACTGCGTGGTATTGAAGTAAGCGCGCTTAAAAAGAATGAAGAGATTGTAGAATCGTTAGGCGAGAGAATTCTTGGCCGTGTGGCTTTACAAGATGTTATTAACCCGCTTAACAACGAAATCTTAGTTTACGCAGGTGAACAAATTAAAGAGGCCGAAGTTAAAGCTATCAACGCTGCACCAATCGAGAGGGTAGAAGTACGTTCTCCGTTAACGTGTGAGGCAAGAAAAGGTATATGTGCTAAATGTTATGGACGTAACCTTGCTACCGGCAAAATGACCCAAAGGGGTGAGGCTGTAGGTGTAATTGCTGCACAATCTATTGGTGAGCCGGGTACACAGCTTACGCTACGTACCTTCCACGTTGGTGGTGTTGCAGGTGGTATATCTGAAGAGTCGAGCATTGTTACCCGTTTTGCAGGTAGGCTTGAACTTGAAGATCTTAAAACTGTTATTGGTGAAGATATTGAAGGTAACAAAACAGATATCGTGGTATCACGTTCTACTGAGTTGAAACTTGTTGATGTTAACACCGGTATTGTATTAAATACACACAATATTCCTTACGGATCGAGCATTTATGTTAAAGATGGCGATGTTGTAGAAAAAGGAACTACTATATGTAAATGGGACCCGTATAATGGGGTTATTATTTCTGAATTTACCGGTAAAGTAGCTTACGAAGATATCGAACAAGGACAATCGTTCATGGTTGAGATCGATGAGCAGACAGGTTTCCAGGAAAAAGTAATCTCTGAGGCAAGGAACAAGAAATTGATCCCTACTCTATTGATCTACGGAAAAGAAGGCGAACTTATCCGTTCGTACAACTTACCGGTTGGAGCCCACCTTATGGTAGATAACGGCGAGAAAATTAAAGCCGGAAAAATTTTAGTAAAAATACCAAGGCGTTCATCTAAAACTGGCGATATTACAGGAGGTTTACCAAGGATTACTGAGCTTTTAGAAGCACGTAACCCAAGTAACCCGGCGGTAGTATCTGAAATTGACGGTGTTGTTTCTTTCGGTAAGATCAAAAGGGGTAACCGTGAGATCGTTATCGAGTCTAAATTTGGAGAGATTAAAAAGTATCTTGTGAAACTTTCTAACCAAATCCTTGTTCAGGAAAATGACTACGTTAAAGCAGGTTTACCATTGTCAGACGGTGCTATAACTCCAGAGGATATCCTTAGGATTCAAGGCCCATCGGCAGTACAACAGTACTTAGTTAACGAAATTCAGGAAGTATACCGTTTACAGGGTGTTAAGATTAATGACAAACACTTTGAGGTGGTTATACGCCAGATGATGCGTAAAGTAAGGGTTCAGGATCCGGGTGATACTCTTTTCCTTGAAGACCAGCTAATACACACGTCTGACTTTATTGTTGAGAACGACAAACTGTACGGAATGAAAGTGGTTGAAGATGCGGGTGACTCAGAAAACCTTAAACCGGGGCAGCTTATTACGCCACGTGAATTAAGAGATGAGAATTCATTACTTAAACGTAATGATAAAAACCAGGTATCTGCAAGAGATGTAGTTCCGGCAACGGCTACACCAGTATTGCAGGGTATTACCAGGGCTTCGCTTCAAACTAAATCGTTCATCTCGGCGGCATCGTTCCAGGAAACAACTAAAGTACTTAACGAGGCTGCGGTAGCAGGTAAAATTGATGGTCTTGAAGGACTTAAAGAAAATGTAATCGTGGGTCACAGAATACCGGCTGGTACTGGTATGAGAGATTACGAGGCAATTATCGTAGGTTCTAAAGAAGAGTATAATGAGCTTTTAACTCCTAAGGAGGAATATAATTACTAATACAAAATGAGCGATCAAAACCAACAATCAGCGCAAATAAACATCGAGCTGGATGAGAAAACCGCGGAAGGCACGTATGCTAACCTGGCTATCATTAACCATTCGGCATCAGAGTTTGTTGTAGATTTTGTTGCCATTATGCCGGGCGTGCCCAAGGCTAAGGTAAAATCACGAATTGTATTAACGCCGCAGCATGCTAAACGTTTGCTAAAGGCACTGGCCGAAAACATCCACCGCTTTGAAGCTGCCAATGGCGCCATTAGCGATACGGAACAACAGCCGCTTCCTTTAAGTTTTGGTCCTCCGGGACAGGCTTAACAATAATAGAAAACCCACTCGAAAGAGTGGGTTTTTTTATGTGGTCCTTTTAAATATCTACTAATTGTAATCCGTTAAACTTAATATCAAATTGCTCCTCTAAAAAATCTTTTGTAGCTCTTTGTTCTTTTAGAGATGCTTTAATAAGCTGACTTGTGAAAAGCCCAGATCTATTTTTCCATTTAGCCAAATTACTATCTACTGTCTTTATCCAATCTATTTTCACAGCATACTCAGAGTTTTCATTTTCTGCATTATTAAAAGTATTTGTCTTTATCTGATGATGTCTAAGTGATTTATCTTCAAAAATAAAATCGTTAATTTTAACTGCTTTATTTATTACTCTACCAATACCTACGTAGCCACTTTTTTTAAGATATGCAACCACTATATCGCCAAGTTGAAGTGTTCTTAATGGGTCACTATATTTTTTATCTTGTCCCGCGCATAAAAAACCATATTTTTTACAATCATCCCAGCATCTATGAACGCCTTCTCCTACATTAATGTAGTATAACCATTTTTAAAATCAAATCCAGATAAATCTTCATGCATTTTATTATGGGGTCTAAATTTTTCAGCAAAATGTCCTGATGATGTATTGGTTAGGTTCTTTCCTAATTTCCATATTAAAGTTTTTTCAATTAAAAATGCTTCTTTTTCAGTCAAATCTTTTGCAATAACTTTAATAATTGGTAGAAGTCCGGCTCTGTAAATTTCTTTTATTCTCTTAGCTTTATCGGAATCGCTATCATCTTTTAAGTGAGCATCCTTTCTGTTGCCTTTCCCTATTCCATAATAAAATTCTTCAAAATTTCGGGGATCAATGTATACATACACGTAATATTCTGCTTTTTCTTCTAACATCACTATAATTAATTATTCCCTACCCAGTTAGGATTAATACTTCTCATTTCTCTTTCTAAACCTTCAATATTTATTTGCCATGATTTTACCACATCTTCGGCAGCATTTACTTGTTCATTCCTTTTACTGGCAGATCGCAAAAATTTAAAGGCAGTAACATCATTCAATTGTCTTTTCGCTGCTTCTAAATTCTGGTAGGAAGTAGATAGTTCATTGGAAATTTCTTTAATTTTAGCTTCAGTTGCAATTCGTTCCTGTTCAGCAATGCGCATTTCAAGTTCTTGTTGCTTCGATTGCTGGTTGCTTTGGTAGGCACTAAAAGCACTGACTCCTAAAAACAACGTAACAAAAATTGCCACATATAAAAATATTTTTTTTGTTTTAGAACTCTCTTTAGGTATCGGTTCGTAAGATGTTTGATACGTATAAGCAGGTTCAACTTCCACTTTTGGTGGTGTTATAACAGGGATAGGAGGAGGCACAGGTCTAAATAATGTTTTTAGTTCTTCAACAGTATTTGCCTTTTGCCATTGTTCTAATCCTTCATGCCACACCATAGTTTCGGCTAGGATTTTTTTCTCTTTAAGTTCGTCGAATGATAATGGCCCAACTTGTTCGGTGCCAAGATAAATGTAATATTGTTTCATATAGTTTGGTTATTTGGTTACAGTAAACTTACTAAAATTTTGTTAAATATTACAAATGCTCATAATTTTCAAATTGAATAATTTCATTCATTATCAAATTATTCCCCTTTCCCCATCCGGTAAAATTTACGTAACTTTGATGTTCCAATAAAATCCCTATTTTAAACACAATGTCGAGCATTATCCAGTTACTTCCAGACCATGTTGCTAACCAAATCGCTGCCGGAGAGGTGGTGCAACGGCCCGCATCGGTAGTTAAAGAACTGCTGGAAAATGCCGTAGATGCCGGTAGTACAGAGATTAAACTAATAGTTAAAGACGCTGGTAAAACCCTTGTGCAGGTTATAGATAACGGCAAGGGCATGAGCGTTACCGATTCCCGCCTGTGTTTTGAGCGCCATGCAACCTCTAAAATTCGCCATGCGGAAGATTTATTCGCATTGCACACTAAAGGCTTTAGGGGCGAGGCGTTGGCATCTATAGCGGCTATTGCCCATGTAGAGCTTAAAACCAAACAGGCTCAGGAAGAGTTGGGTACGCACCTTATTATCGAGGGTAGTAAATTCACGTCGCAGGAAGTAGCGGTGCTGCCACAAGGCACATCGTTCTCGGTTAAAAACCTGTTTTTTAATATCCCTGCCCGCCGTAACTTTTTAAAAAGCGATACGGTAGAGTTCCGACATATTATTGATGAGTTTGAGCGTGTAGCTTTGGCGCATGCCAACATTGCTTTTGTGCTGTACCATAATGGAAGCGAAATGTTTAACCTGCCATCGGGAAATAAACGCCAGCGATTAGTCAACGTTTTTGGCGGACGTACTAACGAAAAATTAGTGCCCGTTAAAGAAACTACCGAGATCGTTCAGATTAAAGGTTTTGTAACCAAACCTGAATTTGCTAAGAAAAACAGGGGAGAGCAATTCTTTTTTGTAAACAACCGCTTTATAAAAAGTGGCTACCTGCACCATGCTGTTATGGCGGCTTACGAAGGCCTGCTTAAAGATGGCTGCCAGCCGGGTTACTACCTGTATCTGGAAGTACCGCCACACACTATAGATATTAATATTCACCCTACCAAAACCGAGATTAAGTTTGACGATGAACATGCGCTTTATGCCATTCTTCGTTCGTCTATAAAACATGCTTTGGGTCAGTTTAACGTGGCTCCGGTGTTGGATTTCGACAGGGACAATAACCTTGATACACCTTACAGTTACGAAAGCCGCGAGGCCGTAATGCCGAACGTAGTGGTAGACCGTAATTATAATCCTTTTGCCGATGAAAGGCCTGTAAGGGCAGCATCGGTATCAGCGTCGTCATTTGGTGCACCTTTACCAGCCTCATTCCGTAAGCCGGAAAAGCAACAGGCATGGGAAAGTTTGTATATTGGCACAAGTGCCTCTAACGAAGATATTGCCGAAATACATTTTGAATCGGAAGAAGTTACCGGGTCGTTATTTAATGATCAGGAAGTTGAACAGCAGGTGTATAAAACCTATCAGATTCATAAAAAATATATTGTAAGCCCTATAAAATCGGGTATGGTTATTATAGACCAAAAAAGGGCCCACCAGCGTATATTGTACGAGCAATTTTTGCGCAGCATAACGGTGCAGCATGCTGCGAGTCAGCAGTTATTGTTTCCGTTACAACTCCACTACAATAAATCAGAATTAGACCTGATTAAAGAAATGCAGGATGCCCTTGTAAACACCGGTTTTGTATTTGCAGAGTTTAATGACGACCATATTGTGGTATCGGGCCTTCCGGTAAATGTTTCCGAAAGCGAAGTGTCTATTTTGCTGGAAGAGTTAATAAATGACCTTCAGCATGAAGTGCCAGATAGTAGTTTTAGCCAAAGCGACAGCATTGCGAAGTCTATTGCACGAAGTTTGGCGGTTAAAACCGGTACGCTGTTATCTGACAAAGAGCAGGAAAATATGGTAAACTCGCTTTTTGCGTGCAAAGAGCCCGATGCTTCACCTTTTAATAAACCAACTTTCATTACCATGAGTGTGGAAGACTTAGATAAACGATTTGCTATATGATGCGCATTACCGATACTGTTAAGCAGTTACTTATTATAAACGTACTATTTTTTATAGGCAGTTATTTAGTGGGAGATACCGCTACAGATGTTTTAGCACTGCACTTTCCGGGTAGTCCTAATTTTAAACCTTGGCAGTTTATTACCTATATGTTTATGCATGGTGGTATAATGCACATATTATTTAACATGTTTGGTTTATATTCCTTTGGGAGTCTGCTAGAACAAATGTGGGGACCCAAAAAATTTATTTTCTTTTATTTATCTTGCGGCGTAGGGGCGGCACTTTTACACTTAGGAATCAATTACTTCGAGATTCAGAATACACTCGAACCCATATCATATCTAAATCTAACAAATGATACCACTCACCAGTTACTGAATGCCCCTTTTAAGAGCGGTGGTGTTATTGATACAGACTTATTTACCCGCTCTGTAGTTGATATTTTGAAGCGTTCTGGTAAAACTCTTGGCGAAGATGATTTACAAATCATATTTGATTCGGCTGTAATTAATCAGTCGACAATGCTTGGTGCGTCCGGTGCAATTTATGGTATTATAGTTGCGTTTGCATTTATGTTCCCCGAGATACCGCTGATGTTAATGTTTGTGCCAATTCCTATAAAAGCAAAATATTTTGTTCCGGGGTTATTGCTAATGGATTTATTTTTAGGATTAAAAGGGCAGTCGATATTTGGTTTTGGCGATGATGGTATAGCCCACTTTGCCCACCTTGGCGGTGCTTTGATAGGTTTTATAATGATGTGGTACTGGAAGAAAAATGAAAATAACAGCAGGCGCTGGAATTAATATATGAGCATAATAAACGATTTAAAATTGCAATATAAGGTGGGCGGCATTGTGCAGCGCCTTATGTTTTGGAACATAGGTTTGTTTGCGCTGCCTATGGTATTGTTTAGTATTTTAAGATTAAGCAATGTAGATATCTCAGCCGTCGACTGGACTGATGGGTATCCGGGAGATCTGTTTTGTCTATCCAGCAATCCTGCCGATTTACTTTGGAAACCGTGGTCTATTATAGGGTATTCGTTTTTGCATGCAGGCTTTTTTCACCTGCTGTTTAACATGATGATGCTGTACTTTGCAGGGCGTTTATTTCTGACTTTCTTCACCCAAAAGCAACTTTTTGCCGTATATATATTATCAGCTATATTTGCCGGACTAATTTTTATAGGAGGTTATAACATAATTCCGGCGTTAACCGGAACATGGGCGGGCATGGTAGGAGCTTCGGCCGCTATTATGGCAATACTGGTAGCTACGGCGGTATATTCCCCGCATTACCAGGTACGATTAATGCTTATAGGTTCGGTTAAGCTTTGGCACGTAGCCATTGTATTTGTGGTGCTTGATTTAATCAACGCATCGGTTGAAAATACCGGCGGGCACCTGGCGCATTTAGCAGGGGCTTTGTTCGGCTTTATTTACATTAAACTGTTACAAAATGGTACTGATTTGAGTACGGGGGTGTCGGGCACGATAAACTTTATTGGTAACTTGTTTAAATCAAGAAAAGAAGCGCCCTTTACAAAAGTACACCGCAATGCAGCACCGCAAAATTACCGTAATACCAGCGTGAAGACTAAGGATATTACCCAAAGCCAGATAGATGATATACTCGATAAAATAAGCAGGTCGGGGTATGATAGCCTTACCAAGGCAGAGAAAGATTTTTTATTTAAAGTTGGCAAATAATACAGTAGCTTTGGCTTAGCAAAGCAGCATAATGAAAAAACTTTCGTGGTTTAATAAGGTTATATACTCACTTAATATAGTACTTACTGTATTAACTGTTATCGCCTATATTTTACCATTTATGGCGCCGAAGCTGTTTCCGTTATTATCGGTATTTACGCTGGTAATGCCGCTAATGCTGGTGCTTAATGCTATGTGTTTTATATATTGGCTTATACAGGTAAAAAGGCAAATGTTGTTATCTGGGTTGATACTCTTATTAGGGATAACCTTTATTAGTAAGTTCTATAAATTTTCGGCGAAAGATGCTGCCGCAGATACCGACGATTTTACGCTGATGAGTTACAATGTGCGCCTGTTTAATATTTATGATTGGTTGCCTCAGCGTGATATTCCACAAGTTATACCGGCGTTTATAAAAGAAAATAATCCCGATATTTTATGCCTGCAGGAGTACAATAAAATAGGCGATGGCTCCTTTGGGAGTTATAAATACAAGTACATTTATAAAATGGCTGGACAGACAGGACAGGCTATTTATTCCCGATACAGAATTATTAATAAGGGCGATATACAATTTCCGGGATCAGCAAATAATGTGGTATATGCCGATATTAAAAAGGGAAAGGATACTTTGCGCGTTTATAGTATGCACCTGCAATCGATTAAAATTAGTCCGGATATTCATGAAAATTTTGATGAAGAGCGTTCCAAGATTATCTTTAAACGCATAAGCGCAGCATTCGAAAAGCAGCAACTGCAGGCCGAACTGGTTGAAAAACATAAAAGTGAATGCCGTTACCCTATGATTATTTGTGGCGACTTAAATAACAGCGCTTTTAGTTATGTATATCGTAGTGTAAAAGGAAAGATGAACGATGCCTTTGAGGAAGCCGGGAAAGGCTTTGGTAAGTCGTATAACTTTAAATACTATCCGGCGCGTATAGATTATGTTTTTACCGATAAAACTATCGATGTAAAACAATATACTACCTTTTCAGGCTTTATAAATTCTGACCATTTTCCTATCATGACACGCCTGTGTTTTGAAAAGGATAATGAGTAATTTATAGTTGTTGCTTTTTTAAGTAGTCTATGGCATAACGACCTTCATTAAATAACAAATCTAGTATGCTAAGGTTATTTAAGTAGCCATGCTTATCGCCAAACACCTGTGTGTAGGCTTCAAATCCTGATGTATCTTTTTTGCCGTTTGCCAGGTTGCGGTAATCTATAACTCCAGCCTGCACTTCAGGAAAAAACTCTGTTGTTTTGTCGTATTTAAAATCGGTACCAAGGCAGGAAGTTACAATGTCCATAGCCTCAAAATTAAGATCCATCATGTAGGTATGCTTTTTCTCGAATAACGGGCGTATATCATCTTCAAAATACTCAAAGAAAGGCGAAGTACGGTAGGCGGCTTCAAGCGACTTAAAGTGCTGTTTCTGCCACCCAAAAGCCTGTTCTATCTTAGTGTCCTTAAATTTATTACTCCCAGCTTCCGCATGCTTAACAGGAATATTAAGCAACTGCAAACCATTAGGGCTGTAAATGTACATACGGTTACGGTTGGTTTGCTTCTGAAAATTGTCTTCTACCTCAAAAGTAATAGTATCAGCCTTGACCATAGCTACAAAGTGACTTATTGATGGAAAGTATGTTGGGTGAATTAGTATATCCATTAAGAAGTGGATTTGGTGATTTGAGGATTTGGTAATTTGAAAATTCATATAAAATTACAAACGCGAAATACACGTATTCAATAAACTTGTGAATAAGCGCAGTTCGTGTCTGAGTATTATTTATAAGATGATTTGATGTACAATTGCCAATCTGTAGTTAGCATTTAAACAGCAGTTTTCCTTTTCTTTCTGAAGTAATCAAATACAAACCAAACAACAAGTAAACCTAAGAAGTATTTGAAATACGATACCGGCTCGCCGCTGCCGCCTACAGTCGTAAACATACGTTCCCAACGGATTTTTTTGCCAATATTTCCCCACGTTTCGTTCTGGTCTATACTTAACCAGATAAATACAGGTTTACCTACAATGTGGTCTTCCGGAACAAACCCCCAGTAGCGGCTGTCTTCAGAGTTGTTACGGTTATCACCCATCATCCAGTAATAATTTTGTTTGAAGGTGTATGAAGTGGCCACTTTCCCATTAATGCGAATCTCGTCACCATTTACTTTAAGGTCATTCTTTTCATATTCGGCAATTATCATCTTATAAAATGGTAATGTCTTAGCATTAAGCGCTACAGATTTACCTTCTTGCGGAATATAAATATCACCTATGTTGTCAACGGTCCATCCTGGTTGGTTATGCGGAAAAATTCCAGTGTTATTCTCAAACATACTGTTATCTTTAAATATTCTCCTTTCAACCGATTTAATAAGCGAATTGCTTTTCATTTTAGAAGCATTCTCTTCTGTAAGGCTCCTGAAAATATATATTTTGTTTGCCTCATCATAACCAATGTCACGAGGATTAATTTTAAGGTCATTTACCAAATAATTAGGATCGAGCATTCCGCCATCTGCGGTTGTAACATCATACCAGTGTTGTAACCTTGCGCGATCATTAACTTCCATAACTTTGCCGTTAATGTAAACCACGCCATCCTTCATCGAGAATGTGTCGCCAGGTGTACCTACACAGCGTTTAACGTAGTTCGATTTTTTATCAATAGGCTTGCGTAAACCCACTGTTTTATTGTCGCCAAAGTAACGAACAGTATCTATAGGCCAGTTGAATACAACAATATCGTTCTTAGAAACTTTTTCGTAACCCGATAACCTGAAATAAGGTATTTGTGGCCAGGCTGTATATGATTTAGTATTTATTACTGGTATGCTATCATGTACCATTGGGGCAGCAACCGCTGTCATTGGCGTACGTGCCCCGTAATTCAATTTACTTACAAAAAGGAAATCGCCCACCAGTAACGTTTTTTCTAACGACGGCGTAGGGATTGTAAACGGCTGTAGTACATAAGTATGTACTAATGTAGCAACAATAATAGCATACAACAATGAACTTACCGTATCGCCACTTTTGCTTTTAGCCTTAAGTTCACGTTCCGGAATGTGCTTAACATTCTGAGTGTAATTGATGTAGTATATATACAAGCCAAGCGTTACCACTCCTAAAATTGTATCTGTAGTAGTGTTTTTGCCAAAGCTCCTTAACGTTTCTACCCATACCACAGGGAACATAATCAAATTTACAACAGGTATAAACAGCAAAATAACCCACCAGCGTGGCCTGCCAATAATCTGCATTAAAACAACGGCGTTATAAACCGGTACAATAGCTTCCCAAGGTTTTCTGCCGGCTTTAATATAAAGTTTCCAGGTGCCTGCAAAATGTACAACCTGTACTATCAGAAAAAATATAAACCATTGTAATAGTGTCATCTCTTAAATAAGTTTTGTATATAAGTATATATAAAGGCAATTTTGTTACGCCAGGCCTAAAACATCTTTCATGCTATACACACCTCGTTTGCCATGCAGCCACTCGGCAGCTATAACGGCGCCAAGTGCAAAACCTTCTCGGCTGTGTGCAGTGTGTTTAATTTCTATAGCATCAACTTCGCTATCGTAAAGCACGGTATGTGTACCAGGTACACCTTCAACGCGCTTGGCATCTATAAAAACATCATCGGCTTTTGGGTTGCCAATTGCCCAGCCAGCATAGTCAGAATGATTGATAATATCTTTAGCTAAAGTTATTGCTGTACCACTTGGAGCATCTAATTTTTGGGTATGGTGCACCTCTTCCATACTCACTTTATACTCCTTAAGTTTCGACATCATTTTTGCTAAATGAATATTCAGCTCGAAAAATATGTTTACCCCAAGGCTAAAGTTAGAGCCATAAATAAAAGCTCCATTTTTATCTTCGCACAATTGTGCCATTTTAGGATACTCTTCCAGCCAGCCGGTGGTACCACTAATAACAGGGATATCGGCAGTTAAACAGGCGGTAATATTTCCTACGGCAGCATCTGGTATACTAAAATCAATAGCAGCATCAGCTTGTTCAAGGCCCTCGTAATTATCTCCTGATGATTTTCGTAAAACTATTTCGTGGCCTCTTTCTAAAGCAATACGTTCTATTACTTTGCCCATTTTGCCGTAGCCTAAAAGTGCAATTTTCATTGATGTTGGGTTAAAATTGGTAACTTAGGGTAACCCCCATGTTATATTTATAATCTAATTGATTTTGTTGTACGCTTGGCACCAATGTAAGGTTCTCGTTAACGTTAAACTGCTTAAGGTGTGCATCAACGTTGGCATCTACAATGTTAAGTATATAAATACCTATTGTTACAAACATCGAAAGGTCGCGGTTACGCCTCTGAAATTTTTGCGCCCTTATTAGCCTGTCGGCATCAAGGTTTGCAAGTTTGCCCGTAAGGGGTTTACCTGCCAAAACATCTTTGTAGGCGTTGCGGTATTCCCTGTAAAGTTTGTCATTCCAGGTGTAAAAATAAATACTGGTACCCATACCTCCATAAACTATAGGCAGCTTCCAGTATTTTTTGTTGTATACCTGACCTAGTCCCGGCACGATGGCCGAGTAAAAAGCAGCTCTTGCCGGTGCAAGGGCGTCTATAGTGTAAGGCTTTAAAAGGGTAGAATCTTTAACAACAATAGGCATATCCCTTTCATCATTCTGCGCTGTGGCAGAAAATGAAAATAAAAGGAATGTTGTAAGTATAAAAAGTATGTTTTTCACTAACCCTGTATAAGTTTAATGATTCTGTTGAAGTCTTCTTCAGAATGAAACGGAATGGTAATTTTACCTTTTCCTTTAGCATCTACCTTAACATCAACTTTAGCACCAAAAAAGTTTGTGAATGTTTTTTTCTCGGTATCATCTACATTAAATGAGGCTCCTTTTGCAGCCGTTTTAGCAGTAGCAGGATTTAAACTTTCATGATATGTTTTAACCAATGCTTCAGTTTCACGAACCGAAAGGTTTTGGCTTACTATTTTTTGATAGATGTCTGCCTGTGCGTCATGATCGTCTATATTAATAATCGCACGTCCATGGCCCATAGTAATAAAGCCATCGCGAATACCGGTCTGGATAATTGGGTCCAGCCTAAGCAGGCGAAGGTAATTTGCAATAGTAGAACGCTTTTTACCCACGCGGTCGCTCATTTGCTCCTGCGTTAACTGAATTTCGTCAATAAGCCTTTGGTATGATAGCGCAATTTCTATAGGGTCAAGGTCGTGGCGCTGGATGTTTTCAACCAATGCCATAACAAGCGAGTCGTTATCATTAGCTATACGAATGTATGCCGGTATGTGGGTTAAGCCCGCTAATTTAGACGCACGCAGCCTGCGCTCGCCACTAATAAGCTGGTATTTGTTATACTCCTGTTTACGCACGGTAATAGGCTGAATAACACCAAGCTCTTTAATAGATGTGCTTAGCTCGCGCAGCGACTCCTCGTTAAAGTTAGTCCTGGGCTGAAATGGGTTTATCTCAATAGCATCAATTTCAAGCTCTATAATGTTACCCACCACTTTATCGGCATTTTTATCATCTACCGATTTAATGTCGTTTTCAGGGTCTTTCAATAATGCAGATAATCCCCTGCCAAGGGCTTGTTTTTTTATCGCTTTCGTCATAAACCTACTTTACTGTTTTTCTTTATAATCTCTTCTGCAAGGCTAAGGTAGTTAGTAGCACCCTTGCTTGTGGCATCATAATTAATAATGCTTTCGCCATAACTTGGCGCTTCGCTTAGTTTTATATTACGCTGTATAATGGTATCAAACACCATATCATTAAAATGTTTCTGCACCTCATCTACCACTTGGTTTGATAAGCGTAAACGCGAATCGTACATAGTAAGCAATAATCCTTCAATATCAAGGTCAGGATTGTGTATTTTTTGTACGCTTTTTATAGTATTAAGTAGTTTGCCCAAACCTTCGAGCGCAAAATACTCGCACTGAATAGGGATTACTACAGAGTCGGCAGCTGTTAACGCATTAAGTGTAAGTAACCCTAACGATGGTGCACAGTCTATTATTATATAATCGTATTTATCTTTAACGCTTTCCAGCGCCTGTTTAAGCATATACTCCCTGTTAGGCTTGTCTACCAATTCAATTTCGATAGCAACAAGGTCAATGTGGGCAGGCAAAACCCATACGTTTGGAGCAGAACACTCTATAATAGCATCCTCAGGCGTATAACTGTGCTCCAGTATTTGGTAAGTACCAATCTCTACCGATTCGACATCAATACCCAGTCCGGAACTTGCGTTAGCTTGCGGGTCGGCATCAATCAATAGTACTTTTTTTTCGAGCACCCCAAGCGAAGCCGCCAGGTTTACCGATGTTGTTGTTTTACCTACGCCACCCTTTTGGTTGGCAATAGCAATGATTTTGCCCATTTATATCTAAAAATTTTGAACCGTAAAAATACAATTATTTATGGTACCTAAAAATGGAAATTGTTAACAAACCGAAATAAAAAAAGCCGCACTATTTAGCGCGGCTTCGTATAAATAATTGGTGTGTTTGGTTTATTGTATAACCAGTTTTTGAGTAGCTGTAGCGTTACCTGCGGTTAGCTTAATAATGTACATACCCGATGATAAAGATGAAAGGTTAAGGTTTGGCTTAGTACCGTTTACAATAGTTTCAAATACTTTAGCACCTGTTACAGAGAAAACGGTTACATTAGCCTTATCTGCACCGGCATAAGCAATTGTAACATTTTTATCTGATGATGGGTTAGGGAATATGCTAAATTTGTTTTTAGCAAGGTCAATAATTCCTGCTGTTTTAGCAGCCCATTTAATGTTATCTAAAGTAGCAGCATTAAAAGGTGTAGCCGATATAAATTTAAATGCAACATATTTAGCAGTTGTAGATGCTGGTATAACAATATTAGGATGTGTAACAGGTTTGTCAGTTACATCGTATGGAGTACCCACTGCTTCAAATGTACCCATGTCCGAAAAATTTTTAAGTGTACCAACCTGAACTGTTATAGCTCCGGGAGCAGCCTGGCCGTTTGGTCCTGTCGGCTTGAAGGTTTCGAATGAAAGTTCGTGTATGCCATCTATTGTAGATAATTCCGGAGAAATAACATACCCCGGTACATTGGCTCCTGTCATGTGAGAATAAAATGTAATGTACTGATTACTTTTATCGGTAGTTTCAGCTGTGTAGATCCAAGGTCCTGAAGCGGCAGATCCTGCACTGTTCCAGCATTTTTGTGGGAATGCAGTTGCGAATGAAGATGAGATAGCAAAAGTGCTGAAATTCTCATCAAGTGTTGCAACAGATTCGCAAATTGGTGCCGGAACTGCTTCATAAACCACATTGTCAATTATGGCAGCAGTGTGGGCAACGTTTCCTGTAATTTGGAATGCAATATACTTTTGAGTTGCAGATGTTGGTATTACAATAGATGGAATAGCTTTTGCTTCTTTATAATCTATTGCTATAGGTGTTCCTACCGCAACAAAGGTAGAGGCATCGCCGGCTGTGGCAAGCGTACCAACTTGTAATGTAGCTACACCGCCAGCGGCAGAACCTGCGCTTAGGGCCGCGGTAAAACTTAATTGATGTTTTCCATTTATGGTAGAAAGTTCAGGTGATACTATGTAAGACGATACATTAGGAGAAGAAGAAGCGTAAAATGTCGCAGCTTTATCAGTAGTGCCGGTAATATAAACAAGTGGACCTGTAGTTATTTTAGACCAGCAATTTTGTGGAAATTGATTTGTGGTAAATCCATTAAAATTTTCGTTTAATGTCGCTACCGCTTTACAGTCTTGTGCTTGTGTTGCTATAGCGCAAATTAGCATACCGGCAGATAGTAAAATTTTTTTCATGATATTTATTTAGATTGATTAAAGATAATATTGTGAGCGCAAATATAAATATTTTATTTATATCAAGTCTAAATAAAGAATAAAAAATTAAAAAAGACAGGGATTTCCTGCTTTTAAAAGTTGTAAAATTCGTAATGTCTGTTTATCAATTAGGTTACTCTTTGTTTTTCTTTGCTTTAATCATTGCTTCAAGCATATCCCACGTTTCCTCGGGTATAGCTTCTAACAAATTAAACTGGCCTGCGCCTTTAAGCCATTCGCCACCGTCTATAGTTATTACTTCGCCATTTACATAAGCTGAAAAATCAGAAACTAAATAGGCTGCTATATTAGCCAGTTCCTGATGATCGCCTACACGTTTTAACGGCACTTTTTGGGCAAGGTCAAACTTTTCCTGAAGATCACCCGGTAGCAACCTGTCCCACGCGCCTTTAGTAGGGAAGGGCCCGGGTGCAATAGCGTTAGTACGAATGCCGAATTTAGCCCATTCTACCGCAAGGCTGCGTGTCATGGCCAGAACTCCAGCCTTTGCCGTAGCACTCGGAACCACGTAAGCCGATCCTGTCCAGGCATAGGTAGTAACTATATTTAATATAACCGATTGTTTTTGTTTGGTGTCTATCCAGTGTTTACCAAAGGCAAGCGTGCAGTTTTTAGAACCTTTTAAAACAATATCTATAACCGTGTCAAACGCATTTGCAGATAGGCGCTCTGTAGGCGATATAAAGTTTCCGGCAGCGTTGTTAAGTAACACATCTGCTTTACCAAAAGTGTCTAATACTACTTTTAGCATATTTTCAACCTCTTCATAATGCCGCACATCGCACTGCACTGCAAGGCACTGCCCGCCGGTTTCGGCTTCCAGCTCCGCGGCAGTATTTTTAAGTTTATCTAAGTCGCGCGATGTAATGGCAACTTTAGCGCCCAGTTCCATAAAATATTTTGTCATGGCTTTGCCCAGGCCGCTGCCACCGCCGGTAACCACAATTACTTTATCGGCCAGTGCGTTATCGCGTAACATTTTATCGGTATAACTCATTATTTTAATTTTATAAGGTAAATATAATAAATATTATGCGTGCATTATGGTGTAATTACATTACAATTTATCGACTGTATAAAAAAGGTGTAAAATGTTTCTAAACTGTTAAGTGCAAAAAACAACGCAACCTTTTTCATTTTTAGCATCTTCACTAAACAACCAATCTTTTAATTATGAAATACTTAAAACCAATTGCAGCCTTTGCGCTTGCAATACTAATGCAGAGTTGCATTAGTATGGAGCCGGACGACAGTCCGCGATCTTCACGAAATTACCGTCCGGTTATTATGAAGCGCGATGTTTTCGAGAAATCAATACGCCTGCAATCGCCACAACCGGTTTCGCAGTCGGGTAAAATTTATATTAAAGATAATTTACTTTTTGTAAATGATGTGAACCAAGGATTCCATGTGTACGATTACACCAATCCTTCAACACCTAAACCGGTAGCGTATATCGAAATTCCGGGCGCTACAGATCTTGCTGTTCGCAACAATATTATCTACATTAATCAGGCAACCGATCTCGTTACCCTTGCTTATGCTAATAATGCTATTACGCTAATTAAGCGTAACCCAAAGGTTTTTCCGCAAAAGCAATCGCCCGATGATAGTTATGCAAACCCTAAAGCCAACGAAATAATTATTAACTGGATACCTAAATAACATGAAAAAATTATACACGCTTTGCATTGTGCTGTTAGTTTTTGTAGCAGGATGCTCTAACGATAGTGATGGATCTGTTAATAATGGATCTGATGGTGCGGGCGGATCAACCGCGATTTTTGCACTGGTAGGTAATTATTTGTATAGTGTAGACCATGGTGACCTTAACGTTTTTTCGTTGCTTAATGCTTCTGGCCCAGTAAAGGTTAACGATGTAAATGTTGGTTTTGATATAGAAACACTATTTAGCAGAGGTAATAATTTGTACATGGGCTCCCGCAATGGGATGTTTATGTATTCTATCGAAAATCCTGAAAACCCTAAGCTCATATCATCAGTAACGCATTTTACATCGTGCGACCCTGTGGTAGCAACCGCTACCCATGCCTTTGTAACATTACATTCTAACACCTGGTGTGGAAACAATACTAATATGCTTCTAATATATGATATGGCCAACCCAAAGGAGCCCGAGTTGATACATTCTCGAAATTTAGTAAGCCCTAAAGGATTAGGGTTATATAATAACTACCTGATTATTTGTGACGATGAAATTAAAATATTTGATATTTCCAATCCGTTAGAACCGGTGCTTAAAGCAAGCATTGCCCAAAGCTGTAACGATGTTATTATTTTAGGCAACGATTTATATGCAGTAGGCGACAGGGCTGTTTATAATTATGCCTTAAACTCAACAAATATTAAGGACATAACATTAAAAAGTGAACTTAGTTTTTAACTCTGAGGTATTTTACCTGATATGACAACTGCTTTTTAGAAATGCTTCTTCTTTTTGAAGTCCTTTTATAACATTCTGTAACACGTTTAACTTGCGAAGTTTTTCAGCCAGGTTATCTTCGAGTGCCGTTATTTTTTGAGAATCAACTTGTTTATTAATTGAATTTACTGAAAAATTTATTGAAAGTATAGAAACTTCTTTTAGTCCGCTAACCTGAATGCTGTTCTGATCGATTAGAGGTGAGAGTCCGGTAAGATATACTTCTGTCACTCCTTTCGGAATTGTTATGAGCGACTCTGCGGTTACCTGAGCGCCACTTAAGTATACCGTAACTTCTTTAATGGTTGTTTTTGGCTTGATCTCGCCTGCAATTAACAGGGTAGGCAACAACAAAAAGATAAATAGATTTTTGATAGACATTGGCGGTTGCTTTAATTATTGGTTGTAACCAAATATACCAAACTTTATTTAACAACAACATTAACGCATAAAAAAGCCGAACATCACTGTTCGGCCTCAAAACGCACTAAAAAAATAGCGCAGTGTATTGTAATTAACGTTTATTTTTTAACCCTTATCGGAATAAGCTTCTTTTGGTTTTCAACAGCCTGGAAAGAGCGCAATGCTACAACCGCGGCAAACGAAATATAGAGTGCAGCAAACATAACGTGTATAGCAGGAATATCAAACGCAAGCGTCATTGTAAGGTGCAGTAAAGAAATTACAATCAATCCAACTGTTCTGATTGTAAAGAAGGGATTTAACTTTTTCATTTCCTGTTTTTAGGATTAATTATTATAAAAATACGCATTAATTAAACCACTGGTTGTTAAATACAACTGCTAATTTCAAATTAAAGCGAACATTTAACTTATAACAAATTTTATGCCTGATATTTATAATGCTTAAACATTTATAAAATTAGATTGGGTTATTGCCAGGAAGCTTTTCAAACTGCTGAGCGTTAATAATTGCAGCACTACTCGCAGTATTATTAAAGTAGATAAATACATCTTTTAAATTAGGTTGTGATACTATATCCTGATATAAAGATTGCAATTCGGCTTCACTATATTCAGAATAAAATAATCTTGGATTACCATGCAGCCTAACATAACTGGTAGGGGTGGTGGTAATAACATTGGTAGGCAACTTTGGATAGTTAACACTACAAAAAGTTATATTGTTTTTTGAAAATGTATCAAACACATCCTGTCGCCACCAGCTTTCATTTCTAAATTCGACTACATTTTTAAATTCCGGATTTAATGATGAGGTAATTAAGTGCAGCCTTTCTTCCGAATAACTAAAACTTGGAGGAAGCTGAAATAATATACAACCCAGTTTTTCGGCGAGGCCATCTTTACAGACAGAATAGAGTTGTGCAATATCTTCAGCGCAAGCCTCAAACTTTTTAATATGGGTAATTTGCTTAGGTGCTTTCACAGCATATGTAAAATCGTCAGGTGCTTTATTATACCAGTTTTGCATTACCCGCAACGTAGGGAATTTATAAAACGTAGCATTAATTTCGAATGTTTTAAAATGCTTGCTGTAATAACTAAACCATTCTTTAGACGGCATATCTTCAGGATAAAACACGCCTTTCCAGAGCTTACTGTAAAAGCTGGAACAGCCTATATGTAGATTGGGCATCATGAGTACAGCTCCTGACAGTTAGTGCAAAAAAAGCTGCGGCGCTTTTTAACCCCGGTATATTCTTTATGAAAAGGCAGGTCGCAGCGTTTACATATTTTTTTAGTATGCGCCAGCCAGTTTTTTTTAAGCTCGTCTTTTTTCTTCCAGCGTAAAAAGTCGAAACTATAATTACGTGCTTCTGTAATTAGCTCGTCGATTTTATTATCAGGAATTTTACCCATCAATGATTCCGGATGGATGCGCACTCTGTACAAAACTTCATTTTTAATAATGTTGCCTACACCACTAAATATATCCTGTTCCAGCAAGGCATCACAAGCCATTTTGTTAGGTACTTCGGCTAGCTTGGCTTTCGCTTTAGCTGCGTCCCAATTGTCGTTCATTACATCTTCGGTAAAGTCGTAATGGTCGTTTACATCGCCTTCCAACACCTTAACCGCTGCGGTATAAAAATTGAGCTCACCACTATTGAATGTAAGCCCAAGACGCAGCAGCGAATCTTTACGCTCGTTTATTCTATAAGTGCCAAATAGCAAAAAGTGAATGCGGATTGTAAATCCGTCAAAGCAAAGGAGCAGGTGTTTGCCCCAGGTTTTAATATCGTTTAGCTTTTTATGCTGCAGCCTGTCCATATCAATTTTAGCGTTGCCTTCGGCAGTAATAACGGTGTGGCCTGTAAAAATATCTGCAGCTTCTTTAGCAATTATAATGCTTGGTCCTTCGGGCATGGTAATAGCGTTTGTTACTTAAAGGTACTATGTTGTAACATTATATTTTTAGTCTTTACAGAAGATTTAACAGGAAGCAATCATAAATCCGAAAGTCGTAAAGTCATCAGGTAGAAAGTATAAGCCTGTCAATTTTAGCGGACTTCAACGAAGTCGAAATCTCATATTTAATAGAGATCCTTCCTTCGTCAGGATAACAAAGATGGATAGGTTAGGCTGTAAACAAAAAATCCTTCCCGTTGCCGGAAAGGATTTCTGTATAAAAGTATAAGTTGGTAAAATTACCTTCTTCTTCTTTCTTTAATCTTAGCTTTTTTACCAGTAAGATCACGGAAGTAGAATATACGTGCTCTTCTAACTTTACCTCTTTGGTTAAGTTCAACTTTTTGTAAAGCAGGCATGTTTAATGGGAAGATACGCTCTACACCTACAGCACCAGACATTTTACGAATTGTAAAAGTTTGAGTGATACCAGCGCCTCTCTTTTGGATTACAACACCTTTAAAGAACTGAGTTCTTGTTTTTTCACCCTCTTTAATTTCGTAATAAACAGTGATGGTGTCTCCTGCTCCAAATACAGGAAAATCTTTTTTTGTAACAAACTCGTCTTGTACGAATTTAATTAAATCAGACATGATTTTTATCTTTAATTGTTTAAATCAGAGCAACATATACACGATTATCGCCAGAGGTTGGTCCGAATGAGGGTGCAAATATAAATATTATTTTTGAGGTACAAATAAAAACTTGTGTTATTACGCTGATTTTTAATTGGTAGTTGGTGTTGTAGTGATTTTTTGGACCCGGGTTCGATTCCAGACGGCACTACAATCACTTCCGCTGCAAAAAAATAGAATCATAAATCTTAACATTATCGCTAAAACTTCCGCGTGCAAAATCTTCAATCTCCTTCGATTTATAATCCGGATGACTGACAGTAAACCAAAAGTATTTAGGGTCGCGGCTGCTGTCAAACGCTATCATTTGATAGGTAGTCCTTTTTTGTAAGGTAAACATTCCTTTAGCATTGGTAGATATACTTTCAGTACGGTTAGAATTAATATGCACATTGTTAACCGGTCGCTTAGTAATGCTGTCGTACACAAAACCTTTTGTTTGCGGACTTTCGACTACACGCGTGCAACCGATACATAGCAATATAATGATAAGTGGCAGGATGTTTTTCATAAGTACATCTAAATAAAAATCTATTTAAATGTACGCTTTTTATTGTAAAAGTGTAACACTAAAAACCCCGATACACCCGCAACTACAGATGCCATTAAAATTGCAAACTTCGCTTCGTTTTGATAATGCACATCATTAAACGAAAGCAACGCGATAAATATCGACATGGTAAAACCTATCCCTCCCAATAAACCCAGGCCTATTACGTGTGTCCATGTAGTATGTTCGGGCAAAGTCGCTATTTTTAATTTTACAGATAGCCACGATAGTGCTACTATGCCTATTGGCTTGCCTAAAACTAATCCTAATAGTATGCCTAATCCCATGGTGCCGGTTAAGCCCTGGAGCATTCCACCTTCAAAAGTAATGTTAGTGTTGGCGATGGCAAAAATGGGCATGATGATAAAGTTTACCGGGCGGGTAAGCATGTGCTCCAGTTTTTCCAGTGGCGATTCAATTTCACTTTCATTGGTAGGTAATGTTAGCGCAGTAAGAACTCCTGCAATAGTAGCGTGGATGCCGGAATGATGTATAAAGTACCACATTACCATACCTGGAATAATATAAAAGGCTAAATTTTTAAAACCAAAGCGGTTAAAAGTAATTTGCAATGCAAATATAGCAGCGGCATATCCTAAATATTCAAAGTGTATATCTGATGAGTAAAAGATCGCGATAACCAGTATGGCCATTAAATCATCTACAATGGCAAGGGCCGCTAAAAATATTTTGAGTCCGCTTGGTACCCTATTGCCAAGTAAAGAGAGAATTCCCAGTGCAAAAGCAATATCTGTTGCCATAGGTATTCCCCAGCCATGTAATGTATTGGGGTTAGAGTTATTGAAACCCGAATAAATTAATGCAGGAATAATTACACCACCTATAGCCGCCAGCACAGGCAACGCCGCCTGTTTAAGAGATGATAACTCGCCCTCTACAACCTCTCGCTTTATCTCAAGACCTACCAATAAAAAGAAAATCGCCATAAGCCCATCGTTTATCCATAGAAGGATAGGGTAGCGCAAGGTTATGTTACTAAGATTAAAGCCAACTTCCAAATTAAGAAATTCTGAAAAATTATCTGCCCAGCCCGTATTTGCAATTGTTAAAGAAATAACTACGCAAAGCAATAATAAAATACCACCTGCTGACGATGATTTAAAAAAATGCGAGAATATTTTTAGGTTGATGAGTTTTGCCATACAACAAAAATACCTTTACTGTATAAATTAGGCAAGTTAAATTACTTTTAATGCGGGTAAAGTCCCGTAGTTGCCCTGTCTATAACCATCTTTAGGCAGGATTTGTAGATGAATTCCATAAAGCAATAACAATCAAATAAAATAATACCATAGCAACTACAACCACCAAAACAGATGTTATAATTTTATACCGCAGCGTTTTCTGCTTAAAGTATATAAATATAAAAGTGATTATTATAGCAAGAAATGGTATAAGTGTAAATGCCATAGTAAATGATTATTACTACCAAATATACATATTTATCACACCACTTTTAAACATAAAAAAACGCCCTCATTACTGAGAGCGTTTAATTCTGATTTGAAAAACTAATTTTTATCGATGGCACCAAGTACACGCATCATAAAACTATTTAGCGCTTCCTTTTTTTCCATGCCGCCTTTTATCATTTTGTTTACCTCGAGCGCGCCATACATGTTGCTGATTAACTCTCCAACAACATCAAGTTCCTCATCTTTTAAAGATGGTACTTCGGTAAGTGCCTCAAGCACCTCCAGGGCTTCAATTACATAGTCCTGGTCGTTATCCTCAATAAATTGAGTTAAGTGCTTAATTACTGGTAACTTCATTTACAAGGTCTGTTAAAACTTCAACTTTATTTGTTTGTACCTGGTTAACAAGTACGCCATTTCTAAAAGTGGCAAAGGTAGGCAGGTTATCAACTTTTGCCAGTTTGCGCGATTCCGGAAAATTTTCCGCATCGGCTAATACAAAAGTAACCCCGTCATTTTCGCTTGCCATTTTTTTAAATTTAGGCTTCATTATGCGGCAGTTGCCACACCATCCTGCCGAGTATTGTACTACAACAACCGGCGCTCCTGCAACGATTTCTGCCAAATTATCTTTTTCTAATTCCTGTAACATGATGGTTTAATTTTAATAGTTAATTAGTTAGAAGCAAGGTAAGATGCAACACCATCACGGTCAGCTGTCATAGCTTCTTTTCCTTCTTCCCAGTTTGCTGGGCAAACTTCACCTTTAACCTGTACGTGAGTATAAGCATCTACTAAACGCAGGTACTCGTTTACGTTACGGCCAAGTGGCATATCGTTTACACTTTCGTGGAAAATTTTTCCTGTCTCGTCTACAAGATACGTAGCACGGTAAGTAACGTTGCTGCCTTCAAGAATTACTGAGTCAGTCTCGTCATTATAACCGGATGTCTCAATATCAAGAATGCCTAAAATGTTAGATAAGTTTCTTGTAGTATCTGCAAGTATTGGGTAGGTAACACCTTCAATACCACCTTTATCTTTAGGAGTATTTAACCATGCGAAGTGCACTTCCTGGGTATCGCATGATGCTCCAATTACCATTGTATTTCTTTTTTCAAATTCGCCTAATGCAGCCTGAAAAGCGTGAAGCTCAGTAGGGCAAACAAAAGTAAAATCTTTAGGATACCAGAATAACAATACTTTTTTATTGTTATTTACTGCTTCTTCAAAAATGTTAATCTTAAGGTTATCTCCCATTTCCGACATTGCATCAATCGCAATGTTTGGGAACTTTTTACCAACTAATGACATATATTTGTTTTTAAGGGTTTCAATTATTTTACATTACAAAAGTAAGGCTGTTTACCTAATATTTAAAATGACATTAATCATATTTCTCTATTTCGAGATAGAAATTTCCTATTTACATAAAATAAGTAAATTTTGTGAAATCGCCAAAATTTCATACCTTTTTTGTTTTTCTTATTATATTTGCTAGCTACGCAACAATTACCCTATGGCCTTTCAAGATCTTTTCAGGAAAAAAAATGTTCAGGATATATTAAACCAGGTTGAGCAAAACGCCCACGGGCACGACTCGTTAGGCAGGCACTTGGGCGTTAAAGATTTAGCTGCTTTTGGTATCGCTGCGATTATTGGTGCCGGAATATTTAGCACCATAGGTAAAGCGAGTGCCGATGGTGGCCCTGCAGTTATCTTCCTGTTTTTATTTACAGCCATCGCTTGTGGGTTTGCAGCGTTTGCTTATGCCGAATTTGCCAGTATGGTACCCGTATCGGGCAGTGCGTACACCTATAGTTACGTAGCTTTTGGCGAATTGGTTGCGTGGATTATCGGTTGGGCATTAATAATGGAATACGCCATAGGTAATATTACAGTTGCCATATCCTGGAGTGATTACTTTACCGGCCTCCTCGACAGCGGGGGTATACACTTGCCGCAATGGGTACAAATGGATTACCTAACCGCCTCTAACGGCTTTACCGAGGCGAATGCTTTAATGCAGGGTGGCAAAACATTCGATAATTTAGATGCCGGATTGCAGGCGGCTTATACCGCATGGACTAACGCGCCAACCATAGGAGCATTTCATCTTGTAGCCGATTTACCGGCATTGCTCATAATAATTATCATTACTGCTTTGGTTTACAGGGGTATGAAGGAGTCTCGTAACGCCAGTAACCTTATGGTAGTCGTTAAGTTGTGCATTATACTTTTAGTGATAGCCGTTGGTGCTTTTTATGTAGATACTGCCAATTGGGACCCTTTTGCGCCCAATGGAGCAGCGGGGGTTTTAAAAGGAGTATCTGCGGTATTTTTTGCGTACATAGGTTTTGATGCAATATCTACCACTGCCGAAGAATGTAAAAACCCACAGCGGGATTTACCACGTGGTATGATGTGGGCTATAATTATATGTACTGTTTTATACGTTATTATTGCTTTGGTATTAACCGGGATGGTAAGTTATAGCGAGCTTAATGTAGGTGACCCATTAGCTTTTGTATTCACGAAACTTAACCTTAAATGGATGAGCGGTATTATCGCCGTGAGTGCGGTTGTGGCTATGGCGAGTGTGTTGTTGGTTTTCCAGATGGGGCAGCCGCGTATCTGGATGAGCATGAGCCGCGACGGACTGTTGCCTAAACGTTTCAGCAAGGTGCACCCTAAGTTTAAAACGCCATCGTATGCAACTATAGTTACCGGGTTTGTGGTTGCCATACCTGCATTGTTTTTAAACCTTACTATGGTGACAGATCTTTGTAGTATAGGCACCCTATTTGCCTTTGTACTAGTTTGTGCCGGTGTGTTAGTGCTTCAAAACAAGCCAAATATCCCGAGGGGGAAGTTTAAAACGCCTTATGTAAATGCGAAGTATATAATGCCGGTTGCTATTATTATTGGGCTTATAGTATCGTACACTTATAATAAAGATGAGGTTATAAAATTTATTACGAATGAGAGGGTTGTAAATAACCCTGCTACTATTGTAACATCGTTAAGCAAACAACAAACTACCGATGTTTACAACTCGCTATTAGCACGCGATGTTGCTACCGCGAGTCAGGACTTAGAGCATATTTTAAGTAGTTACGAAAGTGAACCTGCGCAATATGATCGCTTAGTTTCCGAATTACCGATTGATGACAGCCTTAAATATGAAAGCGGATTTAGCCTGTTTAAGCATAAGATACCCATGTATATTTTCCTGATATCTTTAATAGCACTTGCTATATGGTCTTTCAGGCAAAACCTATCGCTTATACCGTTACTCGGACTTATTTGTTGCCTTTACATGATGGCGCAGTTAAGCGTATGGAACTGGATTTACTTTTTTGTATGGCTGCTTGTTGGCCTTATTATTTACTTTGGCTTTAGCCGAAAAAATAGCAAGCTGAATTTTAATAAAGTTCTTTAACGAATAGTGTTATGGTACAGATTAGGCTAGAGGATATTACGGTCGAACTTTATGGAGTAAATGGTAGTGTACATTTAAAGTCATTGTATCATTCAGACGTTATTCTTACTAACCAGACCGTAGAAAACGTGTATGTAATATTGAACGAAAATTTTAATATAGTTAGCACACATTATTATAAAATTTACGATAATGAACTAATAAAATCTGAAGATATACAGATTTTGAGCTTCAGGATTGTAATGCACTATCTGTATATGTATAATCAATGGCAAACAATATACAAAAATCAGGAAAGACGTGATCTAACATTTAATAAAACTGATTTTGCTAATGCATCTACACACGATATAATTTTTGATTATTTCAAAACCAAATACCCTTTAGACTGGGAACAGTCAAGCGTTATTTTGCTCGAAATAGATATTGCAAGTTTTAAAACATATTACAAAGAGAGAGAATATTTTTATAATAAATAATGTGACAACCCTACATGTGCATTCATTAGTATGAAATTCTCTTTTATATTCCCTACAAAAATTTACCAGCCAGTAACCAGTTTTTAAGATTATCCATCCATTTATCGGCAGTAGTAGGGTTATGCATCCCAAAGCCGTGCCCGCCATGCGGATAAATAAGCATTTCGCTATAGACCTTGTTTTTAAGCAATGCCTCGTAATACACAATACTGTTGTGTACCGGTACCGCATCATCATCAGATGCGTGTACTATAAGAGTAGGCGGAGTGGTAGGGTTTACATGTAACTCGTTGCTGTATAGGTCGATGCTTTTTTGTGATGCGTTTTTACCAATCAGGTTTTCGCGGCTGCCCATATGGGTAAGTGAATCAGTAAAACTAATAACAGGATAAATTAATATCGAAAAATCCGGACGGAGCGATGTCTTCTTCGGATTGTCAATAACGGGCGTATCAAAATGCGTAGAGGCAGTAGCCGCTATATGACCACCTGCCGAAAATCCCATAATGCCCACTTTTGCCACATCGATATTCCACTTACTGGCATTTTCCCTAACCATTTGCAGGGCACATTGTGCATCCTGCAATGGGCCTATCGATTTATCCTTCATTATACTGTCACTTGGCAAGCGGTATTTTAAAACGAAGGCTGCAACCCCTAATTTGTTAAGCGCTTCGGCTACTTCTTTCCCTTCATGGCCGGCAGCTAACATTCCGTAACCACCACCCGGGCAAATGATAACAGCACTTTTTTGCGGGTTTGCTTTTGCCGGTTTATAATAAGTAAGCGTAGGAACAGATACGTTATTAATAAAATTTTGTTCGGTATTAAAAACCGTTTCCTTATTGGCCGACGGCTTACTATTAGGTACGGTTTTGTATAAAGGTAGCACTTCCTGGGCGTTGGTATTAATCACAATTAGCAGTGCTAAGGTTGTTACAATCTTTATCATTGGTTTGTACGGAGTTAACCTTAGTCTTCTATTATTTTTTTGCGGTGCAGTTCGCCCCAATCTTTCAACTCGGTTATTAATTTACCCAGTGTGTGGCTATGCGCGGTTCTCGCGTATTCTACCGTTGGCGGAAAAGTATCGCGCACCGTGCGGGTAATCAGTTTATTTATCTCTAAGTCTTTTAGCTCTTTACTCAGCATCTTATCTGTTATGCCACCCACTTCTTTAGATATCTCCATAAAACGTTTGGACCCACTCATTAACGATATTAATATCGGCAGCTTCCATTTGCCACTAAGCACCTCAAGGGCATCTTTAACGGGTATTATTACAGCCTTGTTACATTTAATTCTTGCGGTTTCTAAATCGCATATATCTATCGTTTCGGTAATCATAATTAAAATTTTCAGCACTATCCTGTAGGGTATCGCTATCTCGCGGGGCAGTACTATATTTTGGGTAGCAAATATACTTAAGATTGTAATGCTAATAAAGCAATTATCTATTTATTTTAGTAGCTACATTTGTAGATGTGATAAGGAATGATTTCTTTTTTTTACATCTTTTTCAATTTGGCATATAACTTATGTTTTGGGCTTTCCTGCAATTGTGAAGTGTATATGCTGGTAGATCCTGAAAAGAAATAAGCTATAAAGCACGCGAGGCCGATGTACAGCCCGCATTGCCAGCCAAAAAGTTCCATACCCATTATGGTACAGGCAATAGGCGTATTAGTGGCGCCCGAGAATACTGCTACAAAACCCATGCCTGCAAGCAGCGCCATGGGCAGCGGAATGAATAAACAAAGTAAATTGCCTAGCGTGGCACCCACAAAAAATAGAGGTGTGACTTCACCACCCTTAAAACCAGCCCCTAAAGTAAAAGTGGTAAGCAATAATTTTAGGGCAAAAGCATACTGGGGCTGTTCGATGGTAAATGAGTCGACTATGATAGGTACACCTAGTCCTATATATTTTGTAGTGCCTAACACCCAAACTGCGAGCGCAATTATAACGCCTCCTACAGCCGGACGTAGGGGTGGATAACTAATAGTGTTTTTAAAAAAGCCCGTAAAAAAGTGTACCAATCTTGAAAATAGCCATGCCGCCAACCCGAACACTATTCCGCAAAAAAGAGTATAGAAAATGCTATCAATCGCCATTTTTGGAATTATGGGAATGACATACTGCGTGTGAGCAACGTTCCAAAAATGACAGGTATAATAGGCGACGTAAGCCACAAGTAAGCTTGGAATAATTGTAGCGTAACGGGTTCGGCCTAAAAACACCATGACTTCTAAAGCAAAAACAGCTCCGGCTAACGGGGTACCAAATACCGAAGCAAACCCTGCACTAATTCCCATTACAATAATTATTTTACGTTCGCTGTTAGTAAGTTTAAAAAGCGAAGTAAATTGATCAGCAATAGCCCCGCCCATTTGAACAGCAGTGCCTTCTCGCCCTGCGGAGCCACCAAATAAATGCGTAACCAGTGTACCAAATAATACCAGTGGAGCCATTTTAAGCGGAATGACCTGTTTAGGCTTATGAAATTCTTCAAGTAATAAGTTGTTGCCTTTTACCACATTGTTACCGTAATAATGGTAGGTCAGGCCTATCATAAGCCCACCTAAAGGTAAAAGCGAGATGATCCAAACATTGCTTTCGCGGTAGTTAGTTACCCAATTTAGTGCCGTAAGAAAAAAAGCAGAAGCCGACCCAACCAAAACACCTATTAAAAGTATTAAAAGCAGCCAGTTAGCTAAAGAAATTATAAAAGATAAGGGAGTGGCAACAGTTGTTTTGTGATTCATTTTATTTTTGACTTGAATTAATACATCTATAGTGGCATAAACCATTGATAGACGTCATCAGCTGCGGGCAGCGGTTCAAGGCAGACATCATTGCCATTTGTAATGCTAAAATACTTATTTTTTTGATAAGAATATGAAAGCGCTAAAACTTTTCGAACACGCCTAAACCAAACAAAGCAAAGTCATATTTAACCGGGTCGGTAGCATCCATAAGTCTAAGCTGGGCATCAAGTTCGGCTAAGGCTTTTGCATCATTTAGCTTTCGGGTAAGGATGCCGAGCTTTCTCGCCACGTTGCCACTATGCACATCGAGCGGACAAGATAGGGCAGAGGCTGGAATATTCTTCCACAAGCCAAGGTCTACCCCAGCGTTATCATCGCGAATCATCCATCTAAGGTACATGTTTATCCTTTTCGCAGCCGATCCTGCCAATGGATCGCTCACATGCTTTTGTGTGCGGCTTAGGTGGTCAATCTCGAAAAATATCTTTTTAAACTGGTTAATGGCTGGCTGTAGCGTATCGCTACTTTGATATTTGGTAAATATACCTTCTAGGCCGCCATGGTTTTGGTAAATGTTTCGCAAGGCTTTTACAAATGTAGCAAGGTCGATCCCATTAAAAGTGCGGTGTACAAAGGTTTCTAACGGTTCTAAATGATGGTCGGCATGCGTCATTACAAAGTCGTAAGGGCTGCCTCCCATTAGTTCTACTAACTTTTTAGCGTTGCTAATAATCATTTTCCGGTTGCCCCAGGCAATAGTAGCTGAAAGAAAACCTGCAATTTCTGCATCTTCTTTTAAAGTAAAAAGGTGCGGGATTTGCACTGGGTCACTCTCTATAAAATTTGGGTTGTTGTAAAGTATAACTTTCTCGTCGAGAAAAGCTTTTAAATCGGCGCTATTCATATTCTCTTGCATAATGCAAAGATACAAAACGCATTAATTTATTTAGTGACAGTCTTGGCATAGAAGCCTTCCCGCAATGTTTTACCTCTCATTTGCGGAACGATGCCATATTTAATCTTAAAGCCTTCTATCTGTTTCTCGCTTGCACAGGGCAGTTCTCCATCACCTGTTGCCCAATAAAAATCGGTATAGGTAGGTGCGTTATAAATAAGGTTGCCTGTTTTTATCGTGGTAAACGGTGTATCTAACTTAGAGTTTTTATAGGGCACAATAAAGTTGTTGAACGAAAACGTACTGGTTGTTATTACAAACTTGTTTTTTGTAAAGTTGTTAAGGTTAACCGGTATAAATAATACAAAGCCTGTCAGCAACGTAAAAACATAGAGGATTGGAATAATCTGTTTTTTGGTTGAGATTACTGAAGCAACTATAACAAAGCTGAACAATAACAAAAAATTCATAAAGAAACGGTACTGTGGCGATGATGCAAAAAGCAACAACATTTGTGTGCACATCACTATATACAATACCCAAACAGCTTTTTTATTCAAATATTTATAAATGAAGACAGGGCTTATTATCATCAGTAAAATGGCAGTTTTATTAAATAGCCCATGTAGTTTTGGCATGGCTAACCAATGCAAAAACAGTCGGGGTAGTGACATTGCGTTTTCGTAATAATATTGCGACATGGTTTTAGGAATATTATAATCTAAATCAAAATTAAAAGCAACAATAGGGAATAATGGGTATCCACTTACAATGGTGTTCTTAATGCAGAATAACGCTGCAACTATAACTGAGATGCTTATAAGTGGCAATAGTTTCGACAAAAATCGTTTAAAGTTGAAAGCTAATAATAGTATTGGAATTAAGAGTAGTGCAACAGCCGTGACTTTTATAAAAAGGCAGAAAATAACAAGTAGTGATATTAAAGTAAAGGTTTCTGCATCCATAGTTGTATATCTATCCATGAAATAGAAGAAGATAAAAAACGAAAAAACATAGATAGGAACATCCGGCGATGGCGCGCTTATAAACTGGAATAAAAACACATTAGCCAAAGGTAGTAACCCTGCTATAAGATAGGTTTTATTGCCAGTGGTAAAGTATTCGTTAAGTTTAATAATATTAAAGAGGTTGCCCAACATCAGGCAGAAACCGCTAATGTCATTAAAATTTCTGTAGAGAAACGAATAGTTAAAAGCACTCTGCGTTATGTGCCATGCGCTGGTTTGCGCTAAAAAAGGGTGCAGGTTGCCCAATCCCTTTACAAGGCCGTACTCATTTAACCATTTTATAGTTTGCAGGTAGTACGATTCGTTATCGATAACGTAGGGTATTGATGCG